>CEAA01012816.1_pt1 | contig 363536 bp, 290 predicted proteins | sample 557551 | NCBI WGS metagenome assembly CEAA01 (sample SAMEA3182115, study PRJEB8094) | gut metagenome | biome: human; feature: gut; material: Stool; isolation source: human stools | place: Canada | collected 2013-06-11
CACCGGAATCTCCCAAGAAAGACTCCTGATACCTTCGTAAATCTCGCCTAAACACGGGAAAACTACCGTTTTATGCCAATCAAGACGGGAAAATAGGGAATAAAGTGCCGTTTTTATCTTCATTATCCCCGATAAATAGGGAAAATAAGGGAAAGAATACCCTTTTATACCAATTATGGCGGGAAAGTAGGGATAAAAATATCGCTTTATCACATTTGTCACAGGAAAATAAGGGGCAAAGGGGAAAAACTTCCTTTTATCCGCTCCATTAGTAGGGATAATATCAATTACTATAGAACCCGCACATCTTTGGGTTGAATTGATGTAACAATAAATCATAGAACGATAAAATGAATAAACGACATTATGAACATACGTTACCCAATATACGAGGGAGTTTATCGAATACTTACGTTAAACCCTATAAAAGAAAAATAATATGGCACTTGAAATCAAAGGATTGCAGAGAGTATTCAAATTCAAGAAGGACTCCATGGAGCTCGTGTTGGATGATCCGAACAGCGAACTGTCCGTAAACGAGGTGATGGACTTCTATTCCATGACCTACCCTGAACTGACCACGGCAACGGTACATGGTCCTGAGTGGGAGGACGACAAGGCGGTTTACCGCTTCAAGACAACCATCGGAGTGAAAGGGTAAGCGGTATGAACAAGAAAAAAAAGGATAAGGAAACATGCAGACAGCTTTCAGAACAAGCCAAGGATGGACTGGCACGGCTGATTATTCTCTCAGTAAGTTCGTCCCACATCCGAAGGGGAACCTCGGAACGGAAAAGAAGGATACTCCTGCCACCGGGAAGCACAATGCTTTTCTGACCGGTAGAATCACACCCCTTGCACCGGATTATTGGCATCAGGATATGGATAATGATTCTCCGGTCAATCTCACGACTCCGGAAAATTTTGACTATCTCTACCGGTCGGCATCAAGATATGCGGAACTTATGGGCATAAAACTCCCTTTCCGATACAGGAAGGGGGGGTGCCCCCGCCTGAATATTACCGAGTTGTACAGAGTTATGGAAGAGTGTGTACCGGAGTGTATCAATCTGGAAAAGAAAAGCGGAAGGCTGCATTTCTGTCTGTTCCGCCATCACGACTGGCCGGAACCTGCTTTGTTCTGGATTCCGGTTGATTTTACGGAACGGCTTCCGGTACCATTGAAGGACATTGTCAGGGAGTTCATCCGGCAATTTGTCCGGCATCACGGGCTGTACGATGTTACCGAGACATTTTATTATGACTTTGCCATAGAAGAGCTGGAAGACTGGGGAAACCGGGATTCCGATGCTTCCCCGAAGGAAATCAGGGCGAACAGACGGCTGGCGGATTCTTATCAGTCTGGAAAACGGATGAAAGCACTCAGACGGATGTCGGGCAAACCGTTCTGCAAGTCTTTGGAGGAGGCTGTGCGGAATTACCGGACAAAAAAGGAAAAAGAGCTGAAGCTGTTGGAACTGATAGAGGACGGCATGGCATTGATTACTCCGGAAAGCCCGGTCCTGACAGGCTACCAGTACGATTGGGCTTATGAAGAGGAATGCGATTTTCCCCCGGTGGGAATGGAAAGCCAGGTCATGCTGGTCTATTCTACTGGTGATACACTGACGGAGTGTGTCAAGGAATATATGAATTCGGACTACCGGGAGGTCTATGCCCTTACTCCGGTCACTTACAAGCTACTGACACCGGAAACGGACTGTCTTTTTCAGATGGATGACTATCCGGAAAGGCTTTCCAGATGGTTGGTGCGTTTTACAGACTATATTGATGACAACTTTTAAAACGAATGAAATGAATGAACTGACTAAGAAACTTCAACAGGTGATGGTTCCCAAAGCGGCACTGATTGCTTACGAATACAGTGATGGCCGCTATGGACACGGGACATATTATCTCGAACTGCATCCGATCAACGACAGAGGCCGGATGGAGGCTGCCGTCCCCGTTACGTATGAATTTATGGACTCCCTTGTGGAATACTATACGGATAACCGGCAGGATGTACCGCATGGGAAAATCCCCGCCAATATGCTGTGGTGCGATACACGCAAGGGACACGAGAGGTACATCTGGTACAATCCTCCGGGAAAACGGCAGATGTTCTTTTCCGAAAGGCTGAATATTCCGGACGGGACATTCCATGTACCCGGTGTCATTTACAGGGTTTCCGGTGACAGACTGGAAATTTTTGCCTATAAGGGAGAAGCACCGGCAGAAGACAGCCCGCTTTTCCTTGCCCCGTTTTTCAATGTAACGGGAAGCAGTGTCTGTCTGGGAAATGCCTCGTTGACTCCTCCGGAAAACATGACTTTCTCAAAACTCCTTGAGCATTGGGAAAAACGCTTCTGGCTCAGTGAATTTTCCCATTTGGGAGGAAGTAGGAACCCCACCGAAAGCAATCTGGTTTCGGTGACGGAAAAGGCACGGACCAATCCGTTTGACTATAACGAATTGAAACCTATGGACAGACAACTTAAAGACTTATTGATATGAAAAAGATTCATTATACAGACAGATACCTGCTCAATCCCCACCATCCCGTAACCGTTTTCGTAATCGGTGCGGGCGGAACCGGATCGCAGGTGGCCACCAATCTGGCAAGAATGAGTATCGCATTGCAGGCACTCGGACATCCGGGCCTGCACGTGACGGTTTTTGATCCCGATACTGTCACGGAAGCGAACATCGGACGCCAGTTGTTCAGCGAATCCGAGCTCGGACTGAACAAGGCGGTGGCACTTGTAACCCGTATCAACCGCTTTTTCGGCTTTTCATGGGAGGCAAAAAGGCAATGCTATCCGTCAGGAACATCAGATTCCGTTTTGGCGAATATCATCATCACCTGCACGGACACCACCCGTTCACGGACCGGTCTGTGGCGTTTTTTGAAAAAGCATAGGGAACGTTCATACGATGACGAGAAATCACCGATATACTGGATGGATTTCGGCAATGCCCAGACCACCGGACAAGTACTGATAGGAAATGTCAAAAGCAAGATACCGCAGCCCTCCTCTACTGAATACCTGCCTATACCCAAGATGAACGTCATAACGGAGGAAGTTCCTTATTCCACCATCAGGGAAAAGGATTCGGGACCGAGCTGCTCGCTGACGGAGGCATTGCAAAAGCAGGATCTCTTCATCAATTCCATGTTGGCACAAATCGGATGCGACGTCCTGTGGCGCATGCTCAGGGAAGGAAGAACGTTCTACCGGGGAGCCTATCTCAATCTTGACACGTTACGGGTAAACCCCATCCCGGTATAGAACACAAACGTCAGTTTCTCCTGATACATAAAACGATGTATAGGAGAAACTGACGTTTTGGAACACTCCTGCCATGCGGTTTAATATTTCAGCCGTACGGCATTTGCCACTCCCTTTTCCGTCATGACCAGCTCATACCGGTCCAACTTTTCATAAAGTTTGCCCAATGTCTTGCATCCATATCTCCTGACCTTGAATTTGGGCATCATTTTTTTCAATGCACCGCCGATCAGTGAAAGGGAAACCTCTTCTTTGCCGTCAGCCGCCTGCTCAAAAGCCTTGTCGAAATACTCCATATCCCTTCGGATAAAGAATTCGGGAGTGTTCTCCTCTGCCTTGCTTTCCTTCCGGTCGGCATACAGGAATACGGAACAGGACCGTACCAATGACACCGGGGTCTTTCCTTCCCCATATCCCAGCACTTTCACCCCGGCTTCCCGTATCCGTTGGGCAAGCAGGCTGTAATCACCGTCACTGGCCACCAGGCAGAAACAGTCCGCCTGCCCGTCCCGAAGAATATCCATCGCATCTATGACCAGTGCAATGTCCGTCGTGTTCTTTCCGGGAACATGGGAGGAAGCTTGTACAAGCCTGAATCCATGCTCCCTGGCACTTTCCTTCCATGCGGAAAGCGCTTTCCTCGTCCAGTCTCCATAAATTCGTCTCACAACGGCATCCCCGTAACGGGAAACAAAGCCCATTATATCTTCCATCCTCTCAAAGGATGCGTTATCCCCGTCAATAAGGACTGCAACGGTATATCTTGAATTGGCATTTGTCTTCATAACAACTGTTTATGAAACAAAGTTAGCATAACTTTCCCATGTTGGTATTCCCGCCCTTATCTTTTTTCCCACGTTTCTGTAAAAACTCCTGTATTTCCGAGCTTCTGTAGAAGTTTTTCCCGTTATCGTCCGTCTGGTAATAACGAATCAGCCCTTTTTCCCTGTAACGGGCGACTGTCCGCAATGACACGTTTAGCAGTTTGGCAATGTCATAGTTGTCCAAAAGCTCGTCTCCGTTCAGGCAGTCCTTCACGCGTCCCATCCTGTCCAGTTTCTTTTCTATACGGTCAAAACCTTCCACTATGGTCATTATCATTTTTTCAAGCACTTCATTGTCTATATACATCATGGCAATTTTCTCCTGTCTTTTTAAAGGTTATTACTGGAATACCCTTTTCTTGTGCGCACTTTCAAGAGTATATGCCATGTTCAGTGAAAAATGTATGCCACATTATCCGTTTATATTGGACGGTGAATTATATAATGCTGCAAATCAATAAAATACAGATATAAAAATAGTATAGGGGAAATTGAAATGTAAAAATTCGAAGTGTAAAATTGTAAAATCCGAATGTAAACTTTACAATTTACAGGTCGTCAGACCTTCTCCAGATCAAGACTGATAGATGGCGTTTCCATACCAGGCGTTTTACTTTTGCCGGCGAAGGCATCTGAAAGGTACGGGCAAGAAATACAGCACCTTCCACTTTGGCACCGGCCCTTTCCAGATTATGGGCGTATTCCATCAGGCTGGATCCGCTGGTCAGCAAATCATCGACAATCACCACGCGCTTTCCGTACAGATCGTTTGACATCATATAGTTGGCGGTATTTATTTCAGAGCGTTTTTCTGAGGCGTGTTTACACTCCCTGCTTTCCGTAATGCATATTAAATCCAGTCCTGAACGGACATAGCCATGCGTTTCCAGAAAACTGGCAATACCTGAGAAACGTCTGTAATAGCGGTCTGATGTGCTACACGGCATAAACATGGCAGTAATATCCTCATCAGTGGAAAGAAGCAGGAATGCTTGTGAAAAATATTCCGTACAGCTGTCTTTTCCATCCTTGAAATCATATACTTTTTGCACGAATGCCAACTGGTCATCACAAAGCCAGCTTTCAAAGCGTTTGGGAAAATAATAGCCGGCAAACACGCAGCGAATGCTCCCGAATGAGAACAATCGCAACGGACGGACTTTATCAAACAGCTCAGGACAAGTCAGCGCATATAACAGCGGTGCATGAGGATTTCCTGCTATGATGGCTTGACGTAGCGGTTTCTCCCTGTCTTCCCGCTCATCGTAGGCTGCTGCATATTGGCATAGCACCTTGCCGCACTTTTTCCTCCAGTATTGTCCGTATATCCAGAGAACGATAGCCGCTAGTAATAATGTTGCATTGATTATCAGTTCCATATTTCCTGTTTTTTTATTTTCGGACAGATTGTCCGGGATAAAAATACTGTTTTTCCGGTAAAGAAACAGACTTTTAGCCATTCTTTTACTTTGCTTCCCCAAACAGAGCGGTCTCTGACATCTGATGACATCTGATGCCGTTTGATGACATCCTTTTGCCCACGACTTTTACTTCCCGTATTTTCGTGCCGGACAAAAAAAGCAGAGTTTATGGAGTTTGTATGTATCGAAGCTAAGGCATTCATGGAAATGAATGAGGCTTTGGAAGCCGTTGAAAAGAAAATGCGTGAAACATGCGGAGGAGGCATCTGTAGTATGGATGACTGGATTGATAACCAAGAAGCGTGTATGCTTATGAATGTCTCGCCCCGAAAGCTGTTGCAACTTCGGAGAAGCAGGATTATCCCTTACAGCCATATAGACCGCAAGGTATATTACAGGCGTCAGGATATTATACGTTATTTGGAAAACAGTATTCACCATGTAACCCCCGAATCCTTATGACTCAATTCATACTGACTAAAGAAAGCCCTGAGATTATACGTTTTTTTCGGAACATAAGCACCCTGTCCAAAATGCTGGATGATCAGGAGAAAAACCTTCGTCCGGTCCTGAACGGAGAGCGTTACATTACCGACAGCGAGTTGGCGGAGAAATTGAAGCTGACACGAAGGACGCTGGCTGATTACAGAATGAACGGCAGGCTGCCCTATTACAAAGTAGGAGGCAAATTATTATATAAGGAAAAGGACATTCTTGTTCTGTTGGAAAAAAACAGGGTGGAAACATTTGATCATTGGTAATACCCGTTTCCAAGTATCACGACATAAACATAAGAAAGTCATGGAAACGATAAAAAGAGAGGGTTTCATGGCTTTCTTTCTTATTACAGAACCGGCAGATTATAAGTTTTTTTATTTTGGAATCATATATCGGTCAGCATTTCTATTTCTTACATGTAAAGGTAGCCTTTTGCTTCTGATGCGCAAGGCGGTCCTTCGGACTGGTTGGCTGAAAAAATCATCCTCACTTCGCTGCGGTATTTTTTCGCCAAGCCTTGCACTATCAGAGCAAAAGACAAATGTCTGACATGTAAGAGATAGAAATACCGGCTTTGCCAAAGCCGGAAATGTTTAATCACAAAATAAGAAAATTATGATTCAGACAACAAACAAGTATAGCAAAGAAACTTTCATCCGCCTGAACTACTGGTATGATCGGATACACGGACTTGTACAGGAAGATATAGATAGAGTGAATACCATGGTGGAACACATCGAAAAGACACGCTCCGGCCAGTATCCACGAACAGGAGACAACCTGTTCTTTGTTTCCGGTTATGGTGAGCGTTCCCGGCTGTTCTTTATAGATGCCGTATATGGAGATAACATTATACTCCGGGATTTTTCCCGTGTTCCATTCGTGTCCCGTGACAAAGAGGGTATCAAATGCGATATGCATGGCGGTGAGTGTCTGTTGGTAAAGGCAGGCGATGTAAGGTTCAAGGCATGGACTACCGGCCGTTTCAAGCATTGGGGGCATTACGGGGCATGTGAAAACGGGGAGGTTTACTACGATGCGAAAATAGCCCTGTGGGAGTGTGGCGCACCTGAACAGCCGGAAAGCCGGGAATGGTTCAAAATCCATATCCGCAAAAACACCCGGCCGGGCGAGGATATGTACGTCGGAGAAATATCCTGTAAGGATGAGGATGGACTCAAACAGTTTGTCAACGACCATGAAGGTACCATATTCGCAGAAGAGGATTCTCAGGAAATGGTCATGCTGTGTTTCAGGCATTCCGACATGAGGATTTCCCCGGAAGAATGGGAAAAGATGGATTGTCCGGTATCCATGCGTGAGATATACGGACAGATGCATGAAGTAAAGATTGTAAAAGACCATAAAACGCATCTGACCACATTCTACTATTAACATAGTATCACCACATGAAAAATCACCCTTGTTTCCTCCTGCCACATATAACAGGAAAGAAACAAGAGTATATCATCAGGCAGTCTTTTCAATACATCTATTAGATATGGAGCAGATTGTTCTTCCCGCACAAATATTCATTCAGATCCTTATATCCGGAATATTCATGCGAAAAATTGCATATACGGATTCCGTATTTGTCCTTTAATGCCTGCACCGCATTTTTCCCGGCGGCATCATTATCCAGACAGCAACGGATGCCGTCATATTGTGAAAGGAAAGAAAAAGCCTTCTGTAAGTTACTGACAGAATTCAACACTATATAATCCCCCTCTTCCAAAGATGGAAAAGCCGGTCTGAAAGACAGAAAATCCATAAACCCCTCAAAAATATAGCAAATCCTGCTTTCCGGCGTGCTAATGATGCGACTGATGTCCTTGGGAGCAATACAAGCCTTGAAATACCTGTTCCTGATTTCGTACCCTCCGGAAATATTAGGGAAAGCGATGGCAAAATAATTCTTCCCATTCCGTTTAAAATGGGCTTCCCTGCATATTTTTCGGGCAGTTTCCAGATCGATGCACCGTTCCTTCAGATAAGTAAGCAGTATCCGGTTGGCAAGAGGAATGATTTTCAGATCTTGAAAGGCGGGATATGCTTTTTCAAACGGACAGGAAACAGTAACCGGTTTCAGTACGGCTCTTTTATTCTCAATACACTGTAATACATAACCTATATCTTGTGTCCGATAAATCTCCTTGGCCAACGTTATAATATCCCCTCCCTTCCCCAGACCGAAATCATACCACAGTTCCTTATGGAGGTCAACCTTGAAAGAGGCTTCCTTTTCCGTCCTGAAGGGCGATTTGTACCATACGCTGTTCCCACGCTGTATTACCGGTTCGTATCCGAATCCGGCTAAAAAATCAACAAGCCTGATGTTCTTTGCTTCTTGTATGTTCATGGCATCTCATTTTCAAGGGTTAGTTCACTATTAATACACGACAAAGAACCGCTTTATACCCGAAACATAAAAAGCAATGTCATCAGATGTCATTAAAAGTCATCAGATGACATCCTGTATATCCTTTTTACATGAATGGCTCAAAAAAACTTTTCTGTTTTGGCATGCACACCTCCTTCATGCAACAATGCCGCAAAGTATGATAAAGGCATGAATTATAAGTAAAACAAAACTGTACAAAATAATATTTATGGAGAAGTTATGACATTCTGAATAGTATCTGTATATTTGTAGAATCCAATAACACATAATATATTTGAATGGTATAATCTGTAGACATTATATCGAATAAGGTTTTAGGATATTGATAACCAATAGCCCTGTTTCTTTTCTGTATAAACTCTATATTTTAATACAATGGAAATTTAAAAACTGTTGACTGCCGCTTTACTATAAACTATTAATTTAAAAAAGTATTTATGAACAACATGAAAGATTTGATTGCGTTATTTGACAACCACAAGATTTATGATACGGATATATGGACAAATGTCCTTATTCTATTGGTGTTTACAGATTTGTATTTAGGTGTGTGTTGTCCCCAAAAAGAACCTGGAATTACGTTTCAGGATTTAACTCTAATAAACCTGATTCCATTCGTAATATTAGGTATTGTCTGTATTTGGACTGTGAAATTTTTTACTTGTATCCTCTTTGCATTATGTACACTAGCAGTACCCTTAATTGGGAAATATATTTTTCTATTTAATAATGAAGAAGTTTCGATATTTACGTTGAAAGAATATGCAATGAAAACCAATAATACTGTGATTGCACAAATTGTAAGCGATATAGAGATACAAAAATCAAGAAAGGTAAAGAGTGCTTTAGGAAAGGTGGGAGCTATAATCTTATGTTTAGTAGATCTCTTTGCAGGTGCCTTCATGCCCAAGTCAGTTCCAAACTTTTTGGCGCCTAGTGAAATAGTCGTCATTTGTATTTTTGCTCTTTTAGTGCTTTTGGTTTATTCATGCAAAATAAAGATTCAAGGGGTATATCTTTCTAATGATTTGCGAAGCAAAATTTCCAACTTTAAAGTCAACACCCCAAACAATAAATAAATTCTTAATGCATTTAATTAAGCACATGTTTTTATTTTTTTCTCTTGTTGAAAACTATAATTAAAAGGAATGAAAATATTTGCAGAAATCGAACCTGTGTATTATATTTGCAGTGTCAAAGAGACAAATTTTGTCAGATTAGTAAAGAAAAGCAATGAATTTAGCGTAAGGCCAATTCAATGGTTTTCATAAAAGATAAAGCAAAAAGGTACAGTCACTCAAGGAGTTAGAATAAACCAAAGCAAAAGGTTCGATTCCTGGTGGCACCACTTTTAAAAGACTTCAAATTTGGTAAATCCCTGAAAATTAAACATTTCAGGGATTTTCTTTTTCCCCTAATCCGCATATTTTTGGCAGAATTACGCACTTTCGCTGTGCTAAATCGTGGACAATTTTAGTCTCGAAAAAAGTGTCCACGAATTGCACCATAAGTCGTTGATTGTCTTATCGTTTAATTCCTGCTATTCTGCACGATTCAGTAACTTTAAACATTGATTTTTAGAGTATGAAACGACAGACTTTCAACGTGCTGTTCTTCATCCGCAAAACAAGAACAGTAAAATCAGGTGAAACCCCTATCATGTTGCGGATAACAATTCAAGGTCAATTAGCTGAAATGCAGCTAAAAAGAACCGTCAAGCCTGAACTTTGGTCACAAACCAAAGAACGGTGTACAGGTAAAGATTCTAAATCTGTAGAAGTAAACCGTTATCTAGAATCGGTAAAATTACGCTTGTATGAGATTCATCGAACTTTAGAAGATGAACACAAACTTATTAACCCAATGGAGATTAAGAGACGTTTTCTCGGACTGGATGAAAAGCATAAAATGTTCTTTGAAGTATTCCAAGAACATAACGACAAATGCAGGGAACTGATAGGCAAGGATTATGCAAAGGTCACTATCTCCCGTTTTGATACATGCTTGAAGTATTTTAAAGAAATGCTTCTAAAACAGTATCATCTAAAGGATATTCCAATGAAAGAAATAAATAATGCCATCATTCAGGACTATATTCATTTCTTGAAGTCGAAAAAGAATCTGCAAGAGAATACCGTTATCCGCTACATGAAAGTAGTCAAGAAGATTACAAACATGGCTATTGCAAATGACTGGATAGATAAAAATCCGTTTATGAATATCCATTTTCATGAGCAAGAAGTACACAAAGAGTTTCTAACCAAAGAAGAATTAGAAATTTTACGAACTAAAGTTTTCAATGTACCACGCTTGGAATTGGTACGTGATATTTTCTTATTCCAGTGTTGGACTGGATTAGCGTTCATAGATGTATCGGAATTGAAGCCCGAACATTTGGTAACAGATAATCAAGGGAACGTCTGGATAAGAAAATCTCGCCAAAAGACAAAAATCATGTGTAATATTCCGCTTTTGGATATTCCGTTAGCGATATTGGATAAATACAAAGGCTATCCGCTTTGCGAAAAGAAAGGTACATTATTACCTGTTCCATGCAACCAAAAAGCAAATAGTTATTTGAAGGAAATAGCTGATTTCTGCGGTATTAAGAAGAATTTAACCACGCATACCGGACGTCATACATTTTCGACAGTTGTTACGCTGGCTAACAATGTTTCACTGGAAAATGTATCTAAGATGCTCGGTCATACCAATACGAAAATGACACAACGATACGCCAAAGTCTTGGATCAGAGTATTCTCCGAGATATGCAGAATGTACGCGAAAACTTCTCTACTAAAACCACCTAAAGATGAAACGGCTACCCTATTCATTCGGACGGTAGCCGTTTTTCTGTACTCGCCATTAAAAACTAAAGGGGATAATCTTCACTATTATAAGCTGAACGGAACCGATCTTCCAAAACTTTCCTAATATCCGATTCACGAAACAGCACTTTGCCCGGAAGTTGAATAAAAGGGAAAATGCCATCATCTCGATAATACTGCAAAGTTCTACGGCTGATTTTGAGGATAGAACAAATTTCTTCACTTGTCAGATACCGTTCACCCTCAAACATGGGCTTATTATTCTTCAATGCATATTCTATATAAGGTAAAGCCCTATCTAACGATTGCAATAATTCTTGGCTATCCTCATTCGTGTATAAATCCATAAGCAATTATTCTTTAGTGGTTACTTTTATTCTACCTGAATCCAATAGTTTTTGTACTTCGGCAACCTTATAATATACTTTCTTGCCAACGGTCGAAAAAGAAAGTTTGCCGTTCTCACGCAAAGACTGTAATGTTCGCAAAGGAATATTTAAGGAAGCTGCCAATGTCTTGCCCTCTATCCATTCTTTCTCAATACATATATCTGAGGAAGACAAAGAAATATTATCTGCCAATGATACAATCTGTTCCAGCTTCTTTCTAAAAGAATCGAAGGAAACTCTTTCTATTGCTACTATATCCATATATAAATTACTTTTCAAAATTCATTATCTCAATCCTTTTTTAAAGTAAGTTTTCCAGAACTCAATATGAAGCATTGACAAAGGTAAGTTCCGTATTTAGCCTGTTCAAGTCCAAGCCTTCGGTTTAGAAAAAAATCTTCCTCTCATTAACATTCGAGCGTATTTTTATCTAAAGACTTGCACAGACTAAATACTTCACTGGAAAAGTCAATGATTCAAATTAAATTCCGAAAAACAATGTTTTCGAGGGTGGTAGGCTATTCTTTCCAGCTTTCAAAATAGTGCTTTTGGAGCAGTTTATCAATATCACTTTGGCTATAGATGATTTTCCCTTTTATCTGAATAAAGGGGGATTAACCCTGTATCTCGCCATTCTTGCAGAGTTCGTAAACTGACATTCAGTTTTTTAGAAACCTCCCGATTGGAAAGAAAACGTTCTCCGTTCAGATGGGGCTTATAGTGCTTTACAATCGATTCAATACCGTTCAACATTGAATCGAGCAAAGAAATAAATTCTTTGACTTGTGGGGTATCTTTATTTATTAGTTCCATGATTGAAAGATTGTTTTATTGAAATATTGATTTCAAGATTGCTAGATAGCTGGTTAGTTACGCAGATAGTCACCCAGCGATGAAATGTTAAGTACGTCTTTTGCTGGATCATAATCTACATAAAGCCATTTGGATGCAGTGGCAATGAAATACTGACTACCTTCTCTCTGTATCTCATAAGTAGCAGGTGAAGCCTGTTTAGTCGTTTCTGATACATATATAATAGAGAGAAGATACTCTTTATCGTTCCGGTAGATGATAATCGTAGGATTCAGATTAACGCTTTCCCATGTGCCGACAACGGAAAACAGTTTGAATGACGGATAATCTTCTTTAGTTTTTTTCATAAGGCATGATTTGTTTAGATGATTGATTTAATGTTTCACAGTCTGCAATAATCTTTTCAATATCAGCAGATCTATAATAAATCTTGCTGCCAATTTGGGAATAAGCCAACCTTCCGCTACTCCGATAATATTGTAACGTGCGTTTGCTAAAGCCTAACAACAGGCATACTTCCTGACTATCCAGCCAATTTTCTACTTTCTGCGTATGAGCATTGCACAAACTTTCAATTTGTTTGGCAAACTCTATAAACCTCTCGCAGACATACGAAAAAGTTCTCTTTTCAATGGTTACTACTTCCATGCTTTTAATTTTTAATGGTTTATAAAACGTGTTGATTCTATTTTCATCGGCAAATGAAAGAAGAATTAAGAGCCGTTTTTTAATCTGTCTGGAAGTGGTATGAAATGACCTCTATTGCCTAATAGTGTAAATGAAGATTTGAAGGAACTTTAAAAGAGAACAGGTAAAAGTACAAAGCTTACACTAAAAAAATAATAGAAGGATATTTAGGTTGTTTGCACTTGTATATAAAAGAAATCCATGAATTATAGAAAAATCTCTTATTTTTCTATACCTTTGCGTTATATCAACTAACAAATAGTATTCATTTCTTATGAAACTCTGTATATAGCTACGCTCTTGCGAATAGCCCTACTCAATAAAGCTATTCAGCTATCTGGCAAATAATGATTTATTTGTCACGGAGATTTTATTCCCTTTATTTAAAACTTACGAGATAACAAACTGTATTTATGCAGTGTGTCTTGTCGTGCTATTTTGCAGTTGAGCAATGAATTATACATATAAACAAATATGGCTCATCAACTTTCCGGTAATGATGAGTATTTTAATGGAACAGTTAATCAACATAACAGATGCAGTTTTCTTAGGTCATGTTGGAGAAGTGGAATTAGGAGCATCCGCTATAGCCGGAATTTATTATTTGGCAATCTATATGCTGGGATTCGGATTCAGCATCGGCTTGCAAGTGATGATTGCCCGAAGAAATGGGGAACAGAATTATAAGGAAACAGGAAAGACATTCTTTCAAGGACTATTCTTTTTATCAGGATTAGCCATTTTACTTTGCCTACTGATTCATGCTGTTTCTCCTTTTATATTAAAACAACTAATTTCTTCATCGGAGATTTTTCAGGCAGTAATCCAATATTTGGATTGGCGTAGCTTTGGGTTATTATTTTCATTCCCGTTTCTAGCTATTCGCTCGTTCTTTGTCGGAATAACGCATACTAAAGCTTTGTCATGGGCAGCTATAACTGCTGTGGTTATCAATATTCCTCTCAATTATTTCCTCATATTCACTTTAAAGTTAGGCATTTCGGGGGCGGCAATCGCATCATCGTTAGTCGAAATGGGTTCTTTGGTTGTGCTTTGTATTTACACATGGATGAAAATAGATAAAGAGGGATATGGATTGAAACCTGTATATAATGGAAAGCTGCTTGCAAAAGTACTGAACCTGTCTATATGGAGTATGCTTCATGCTTTTATCAGTGTAGCCCCTTGGTTTTTGTTTTTTGTGGCGATCGAGCATTTAGGGAAAACAGAATTAGCAATCTCCAATATAACCAGAAGTGTGTCGGCTATTTTTTTTGTGATTGCCAATTCATTTGCTGTCACTACAGGATCATTAGTGAGTAATGCGATTGGAGCCGGAGCTAGAAACGAACTTTTCCCAATCTGTCACAAGGTTCTTAAATTGGGGTACAGTATTGGACTGCCATTGGTAGGAATAGCTTTGCTCTGTAACCGTTGGATTGTAGGTTTCTATACGAACAGCGAGCTATTGATACAATTAGCCTTTGCTCCTTTTGTCGTGATGCTATTGAACTATACCTTTGCTTTACCCGGTTACGTGTATCTGAATGCAGTTGGGGGAACAGGGGAAACCAAAATCACATTTCTTTTTCAGGTGACAACTACTATAGCATACTTGGCGTACCTCTATTGGCTAAGTTTTTATATACAAGCATCTCTATCTGTCTATTTAACCGCAGAATATCTTTTTGTAATTCTGTTGGCTCTACAATCTATCATCTATTTAAAAAGTAAACATTATTAAAACGGAACAATAAGTTATGATGAAAAAAATATATCCACGTACAGGAGATAAGCAAACGGTATATCTTAATGCCGTAGTGAAAGATTTTCAAATAGAAGTTGGCGACTATACCATTTATAATGATTTTGTTACTGATCCTTTGTTATTTGAAAAGAACAATGTACTTTATCATTATCCTATCCATCGGGAGAAATTAATTATTGGCAAGTTTTGCTCAATCGCTTGTGGTGCAAAATTTCTGTTTAATTGCGCTAATCATACATTAAAATCTTTATCAACCTATACCTTTCCATTATTCTATGAGGAATGGGAATTAGAAAAAGCAAATGTTACTGCTGCATGGGATGATAAGGGAGATATTGTAATAGGTAATGATGTTTGGATCGGTTATGAGGCTGTGATTATGGCAGGAGTTCATATCGGTGACGGAGCAATAATTGCTGCTCGTGCTGTTGTAACTAAAGATGTACCACCTTATACAATCGTAGGTGGTACGCCTGCTAAAGAAATCCGGAAACGCTTTAATACAGACATGATAGAACAATTGCTAATGCTGAAATGGTGGGATTGGTCTATTGATAAGATACGTCAATGTTTATCCTATATAGAAAAAGGTTATTTGAATGAATTACTTACTGTTGAGAAAGATATAATATGAAGAACTTTGCAGATGAAATATTAGCGAAAATTGATGCAGAGATAGAATCTATTGGATTTAACAATGATATAACAATGAATGATGCCCTGCACATGATTGAGTATATTATTCCTCTATACGACCAATTAAGAAAGTTCATTGTCGATTACAACTTTCTTTCCATAGAGGATGAAATTTATTTCTTCAAAGAGCTAAAACCTAATATTTTGGGCAGATACTTATATTTCAACAAAGTGTACAAGATTGAATCTCAATGCCCTAATGGTAGTAACGAGGTCATAAAAGAGTATCTAAATAATGAACTGGGTGGATTGACATATTTCTTTCGCAGAAATTTGGATTTTTACCAATATTACCGTTCTAAATCAGCCATATATGATGCTTACTACTTTGTTCGTGGAAAAGCAGATATTCGTTTGTGTTGCGATAGTTTCCAATGTGATCGAGATCCTTTGTTTTCAACAGGATACGATTATAAAGTTGCCAAAATATTGGCTAATGAAATGCTTCAAATCTATCTGAATAAGAGGATAATTAATTTGGCTCAATCGGAAGATGTAAATAGACAGGTAATTGCCAAAATGAAGTTTCCTGCACATTGGACTGGGAAAAAGATTTTCTTAATAGAGCTTGGCTACTCGCTATATGTTGCAGGAGATATTAATAACGGTAATATCACTGTGAAAGAAATCATGGATCTGTTGGGGGTAATGTTCAATATAGACTTGGGTGATTACTACCGTGGTTATATCACCATGAAAAACAGGAAGAAAGATCGAACTCTTTATCTAAAAATATTAATAGAGAAATTACTTAAACGTATGGAAGAAGATGACGAAAAATAAAACAGAAAGTATTTTCATTAATATAAAGGCAAATATGTGTATCTTTGTATCAACATCATAATAAATAAGTGGTTTCCTTAAAGGGAACTTATTATATATCATAACGTTCGCAGAACGTCTCAATATAGAAAACTGGCACTTTTCAAATGGGTAGAGAGTTTTGCGCGATGCTTATGCTATGTTCTATCATAGCGTGGGCTCGCGTACTTCTACCCAAAGGTATGCCAGTACCTCTATATTGAAGTTGCGTGGGTTCACGTTTCTTTTTTTGAGTATTGACAACATATAAATATAGGATTATGAAGAAAATCAAACTATATATAGCCGTTTCTCTTGATGGTTATATTGCTACATCTGATGGTGGTGTAGAATGGCTTCATCAATTTCAAATTTCAGAGAATGAGGATTATGGATATAAAGAACTATATCAGTCAATTGATACGGTTCTAATGGGCGGTCGGACATATAGAGATATAATAGGCTTCGGCTGCAAATGGTCTTATAAAGATAAAGTTACTTATATTGTTTCCCGTAATGAAGTGAATCTGACAACAACAGAGAATGTTCATTTCATTACCAACCATATTATGGATAATGTACAGAGACTAAAAGAACAGGAAGGCAAAGACATTTGGTTGGTAGGCGGTGGCGAGCTTGTATCTATGCTGATAAATGCCGATCTAATTGACGAAATGCAACTTTGCTATCTTCCGATAGTGTTAGGTCAGGGAATTTCTCTATTTCCGAACAAACCAAAAGAAACTGTCTGGAAACTACTTGACAGTAGATCATTTGATTCAGGAGCTATATTAATCAGTTATTCAAAGTAAGTTAAAGTAGAAAACTATCAAGTTGTGAGATACTTGGTAGTTTTCTGTTTTTGATAGGCTACTACCTCTTTTTGAACCTTCTTTTTATCCTTTTGAGAGAGATAATCAATCTAACCAATCCTAAAATCATCAAATTTATTTTTGCCACCTTGTTAATAGGTTGTCAATTTATCTTCCGCCATATGCCGAATTTTGCTCCATCAATCGATTGAAAACAATAATGTTGAACTTAAAATTGAAGCAAAATGTATATAGACAACGAAAACTTCGAGAAGTGGATGGAGAAGCTATCCAAGAAACTCACCGAGATCGGGCAAGACCTGAAATCCCTTATTAATACAGATAATATTCTTGATGAAAATGAGAAACTGCTGGATAACCAAGATTTAGCTTTTCTCCTGAAAGTATCGTACCGTACACTGCAACGATATAGAGCTAAAAACATACTACCACATTTTTTGATCGGTCGTAAAGTGTACTACAGAGCAAGTGACATTCGGGCTTTTGTCCGTGAAAATGCTGACTTTCAAACCTACAAACAGTTTGAAAAAGCCAATCAATTGGAGAATCAGCCCTGATAGCAAAAAGAAGTAGAAGAAGGAAAGTTGTATTTAGGCTATTCCCTTGTGCCATCACCCCAATTTAGCAGAAACTGCTTCACCTGTCGGTTCAGCCTGTTTCGCTAAATCGAGCAAGAGGGAACTGGACAAGTCCTGTTCTTCCCTCTTGCCCTGCGGGGCAAAGCCTTCGGCTTTAGCGTGTTACAAGAACACGCTGTAATGACACCTGTAATAAGTATTTTCTTTGAAATACTTATTATCAGGTATTTATCTATTCAAATTTCTATAAAAAAGTAATTATCATGCCAAACAACAGTCGAAAAACGATATTCACTACCATTTCCATAGACAAGGAAACGGCAGCTTTGGTAGAGAAGATATGCAAACGCTATTCACTGAAAAAGAGTGAAGTTGTAAAGTTAGCGTTCGGGTATATAGAAAAGGCGCATATCAACCCATCCGAAGCACCAGAATCCGTAAAATCGGAACTGGCGAAAATAAATAAGAGGCAGGATGATATTATACGTTTCATTCGTCATTACGAGGAAGAACAACTAAATCCCATGATACGGGCAACAAATTCTATCGCTTTACGCTTCGATGCTATCGGCAAAACATTGGAAACTCTTATTCTCTCTCAACTGGAAGCCAGTCAGGAGAGACAAACAGCCGTACTCAAAAAGTTAAGTGAGCAGTTCTGTAATCATGCCGATGTGATAAACAAACAATCGAAACAAATTAACGCACTCTACCAGATACACCAACGGGATTATAAAAAGTTACTTCACCTGATACAACTCTATTCGGAACTTTCTGCTTGTAGCGTGATGGATAGCAAAAGGAAAGAGAACTTAAAAACTGAAATCTGTAATCTGATAAACACATAGAGTTATGCACATAGACTTTGCCCCGCCATCGAACGGCACATATAATAATGCCGGGAGTTGCCGACAGCTAACTAATTACATGGAACATGAAGATTTAGAACGGATGGAGAAAGGTATCTATACCGAAGGCTTCTTCAATCTGACAGATGATAATATATACAAATCAAAAGTTATAAAAGATATTGATAGTAATATCGGGCAACTCATGAAAACGGATGCTAAGTTTTACGCTATCCATGTCAGTCCATCGGAAAAGGAGCTTAGGGCGATGGGGAATACAGAACAGGAACAAGCCAAAGCAATGAAGCGCTATATCCGTGAAGTATTTATTCCTGAATATGCCAAGAATTTCAACAAAGGGCTATCCGAAACAGATATAAAGTTTTATGGGAAGATTCATTTTGATCGCAACCGTTCAGATAACAAATTGAATATGCACTGTCATTTGATTGTGAGCCGGAAAGATCAATCTAATAAGAAAAAACTATCTCCTCTTACCAATCACAAGAATACCAAGAATGGAGTAATAAAAGGTGGCTTCGACCGTGTAAATCTGTTCCAAGAGGCGGAACAGGGCTTTGATAAACTCTTTGGTTACGACCGCCAACATTACGAATCGTTTGACTACCACAACACAATGAAAAACGGTTCTATCTTTGAACAACTTGAATTACAGACGCAAACTTTTATTGGTGAAAAGAAAAAAGATATATTCCAATCCAGTGAAAAAGAAAACAATATTTGTTGCAATCTTGATAGCAAGATGGAAAACAAACATTCTAACAATCAGCAAAACAACAATGGCGGTGATTCCTTGTTATCTATCTTTTCATTGGGAGTAGACTCTACATTGAGTTCTACATTATTAGAAGGGCAAAAGCCTAAACCCAAAAAGAAAAAACAGAGAAAGCCCAAACTGTAAAAGTATCTGTTCAAATTTTAAAAGTATCATGAGAAGAGATACTATATTTTGCATACATAAAATTTCAAATCCAGCGAGAAAGCGGAAAACTTTCTCTATATTTGCATATAATTGGAATAGAATCAACTTACGTTTATGATTAGTAGTCAAAATATACCCCATTTAATCAAATATATGGGAGCCAAAAGAGAAATATTGGAATATGTAACAGGATCAATTCAAAATCTAAATGTGGATTCTGAATGGCTATGTGACCTATTTTCAGGAACATCTATAATTTCCGCATCTTTAAAAGACGAATATAATATACATGCAAACGATATTCAGCAATACTCAGCTATATTTAGTAATACGTATTTGCTAAATCTAAATCGTTTAATTCCGCCTCTACAAATACAGGAAATTGAGGAACGTGTTTGTTTTTTAGTCTCAGAGTTCAAAGAACGATATCCTCAATTAGAATTTGATTATACCCAAATCACCAACTATAAAGAGTTACAGCAACTTGAGAAAGCCCAACAAGAACTGATTAGTTTTGATTTTGGAATAGGTTTTAACCTATTCACAAAATATTATTCTGGTACATATTGGTCATTTGAACAATGTGTATGGATAGATTCTATTAGAGCAATAGCAGAAGATTATATTGGTACACCTTCGTATTATGCAATATTGTCAGCCCTAATCTTTTCAATGTCTTATGCATCACAAAGTACAGGTCATTTTGCACAATTTCGAGATGTAACTGAATCTAATATGAATGATATTTTAATATATCGTCATAAAAATATATGGAATTTGTTTTCTAAAAAATTTGAAGAGTTGATTTCCACATTAAATATAGAAACTAATTTTGAATATAAAGTAACATCACTAGACTATATGGATTGTCTTCGAGTAATAGAAAAAAATTCTATTGTTTATGCAGACCCACCATATAGCACAGTTCATTACTCAAGGTTTTATCATGCTATAGAAACTTTAGTCCGATATGATCACCCCATTATAAAGTATAAAGGTCGGTATAGAGATGATCGGCATCAATCCCCTTTTGATAAGAAGAAAGAGGTGAGAAATGCTTTCAAATTATTATTTGAAGGGGTTAAAAATAGGGAATCTCATTTAGTCTTAAGCTACAGCAATAATGGAATGATTAGTCAAGAAGAAATATTAAACATTGGTAATTCTATCTTAGGGAAAGGATATAAATGCGATTTACAATCGAGGGAATATATTCACAGCAAAATGGGACGTTCTGATGAATATCAATTAGATGTGAATGAGCTTATTATGTCTTATAAAAAAGTATAATCATGGATTCTATTCATATAGATTTTACAGAACTAAGGACATCATGGACTAAATATGATATAGTCCAAGCATTGGATGTTATATATAGTGTTGATACTATACAGAAATATAAGAATAAAGAAGCAAAAATCAATGAAAGAATTTTGCGTTCATTTCTTGGTATCAACTCCCTAGATGATCCAATTCCTGATTATTGGATTGAGATTCAAAAATATCCAATAGAAAAGAAAATATTTTCATTACTAGCTCTAATCTTTACTCATGGAGGGGTTGTAAAAGACTTTGCAACTAAATATTCAAAAGATAACATGAAAGGTGTCTTTTATATTGATTCTAAAGATAAACAGCTTACTAATATTCGCAGTGCTTTAGTAGTTGCAGAAGCAACAGATCCAACAAATAGGAGAAAAAATGAAGTTCCTTATGACTTCTCCGTCGTATATTACAATCCCAAAGTTGGAAAATTATTTAAAAAAGTATTATTAGAAAGGATTTCCAGATTTACAAATAAAGAACTTTCGAATGATGAGTTTTATAGTATTTGTATTGAAAATGAATTTCATAAGGCTTTAAGTTTGACTTTTGACCAATTCAAAACATGGCTTGAAGGTTATAGCTTTAATGCGTGTTACGTTAAAGAATTACATATCAGTAATTTTCTATCAATAAAAGAGCCAGTAGATATTGACTTTGAAAAATCAAAAGAAATATATTTTCTTGGAGAGAATGGTGATGGAAAGTCACTTATAATAATGGCAATATGTCTTGCTTTTAATGGCAATTATATCAAATATAAAACTGAAAAGCGAGATACTGGAATTGCATCCGATATATTGGATAATAATAGCGATATATATGGTATTGATGAGTGGGGGCATCAATATAATATTTCTAATGCAATATATCTTGATAATCTTTATGCTTATGGTACACATCGCGGAAGATATAATGCTGATCCTTCTGAAAAATATGGCTTCATGTCATTATTCAATAATGATCTTACACTAAATAGCCCAGAGCAATGGCTAAAAAATCTGAAACTGGAAGAAGAACAAGCTGAAGAAAATAAGCTAAAAATAAAAGTTGCAACTAAACAATTAGAAGACATTCTGTTCAATCTACTCGAAAGAAACGTTAAAACTCACATTGAAGGGAGTAAGGTTTTTTTTGAGGAAAAAGGGTGTTTCCTGAGTATAGATCAATTATCAGAAGGATATAGGAGTATCATTATTTTTGTCTGTGATTTATTGTATCGTTTATATAAAAACAATAGCGATGATATATTCAAAACGAAAGGTGTTGTTTTAGTCGACGAAATAGATCAACATTTGCATTTGAAATGGCAAAGAATAATTGTTAGTAAGTTACGAAATATATTTCCAAATATGCAGTTCATATTTACGACGCACAGCCCTACAATTATTCAAGGCGCATCAGACGATTCTATTATATTTAGAACGTATAGAGTGAACGGCATAACAAAAGTGAGTGAACCGTATTATAGAAAGGACTTAGATCATCTCATGATGAATACTTTGGTAACTTCTTCTCTATTTGGGTTGGAAGATTCCAGATTAGACACAGATGATAATAATTCCGATACTAACGATACTTATTTATTGTATAAAATAAATAAGAAACTTATTTCAAAGTTACAGGAACAAAAAGAAAAAGGTAAGAATTTTGTTAGTGAGAACGAAATTGACTCTTTGATAGATAGCATTTTAGAAGAATATCAAAATGAAGAAGATCGATAAAGACTTAGCAGTAATACCACCATCACTAGCTATTGGTGATGATAAGTTAACACATCAAAGGAGATTAGAATTAATAGCAAAGAAGCATTATATTAATGAAGCACCTTACAATGATCGATATAAAACTGATGATATTAGAGATAGATTAGTGCGTATATATAACAACAAGTGTGCTTTTTGCGAACAAAAGGTTGAACAATATCATATTGAACATTTTAGACCTAAGCAAATTTACTACTGGTTAGCATATAGTTGGGATAATCTTTTATTAGCGTGCCACTACTGCAATAATTATAAAGGCATAAACTTCGCAATAAAAGGAAAGCGAGCTAAATGTCCTAATACAAAAGATTTAAAAAACATCAATACTATATCATCCAGCAAATATAATCTTCAAGAACAACCAAAGTTAATAAATCCAGAGCAATCAGAGCCAAGTTCTTACTTGATATTTGAAAGAGATGGGAAAATAACCTCTGATAACGAAGATTATAAATATACAATAGAAACATGTAGAATAGACCGTAAATATTTAAATGATAGTAGAAAAAAAATTATTGATAAATTTAAGAGAGAAATAATTTCAGAGCTTGTTTATAATTCAACTCCAGAAGAACAAAAGCAGGCTATAAATATATTGGTCAGACGTTTTGTTAATGAAGCCAATGATAATGATAATGAATTTTTGGCTTTTCGTAATTTTGCAATTGGACACAATTGGTTAAATGATGTAGTAAAAGAAGCTATTACTACCTTATAATAATTATAATGCCTATATGCTCTCGAAATTTGACAAATCAACAAATATGTTTATCTTTGCACCTAGTATTCTCCATGAGCAAACTACCGCAAAAACACGTAGCAAATTAGTGAGTTAAATCATGGAATATGCTTGAAGATAAAAATATAAAGTTTTAAATATCGGCTCGATAACTCCGTTAGGAGAATCCCAAGCGATATTGAAACAAAGAGATATTTGAAAAAAGAATCGTTCTTATAGCGAGCAAAACGATAAAACATAATCGTGTGCTAAATCATGTGGATTTCTAAATAGAAGAAACTATAAAACGGTGATAATCAATAGAGAGAAGATAATAGTTCTCTTACTGGTGGCACCACTTCGAAGAAAATATGATCCTTGAATTTCCATGAGATTCAAGGATTTTTTTTATCAGATACCTATCAAACGATGAACATCGCGTCAATTTAAAAACATCTTCCATAAAATTGTTTTTTTTCTGTTTTTTCCCAATTCTTTCCAGATTCCTATCCCATCTTTGCAGTACAGAAACAAATAAAGTATTAATCATTAAAAATAAAGAAGTATGAAAAAGTTTATTATGATGTTAGTTTGTACGTTTGCAATGCACACAATGGTAATGGCGGATAATGACAAGCCAATACAAGTGAGTCAGTTACCTGCAAAGGCACAGACATTTATCAAGACCTATTTCAAGGATCACAAGGTGGCAATGGCTAAGCTGGAGTCGGGAGTATTCTATAAAAGCTATGATGTAGTTTTCACCAACGGCGAGAAAGTGGAGTTTGACAAAGCGGGAGAATGGAAAGAAGTGCGATGCAGACAGAGCGAAGTGCCTGCCCAGATCGTGCCGGAAGCTATCCGTAACTATGTAAAAACAAACTATCCGGATGCAAGAATCCTCCAAATTGAATATGACGATAATGAATATGAGATAAAGTTATCCAACCGTTGGGAAATTACATTTGACTCTAAGATGAGAGTGATTGATATTGACGATTGATGAAAAACCTTTTGCAATCTCCTGTATGCAGATTGATATGATGGAATAAGCAAGGAGCACGTTGGAATTCTGTGTAACTATTCCTCAGATGTGTTACCCAATTCCACAGTGTTCTACGGATTTCCACACTGTACCATTTATAGGATTTCCATTCATTTCGCTATAAATCAGAAAGATAAGTTTATCCATATATCTTTGGCATCTTCTTTGTCCTATGATGAGTGTTAGAGATGATATCCCCAAATACTCACTTAAAATCAGAAAGTCATGAAAAAGGTATTAGTAGCATTAGCAATGGTTCTGGGAACAGGAAGCTCTGTTGTTTTCGCACAGGAAGTAAATAACTCATCAGCAGTTGTGGCAGAAGCCCAAGTGCCGCAGGATGAATTTGTGAAAATGGATCCGACAGAGTTACCACAGGCCATTCTGCTGACATTGGCAAAGAATTACGAGGGTTCCTCTGTAAAAGAAGCCTATGTAAAGGTAAAAGATGAAGCAAAGATCTACAAAATCATTATTCTCACTCAAGACGGTCAGGAAACAGAGACAATTCTGAACGAAAAAGGCGAAGCTGTCAAAGAATAACTCTTTTCAGAATGTAAATCTCGTGAAAAAAGGATTCCGGTTCGTGATGAATCGGAATTCTTGCATATTACAACGGCATGCGGTTCTTATCAATCCACCTCTTGCTGTACTCCCCGCCGTTCCAGAATATCCGCCATATGCTCCAACGCCCAGCCTACCAGCGATTCTATGTGCGGCATCAAGCTATGCCCCATCTCCGTAAGGGAATACTCCACACGCGGGGGAACCTCGGCATATACATTTCTGATGACCAGCCCGTCCGTTTCCAACGAACGCAGCGTAACCGTAAGCATACGTTGTGAAATGTCCCCAATCGTCTTTTGAATGTCACAGAAGCGCATCGTACCATTCGTCTTTAGTGTAACCATGATAAGCATTGTCCACTTATCTCCCAACTTACTCAAGACATCCCGTATGGGGCAACCACCTGTGTGATGAAAGTTTTCCATTTTTTAACTTTTACTAATTATCTGAACTTCAACAATGGTTACATTGTTGTAACTATCTAACATTCAAGTGCCTTCTTGTTTAAGAGCAACAGCAAGGCTAACTTTGCAGCACAAAAGTAATGAACTTACTGAAAATAACTATTGTTTTATTTAATAATTAAGATTATGGCAAAGAAAGTTGCAGTTTTAGCAGTAAATCCGGTAAACGGATGCGGTTTGTTCCAATATCTGGAAGCATTTTTTGAAAATGGCATTTCTTATAAAGTATTCGCGGTAGCGGACAGCAAGGAAATCAAGACAAATTCCGGCATTGTCCTGACAGTGGACGATGTAGTGGCCAATCTGAAAGGGCATGAAGATGAATACGATGCGCTTGTGTTCGCCTGCGGTGATGCCGTTCCCGTATTCCAGCAAAATGCCGGTAAACCGTATAACGTCACCATGCTGGAAATCATCAAGACATTCGGCGAGAAAGGCAAAATCATGATCGGGCACTGTGCAGCTGCTATGATGTTCGATTTTACGGGTATCACGAAAGGTAAGAAAGTAGCCGTTCATCCATTAGCCAAACCCGCTATCCGAAACGGAGAAGCAACCGACAATTCCTCCGAAATAGACGGTAACTTCTACACAGCGCAGGATGAAAACAATATCCAGACAATGATAGAAAAAATCGTGACCGCCCTAAAAGCATAACGTAGTACGTGAAAGCCCTGTGCCTGATATTCCCTGACGGCTATGGGGCTTTCTTTTTTATCTGCCAAAGGCATACGCAGTCACAGAGATTATTTGTACATTTGTTGCATCATACCCAGATGCAACATCCTATGAAAGTCAAGATAGAAGAAAGCTGGCGGCAACGTCTGCAAGAAGAATTCGACAAGCCCTACTTTGAAAGGAAGCAAGCACCTCATACTGACAACCGTCCATCCTTCGCCCCGTTCTGCCGAATACGGTTTCTTCGGATGCAAGCATTTCAGCAAAGCCAACAATTATCTGCGGAGCAAAGGCATTGAGGAAATAGATTGGTAGAAAGACCCGGAACTTACAACACCCCGTTCACCCCACAGCCGAACAATGCGAAATCTCCCAAACAAGGGTCATCCGGAAAGACTTCCGCCAAGGCTGAGGTTATGTTCCTTACATTCTTTAGAGAGAATGTCTCCGTATCGGTAAGTCCCAAAAGACGGGCTACCCGGCAAACATGAGTGTCCAAAGGAATCAGCAAATCACGACGGTCAAAACTTTCCCAGATGCCGAAATCCACCTCCGACTCTTTCCGTATCATCCAGCGCAGAAACATGTTCAGCTTCTTTTGCGGACTCTTGGCGGAGACTTCCAGAAAAGCACACAACTTTTCCATCGGGATGCCCGGATAGCCCGAAAGGGCATCTTCCAAACTATCAAACCGAGAATAGGCGTCATGCAAACGGGCAAAATACGTATAAAAATCCGCATGAGAAAGCATGCGGTAAAAGCTGCTCCGGTCTGCCGGAAGGAAATCTTCTTTCCAGCGGCAGGACAAGACATATTGATGAGGTGAAGCTCCCATCAAACCATGTAGTTCATCCGCTTTCTTCAATATCTGCTTGCGGTTTCCAAAGCTCATCAAAGCAGTGAGCAGACCGCTAATCTCAATATCCTGCTTCCGCATATACCGATGCGGGAACTGAACAGGGTCACCTTGTATAAAGGCGGCACAATGATATTCCCTTGCCCATTCCAAGAGTTTCAATCGGATTTCCTCAGTCATATTATTTCTTCAGTCATATTTTATAGGATTCGGTTATTCGCAACTTGTGCAATGCCACGTCCTAATACGAGCTAAATCCCTTTCATGTACTTTTTCAAAAGTTATTCTGCACAATGTAATCCCTCGCAAAGGTACACATGTTTTATCTTTACCGACAAACCCGACAATGATTATTAACAAACTTCCACCCAACTGATTTCAACAAACCAGATTTATAAGAACCTCAGCCAACTTCTCCCCCTTCCTTTTATTTTTGCATCACGAAAAGCCTATGGAACTTTCTTTGCAATATTTGCAAATTTGTAATTTAGTATTCGTATTTTTGCAAGGTCTCAAACAAAAGCAAAAATGAAGCAAGAAATATTATTCATAATACTCAATGAATACGCCGACTGGGAAGGCGCTTTCATAGCCGCCTGCCTGAACGCAGGAGTAATGCCGGGCAGCGAAGTGAAATACACCCCGAAAGTAGTTGCCCCGACGTTGGATGCAGTGCGCTCCATCGGCGGCTTCCGCACGTTGCCCGACTACTGTTTCCAGACTATGCCCACAGATTATGCAGCATTGGTTCTGATAGGAGGTATGCAATGGAATTCCCCAGAAGCAGAGCAAGCAGTTCCTTTGGTGAAGGATGCCCTACAACGTGGAAAAATCGTTGGCGCCATCTGCAATGCCGCCTCCTTTATGGCGAAGCACGGTTTCCTCAATAACGTAAAGCATACGGGAAATACCATACAGCAACTAAAACTCTGGGGCGGACAGGAGTACACCAACGAAGCGGGCTACGAAGAGAAGCAGGCCGTCAGCGACCAAAATATCGTCACCGCCAACGGTACAGGACAACTGGAATTCTGCCGCGAACTTCTCTTGTTACTAAAAGCCGATACACCGGAAAATATTCATGCTTCCTATGATTTCTATAAAAACGGATTCGTGAGATAAAGAGAAAACTTAGTTCAGGCTCAATCCATACTCACCTAAAGTCGCCAGTTCGTCTGCCGTATAACTACCCTGCGCCTTGATGTGCTGTACTTCTCTTATGAATGTCTCAGCATTAGCCAGAAAGTCCCGGAAAGTTTTCATCTCTTGAGGATGCCCTTCCACTATCGGCAGACGTTTGGCAATGTCCAACTGAATAACCAGTTTCATCATTTTCATGTCCAGCCGAGGCATGTCGGGAGCAGGCTTGCGCATGCACTGTTGCAAAACACCCTGCATCGTGACCGACATACGGTTCATGGCAAGTATTTGCTCTTTCATCGGATTATCATTCAGCAACACCTTCTGCGCCCCTTCGGCAAAAGGCGACAAAACATCAAGAATATTCTCTTTATACTCCGCCATCTCAACACTCAAACGGTAATTGGCAGGCAGCAGTTTATCGGCGGCAATCTTATTTTTTACTTTTAGCAAGGAGAGATACTGATTGAAATTAGTATAGAATTGCCTTCTTGTCTGGAACAACTGCATAAAATTCTGTTTCAGATTGCGCCGGGCCTCTTCATCAAAATATGTACCGGGATTGACAACCGATGCAGAGTCCTTCTGAGAGAAAACCGGAGGAATAACAGTTGCCAGCATCGGCGCATTGCCGCCCTGCTCCATATATCCCAATATGGAATTCACATCCTTTTCCAACACCAGATTCTTCAATAAGGCAAGCGAAGTGTTGTAGTACTTCATCACCTGACCGGCCTGTTCCACTTCCGCAGCAGAATATTTTTCGTAAGTTTTCTTCTGAACACCGTTACCGCAAGCAGCCAACATAAAGATAACTGCAAACGTTCCCACAAACATTAAAATCTTTCTCATAAGGTTTCCTTTCATTTTTTAATATGCATGTACCATTCGCATGTACGCTTTTATTCACTAATTTTGCAATTCATTATGTGGAACAAACAAATGATGAGAGAGATAGGTTCCGATATATCGTTTAATTTTCAAGAAAAAGATGCGAAACACTACTATAAAAGGTTTTCTATATGCAGCGCTTTCCTCGTCCACATTCGGACTGGCGCCTTTCTTCAGCATATCATTGCTGATAGCCGGATTTTCATCTTTTGAAGTGCTGACATACCGCTGGGGAATCGCCTCACTCATTTTGGCAATTGCCGGTATCATATTGGGAGAGCAGTTCCGAATCAGCAGAAAAGACTGGCAGACCGTATTCATACTAAGCCTGTTCAGAGCCACCACCTCATTCAGTCTCGTGATAGCCTACCAAAACATTGCCAGCGGCGTAGCATCCACCATACACTTCATGTACCCTCTGGCGGTAGCCGTCACCATGATGCTGTTTTTCAAGGAAAAAAAGTCTTTCTCTATCCTGTTTGCAGTGTTCATTTCATTGATAGGTGCAACACTGCTATCAACAGGCGAGATAGATTTCGAAGGCGGAGATACTACAACAGGGCTGGTCGCTGCCGCCATTTCCATATTCTCTTACGGCGGATATATTATAGGCGTACGAAAAAGTCGCGCTGTCAACATCCCGTCTACGGCACTGACTTGTTATGTTATGGGATTCGGAACCCTGTTCTATATTATAGGCGGATGCCTGACAGATGGGATCCGGCTGGCCACAGACAGTCACACATGGCTGAACATCCTCGGACTGGCAATACCGGCAACAGCAGTCTCCAATATCAGTCTGGTAAAGGCTATCAAACATGTAGGCCCCACGCTTACATCAATCTTCGGAGCACTGGAACCTCTGACTGCCATAGTCATCGGATGTTGCGTGTTCAAAGAAAGCTTCACATGGAGCAGCACTATCGGAATCGCCTTGATTGTGACAGCAGTAATAATCGTTATCACGCGCGAAAACAGCATGGGCAAAGTACGCAAGTAATCCTACTTCGTCCGCTTATAATCCGCAATGAACCCCTCCATCATCCACTTGGCCAATGCCTGACGATTGGAGCTGATCACGAAACGGCGTTGGTCGAAAGCATTCTGTATATTGCCCAACTCCACAAAAACGGAAGCCGGTGCGGCCTTCAGCAATACGTAGAGGTTGCGTGAGCTGACCGTCCCTTCAAATCCGCGGTTGGGCTGATGCTTGTCGTATTTCGACTCGAAAGTTCCTTTCATGGCAACAGCCAGCCTCTTTCCCAACACACTTTTCGGAGCATGGTAAAAGAAAACATCCGTCTGTGCACCCTTGCTGCGGCTGTCTACGTGCAGAAATATGGCCCGGCAATACTTATAAATCTTACGGTCCTTCCGGTAAAGCTCATTGATTTTGGTGCAACGCTGTTGCAGACGAGCCACCTGATTCAACGGAATGGCATCCCCCATACAAGTTTCCCGCTTGCTGTTGGAGAGGTAGCGGTCATCACGAATCCCGTCTTTGGCATCTTGAATGATGATACGTACTTCGGCCCCTTCCTGCATCAGGTTACGGGCAAGGCGCAAGGCAACGTCATAGGCATACTCATCCTCATGCAATTCCACCTTTCCTATTTTGCCGATAGCTCCCGGATCGGGTCCTCCATGTCCGCTGACCACATAGAAGCAAGCGCCCTGCAAGCGGTTAGAGGTCACCTCCACATCGGCAAGTTTCCTCCCGAAGAGGCGTTCACGAACAGTTCCTTTTTTATTGGCGGCAGGCTTGGACGAAGCAGTGGCAGAAGCCCCTTTCCTCAACGGGGGAAGCACATATTTCACTCCCAGCTGCAACTCCTCTTTTCCGCGCAGACGCTTCTCGTTCAGCCTTATAAACTCATTATAATAGGCTTTTCCCGGACGCTTGTTCCGCTCCAGAAAAGCAGAGATGCCCTCACCCGATTTGGGTGCGGCATATTCTCCCTGGGCAGAGACATCAAAAACAAGAAAAGCGCAAAAGAAGAAAGCCAGCAAACAAAATATACGTTTCATATTCCCGTTATTCGTCATTTATTCGTAGTCGGTAGCAGATTTTCGGCCGCTAAATTATAGCATTTTACCGTTCACGCGTACAAATTTATATTTTTTTCCCTACTTTTGCGACAACTTACGCGTTTTAAAGAAAAGAAACTCTAAAAACAGATAGCATTATGGCAAAGCAATTCAAGCCGGAGACACTGTGCGTACAGGCAGGGTGGACTCCTAAAAAGGGCGAACCTCGTGTACTCCCCATTTATCAAAGTACGACTTTCAAATACGACACCAGCGAACAAATGGCACGCCTGTTCGACCTTGAGGACAGCGGTTATTTCTACACCCGCCTGCAAAACCCCACGAACGATGCCGTTGCCGCCAAGATAGCCGCCCTTGAAGGAGGCGTAGCCGCCATGCTGACATCCAGCGGACAGGCAGCGAATTTCTATGCCATCTTCAACATCTGCCAGGCAGGCGACCACTTTGTATGTTCGTCCACCATTTACGGCGGAACGTTCAACCTGTTTGGCGTAACCATGAAGAAGCTGGGTGTCGACGTGACTTTTGTCAATCCGGATGCACCCGAAGAAGAAATCTCCGCCGCTTTCCGTCCGAACACCAAGGCACTGTTCGGCGAAACAATCTCCAACCCCACACTGGAGGTTCTCGACATTGAAAAGTTTGCCCGCATCGCCCACAAGCATGGCGTGCCCCTGATTGTGGACAACACTTTCCCCACTCCTATCAACTGCCGCCCGTTTGAATGGGGAGCCGACATCGTGGTGCATTCCACCACCAAATACATGGACGGACATGCCACCAGCGTAGGCGGCGCAATTGTGGACAGCGGCAATTTCGATTGGGATGCACACGCCGACAAGTTCCCCGGTCTCTGCACCCCGGATGAATCATATCATGGGCTGACCTATACAAAAGCCTTCGGCAAACTGGCCTATATCACGAAAGCTACGGCACAGTTGATGCGTGACCTCGGCAGTATCCAGTCCCCGCAGAATGCATTCTTGCTGAACCTCGGCCTGGAAACACTGCACTTGCGTATGCCGCAACACTGTGGCAATGCCCAGAAAGTTGCCGAGTACCTTTCCCGGAACGAAAAAGTGGCATGGGTGAACTATTGCGGGCTGCCCGACAATAAGTATTACGAACTGGCACAGAAATATATGCCCAACGGTTCGTGCGGCGTTATCTCTTTCGGACTGAAAGGCGGTCGTGAGGTATCAATCAAGTTCATGGATTCGCTGAAGCTGGCAGCTATCGTAACCCATGTTGCCGACGCACGTACCTGTGTGCTCCATCCCGCCAGCCACACACACCGCCAGCTCTCGGACGAACAGTTGCTGGAAGCCGGTATCCGTCCCGACCTGATCCGCTTCTCGGTAGGTATTGAAAACGCGGAGGATATCATTGCAGATATAGAACAGGCGCTAAACGCATAAGCACCTTTTCACCTTGCGCTCAGAAGAAAGAAAAAACAGATGGCCTGTTTTAGTAAAACACACCATCTGTTTTAGTAAAATGCATCATCTGTTTTAGTAAAACGCATCATGCGTTTAGCCCAAGCAGATGATGCGTTTTCATATTACTCTGTTTTCAACATTATCGGCAGGCTTTCTTTGCCTTGATAGAATGTTTTCGCCTTCACCACCGGCGCGTCACATTCCACCGGCATTTCCCATAAGGCAGATTGCATAGTCGGCTCGGAGCCATCCGTTGTATAGCGTATCCCGGCGCCTTGAATGGCTACATTGGCATATAGTTTGCCATCCTTCACCAGCAGTCCCGGATGCGGCAAGCGGAAATTGATGCCGTTCTTTGCCCAATAGGGCATCTCTATTTCACTGATTTTCTCATAATACAATGCCAGAGCTTTGTCGAAAGCCCGCTGCTCCTGTGCGCCTTGCAGACCCTCCCATGCCGGGTAAGCGTTCCATCCACGTTCCGCCAGTCCCATGATTTTCGGGAAAAGAAGATATTCAACGCCGTCGAAGCTGCGGATAGTCTCGGCAAACAATTGGCCCTGCACGCCCAGAATATTCTTCTTGCCCACTGCCGTCAGAGCGGTTTTTCCTTTTCCGGCTTGCTCCAAGTCGACTGGATTTCCCGCCCTGTCGGTACGCAATGACCGGTAGATGCTGAAAGGAAGCATGGAGAAGGAGACAGCCTCATCCACATAACCTCCCCAGTCGAGCCCGCGCTCGTCAGGATGACCGTTGTAGGCCATATCCATATAGAAATTGCCTACATTGCAGAGAATCACCGGATAACCGTCGTTGGCAATCCGGTAGACCACCTCCTCATACCCCGGAACTGTGTTCCAGCAATACACACCTGCCGCCTGACTCTTCAACTGCCGGTGCGCCTCTTCGGTATGTCCCAAAGCCACTTCCTGCCAACCGCTGAACTTCAAACCGTTCTTTTGCATGATGTCCGCCATTTGCGTAATGAAATACTCGGCCAAATCATGCGGCTTCGTCATCCCCTTCTCTTTCATCAGCGCCATGCACTTGGGTGATCCCAGCCATACCCCATGCGCCACTTCATCACCGCCAAGATGCACCGTAGACAGCGGTACGCCCGCTTCCTTATACATGGCTGCGAGTTCCCGAATCACTTTCTCCATAAAGCGGTAGGACGAAGGCAGAGCGACGTTTATCACATTGTCTGTGTAGTACTGGACGGACTCATAGCGGGAGGTGTCTTCCGGCTCGCTCAGCAGATATTCGGTGGCCTTTGCCATGTCCGTCTCCTTGTATTTATTATAACGCGCCTTCATGGAGACGATAGCCGCACGCGCATGTCCGGGCGATTCTATCTCCGGTATGACACGAATATGCCTTTCGGCGGCATAGCGCAACAGGCCGATGAAGTCCTCGCGGGAATAATGCCCGTTTCCAACGGTGGCAGCATCAGGATCGCATCCGCCGTCGTAGCATGGATAGAGGCACCGGCTTTCGTCAACGGTATGTCCGCGACGGCTTCCCACCGCGATCAGCTCCTCCAAACCGGGAATGTCCAGACGCCACGCTTCGTCATCGGCAAAATGAAAGTGCAGCACGTTCATTTTGTAGGAAGCGAAAATGTCTATCAGTTTCTTAAGGTTGTCTACGGTGGTGAAATTACGGGCAATGTCTATCATCTGTCCGCGATACAAGAGGTCGGGGTAATCTTCCACAAACATAGCTTCCAGCCGGTAAGGCACCGCCTTGCCTTTCAGTATTGACAGCAAAGTCTGTGTACCGTTGAAAATGCCATGCGGAGTAGCGGCGGCAATCTTTATCAGGGAATCTCCTATAACCAAATTATAATATTCAGCGTTCACTGCCCTCGCCTTGTCGGACAGTTCTTCCAAAACAATCGTTACGGGAGCCTCATCTGCCACTTCCAAACCGTACAAAGCGGCCAGCTTCTCTTTCAGCAGCTTTGCTTCGCCGGCATATTCGTCCGGATAGGTCAAAGCCACCTTAGCATCCAGCACGACATGCCCTCCGGCAGGTGTCACTTTCTTTACCGACGGCAGCCTGTCCCACTGCCTCAAAGCCGGCACACTGTCCAGACGGAGGTTCGATGCGTATATTTTGGCGGCATCCGGATAACCGGGAAGCGCTTCCGGTGAGGGCAACGGCAGCGCGTCCAACGCTACGGGAAGCGGCTTGCCTTCCTTGCCGTCCGTCGTAGCCACCCAATAAGTACCTTCAGGCGCATGCGAGTTCCGGTCCAACTTATAAGAACAAAGGAAAGTGATGCGCATGGAGTCGCCGGGAGCCAACGGCACAAAATCGTCCGTAGGATACATTTTAAAGAAGTTTCCGTTCACCGCCTCCACCCTGACGGCGGGAGTTCCTTCCTGCTTCACATAGCGGGGAAGCTGTGAGTAATAGATTGCCCAGTCTTTGGAAAGAGGAGCACCGGAGATATTCTTAAGAACAAAGGAGTTCTCATAATACCCGGGTTCAATGTCACTCGCACCCATTTCCCAAGTCAGGGAAACCGGTGCTTCCGGTTTGTCACCTGTTCCGCATCCTGCCCAAAACGGCATTGTGCAAAACAATAATCCTGCAAGAGGACGTCTGAAAATTTTCATAAAACACTTGTGTTAAGTTAGTAAATTGGGGGTAATACTTAAATATACTGCCAAAAATAAGCATTTTTAGTTTATTTACTAATAAATTCAATAGAAATTATTAGTCGCAGGCTACGATTTAGAACTTTTATCTCTAAATTTGCGACCAATTTATAACCATTTTAACTAATCTATCATGGCTAAGATAACCAAAGAAGCCGCTTTGCTCTATCACTCGCAAGGCAAACCAGGAAAAATTGAGGTAGTGCCAACCAAGCCCTACAGTACGCAAACCGACCTTTCACTCGCTTATTCCCCGGGCGTGGCAGAGCCATGTCTTGAAATAGAAAAGAACCCGCAGGACGCATACAAATATACAGCCAAAGGCAATCTAGTGGCTGTAATCTCCAACGGAACCGCCGTTCTCGGACTGGGCGATATAGGCGCAATGGCAGGCAAACCCGTAATGGAAGGCAAAGGACTGCTGTTCAAAATCTATGGCGGCATTGACGTGTTCGACATCGAAGTGAATGAAAAAGATCCCGACAAATTTATCGAGGCTGTAAAAGCCATCGCCCCCACTTTCGGCGGTATCAACCTGGAAGATATCAAAGCTCCCGAATGTTTTGAGATAGAACGCCGCCTGAAAGAGGAGCTCGACATCCCCGTAATGCACGACGACCAGCATGGTACGGCCATCATCTCCAGCGCCGGACTGCTGAACGCCCTGGAAGTGGCAGGCAAGAAGATAGAGGATGTGAAGATCGTTGTGAACGGCGCCGGGGCGGCAGCCATCTCCTGCACCAAGCTCTATGAAGCATTGGGTGCCACCCACGAAAATATCATCATGCTCGACTCCAAAGGCGTCATCACCAGCGACCGCCAAGGACTGAACGAAACCAAACGGTACTTTGCCACCGATCGCCGCGACATCCACACACTGGAAGAAGCCGTACGGGGCGCCGACGTATTCCTCGGACTTTCCAAAGGCAACGTGCTGACACAAGATATGGTGCGCAGCATGGCGGCTCACCCCATCGTGTTCGCCCTTGCCAACCCCGTACCCGAAATCTCTTACGAAGATGCTATGGAAGCGCGCCCCGACGTACTGATGTCAACCGGACGCTCGGATTATCCGAACCAAATCAATAACGTAATCGGTTTCCCCTATATCTTCCGCGGCGCTCTGGACGTAGCTGCCACCGCCATCAACGAAGAAATGAAATTGGCAGCCGTACGCGCCATTGCTTCACTTGCCAAACAGCCCGTACCCGATGTGGTGAACGAAGCATACCACGTCAATAACTTCAGCTTCGGTCCCGACTACTTCATCCCGAAGCCCGTTGACCCGCGCCTCATCACCGAAGTCTCCATGGCAGTGGCCAAAGCAGCCATGGAAAGCGGCGTGGCACGCAAACAAATCACTGACTGGGAAGCCTATCGGCAGCATCTGAAAGAACTGATGGGACAGGAAAGCAAACTGACCCGCCAGCTCTACGACACCGCCCGCCGCAATCCGCAGCGCGTGGTCTTTGCCGAAGGCATCCACCCCACGATGCTGAAAGCTGCCGTTGAAGCCAAAGCCGAAGGAATCTGCCATCCTATTATATTAGGAAATGACGAGGCCATCGAGAAACTGGCAAAACAGCTCGACCTCAACCTCGAAGGCATCGAAATCGTAAACCTGCGCCATCCCAACGAAGCGGAACGCCGCGAACGCTATGCACGCATCCTCTCCGAAAAACGCGCCCGCGAAGGCGTTACCTATGAAGAGGCCAACGACAAGATGTTCGAACGCAACTATTTCGGCATGATGATGGTGGAAACCGGCGAAGCCGACGCATTCATCACCGGATTGTACACCAAATACAGCAATACCATCAAGGTGGCCAAAGAAGTCATCGGCATCCGCCCTGAGTACAAGCACTTCGGCACGATGCACATCCTCAACTCCAAGAAAGGTACGTACTTCCTTGCCGATACGCTCATCAACCGCCATCCCAATGCAGAAACACTGATTGACATTGCCAAGCTGGCGGAACATACCGTACGCTTCTTCAACCATACGCCTGTCATGGCCATGCTGAGCTACTCCAATTTCGGTGCAGACAAGGAGGGAAGCCCCGTAAGCGTGCACGAAGCCGTAGAATACATGCAGCAAAATTATCCCGAACTTGCCATAGACGGCGAAATGCAGGTAAACTTTGCCATGAACCGCACGCTGCGCGATGCCAAATATCCGTTTACCCGCCTGAAAGGAAAGGACGTGAATACACTTGTTTTCCCGAACCTGAGTTCCGCAAACTCCGCTTACAAACTGCTGCAAGCAATGAATACGGATGCCGAACTTATCGGTCCGATACAGATGGGATTGAACAAGCCTATCCACTTCACCGACTTTGAAAGCTCCGTACGCGATATAGTAAACATCACTGCAGTGGCAGTCATCGACGCCATCGTAGACAAAAAGAAAGCCGGTAAATGAAAAGACAATTATCCAAATTCCAAATAGTTTGTATTACGCTCCTTTGGGCGGCACTTTGTTACATAGTTCTGACATCTGCCGAACGAATTGACGGTCCGATCATTCTGACGCTTGTCATTTCGGCGGCATTAGTGTTCATTCCTGTAATAAAAGCGCTCAAAAGAGGATAAATAATATCTTTTTATTCCTTTTTACGGGATAAAACAACAAAAATGTTGTTTTATCCCGTATTTTATTTATAAAATGTTTGTTTGTTCCATTTTTATGTTTACTTTTGCAACCGCAATAAAGCAATGAGATAAGTAACCAATAAAAGCAATAGATTATGAATGCAGCAAAGGTATTAGAAGATCTGAAAAGACGGTTCCCCAACGAACCGGAGTATCATCAAGCAGTAGAAGAAGTTCTTGCTACCATTGAAGAAGAGTACAACAAACATCCGGAGTTTGACAAAGCTAATCTGATTGAGCGTCTTTGCATCCCCGATCGCGTTTACCAATTCCGAGTTACCTGGGTGGATGATAAGGGCAACGTACAAACCAACATGGGTTATCGCGTACAGCACAACAACGCCATTGGCCCGTACAAAGGCGGCGTTCGTTTCCATGCTTCTGTAAACCTGTCCATTCTGAAATTCCTTGCCTTTGAGCAGACTTTCAAAAACTCACTGACCACACTTCCTATGGGTGGCGGTAAAGGCGGTTCGGACTTCTCTCCGCGCGGCAAGTCCAATTCTGAAGTTATGCGTTTCGTACAGGCTTTCATGCTGGAATTGTGGCGCCACATCGGTCCGGAAACTGACGTTCCTGCCGGTGACATCGGTGTGGGTGGTCGTGAAGTAGGCTTCATGTTCGGCATGTACAAGAAACTGGCTCAGGAATTTACCGGAACATTTACAGGCAAAGGCCGCGAATTCGGTGGTTCGCTGATCCGTCCGGAAGCTACCGGCTACGGTAACATCTACTTCCTGCTGGAAATGTTGAAGACCAAAGGCACAGACTTGAAAGGCAAGACTTGCCTGATTTCAGGTTCCGGCAACGTAGCTCAATATACAGCGGAAAAAGTGTTGGAAATGGGTGGTAAAGTTCTAACCATGTCCGATTCCGACGGTTACGTATATGATCCCGCAGGTATCGACCGCGAAAAACTGGACTACATCATGGAACTTAAAAACCTCTATCGTGGACGTATCCGCGAATATGCCGAGCAATATCCGGGCGTTAAGTATGTAGAAGGAGCTAAACCTTGGGGTGAGAAAGCCGACATTGCTTTGCCTTCTGCAACTCAAAACGAACTGAACGGCGACCATGCCCGTCAATTGGTGGCCAATGGCTGTATAGCTGTGAGCGAAGGTGCCAACATGCCTTCTACTCCGGAAGCCATCAAAGTATTTCAGGATGCCAAAATCCTGTACGCTCCGGGCAAGGCAGCCAATGCGGGCGGTGTATCTGTATCAGGCCTCGAAATGACTCAGAATTCTATCAAACTGAGCTGGAGTAGCGAAGAAGTAGACGAAAAATTGAAGAGCATCATGAAGAACATCCACGCTGCTTGCGTACAATACGGTACGGAAGAAGACGGTTATGTAAACTACGTGAAGGGTGCTAACGTGGCCGGATTCATGAAGGTAGCCAAAGCCATGATGGCACAAGGCATCCTGTAACGACAGACAGCCATAGCATAATAAAAAATAGAGGTGGGAAGCACACAATGTTTCCCGTCTCTATTTTTTTATTTAATAATATTGCCTACATTTGAAACTGCAAAAAGAAATCATATGAAACAACTGTTTTTACTCCTATTCGGTTTAGCCTTGTTTGTCTTTCCTTATTGCCAGGCACAACCCCTCACATCCGAAGAGCATCCCGTAACATTAAACACCGCCAGCGGTAGTATCAATGGGAAACTTCTTCTACCGGCACATGCAAAATCCTGTCATGTAGTAGTGCTCATTGCCGGTTCCGGCCCCACCGACATGGACGGCAATAATCCCATGATGAAAAATAATTCACTGAAGTTCCTCGCAGAAGGACTGGCATTGAAAAGCATAGCCTCACTACGTTTTGACAAGCGTGGCATAGCCAGCAGCGCCTCTGCCGGTAAGGAAGAGTCCAAACTCCGCTTGGAAGATTACGTAAACGACGTTACGGGGTGGATAGACCTTCTTGCCAAAGACAAACGTTTCACCGGTATAACAGTGGCAGGGCATAGTGAAGGATCACTTATCGGAATGTTAACCTGCCGGAAACGGCCTAAAGTAAAAGGCTTTATTTCCATTGCCGGTGCAGGAAGCCCCGCATACGACCTGATAGAAAAGCAGGTGGCCGCCCAAATGACACCGGAATCTATACGGAAAGAAGTGGCAAGCATCAATGAGTCCCTGAAAAACGGGAAAGAAGTGGCACAGGTTCCCGCTTATCTGCAAACATTGTTTCGCCCTTCCGTACAGCCCTATCTCATTTCATGGTACAAATACAACCCACAGACCGTCATTGCTTCCCTAAAGATGCCCATACTGATTCTTCAAGGGAAAAAAGACATTCAAGTACAGGAAGAAGAAGCGGCGCGGCTGAAAAAAGCATCTCCCCAAGCCGAACTGATACTGATAGACAAAATGAACCATGTATTGAAAGATTGCGAAAGCATCAATCCGCAACAACAAATGGCTGTATATAATAATCCGTCATTACCCGTTAACGCCGCTTTGATAAACGCAATAGCTGAATTCATCAAGAAAAACAAATAACAACCAGATAGAGATTCAAAATCAATATGACAACAAAAGAAATTCCCGTACTGCTTCTCACCGGTTATCTGGGAAGTGGCAAAACAACTTTAGTAAACCATATCCTTAGCAATAAACAAGGGATCAAGTTTGCCGTCATTGTCAACGACATAGGCGAAGTGAACATTGATGCAGACCTTATTCAGAAAGGCGGTATCGTTGGCAAAAAAGATGAAAGCCTTGTCGCACTTCAAAACGGATGCATCTGCTGCACCCTGAAGATGGATTTGATAGAGCAAATAGGCGAAATCCTGCGAATGGAGCGTTTCGACTATATCGTCATTGAAGCCAGCGGCATTTGCGAACCTGAACCTATCGCCCAGACCATCTGTTCCATACCCCGAATGGGCGGCATGTACACCAAATACGGTGTCTGCCGCTTGGACTGCATCACTACCGTAGTGGACGCCTTGCGCCTGCAAAGTGAATTTTCTTGCGGCAACGATCTTACCCGAAAAGGAATTGATGACGAGGACATCGAGAATCTTATCATCCAGCAGATTGAATTCTGTAACATCATCCTGCTGAACAAGGTAGCGGAAGTCAAGCCCGAAGAACTGAAACGCATCAGGCAAATCATACACACCTTGCAACCCGGAGCCGAAATAATCGAATGTAATTATGCGGACGTAGACTTGAAAAAAATCATCCATACAGGAATGTTCAACTTCGAACATGTAGCCACCTCAGCCGGCTGGATCCGCGGAATAGAAAGCCAAGTTACCGAAGAGGAGGAGAAAGAAGCTCATAGGCACCACAACCATAAGGAAGATGAGCATCAGCATGAAGAACATAGCCATCATCACCATCATCATCATGAAGAGGGCGAAGCAGAAGAATATGGTATCAGCACTTTTGTCTATTACCGCCGCCCGGCTTTCGACATTCACAAGTTCGACCATTTTATCGCTACCAAATGGAGCCGTCATATTATTCGCACCAAAGGCGTATGTTATTTCAGCCATAACCGCGACATGTCCTACCTCTTCGAACAAGCAGGTACTCAGAAGCAACTGACTGAAGCCGGACTATGGTATGCCACCGCCCCCGAAGAAGATCTGATTGAGTTGATGCGTCAGGAACCGGGATTATTACGCGACTGGGATGAAAAGTACGGAGACCGTATGCAGAAGATTGTCTTCATCGGCCAGCATATGGACAAGGAGCAGATCATACGCGATCTTGACGAATGTCTGGAAGAGTGACAATAAAGCTCATCTTAATGCTTCATAAACAGCCGGGTGCAGGAAATAACGCACATCCCTGCCCTCTTCCATTGCTTGGCGGATAAAGGTAGAGCTGATTTCGAAGGTAGGCGAAGAAGCCAATTTTACATTTTGAGGTAAAGTTTCTTCGTCTACCACACAACCCGGACGGGGATAAATGAGGATTGGATTTTCTGCAAGAATACGTTCCGACTGATACCAGCGGGGAAAAAGCGCCCAGTTATCAGCTCCTATAATAAGATGGAAAGTATCTTGCGGATAGGCCTCTTTCAGTTTATCAAGTGTGTGAACAGTATAAGACGGACGCGGCAAATGAAACTCAAAGTCGGAAGCCCGGAATTTAGGATACCCCGCAATGGCAAGCCGCACCAGCTTCAATCGCAAAGCATCATCCATCAACAAGGTTTCCTCTTTCAGCGGATTATGCGGCGTCACCATGAACCATATCTCATCCAGACCTTCGTATTCACAAAGATAATTGGCAAGAGCCAAATGCCCGATATGTACCGGGTTGAACGAACCGCTGAAGATACCTATATCCACTTGACAAACTTATAAATTAAAAGTTAAGAGATATCAGAGTTGCCCTTTCAGGCGTTTCCAACACCCATAAATATTGATGCCGCTTATGAGCATGACGATAAACATGGCTACCGCCGGAATATACTCTTTCAAATCAATATTCAATACCGCCAAAACAATAGCACCCAAAAACAAGACTATATTCAAAACCAGCAGGAACTTATTGGCTCCCGGTGATAGACTTCTGCGTCTTGTCTGCTTCATTGGTTCAAGAATTGAGTTATCACCTTCAAAGCAGCTGCTTTGGCAGTCTCCAAATCATCATTCACAATTACGGCATCGAATTTCGGAGCGAAACTTAGTTCGTATTCGGCTTTCGCTATACGGCTTTCAATTACTTCGGGAGTATCGGTGCCACGCCCCACAAGGCGCTTACGCAATTCTTCCACCGAAGGCGGCTGTATGAAAACGGACAAAGCACGCTCGCCATAGAACTTCTTGATGTTACAACCGCCAACTACATCTACATCGAACACAACATTCTGTCCGGCAGCCAACTGCTTTTCCACCTGCGCTTTCAACGTTCCGTAGAAACGGTCTTGATACACTTCTTCATATTCCAAAAACTCATCATTCGCTATGCGGCTCCGGAATTCATCGGGAGAAAGAAAAAAGTATTCCACACCATTCTGCTCTGTACCACGCGGCGGACGACTCGTGGCGGAGATAGAGAAAGCCAAATTCAACTCCTGCGTCAGCAGATAGTTAATGATAGTGGACTTTCCCGAACCGGAAGGGGCGGAGAATATAATCAGTTTACCCATTTATGGTATTTATTATTTGACAATTTACTATTTAATGCTCTTACCAATAACAACATACTTTCGTGTAACATGCAGAAGCTGCCCTTTACATTACATTCAAGACCTGTTCCTTAATTTGCTCCAGCTCATCCTTCATCTGCACTACAATCTTCTGCATCTCGGCATGATTGGACTTGCTACCCAAAGTATTGATTTCGCGTCCCATTTCCTGTGCGATAAAGCCCAGTTTCTTACCTTGTCCGCTACCGCTTTCGAGCGTGCTGATAAAGTATTTCAGATGATTGGAAAGACGTTGTTTCTCTTCATTGATGTCCAGTTTCTCAATATAGTAAATAAGCTCCTGCTCCAAGCGGTTCTTATCATAATCCACACTCAAAGTTTTTTCAAGGGCATCGGTAATGCGTTCTTTAACCTTGCCCACCCGTTCCTGCTCGTATGGAGCAACCGTTTCGAGCAAATGGGCGATATTGGCTATTTTCTCACGAAACTTCTTCTCCAGCGCAGCACCTTCCTGCTTACGGAAATCAACCAGATGATTGATAGCTTCCATCACCGCCACATGAACCACTTCCCACTCTTCAGCGCTCAGTTCCTGAGTTTCATTCTTCGTCATCACATCCGGCATACGGAGCAGAGTAGCAAACCAGTCGGCTGGTTCGGGAATACCGGCAGCAGCCGAAATCTCTTTAATCCGTTTATAGTAAGCCTCCACCAAATCCTGATTGATAGGGGTAGCCATTTGTTCTGCATCTTTCTTTTCAATCCATAGGCTGAAATCGACTTTGCCACGCTCCAGCATCTTGGATATTTCATTACGGATTTGCATTTCCTTCTCCCTGTAAAGAGGAGCGATACGTGCAGACAAATCCATTGCCTTACTGTTGAGTGACTTAATCTCAACATTGATTTTCTTATCGGACAACTCGGCAGTTGCTTTGCCGTAGCCCGTCATAGATTGTATCATAATGTTATAGTTTTGCGCAAAATTACACGATTATTTTAATTACTGAAAATAATCACGTAAATTTGCCACAATAAAATTCAGAATAGAAGCTATGTCATGTATCTTGCATATTGAAACGTCCACTTCGGCTTGCTCCGTAGCTGTGAGTGAGGACGGGCAGAATGTTTTCAAAAAAGAAGACCTGAACGGTCCTTCACACGCAGTTTCATTGGGTGTATTCGTGGACGAAGCATTGTCATTTGCCGACAGCCACGCCATGCCGCTGGATGCTGTTGCTGTGAGTTGCGGTCCCGGCTCGTACACAGGATTACGCATCGGTGTATCCATGGCCAAAGGCATCTGCTACGGCCGCAATCTGCCCCTTATCGGGCTTCCCACCCTGAAAGTACAATGCGTACCTGTATTGCTTTACCACGAAGAGCTACCGGAGGATGCACTGCTGTGCCCGATGATTGATGCCCGGCGCATGGAAGTCTATGCCGCCGTTTATGACCGCGCCCTGAAGCCCGTACGCGATATTGCAGCAGACATTGTGGACGAAAACTCATACCGGGAGTTTCTGGACAGCCATCCCGTCTACTTCTTTGGTGACGGCGCAGCCAAATGCAAGGAAAAGATTGTACATCCCAATGCACATTTCATCGACGGTATCCGTCCGCTGGCAAGCATGATGTTTCCGCTGGCAGAAAAGGCAATAGCCGAAGAGGACTTCAAGGACGTCGCTTATTTCGAACCATTCTATTTGAAAGAGTTCGTGGCAAGCCAACCGAAAAAACTTATTTAGTGATGGGTGTTTAGTGATTAGCGGACTGCGCAATTATGCCGCATGGCATTAATCACTAAACATTAATCACTAATCATTAATCACTAACTGCTAAAACTAAAAGATTATGCAATATAACACTCAACAAAAACGGATGCCTTTACCAGAATATGGCCGCAGCATCCAAAATATGGTAGACCATGCCCTGACAATCGAGGACCGTTCCGAACGCCAACGTTGCGCAAACACAATCATCAACATCATGGGAAATATGTTTCCCCATTTGCGTGATGTACCCGACTTCAAACATAAACTTTGGGATCATCTTGCCATCATGTCCGATTTTAAGTTGGACATCGACTATCCATACGAAATTATCCGCAAAGACAACCTGATAACCAAACCGGAAGTAGTTCCTTACCCCAGCACAAAAATCCGTTACCGCCATTACGGCCGTACTTTGGAAGTGCTGATCAAGAAAGCAATCGACTTCCCCGAAGGAGAAGAAAAACAGAATCTCGTAGCACTGATATGCAACCACATGAAGAAAGATTACATGTCTTGGAACAAAGACACTGTCGATGACCGCAAAATAGCAGATGACCTCGCAGAACTGTCGGACGGCAAGCTGCAAATCACCGATAGTATTCTTCGCCTGATGGCCGAACGGATCGAACAGAATTACCGTCCGAAGATGAACAATCAGAACAACAGGAACAACAACAGAAACAATAAAAGAAAGTACTAAAATCTGAAATCATACCATGGCATCATTTGTTATAGAAGGCGGACACAGCCTCTCCGGTGACATTTATCCTCAAGGGGCAAAGAACGAGGTGTTGCAGATAATCTGCGCCACGCTGCTCACTGCCGAAGAAGTGACTGTACACAACATACCGGATATACTGGACGTGAACAACCTGATTCAATTGATGCGGGATATGGGAGTGAACGTTTCAAAGAAAGATATCGATACATATAGCTTTCAGGCTGCCAATGTAGATTTGGCCTATCTGGAAAGCGATGAATTCCTGAAACGGTGCTCCAGCCTGCGCGGTTCGGTTATGCTGGTAGGGCCAATGGTAGCACGTTTCGGCAAGGCTATGATTTCCAAGCCGGGCGGAGACAAGATAGGTCGCCGCCGCCTGGATACGCATTTCATCGGTATACAGAATTTGGGAGCAGACTTCGCGTATAACGAAAAACGGGAAGTCTACGAAATATCTGCCCGACAGTTACAGGGCACTTATATGCTGCTGGATGAAGCATCTGTAACGGGAACGGCCAATATCCTAATGGCAGCTGTACTGGCAAAAGGGAAAACCACCATTTACAATGCCGCATGCGAACCCTATATACAGCAATTATGCCGGATGCTGAACCGCATGGGAGCCCGGATAGAGGGCATCGCCTCCAATCTGCTCACCATTGAAGGTGTGGATGAGCTGCATGGAACAGAGCATACTATCCTTCCGGACATGATTGAAGTAGGAAGTTTCATCGGCATGGCAGCCATGACGAAAAGCGAACTCACCATCAAGAATGTCTCACACGAAAATCTGGGTATTATCCCCGACAGCTTCCGACGCCTGGGCATCAAAATGGAGCAGCGCGGTGACGACATTTACGTTCCTGCACAGGAAACCTACCAGATAGAGTCTTTCATTGACGGTTCCATTATGACAATTGCCGATGCCCCATGGCCCGGACTCACTCCGGACCTGCTGAGTGTGTTGCTTGTGGTTGCCACACAAGCAAAAGGCAGTGTGCTGATACATCAAAAAATGTTCGAAAGCCGCCTGTTTTTTGTGGACAAGCTGATAGACATGGGGGCACAAATCATTCTATGCGATCCTCACCGGGCCGTAGTGATCGGACACAATCATGGTTTCAGACTGCGTGGCGGAAACATGACCTCTCCGGACATTCGTGCCGGCATCGCCTTACTGATAGCCGCCATGAGTGCCGACGGAATCAGCCGTATACACAATATCGAACAGATAGACCGCGGATACCAGGATATAGAAAGGCGGTTGAATTCGCTCGGAGCAAGAATAACAAGAATATGATGACAAGGTGATTAAGTGGTAAGCTGATAGAACGATATGATACGAAAAGAAGAAGTTTATAAGATAGGTATATTCAACAAGCCTCATGGTATTCATGGAGAATTGTCATTCACCTTTACGGATGACATTTTCGACCGCGTGGAAGCTGAATATCTCATTTGCTTGTTGGACGGGATATTTGTACCGTTCTTTATAGAAGAATATCGTTTTCGGTCGGACACTACGGCTCTCGTCAAACTTGAAGGAGTAGATACAGCCGAACGTGCACGCATGTTCACCAACATTGAGGTTTATTTTCCGGTGAAGCATGCGGAAGAAGCCGGACCGGGAGAGCTTAGTTGGGATTTCTTCGTAGGGTTCCGCATGGAAGAAATTCATTACGGCAAGTTAGGCGAAGTGACGGACGTGGATACCGCTACCCTGAATACACTGTTCGTGGTAGATTATAAAGGAGAAGAGCTACTGATTCCGGCACAGGAAGATTTTATTATAGATATTGACCGGAAGCATAAAGTCATTACGGTGGACCTGCCGGAAGGGCTATTGGCTTTGGACGATATGGAAGAGGTGTAGAACAGGTGTGCAATAAAGCAATAAAAAGTCGGTAAGGCAATAAGATTCAATTTACAAATAGCAAAACAAAAGTATATAAGTGACAGCAAATAAGAAGAAAAAAAGAAGAAAGGCTTTTTGGAGTAATATCAAGTTCAAGTACAGACTGACCATTACGAATGAGAATACCCTTGAGGATATTATCACGTTGCGTGTGTCCAAACTGAACGGGCTCTCCGTTTTGCTTTCCGTACTGACGATACTCTTTCTGGTTGCTTCCCTGATTGTTGCTTTTACCCCATTGCGCAACTATCTGCCCGGATACATGAACAGTGAAATTCGTGCGCAGGTTGTGGAGAATGCCTTGCGTGTAGATTCTCTCCAGCAGTTGGTAGACAGGCAAAACCTGTACATAATGAATATCCAAGATATTTTCCAAGGTAAAATAAAAGCCGATACCATCCACTCCATCGACTCGCTGACCACTGTGCGTGAAGACTCACTCATGGAGCGGACGCAACGCGAAGCGGAATTCCGTAAGCAATACGAAGAAACGGAAAAATACAACCTGACAAGTATCACCTCCCGCCCCGATGTGGACGGATTGATATTCTACCGCCCCACCCGCGGCATGATTTCATCTCCTTTCAATGCAGAAAAGAAGCATTTCGGAACAGATATAGCCGCCAATCCGGGTGAAAGTGTATTGGCAACTTTGGACGGGACAGTCATCCTAAGTACCTATACAGCCGAAACCGGCTATTTGATAGAAGTACAGCACAATCAGGATTTTGTGTCTGTCTACAAGCATTGCGGTTCCCTCCTGAAACGTGAAGGCGATATCGTAAAAGGCGGAGAAGCCATTGCATTAGTAGGGAACACCGGACAACAGACCACCGGACCTCATCTACACTTCGAGCTATGGCATAAAGGAAGAGCTGTGAATCCGGAACTTTATATTGTATTTTGAGAGTGAAATATTTAGGTATAAAGTATGAAGTATAAGATATAAAATCTGAAATCTGAAATCATAAATTATAAAGCTGATGAAGAAACAAATTGCCATACTTGGCTCTACCGGTTCTATCGGTACGCAGGCATTGCAAGTCATAGAGGAACATCCTGACCGGTACGAAGCCTATGTGCTGACAGCCAACAACCGGGTGGATGATCTGATTGCCCAGGCCCGTAAGTTCAAGCCTGAAGCAGTGGTAATAGCAAATGAAACCAAATATCAACAACTGAAAGACGCTCTTGCCGACCTGCCTATCAAAGTATATGCCGGCGAGGAAGCCTTGTGCCAGATTGTAGCGGAAACTCCCATTGACATAGTGCTGACCGCCATGGTGGGTTATGCCGGACTGAAACCGACCATGAACGCCATCCGCGCACGTAAAGTAATAGCCCTTGCCAACAAAGAGACATTGGTCGTGGCAGGCGAACTCATCAATGACCTGGCACGTTTCAGCGGTACTCCAATCCTGCCGGTAGACTCCGAGCACTCTGCTGTGTTCCAGTGTTTGACCGGAGAGGCAGACAACCCTATCGAAAAAGTTATACTGACAGCTTCCGGCGGCCCGTTCCGCACCTGCACAATGGAGCAGCTTGCCACCGTAACCAAAGCACAGGCCCTGAAACATCCCAACTGGGATATGGGAGCCAAAATCACCATAGACTCCGCTTCCATGATGAACAAAGGTTTCGAGGTGATTGAAGCCAAATGGCTGTTCGGTGTACGTCCCGATCAAATAGAGGTAGTGGTACATCCGCAATCAGTCATTCACTCAATGGTACAGTTTGAGGACGGAGCAGTGAAGGCACAGTTGGGGATGCCGGATATGCGCCTGCCCATCCAATACGCTTTCTCATATCCCGAACGCCTGAAAGCATCTTTCCCGCGGCTGGACTTCAAGCTCTGCACAGACCTGACATTTGAGCAACCGGATACAAAACGTTTCCGTAACCTGGCACTGGCATACGAAGCATTGCATCGCGCAGGCAACATGCCATGCATCGTCAATGCCGCCAATGAAATAGTGGTAGCCGCTTTCTTGCGTGACGAAATATCCTTCCTTGGCATGAGTGATGTCATTGAAAAGACAATGGCACACGTATCCTTCATACAAAAGCCTACCTACGAAGACTATGTAGCAACGGATGCGGAAGCCCGGCGGATAGCAAAAGAACTGATAAATGGAAATTGATAGTTAAACAATAAATTGTAAATCATAAAATAATAAATAATTAGATGGAAACATTCTTGATTCGTGCCCTGCAACTCATTATGAGCCTTTCGTTGCTCGTCATCATTCATGAAGGAGGGCACTTTCTCTTCGCTCGCTTATTCAAAACACGAGTTGAAAAGTTCTGCTTATTCTTTGACCCCTGGTTCACCCTATTCAAATTTAAACCGAAAAACAGCGAAACAGAATACGGCATCGGCTGGCTGCCTTTAGGTGGATATGTCAAAATTGCCGGTATGATAGACGAATCTATGGATACCGAGCAGATGAAACAGCCGGTGCAACCTTGGGAGTTTCGCGCCAAACCGGCATGGCAACGTCTGCTGATCATGGTGGGCGGCGTGCTGTTCAACTTTATCTTAGCACTGTTCATTTACTCCATGATACTCTTTACGTGGGGTTCAGAATATGTTCCCTTGCAAAAAGTGGCATTGGGTATGGACTTCAACGAAACAGCCAAAGCCGTTGGTTTCCGCGACGGTGACATACTGGTTTCCGCCGATGGCGTTCCTTTGGAGCGTTACAACAGTGACATGCTGACCAGCATTGTTGATGCCCGTCAAGTAACCGTATTGCGCAACGGAAGCGAAGCCTCCATCTATATCCCTGAAGACATGATGGAGCGCCTGCTTGCAGACAGCGTGCGCTTTGCCTCTTTCCGCACTCCGTTTGTGATAGACAGTATCCCAGCCGGTACTCCTGCCTCCCTTGCCGGACTGTTGCCGGGTGACAACATTACCCACGTGGACGGAAAGGCAATCTCCTACTCCGACTTTGAAGAGGACAAGATGCGCCGCAAACAAAACAATGCATCGCACGACCTGCACTTAACGTATATCCGCAACGGCGTTACAGATACACTGACACTGACCAGCGACTCCTTATACAATATAGGAGTATACCCAACCATGCAAACATCCAAATTGCTGCCTATCGTGAAAGAAGAATACAGCTTCTTCGCTTCTATCCCTGCCGGAATATCCCTGGGAGTAAGCACGCTGAAAGGTTACGTCAGCCAGATGAAGTATCTTTTCTCCAAAGAGGGCGTTAAGCAACTCGGCGGTTTCGGAACAATCGGCAGTATCTTCCCTGCAACGTGGGACTGGCATCAGTTCTGGTACATGACGGCATTCCTTTCCATTATCCTTGCTTTCATGAATATCCTGCCCATTCCGGCATTGGACGGCGGACATGTTTTATTCCTGATCTACGAGATTGTGGCACGCCGTAAACCCAGCGACAAGTTTATGGAACGTGCGCAAATGGTAGGTATGTTCCTGCTGTTTGGCCTACTTATTTGGGCAAACTTCAACGATATTCTCCGGTTCTTCTTCTGATGAGATAGGATATAAAAAAACACATCATCTGTTCCGGCAGAACAGATGATGTGTTTAAGGCAAACAGATGATGCATTTCCAGCAAACGCATCATCTGTTTTTTTATGCTCTTATACCAAATGTGCAATCCACTCCTCGCGGTCGCCCGGCAGAAGGTCAATGACGGGAATCTCCACCATTGTGTAGCAACCCGGTTGCTGACGCATGGCGGCACGCGCCGCGCACACCAGCACTTGTGCTGTGAGGGCAGGGTTGTTGATACGCATATTGAATTCGAACAACTGGTTCTGAGTTTTCCCGGAAACGCCCTTGCGAGTCAGGTTCACCCCATGTCCCATATCGAGCAATGCATCCACGCTCGGAACAAGCTTCACATGCGTCTCATCGTTCACGAAATACGGGTCTGCCTTGATAGCGGCAGCTACCTTGTCGAACTCATAGCCGTCGTTCAGCTCAATGTAAACCATACGGCGGTGTATGCCCGTACCGGTAGGAATGGTCATTGAGAGTGCTGCTTTCACGCCTTCAATAGCTTTCACCGCTACCGTATGTCCCATGCTCATACCCGGACCAAAGTTAGTGTACGTAATACCTTTCGGGGCAATAGCTTCCAGCAAGGTACGCACAACGGAGTCACTTCCCGGATCCCAACCGGCAGAAATAACAGACACAGTGTTATGAGCTTTCGCCTCGGCATCCAACGTACGGCGCAATGCCGGAATACCTGTATGGATGTCGAAACTATCTACTGTATGAATTCCCAATGCCAATATTTCTTTGGCATATTTCTCAACGCTGCGAGTAGGGGTACAAAGGATTGCAACATCCACATCCTTCAACTCTTTAATATCTTTCACTACGGAATACTCACTCAGTTCTGCAGGACGGTTCTCTGCTCCTGCACGACGCACCACTCCGGCGATTTCAAAATCGGGAGCTGCCTGCAACGCCTCAAGTACAAAATGTCCGATATTGCCATAACCAACGATGGCTGCTCTTACTTTTTTCATCTTTTTATCGGTTTTAGTTATCAACTTTCTATTTTATGAGGACAAAAGTAAGCATTTTCATTTATATCTTAGTAAAGAAAGGGACAAGTTTTACAGAGTTTTTCTTTTTTTAGAGTCTAAAAGTCAATAATAATTCCTACATTCGCCAATTAATAGGTCATAAAGTGGTAATATGATAGAATACATAAAAGGCGAAATCGCCGAACTAAGTCCGGCCAACGCAATTATAGACTGTAACGGCCTGGGATATGCCGTCAATATCTCCTTGAACACATATGCCGCCATACAAGGGAAAAAGGAGTGCAAGCTGTACATCTACGAAGCCATCCGCGAAGACGCGTACGTTCTTTACGGGTTTATCGACAAACAAGAACGCGAACTGTTCCTACTATTGATTTCCGTATCAGGCATCGGAGGCAATACGGCCCGCATGATCCTTTCGGCCCTGTCCCCTTCCGAATTGATAAACGCCATCAGTACAGGAAATGCCAATCTGCTGAAAACAGTAAAAGGCATCGGTCTAAAAACCGCCCAACGTGTGATAGTCGATTTGAAAGACAAGATAAAGCCCGGTGGAATAGCCGCCGGAACAACCGATATCTCCGCCTTCACTGCCGCCAATGCACAGGTGCAGGAAGAAGCCATAGCCGCCCTCACAATGCTGGGATTTGCACAGGCCCCTTCACAAAAGGTCGTAATGGCCATTTTAAAGGAAGATGCCGGCGCTCCGGTGGAGCAAGTCATCAAACTGGCTCTGAAAAGGCTATAATCCCAATATATAATTATTCACACATAAAAACAAACAATGAAACCAACTCTTATCTCCATGAAGCAATGGCTAAGCGCCAATGAACGTACACGTACGCTGCCCGGTGACCAATGGTACATCAATTTTGCAGCAAAAGTATTTCCGACAGTAAAACAATCTCTGTTATTTAAAGAAAATGACTACATGCAGAAGAATGTAACGATCTCGCTCTGCATGTACTTTCAGGACGCCATTGCCCAAACAGGAGGTTGGAAGATATTCTCCGAATCATACTATTCGTTATACAACACGTATCTTCCTTTTTATCAGCTATCGGACGGTTATATTCCTGATGAGATTAATAAAGAAGACATAGCATTCGTGTTGTGGACGTTAAAGTCCCATGCCGCACTCTACGAACCGGACGAATATACACTGCAAGACCCGTATGATAAAGACTTGTTGGCTTTAGCCCAAGAGGTCTACACACTAATGGATGAGGATTTTGAAAAGGCTCCCATTAATGAAGAGCCTTCCTCCATGCTATGGGTAATGGGCCCTGACTTGTTGGAGATGCCTTTAACTCCCCTCCCCGAAATCACACCGGAAACGAAGCTGAGCAAGAATGCCGAATATTGTCTGGAGTATAGCGGGGGCAAACCGTTACTGTATTTTGCCACCTACAAAGAACTATGCAAATTCTTCGTTGATGTCTTAAAGTGGGAGAACTCCCCTTCTTCCCTACTTCCTGACCTACAAGATAAAAAAGAATTTGTAGTATACGCCAATGCCAAAGGCATGCTAATAGCGCATAATGTAGCCGCCTGTTTTTGTGAAGAACATAATCCGATGTACAATGCCGAACGCGCTGCCGCCGAAGGCTACAAACTCTTTTGTCGTCCGGAAGCCTGCCCGTTCGACCTGATAAAATATGGAATGGTCAAAGGGATATTGCCGGATGTACAGCTTCCTTTCCCCAACGGCAAAGAAATATTGCACCGGAATTGGGACTTTATCGCCCGTTATTACTTATGCGAGTATTATGAAGGGGACTAAAAGGACGCAACCACATCCCCGCCGGAACAATAAAGCCCAACCGACGGGAAAAAGAATAGGCAAATCCAAACCCTCAAAAGCCAACAACCAATTGAACAGAAGAGTAAAGTGAGGAAGTTTAATGATTAGTGACTTGTTTGTGCTTAAGTTATATCATTGTCCGCATGAAAAGCACAGACAAATCACTAATCATTAATCACTAATCAAAGTTCTACGATCTCTTCTCCACACAGGGTCAGTTTTTCCAAGCCCTCTGTTGTTACAACCCAGGAATTTTCAATCCCGACAGGGCCTATGTCCGGCAAAACAATCTTCGGTTCCAATGCAAATACCATTCCCGGCTCCAACTCCTGCTTCATGCGCGGAGCCAATACCGGCATCTCATTTATCTCCAGTCCGATGCCATGCCCTATGAACTTCGCTTTTTGACCTACTCCCATAAAGTAATCCGCAAAACCGGCTTTAGTTACTATATCAATGGCCTTGTTGTACATATCTTCGCAAGCAGTACCCGGTTTTGCCATTGCTGTAACCTCTTCTTGCACCTCCATACAAGTCTGATGCGCAGCATACGCTTGTTCCGGCAATTTACCGATGGAGAACACGCGGCTCATATCCCCCATATAGCCATAGAAGTTTCCACCCATATCCACCATGAAACACTGTCCCGCTTTCAGAAGCGTTCCACTCACCCCACCGGGCAATGACGGGTCAAGTCCTTTACCTCCCAACGCAAAATCATACGGGGAAGGGACTGCTGCATTATCACCGGCCAAAAGACTTCCCATAAAGATTTCCATGCTCTGCCCGAATACGCGGAAAATGCCCAAGCAACCTTCCAGACGCATCAACCGTTCTATTTCGATGGACAACTGCCGGTCCGTCATCCCCGGCTGATAGACAGAAGGGATTTGTTCATACGCTTTTGCATGGGCAGCTCCGGAACGGCGGAACAGTTCAATTTCCATCGGAGTCTTTATGCTTCGCGCCTGGCGGATCAATGCCGTACCGCAAGGCACAACTTCTGCTTCAGGGAAACAGGCAGCCAGACGGTTATATTCCGTAAAAGGCAGCTCATCACCCTCCAGCATCAGTTTGGTTGGCAAAGGCAAGCCATATTCTTTCAACAATTCAGAAATCTGTTCCGGTTTACGGATAGAATGGATATGTTCGCCCTCAATGTCATTAGGACGTTTTAAGAACAAGCGCGCAGGAGCATTCAGCGGTAAATACAAATATCCGCTGACTACGCGTCCGTATGTATAGATTAAATTTACATTACAAGTGATAAGGGCGGCATCAATGTCCTGCTGCACCATGAGGGCACGTATCTTATCACGTCTCAATTTCAATTCAGGTTGTAACATCTCTTTGTTTTTTATAATTTCAAGATGCAAAGGTACGAAAAAACAGTAATTAGTGGTGAGTGATTAGTGATTAATCACTCACCACTAATCACTATAAAAAAAGCACTGCCCATACCTTCACAGGCAAGGGCAGCACAAACCACAAATACAAATACAACTAAACAAAGTTTTTCTTTAGATAATTCCCTGCCCCATCATGGCATGGGCTACTTTCATGAAACCGGCTATATTAGCACCTTTCACATAATTGATGTAGCCGTCGGGGTCAGTTCCGTATTTCACACACTGGGTATGGATTCCATGCATAATGGCATGCAGTTTTTCATCCACCTCGGCAGCACTCCAGCTGATGTGCATGGCATTCTGCGACATTTCCAAACCGCTGGTGGCTACACCGCCTGCATTCACAGCCTTACCCGGTGCATACATAATCTTATTCTCAATAAAGAGGTCAATGGCCTCAGGCGTACATCCCATATTGGAAATTTCGCCTACACAAGTCACATTATTATCAATCAAGTGCTGTGCATCTTCGCCGTTCAGCTCGTTCTGTGTTGCGCAAGGCAAAGCGATATCCGCCTTTACCTCCCATGGGCGTTTGCCCGAAACAAAAGTGGAGCCGGGGAATTCGTCGGCATACGGAGCTACAATATCATTGCCCGATGCGCGAAGTTCCAGCATATAATCAATCTTTTCACCGCTAATACCGTTCGGATCATAGATATAACCGTCCGGACCGGAGATGGTAATGACTTTCGCTCCCAACTGGGTAGCCTTCGTAGCAGCGCCCCAAGCCACATTTCCGAAACCGGAGATAGCAACGGTCTTGCCTTTAATGTCAATGCCTTTGGTCTCCAGCATCTGATGTACAAAATATAATCCGCCAAAGCCGGTTGCTTCGGGACGTATCAATGAGCCACCGAATTCCAGACCTTTGCCAGTGAAAGTTCCCGTAAACTCACGTGTCAATTTTTTATACATACCGAACATATAGCCCACTTCACGACCGCCCACACCGATGTCACCGGCAGGCACATCCATATCGGGACCAAGATGACGCCACAACTCCAACATGAATGCCTGGCAGAAACGCATCACTTCCGCATCACTCTTACCGCGCGGAGAGAAGTCCGAACCGCCTTTACCGCCGCCCATAGGCAGAGTGGTCAAAGCATTCTTGAAAGTCTGTTCAAAACCCAAGAACTTCAAAATAGAGAGGTTCACAGAGGCATGGAAACGAATACCGCCCTTATACGGACCAATAGCATTGTTGAACTGTACGCGATAACCGAGGTTGGTCTGCACTTCACCCTTATCATCCACCCACGTGACGCGGAAAGTAAAAATACGGTCGGGTTCAACCAATCGTTCTATGATCTTTGCTTTCTCGAACTCAGGATGCTGATTGTAGATATCTTCGATAGAAAGAAGTACTTCCTTTACGGCTTGAAGATATTCAGACTCGCCGGGATGCTTTGCCTCCAAAGAGGACATGATACGTTCGATATTCATAATATTACGTTTTAAAGGTTCTTATCACGTTAGTCAATCGTTGTTTAGACAAAGTGTCAACGAACAACACTGCAAATATAGGAAAACTTTTCAAAATACCTAAACTTAACAGCAATATTTTAATCAAATAATGATAAAACGTCAGACCGCACAAAACATGAAGGATTAACAAATTGAAGTTGAGCCATGCCATGCCAATATATCGCACCGGTAATTCTTTATTCTTCTATTCCTCATTCTTCATTTTAATTGTTACTTTTGTCCTCCGAACTAATAAACCATGAGAGAACATGCTTAGTAAGTTTAAATTAAACCAGCTATATTTCAAAGATACGCAGTTCGCCAACCTCATGACGCGGCGTATTTTCAATGTGCTTTTAATCGCCAACCCTTATGACGCTTTCATGCTGGAGGACGACGGACGCATCGATGAGAAAATCTTCAATGAATACACCTCGCTTTCCCTGCGCTACCCGCCGCGTTTCACCCAGGTTTCCACTTGCGAGGAAGCATTGGCGCAACTGTCTTCCATGCCATACGACCTTATTATATGCATGCCGGGCACAGGAGACAACGAGGGGTTTGACGTAGCACGAACCATCAAAGGTCAATACGAGCATATTCCCATGGTGATTTTAACGCCGTTCAGTCATGGTATCACCAAACGCATTGCCAACGAAGACCTCAGTTCGTTCGACTATATTTTCTGTTGGCTGGGAAACACCGATTTGCTGGTATCCATCATCAAGCTGATTGAAGACAAGATGAATCTGGAGCATGATGTCAGTGAAGTCGGCGTGCAGATTATTCTTCTGGTAGAAGACGGCATCCGTTTCTACTCTTCCATCCTGCCCAACCTCTATAAATTCGTATTGAAGCAGAGCCAGGAGTTCTCCACCGAAGCGTTGAATGCGCACCAGCGTACGCTACGTATGAGAGGGCGTCCCAAAATAGTTCTTGCGCGTACCTATAATGAAGCAATCGGCATTTACGAAAAGTACAAGAACAACATCCTTGGAGTCATTACGGACGTCCGTTTTCCCCGCGTAGAACGTGGTGAGAAAGATGCGCTTGCGGGTATAAAATTATGTGCGGCCATACGCAAGGAAGACCCGTTCGTGCCATTGATCATACAATCTTCCGAATCGGAAAATGTGCTGTATGCAGCCAAATATGACGCGGCCTTTATCGATAAGAACTCCAAGAAAATGGATGTGGACTTACGCCGTATCGTGTCGGATAATTTCGGTTTCGGCGACTTTATCTTCCGCAATCCCGATACGCTGGAAGAGATTGCCCGCGTCAAAAACCTGAAAGAGCTCCAGAACATTCTCTTTGCTGTTCCGGCGGAGTCCTTCCTCTATCACATCAGCCGCAACCATGTGAGCCGCTGGCTTTATTCACGCGCCATGTTCCCCATTGGAGAGTTCTTGAAACCTATCACATGGAACAGCCTTCAGGATGTGGACGCTCACCGCAAGATCATTTTCGAGGCTATCGTGAAGTACCGCAAAATGAAAAACCAGGGCGTGGTGGCGGTATTCAAACGCGACCGTTTTGACCGCTACTCGAACTTTGCCCGTATCGGCGACGGCTCATTGGGCGGGAAAGGCCGCGGCTTGGCGTTTATCGACAATATGGTGAAGCACCACCCTGAATTTGAAGAGTTTGAGAATGCACGCGTTGCCATACCCAAGACCGTAGTGCTCTGTACAGATGTATTCGACGAGTTCATGGATACCAACAACCTGTATCAGATAGCCCTGTCCGATGCAGACGATGATGTGATTCTCCGCTACTTCCTGAAAGCCAAACTGCCCGACCGTCTGGTTGAGGACTTTTTCACTTTCTTCGATGTAGTGAAATCGCCCATTGCCATCCGTTCTTCCTCTCTATTGGAAGATTCGCACTACCAGCCTTTCGCCGGGATCTACAATACTTATATGATTCCCTACCTGGACGATAAGTATGAAATGCTCCGCATGCTCAGTGATGCAATCAAAGGAGTCTACGCCTCTGTATATTTCCGCGACTCCAAAGCCTATATGCAGGCCACAAGCAATGTCATCGACCAGGAAAAGATGGCTGTCATCCTGCAAGAAGTGGTGGGCAACCAGTACGGTGACCGCTATTATCCTTCCATGTCGGGTGTGGCACGTTCGCTCAACTACTACCCCATCGGAGATGAGAGAGCGGAAGAAGGCATCGTAAACCTGGCGCTCGGCTTGGGTAAGTATATCGTGGACGGCGGCATGACCCTCCGTTTCTCTCCCTATCATCCCAACCAAGTCCTGCAAACCAGTGAAATGGAAATTGCACTGAAAGAAACCCAGACGCGCTTCTACGCTCTCGACTTGCGCAATGCCGGCCATGATTTCTCTATCGATGACGGCTTCAACCTGTTGAAACTGCACGTAAAAGAAGCGGAAAAAGACGGTTCGCTCAACTATATAGCTTCCACCTACGACCCGTATGACCAGATTATCCGCGACGGTTTATATCCGGGAGGGCGCAAAGTTATTACCTTCGCCAATATCCTGCAACATGATGTGTTTCCACTGTCCCGCATCCTGCAACTGGCATTGAAGTATGGGCAGCAGGAAATGCGTCGTCCCGTAGAGATTGAATTTGCAGCTACCATGAGCCGGGAAAAAGACAAGACAGGCACTTTCTATCTCCTGCAGATCCGCCCGATTGTCGACAGCAAGGAGATGCTCGATGAAGATCTCACAGCTATCCCCGACGAGCAATTGCTGCTCCGTTCCAATAATTCCTTAGGGCATGGAATCATGAACGAACTGCAAGATGTGGTCTATGTAAAGACCGATGATTACAGCGCTTCCCACAATCAGGATATTGCCTGGGAGATAGAAAAGCTGAACCAGCAATTCTTGAATGAAGGAAAGAATTATGTCCTGATAGGTCCGGGACGTTGGGGTAGCAGTGACACGTGGCTCGGAATTCCTGTTAAATGGCCGCATATCAGTGCAGCGCGCATCATTGTAGAAGCCGGGCTGACGAATTATCGCGTCGATCCCAGTCAGGGGACACACTTTTTTCAGAACCTGACTTCCTTCGGAGTAGGCTATTTCACGATCAATGCTTTTATGAACGACGGAGTATACAATCAGGACTTCTTGAATACGCAACCTGCTGTGCATGAGACTAAATACCTGCGCCATGTCCATTTTGAACATCCGATAGTGGCCAAGATGGACGGGAAAAAGAAACAAGGAGTGGTATTGCTGCCCGATTCCTAACGTATTGTTGTTAAAAATAAGCAAAAAAAGCAATGACAGGCTCTTCTTTTTTTGCTGGAAATGGAACAAATGATGTTCCATTTTTCATTTTTGCATGTAAAACAGAGCTTTATAGGAGCTTTTTATTGCCTAAAAGCAATATCTTTGTGCCCGACAAGAGAACTAATAAGTGAAAAAGATAATCAAGTTTTGCAAATGGGCAACACACATGCAACTGTTCTAATCTTACTTGCAACAATGTGCACCCTGTTATCCGGATGTACTAAAGACAATGACTACACAGTCACAACAGGCAAGGGGCGCCTCAACATCAGGTTGATTGCTGACGGCAGCACACAGGATGTAGCTACGCGGGTGGAAGAAACATTACCCGATATAAACGATTTTGCAATATCTGTTTTGAAAGGTGATGAAGTGAAATACTCCTGCGATAAGTTCAGCCAATATTCGGATGAAGTCTTATTTCCCATCGGGCAATATACTCTAAAAGCCTCTTACGGGCAACTTCATAACGAAGGATTCAACAAGCCCTGCTTCACAGGTCTGCAAGAATTCTCAATTGAAGACCAGAAGGAAACAAATGTGGAAGTGACCTGTTATCTTGCCAATGTCAAGGTGTCGGCCACTTATACGGAAAGTTTCAAGAAATACTTTTCCGATTACAGTCTGAAAGTAAATTCGGAAGGCAACTCTCCCATCCAGTTTGCCAAAGAGGAGACACGTTCCTGCTATTTCAAGCCCGGCAAACTGACCCTCACACTGAACCTGACCAAAAGAGACGGCGGCGTCCAGTCCTCCTACCAGCCCATTGTTATAGACAATGCGCTGGCACAACATCATTATAAGTTTAATTTTGATGTCAACGCAGGAAGTGCAACCGTAAACATCACCTTTACGGACAGGACTGAAACAGTGACGCACACCATTGATGTGTCAGACGGGACCATGCGTATAGATCCTCCTTTCTTCATACTTAATGGATTTACCAGTAATACTGCATTAGACATCAAAGAAGGAAAGGAAGCCGATCATTCTTTATCCTTATATTTGAATGCGCGCTCCGGCATCGAGGAGTGCATATTAACCACATCGTCCTCCTCGCTCATTTCACAAGGCTGGCCTGCCTATATAGATTTGGCCGACTTATCTACCGACAAGCTGCAATTATTGCAATCTTTCGGTTTGCAGCTTAAGGGGCTCGGAGCCAACAAAGACAAGATTGCCACGATTGATTTCACCAACGTCATTCCCCATATAGAATATGACAACGGGGTTCTCAGCACCTTTAAGCTCGTGGCCAAGGACAAACTGAAAAAAGTGAATAAAGAGGAGGTTATATTGGCGATAAACAGTCTCAGCAACCAATTTGCAGTGGTTTCTCCCGAAGCGTTGCCATCGGGTTCCACCTACATTGACCTGGTGGTCACTTTGGATGGCAAACCGGAAACCATAAAAGCCAGTTGTATATTATACGGCGCTTCACAAGATTTGAAATGCGGACTTTTATCTACTGAAGGTGATGGCATCACACATCATATCCGCGTCACGTTCCCTGTCAAGATAACGTCATCCACGCAAATGACAGTAACCTGCGGACGCAAAAAAGCAACATTCACTTTATCCGTAAACTAATTGAACATATACTTTCGATATGAAGAAATCAGTATGCATAATAGTACTCTCTTTAGTGTATGTGCTCGCATTTGTTTCATGCGAGCGTGAGCAATACTCCACCGAAGAGGGAAATAAGGTAGAAACAGTTTCGGAAGGGCAGATAAACCTTTCTTCCTTGAAACTGACGGTAAACGTCAACGCCAATGCTGCAACACGTGCCGATATAGATACAAAAAACTATATCATCCGCATCTATAATCGTGACAACGATAACAAACTCGTACAAGAATGGAAATACAGTGAGATGCCGGAGATTTTCTCATTAAAGGTGGGCAACTACACCGTAGCCGCATTCTCGCACGATGTTCTTCCCGCCGAGTTCGAGCATCCCTATTACTACGGGAAAGAAGACTTTGAAATCCTAAAAGACCAAATCACCGACATCATAGACCTGCAATGCGTATTGCGCAGCGTCATGGTGACAGTGGAGTATGACGAAAAGCTACTGACCCTATTGGGCAATGATGTAAAGGCAAATGTCACTTTAGGCCAAGGCTCACTGGATTTTGTAAAAGATGAAACACGCGCCGGTTACTATCAGGCGATCAATGAAAACGCCAATGTAATCACCACACGCCTCACCGGAACCGTAGAGGGTGAAAGCGTGGATATATCAAAAGGATTTCCGCAAGTGAAAGCAGGCGCCCATAAGATTATCAGATATACACTGAAAGATGTGGACGAAAACGGCAGTTCCGAGGGAGGCAATGCGGACATCAGCATCCGAATCGACGTGACTTGCACCACCGTAGAGCAGGACATCATAGTAGACCCCGATGAAGATATCGTTCCCGACGAGCCCGATGAGCCGGACAACCCGGACAATCCTTCCGGAGAGCAACCCACCATCAAGGGGGACGGATTCAACATATCCAAAGCTATCGTATTGCCTGAGACGACCTCTCCCGATAATCCTTATCCGGTAGTGGTGAACATCGCCGCTGTCAACGGCATCGCCAACCTGAAAGTCACGATAGACTCCGACGTCTTGGATGAAGACGCATTGGCAGATGTCGGCCTGAAGAAGGACTTCGACTTGGCCCATCCCGAAGAGCTGAAAGACGCCTTGGAAGGATTAGGCTTCCCCGTAGGCGAAGATGTTGCCGGAAAGACAGAGTTGATATTCAATATTACCAAGTTCACCGGATTATTGACAATGCTGAATCCCGGCACCCACAATTTCATTATTACGGTTGTAGACACCAAGAACAATAAGACAACTGAAACATTAACACTTGTCTGGAGTAACTAACTATTTATGAAACGGACTATTTATAACATATCGGCATTACTTTTTCTCATTCTCGCAACCATCGGTTGTCGCGAAAAAGACCTGAACGAGAGTGGGTTGCTCAGATTGAGCATCGGGATAAAAGACAAGGTGGAAACCGTTACCCGCACACTGTCCGACGAGGAACAGAATGCCCTGAAGGGAAATGCTAAAATCCGCATATACAGCGGTAAAGGGCTTGTACGCAAATACAATGGGACAGCCGAAATGCCGGCAGAAATGCAACTTGCAGCAGGTGACTACAACATCAAAGTAGCAGCCGGTGACTCCGTTGCCGCTTCTTTTGACAAGACATTCTATCGGGGAGAAAAGGATTTCAGCATCCATGCCGGTCAATCCTCTTCCGTCAGCGTGGAATGCATCATTGCCAACACGCTGGTTACCGTAGAGTTTGCCAAAAGCCTGACGCAGGCATTCCAAAGCTACGAAGTGCAGGTAGCCTCATCGGCAGGCAGCCTGACATTTACCTCCGACACCCCCAACGCCATCGGTTATTACATGATTCCCGCCGATGACGCGCAGTTGTCTTGGACGTTCAAGGCAAAGACACTCAGCGGAAATGAGTACACCCGTACAAATACCCTGACCGTTGCGCCAACCACACGCTACGACCTGACTTTCGGATATGAAGACAGCGGAGAAAGCTACGATGACGGTGGTTCTACCCTGACACTGGACATAAATACCGAGCCATTAGAAACAAGCACCGTTGAGGTTCCGGTTTACAGGCGTCCCAGCATCACCGGAAAAAACTTCGGGAATGAGAACGAGCTGTTTGTCGAATTAAACAAAGGTACAGAACAGGAGTTTTGGATAGCCACCTCTTCCATCCTGACAAAAGCTCTGGTAAGCTGCGACCAATTCACAAGTTTGGGACTCCCCGTCAATTCATTCGACATATTGGCCATGAATGCCGAAGACAAAAGCCTGTTCAGCAGCTACGGTGTGAACATTGTGTCCAAGTACAATGTCAACACCGGTCAAGGTAATACCAAAATAGGGCTTTCGGAGGCTTTCATGCAGAAGCTGTCACAGAAAGAAGGAGTATATGACATACAAATCAATGCAACGGACGACAATAAGTTGCAACGCTCTTCTGTGTTCCGTTTCATCGTATCGGATGCAATAGTGGTCACCACTAACGTAATAGATGCGGAAGTATGGGCAACAAAAGCCACCATACGCGCCTCGTTGGCAAAAGAGACGGAAGAGGCTTTGGCCTTTAAATACCGCATAAAAGGTACAACGGGCGAATTTACCGTTCCCGCTCAAAGAGTAAACGGTTCCAAACTGCTTTATGCCAACATCAAGAATCTGGCTCCCGGTACAACTTACGAATACTGGGCGCTGGCAGGAGCTTCGCCCTCAACAATCATCAGCCAGTTCACTACCGAAGCAACCACCCAATTGGAAAATGCGGGATTTGAATATTGGACAGACGGCACGCCAATGCTTGTTTTCGGTTCCGGACAGTCCATGTGGTGGGATAGTGGAAACCATGGTTCCGCCACTGCCAGCATAAACATCACAACTTACAGTACAGAGTATAAAAACAGCGGAAATTTCTCTGCCAAATTGCAATCCAAGAAAGCCGGCATGATGGGCGTGTATCAATTCGCAGCAGGCAACCTGTTTGCCGGGAAGTACATAGCTACGGAAATGTCCGGTGTCAGGGGCAACGGCGTCTTGGGTTGGGGACGTCCTTTCAGCTCCCGCCCCGTAGCCTTGAAAGGTTACATCCGCTACGAGCCCAAAGCAGTCGACATGACCAACAATTGCAGCTACATCAATGCGGGCGATATGGACAAAGGGTGCATATACATCGCTTTGGGCGACTGGGTAGGCGAGACATCCAACGGTGAGACATGGCCCGTCATCGTTAAAACCAATTTCAAAGACGGCAACAGCGCCAAGCTCTTCAATCCCAACGACATTCACATCATTGCCTATGGTGAAAAGACGTGGGATGAAGCCACCGCCGGAGACGGGATGGTTGAGTTCGAGATTCCCATCGAGTATCGCAACATGGATACCAAGCCCACCAGTATCGTGCTGGTAGCTTCCTCCAGCAAATACGGAGACTATTTCACAGGCGGCGTAGACAGTACAATGTGGCTCGACGATCTTAAGTTAGTATATGAATAATCCGATATTCTCGTGAAAAGGACTGTTATATATATATGTATCCTGCTGTTTATACTGCCTCATGCTGCCATGCAGGCGCAAGAGTTTAAACGGTCTATTGAGTTGAAGACCTTTGTTCCCAAAGGGCAATGGATTCTGGGAAATTCCATTTCCTATTCGGAACACAATGAAAGCAACTACAACTTCCTTATTATAGAGGGCATCAACTCCGACGGATATACCTTTAAGGTGAGTCCGATGCTGTGCTATGCATTCAAAGACAATTTAGCGGCGGGCGGCCGTTTCAGCTATGCCCGCACACTCACCAAGCTGAGCGGAGTTACTATCAATGTAGATGACGACAACCAATTCGATCTGGACGACATGTACCAGTTGAAACATTCCTATGCAGCTATGGCAATGATGCGCAGCTACATCAGTCTGGGAAACAGCAAGCGCTTCGGACTCTATTGCGACATACAGCTGCAAATGGGTGGCAGCCAGTCCAAGGTGGTCAGCGGTACGGGCGAAGACGTTACGGGAACCTATTCCACTTCGACCGACCTCAACATCGGCGTAGCTCCGGGAATGGTTGCATTCATCAACAACTATACGGCAGTAGAGGTCAGCGTAGGCGTATTGGGTTTCGACTTTAGCAAAACCCGGCAAACGACGAACCAAGTATATATAGGCGAACGTTCCCTTAATTCCGCGAATTTCCGCATCAACCTGTTTTCCATAGGCTTGGGCATCGCCTTTTATTTGTAAGAAAGATGAAGAAACGAACGATACTGACATATGTACTCTGTGGCATGGCAAGCATTTGTTTCGCACATACACAAACGGGTGATACGCTCCGTTCCATAAGCGGCCGCGATTCACTGATCCGCGAAACGGTGTTTGTGCATGATACAGTCTACCTGCAAGCGCCAAAGACAACAGCCAAACCGGAAGATATAATCCGCACCAAGGCCATTGGACGTTACGACCGCGGCATCATCAACTACCGTTTCATACCCAAAGGCAAATGGATTGGCGGAGCTACGGCATCCTATGTGGATTTTGACAGTCAGGACAGCCGCCTGTTGTTCTCTTTGCTGAAAGATTTCGATTGCCATGCCCGCACAGTTTCTGTGAAGCCGTTCATCGGATATGCCGTACGGAACAACATCGTCATCGGTGCCAAGCTGGGCTATAACCACACCGTTGCCCAGTTGGATAATCTGGCTCTGAACATGGACGACCTCGATTTTTCACTAAAGGACATACGCTATACGGAAGATACTTACAGTCTTGGGCTTTTCCACCGTTCCTATGTAGGGCTGGATGCCGGCAGACGTTTCGGGCTGTTCAACGAAACAACGCTTTCATTCAATACGGGCACCACGCGGTTCTCTCGTGGCACAGAAAATGCCGAAGCGGCAGCAGCTGATTCGGAAAACGCTTTCAAAAGTACAGAAACCACGCTCTATGAGCTTCACTTGGGCATAAACCCCGGAGTAGCCGTATTTATCATGCAGAATGTTTCTGCCGAAGTCTCTTTCGGAGTGATCGGCTTTAAATATAGCAGCGAAACGCAAAAGAACAATCTGGGAGAAACCGGCAAGCGCCACAACAGCGGTGCGAACTTCAAGATTAATTTGTTCAATATCAATATAGGTATCACCCTTTGTTTGTAAGATTGAGAGTATGCATCAGAAAGTCTATATACAGATCCGTTTAGGATGTTTCTTGCTAATGGCCGCTTTCCTGAGCGCCTGCATTGAGAACGATGTACCCTATCCGTACATCAAGCTCTTTGTTACCGGCACTGAAATTGACGGCCAAATAGGAAGCGCCGTCATTTCGAATGACGACCGCACCGTAACGGTCAACCTGGAGGACACCGTCAACATGAAGAAAGTGCGCGTGAAAAGCATCAGCGTAACCGAAGGAGGGCGTTGCAGCCTGCCTGACGATACGATTATAGACCTCAGCAACCCCTATCCGCTGACCCTCTCATTATATCAGGACTACCAATGGACTTTGAAAGCCAATCAAACCATTGAACGGCGGTTTACCGTAGAGCACCAAGTGGGCGCTGCTACATTTGATGAAAAGGAGCATTTCGCCTCAGTCAACATCAGCACCAAAGGCAGTTTGAAAGACATCCGGCTAACCGACCTAAAGCTGGGGCCTACCGGCTCCACTGTCAACATGAGCAGCGGCATTCCCTATTTGGAATGGCAGCAAATGGGCAACTACGCCAAAGCAAACGTGGTGGTGAACTTCCGCGATTTCATTGTAATGGAAGAATGGACGCTCTACGTATTCCAAGTAGAGACCAACGTAGTCACCAAGTCGGCAGACGGTTGGGTAAATGTGGCATGGCTCTATGGGGAAGGCGTGGAAGGCATGGAAAACGGCTTTGAGCTGAAAGAGAAAGATGCAGAGGAATGGCAGCCGGTAGATGTCTCCTACATCACCGCCAATGGCGGAAGCTTTACGGCACGCGTTCCTCATCTGAAAGCGGGAACCTCTTATGTGTGTCGTGCTTATTCGGGCGAAGACAAGGGTGAAGAAATAGAGTTTACCACCGGGACGGCCGTAGAGCTTCCCAACGGTTCGTTCGACGAATGGCACAAGGTGAACAAGGTGTGGGAACCATGGGCGGAAGGAGGCAATCCTATCTGGGACAGCGGAAATGACGGTGCAACCACTTTGGGCGAAAGCATCACTGTACCCACAAGCGACACATGGAGCGGTGCACCTGCCGGAGGACAGGCTGCACAGTTAGGCTCAAAGTTCGTCGGGCTGGGCGGTGTGGGCAAGTTTGCCGCCGGCAACCTGTTCATCGGCGAATATGTCCGCACAGACGGCACCAATGGCATTTTGAGTTTCGGCAAGGAGTTTACGGCACGCCCCACAAAGCTGAAAGGCTACTATAAATATGCCACAGCGCCTATTACCTATCTGCCTTCCAAGTCGAATACGGACGACTACAACCGTTTTCTCCCCTATAAGGACAAGCCGGATACATGCGCCATATATATAGCTTTAGGCGATTGGGACAAACCGGTAGAAATCAGGACCAATCCCAGAGACCGCAAATTGTTCGACAAGAATGACCCGCATGTCATCGCTTATGCAGAGTTCAACAGCGGTACGAGTGTGGACAGTTACACCCCACTGGAGCTGACTTTACAATACAAATCAACCAGCCGCGTACCCACTCATCTCATAGTGGTATGCTCAGCAAGCAAATATGGCGACTACTTCACCGGAGGAGCAGGAGCCACGTTGACCATAGATGAATTCAGTTTGGAATATGATTATTAAAGATATGAGAATATTACGTTACATATTGGCAACACTCGCTGTACTGGCAACATTCACCGCTTGCCGGGAAGAGGACGAATTGAACAAAGCGAAAGGCCGGGTAGTATTAGGAGAAATAAGGATAGAAGCAGAAGAGGCAAACACCCGCGCCATTTCAATTCCCACTCCTCAGCCCGAAGATTTAACCATAGAAATAATAGATCCGGACGGCTACACAATAGAAAGCGGAAAGATAGACCATTATGCCAATGGAATAGATCTTTTCGTAGCCTCATATACATTGCGTGCCTACTACGGCAATAAACAGCAAATGGGGAATAGTCCCTATTTTGAAGGAATCGCCGAGTTTTCCATCTCCGAAGGGCAGACCACCCAAATAGGAACTGTCACTGCCAAACTTGCAAACGCTGTCATCATTCCGAACATACCTACCAATATCATAGACCACTTTATCGGCGTGCCCACATTCTATGTCTGTAAAGGAGAAGAGAAAAAAGAGGTTACTAACGGACAGGCATTGTATGTGCTGCCGGGAGAATATACATTGACACTGGAAGGAAAGAACAAAGCGGAAATTGAGGTCAAGCAAACAATAGCCACATTGAACGCACAAGCCCAAAAGGCATATAATATCAATTGCGACTTATCACTGCCAGTCCTTGAACTTCCAGCTCAAGCTGCTGGACGTGTGTGGGCAACACATTTGTATTTAGAAACTGTTATCACAAAAGTTAATGGAGTTACAAGCAATACCCCATCAGGACTTATATATGAAATAAAAACACAAGATTCAGAATGGGAAAAAAGAGAGATAGAAACACTCCATGAAAAGAAAGTGATTAGCAACCTTTCAGCAAAAACGGCATATCAACTTAGAGCAAGAGTTGGAGATATTGTTAGTAATGAAATAACAATTACTACTGAAGAAAAAAACAATGTTGGAAACCATAACTTTGAAGAATGGACGCAACTATCAAAACACTTCTCAGGAGGTAGTGTCATCACAGGAGGTAAATATGATTTTGATCGTATCTATCATGAGCCATATATAACAAATAATCAATGGTGGATCTCTAATAATAATGAAACAGTAAAGAACCCTGAAACAGGATCTAATTTAGCAATGAAATGCTTTCCTACTACAGATAAAGTAACGGGACGTAATGGTGGATATGCAGCCCTTATTCGCGGATTATCTTTAAACAAGTATAATTCTGATACAAATTTAGGGATGCAAGGAGGAAAAATAAATGGAAATTTATCTATTTCAAAACACCCATTTGAAAGTCGTCCCAATTCTATTAAATTTTATTACCAATATTATCCAATAGGCAGTGACATCTTTCAATTTAGTGTGGAAATTGCAGATGCTCAAAATGTTCCTATAGCGACAGGTAAATATGAAGGTCAAAAAACAAGTTCAAATACAAATGTTTTTACTCCTATATCTATAGATCTGGTATATACTGATTATGAAAAACCGGCAGCCTTTATCAGTATATCGTTTAGTTCATCAGCAACAAACGATTTTGAGTGCGAGCGTCAAACAGTGACGATTGGCGGTGAAGGTAGCTATAAAATATGGACAGGCAGTAGCCTTATTATAGATGACATCGAACTTATTTACGAATAACCCATAACCCTATATTAGCAATGAAACAATATTTATCTCTCATTTTATTTCTCTTTCTTTTGGCAGCATGCGACAGCAGCGATGCTCCCGAAGCAACCGGGTATGGATATATCAACCTGAACATAGGCACCAATCCCGAAATATCCGTAGCTACGACACGTGCAGGGGATACCGATACGGATGTCTCCACATACCTGATTACCATTAAAAGCGGCACCACCACCTATCTGAGTCAAAAGCCTTATAGCATTATCCAATCCACTCCTTTAAGGTTTGAAGCGGGTACTTATAGCATAATAGCAGAAAGCTGCATAAGCACTGACGCTGAGTCGGCCAATGACCGTTGGGGTAAAGCGCGTTATTACGGAAGTCAGGACATAACCGTTGTCACCTCACAAACCGTCAACGCAGACATTATATGCACCATGCAGAACGCCAAGGTCAATGTGGAATACGATCAAACCTTCAAAGACATCTTCGGCAAGAACCCTGAAATGCCGTATAGTGTCACCCTCTACCGGGAAGGGCGTCAAGAACGGCTTTTGAAATTTGATGAGAACGCCTCTTTCAGTACCCGTTCCGCTTATTTCAACATATTGGAGAATGCCAGCAACAAGCTCATATACACCATTATAGGTTATTACAACGGGAAGAAAGTGATGAAAGAAGGCGAAATAAATTCACTTGAACCGCAGAAATGGGTGAAGCTGACTATCAAAGCCACACAAACCGGAAAAATAGAACTGGGAGTGGCGGTAGATTCATCGGTCACAGAAGAAAACAAGGATTTTGACGTGAATCCCTATGCCTGACAAGTCATGGCTTTCTCCCCGTCCCCCACTCCTCTTGCTTCATAAACCCGCCTCATGGGCGTGAAAGCAGTGTGATCACCACCACCTCGCTCGGTGCGAAGAGACGGACATTCTTGTTGGAAGTACCAATGCCGTTGGTTATGATAATCGGCGTGTTACTTGAGTTATACTTCAGTCCCGTAAGGAAGCGCTGTCCGTAGTGAGACGGAATGATAGGGGCATACAAACCGAACACAGTCACCTGCCCGCCATGCGTATGTCCGGCAAGCACCAAGTCGGTATTGGTAATGGGCACATCTTCGGCATAGTCGGGAGTATGCGTCAGCAAAACAACGAAGTCCTCCGGAGCAAGGGAAAGAGTGGGCGACTGTCCGTTCTGCCCTATATCGAAAGGATTGCGTACACCGGCTATCACGATATGTTCGCCATTCCGCCTCAAGGTGTCCGCCTTATGCTCCAGCAGATGTATGCCCTGCCGTTCCATTTCCTTCAGGATATCATCATAACACGCTTCATAATCGTTGTTTCCAAGAACGGCATAAGTGCCCAAAGGCGTTTTCACCGCCCCCAGCGCAGCAATAACATCCGGAACATACTCGCACCCCTCATGCAGATCGCCGCCTATCAACAGGGCGTCGGGATGCAAATCGTTCAGCAAGCGGGTTATGTCCTCCAGTCCCTCCTTTTTCAGCAGGCTCCTGTAATGCAAGTCGGAGATAAAAGCCAGCCTGCATCCGTTGAACGCCGCAGGAACATCACGATGAGCAAACTCATACTGCCTGACGCGTTTCACATTCTTGTATCCGGATGCAGAAGACCGGGACATGCGGACAGTATATTCCTCCGGAAGAGGCGAAACGAACTGCCGGGTGGACCGGCACGAGGAAAAGAGTAACAACACCAAAGCCGACAGACACAGCAGATTCCTCAACTCCCTATAAAACAGCGCTTGACACATAAGCCTTTCTTTATTGTTTAATGAAATAATAAATTTTACCTTAACAGCAGTACAAAGATAATAATTCCTTTCCTTATCTTTGTGCTATAACTTTCTAAAAATCCGACATGAAAGCAATAACAACCAACTCATTCCACGCATGGGTGCTTGCCGCCCGCCCCAAGACCCTGACCGGAGCAATCATCCCGGTATTGATAGGCTCCGCACTGGCTTTTGCCGACGGCAAGTCCGACCTGATACCGGCACTGCTGTGCGCACTGTTTGCCTGCGGCATGCAAATCGCAGCCAACTTCATCAATGACCTCTACGATTACCTGAAAGGCAGCGACCGTACCGACCGTCTCGGCCCGGAACGCGCCTGTGCCCAAGGCTGGATCACCCCCATAGCCATGAAACGAGGCATAATGGGGATGCTGGTTTTCTCCTGCCTCATAGGCTGCACACTGCTGCGCCAATGCTGGGGACAACTGCCTCATGGCGGCTGGGAACTGATATTGCTGGGGCTACTCTGCGTGATATTCGCCTTCTTATATACCACCGTCCTCTCCTACCGGGGTTGGGGAGATCTGCTCGTGCTGGTCTTCTTCGGATTCATCCCCGTAGGCGGAACCTACTATGTGCAAGCCCACGCCATTACCGCCGACGTGTGGATAGCCTCACTCATCTGCGGACTGGTGATAGACACCTTATTGGTGGTGAACAACTACCGCGACCGCGAACAAGATGCCCTTAGCGGCAAACGCACGCTGGTTGTCCGCTTCGGCGAGCCCTTCGGGCGTTACCTGTACCTCGGATTGGGCGTGTCGGCCGTCTTGCTCAGCCTATGGTTTGTACATGCCGGCAAGATAGAACCGCTTGCCTTCATTTGGGCTCCCTGCATCTACCTGTACTTGCACGTGCTGACGTGGCGCAAAATGGCAGCCATACGGAACGGCCGAAAACTAAACAGCATATTAGGTGAGACTTCACGTAATATGCTGTTCTTCGGACTCTTACTAAGCGCTGCACTGATGCAGGCTTAAAAGGAAAGGGACGGTTTATTTCTTCCCGTACATCCTTTCATAATATTTCTGGTAATCGCCGCTGGTCACTTCTTCCACCCAGTCCTGATTATTCAAATACCACTCGATGGTCTTGACGATGCCCGTTTCAAACTTCGTTTCGGGATACCAGCCTAAAGCCTCCGTTATCTTGGCGGGGTCTATGGCATAACGTTGGTCGTGGCCGAGACGGTCTTTCACGAACGTTATCAGGCCTTCGTTTATCCAACTGATGTCAATCTGTCCGTCGTCGCCCTTGACCTGCTTTTTCAGGACTGCGCGATACTCCGGTTTTTCTTCCATCAGGCGGCGGATAGTGGCGATGGTCAGCTTCACAATCTCCAGATTGGTCTTTTCGTTGTGGCCGCCCACATTATACACTTCGCCTTCCACCCCTTTGCGCACCACAAGGTCAATGGCTTTGCAATGGTCTTCCACATACAGCCAATCGCGCACATTGCTGCCGTCACCATACACCGGAAGCGGCTTGCCTTCAAGGATATTCTTTATGATCAGCGGTATCAGCTTCTCCGGGAAGTGGTACGGGCCATAGTTGTTGGAACAGCGGGTAATGGTGACCGGCATCCTATAAGTGTCATGATATGCCATTACCACCATATCGGCACTTGTCTTGGAAGCGCTGTACGGGCTATGCGGGCAAAGCGGGGTGTTCTCCGTAAAGAAACCTTCGACGCCCAACGAACCGTAAACTTCATCCGTAGACACCTGATGATAGCGCACTCCCTTGCGCCATGTGGGATAACCCTGTTCGTCCTTACCCGTCACCCATGCACGACGGGCGGCGTCAAGCAGGTTCTGAGTACCCAGAATATTCGTCATCAGGAAGAGCTGCGGATTCTCGATGCTGCGGTCCACATGGCTTTCAGCGGCAAAGTTCACCACATAGTCGAATTTGTATTTGGCAAACAGCTCGTCGGCAAGAATACGGTCACAGATATCACCTTTGACAAAGAAGCAACGTTCCTCATCAATATCTTTGGCAATCGTGCCCAGATTTCCGGCATAGGTCAGGGCATCCAGTATCACCACTTTTATATCATCATGCTTTGCCAGAATATATTTTATATAGTTGGCTCCGATAAATCCGGCAGCACCGGTTACAAGATAAGTTTTCATGCAATTATGAATTATAAGTTATAAGTTATGTATGAGTTTAAAGGCAGTCGTCACATCAACGGTACGAGTCGGCAAGTTCCATCAGATATTTGCCATATTCCGTTTTGCCCAGTTGTTCGCCCAGATGATGGAGCTGGTCAAGATCAATCCATCCCTTGCGCCATGCTATCTCCTCGATGCAGCTCACGCGGAATCCCTGGCGGTTCTGTATGGTGGCAACGAAGTTGCTTGCTTCGAGCAGGCTGTCGCAATTGCCGGTGTCGAGCCAGGCAAAGCCACGACCGAAAAGTTCCACTTTCAGCGTGCCTTCTTGCAGATAAAGGCGGTTAAGGTCGGTAATCTCATATTCGCCGCGGGCCGACGGTTTCAGGGCTGCGGCCTTTTCCGTCACAGTGGAGTCGTAGAAGTATAGTCCCGGAACGGCATAATTGCTTTTGGGCTGTGCAGGTTTTTCTTCCAACGAAACGGCCTTTCCGTCGGCATCGAACTCCACCACCCCGTATGCACGCGGGTCTTTCACATAATAGCCGAAGATGCACGCACCTTTCTCGATAGAAGCGGCACGTTTCAGCATTGCAGAGAATCCCTGTCCATAGAACATGTTGTCACCCAAGATAAGGCATCCCGGCTCACCGTTCAGGAATTCCGCTCCGAGCACAAAGGCCTGTGCCAGTCCATTCGGTTTCTCCTGTACCTTATAAGAGAAAGACATGCCGAGCTCCTCGCCCGTTCCCAACAGGTCACGAAACATGGGCAAATCGCGCGGAGTGGAGATAATCAGCACTTCACGTATGCCTGCCAACATCAGTGTGGAGAGAGGATAATAGATCATGGGCTTGTCGTAGACCGGCATAATCTGCTTGGAGATAGCCTTGGACAATGGATAGAGACGAGTGGCGCTGCCACCTGCAAGAATAATTCCTTTCATATTTCAGTTCTTTATTGGATTGACTTCAAATGTAGAATAAAATAAGAAGGAGGACAATGCCCCACGGCTCTCGTTGCTATTCAGAGTGCAAAGTTCGACAAAAATCAGAAAATTACAAAATTTCAAGAGAAGAAAAGTGGGATTACTAACCACTAATCCCTAACCGGCAAGTTCTATCACTTCAAGGTCCTTAAACACACCGCCGTCAATGGTGAAACGCACCATAGTGCGCACCTTATGGAAGCCGTAGATGCCGGCTGCGCCCGGATTGATATGGAGCATGCCCAATGTCTTGTCGAACTTCACCTTCAGTATATGCGAATGGCCGCTGACAAACAGCTTGGGCGGACGCACCATGATGCTCCCCTGTACGGACGGATCGTACTTGCCGGGATAGCCCCCTATGTGTTTCATCAGCACTTCCGCGCCGTCCACCGTAAAACGGAGCACTTGCGGATAGAGCTTGCGCAAGTCCTGCCCGTCTATATTGCCATATACCGCACGAAACGGCCGGAACGCCGCCAGCTTCTGCGCCACTTCCAATGTTCCTATATCACCGGCATGCCATATTTCATCGCACGACTCAAAGTATTGCAGGTACTTCTCATCCCAATATCCATGCGTATCCGACAGTAAACCAACTTTTGTCATTTTTCCTTTGTTTATATGTGCAAAGGTAGCTATATTTGGAAAATAAACCTAATCTTATATGGAAAGCAGATATTTCAAACGCGACATCAGCTGGCTGTCATTCAACTACCGGGTGCTGCTGGAGGCAGAGGACGACACGCTGCCGCTGTACGAGCGCATCAACTTCATATCCATATACTCGTCCAACCTGGAAGAGTTCTACAAGATACGCGTGGCCGACCACAAGGCCATTGCCACCGGCGCCGCACATAGTGACGAGGAGAGCGTGCAGTCCGCCATGCAGCTGGTGACCGAAATCAACGAAGAGGTGAACCGCCAACTGGAAGAACGCATCCGCATCTACGAACAGAAGATACTGCCCGCACTGCGGCAACATCACATAATTTTCTACCAGAGCCGCAACGTGGAGCCTTTCCATAAAGAGTTCCTGAGACGCTTCTTCCGCGAAGAGATTTTCCCGTATCTCTCGCCCGTACCGGTGAGCAAGGACAAGGTCATCTCCTTCCTGCGCGACAACCGCCTTTACCTTGCCGTACGCCTGCATTCCAAAGGCACTTTGCCGGGCGACCCCGACCATACGCAATATTTCGTGATGAAGCTGCCTTACAGCAAGGTGCCCCGTTTCATCGAGCTTCCCAAACAGGACAAGAACTACTATCTGATGTTCATCGAGGACATTATCAAAGCCAATATCGACACGATTTTCCCCGGCTATGACGTGGACAGCAGTTATTGCATCAAGATTTCGCGGGATGCGGACATACTGATAGACGAATCGGCCAATACCTCCGAAATCATAGAGCAGGTAAAGACAAAGGTAAAGAAGCGCAAGATAGGAGCCGTCTGCCGTTTTGTGTACGACCGCGCCATGCCGGATGACTTTCTGGACTTTTTGGTAGACGCCTTCCGCATCAACCGCCAAGAACTGGTTCCGGGCGACAAGCACCTCAACATGGAAGACCTGCGCCACCTGCCCAACCCTAACAATGCCGTACGCCCCATCCGCAAGCCACAGCCCATGAAACTGGCCTGTCTGGACGAGCGTGAATCCATCTTCCGCTATGTGGAGAAGAAAGACCTGCTGCTGCATTACCCCTACCACTCTTTCGAACACTTCATCCATTTCCTGTACGAAGCAGTGCACGAGCCTACCGTCCGCGAGATCATGGTGACCCAATACCGCGTTGCCGAAAACTCCGCCGTCATCAACACCTTGATAGCCGCCGCACAGAACGGCAAGAAAGTGACCGTCTTCGTAGAACTGAAAGCACGTTTCGATGAAGAGAACAACTTGGCAACCGCCGAGATGATGAAAGCCGCCGGCATCAACATCCTGTTCAGCCTGCCCGGACTGAAGGTGCATGCCAAAGTGGCGCTCGTGCTGCGCCGCGACAAGCAGGGGCACAAACTGCCCAGCTACGCCTATATAAGCACCGGAAACTTCAACGAGAAAACCGCCACCCTCTATGCCGACTGCGGGTTGTTCACCTGCAATCCGGTACTTGTGAACGACCTGCACAACCTCTTCCGCACATTCCAAGGCAAGGAGAATCCCGTATTCCACCGCCTGCTGGTGGCGCGCTTCAACCTGATACCTGAACTCAACCGCCTCATCGACCATGAGATAGAACTCGCCAAAAGCGGTAAGCAGGGAAGGATAATACTCAAAATGAACGCCCTGCAAGACCCCGCCATGATAGAACGGCTGTATGAGGCATCACAAGCCGGGGTGAAGATAGACCTCATCGTACGAGGCATCTGCTGCCTCATCCCCGGACGGAAATACAGCCGTAACATCCGCGTCACACGCATTGTGGACACCTTCCTCGAACATGCCCGCGTGTGGTACTTCGGCAACGGCGGAAAGCCGAAACTGTTTCTCGGCTCGCCCGACTGGATGCGCCGCAACCTGTACCGCCGCATTGAAGCCGTAACCCCCATTCTGGACCCGGACCTGAAGCGCGAGCTGTCGGACATGCTTTCCATCCAACTGTCGGACAAGCGCAAGGCATGCTTTGTGGACGACCACCTGCGCAACCGCTGGAAATCGGCACGTCCGCAAAAAGAAAAGATACGTTCGCAATATACTTTCTACGAATACCTGAAGGGTTGAAAACGGAGAGCGAAAAGTTTCTTGTAACATTTCTGTAACATGTATGACATTTCCCTGCAACACAAATAACGTTCCTTTGCAGCCAGAAATAAAATACATCTTATGGAAACTATCTATCTATGCATTGTCATCTTCCTGTTCGTCCTCGCGGTTTTCGACCTCATCGTGGGTGTCAGCAATGATGCAGTAAACTTTCTTCAGTCTGCTGTCGGAGCCAAAGCAGCATCTTTCAAAACCGTACTGTTTATAGCGGGCATCGGCGTCTTTATCGGCGCTTCCCTGTCCAACGGCATGATGGACATCGCCCGGCATGGCATCTACCAGCCGGAGCATTTCTATTTTGCCGAAATCATGTGTATCCTGCTGGCCGTCATGCTGACCGACGTAGTGCTGCTGGACGTATTCAACACAATGGGGATGCCTACATCCACCACCGTATCCATGGTATTCGAACTGCTGGGCGGAACATTCGCCCTGGCGCTCATCAAGGTGCATGGCAGTGACACGCTGGGATTCGGCGACCTCATCAATACGGACAAAGCCCTGTCCGTCATCATGGGTATTTTCCTTTCCGTAGCCATTGCCTTCTTCTTCGGTATGCTGGTGCAATGGCTGGCACGTGTGGTGTTCACCTTCAACTACACCAAGAAGATGAAGTACAGCATCGGCATCTTCGGCGGCATCGCAGCAACCTCCATTATCTATTTCATGCTGATAAAAGGGCTGAAAGACAGTTCATTCATGACCCCGGAAAACAAGCAGTGGATACAAGATAACACCACCCTGCTGATCGGTTGTTTCTTTGTGTTCTTCACCCTGTTGATGCAGGTGCTGCACTGGCGGAAGGTCAACGTGTTCAAGGTCGTGGTGCTTCTGGGAACCTTTGCCCTTGCCCTCGCCTTTGCGGGTAACGACTTGGTGAACTTCATCGGTGTGCCCCTTGCCGGCTACTCCTCTTTCATCGACTACACCACCAACGGCGCCGCCGCAGGTCCCGACGGCTTCCTCATGGGCTCGTTGCTGGGTCCGGCCAAAACGCCCTGGTATTTCCTTATCGGTGCGGGAGTCATCATGGTCTACTCGCTGTGCACCTCCAAGAAGGCACATAACGTAATCAAGACTTCCGTCGACCTCTCCCGTCAGGATGAAGGCGAAGAGAGCTTCGGCAGCACCCCCATAGCACGTACACTGGTACGCTTCAGCATGACAATAGCCAACGGGCTGTCCAAAACGATGCCCGAAAGCAGCAAACGCTGGATAGAAACCCGCTTCCGGAAGGACGAAGCCATCATTGCCGACGGCGCAGCGTTCGACTTGGTACGCGCCTCCGTCAACCTTGTACTCGCCGGCTTGCTGATTGCCCTCGGTACTTCCCTGAAACTTCCCCTCTCCACAACCTACGTCACCTTCATGGTGGCCATGGGTACCTCCCTTGCCGACCGCGCTTGGGGACGCGACTCCGCCGTATTCCGCATCACCGGCGTACTGAGCGTCATCGGCGGCTGGTTCATCACTGCCGGAGCTGCATTCACAATCTGTTTCTTCGTGGCCTTGATCATCTATTTCGGCGGCACAGTCGCCATTATCGCACTGATCGGCTTGGCAGTGTTCATGCTGATACGCAGCCAAGTGATGTACAAGAAACGCAAGGAGAAAGAAAAGGGCAACGCCACTATCAAGCAACTGATGCAAAGCACAGACAACATGGAGATTCTGGAACTCTTGCGTCGCCACACCCGCGAGGAGCTGTGCAAGATACTGGAGTTTACGGAAGACAACTTCGAACGCACCGTCACCGCCTTCCTGCACGAGAACCTGCGCGGACTGCGCCGGGCAATGGGTGCTGTGAAGTTCGAGAAGCAACTGATCAAACAGATGAAGCGCACCGGCACGCTCGCCATGTGTCGTCTGGACAACAATACGGTGCTCGAAAAAGGGCTCTATTACTATCAGGGCAACGACTTTGCCAGTGAGCTGATTTATAGTGTAGGACGCCTGTGCGAACCATGTCTGGAACATATCGACAATAACTTCAAGCCGCTGGATGCAGTGCAGAAAGGCGAGTTTGCCGACGTAACGGAAGACATCGTCTATCTGTTGCAAGTATGCCGCCATAAGCTGGAGCATAACGATTACAGCAACTTCGAAGAAGAAGTGCGCAGGGCAAACGAGCTGAACGGACAACTCGCCCACCTGAAACGTGAAGAGCTGCAACGCATCCAGAGCCAGTCCGGAAGCATCAAAGTCAGCATGGTATACCTGACAATGATACAGGAAGCGCAGAATATAGTGACCTACTCCACCAACCTGATGAAGGTGAGCAGAAAGTTCCAAGCCGAAGAGTAAGGACGTTTTCCCTCATCAACCGGAGAGCCGGAAGATATGCATTTTCGTCTCGTGAGATGCCCTGTTTCATCTCACGAGACGATTTGTTTTATCCCGCGGGATGAATATTTCTGCCTTACGGGACGAATATTTCCGTCCTGCAGGGTGAATGCTTCCGCCTTACGAAACGGATATCTTCATCTCATGGCGCGGATTCTGTGTATTCGCAAAAAGGAAAAAGGAACATATATGTATGCTATTTTTACCAAAGGCAAATTACTGTTTAGGGTTCATTTAGGGGTCATTTCCTTATAGCCCCTAAAACACCACCCATTTTAGGGATATTCATCTGATTTATAGCATATTGACAACCTTCACAAACTGACAGTTCATAGGTCGTTTCCGCCATAAGGGATTACTGCGTTGTAAAGAAATATCCATTAGTACCGATTGAAAGGAACATTTATCAGGCTGTTTAAAAAAGCATTTATCAGCACTGACTGAAAGGAACGTCTGTCAGCACTGACTGAAAGGAAAGTCTGTCAGCACCGATTGAAAGGAACATCTGTCAGCACTGGCTGAAAGGAACATCTGTCAGCACTGACTGAAAGGAACATCTGTCAGCACTGACTGAAAAAAGCATCTATCAGTCTGTTTGTAGGATATATGCCAAAGAAAGCCAGACAGGGGAATAGTAAAAAAACAAGTCATCTCATGTATTTTTAGGCCTATTTTCAAGGGGGAATGGGGGTCATAAGGGAAATGAACCCTAAATGAACCCTAAGCCTTTGAAAAGCCAAAGTGACATTTCTATATAACCAATTAAAAATCAAGCTAATAAATCCACAACCCCAAATTCTCTTCCTCCGACTTATTCCTCAGAGCCTCCTATTATCCCCTCCTATTTTTCGAAGCGCCACATTAAGAAAAAACATGTCAAAACCCTATTTCAGTCCCATCTTTTCCGCCCGTTGCAGCATAAATGCGCGTGCAGCCTCGTAGTCATTGGGAATGACGCCGTCCAATATGGCATCCTTGATAGCGCTTTTCAATGCGCCCACTTGCCGGCAGGGCGGCAGATTGAATGTTTTCATAATCTCCTCACCGCTGACAGGAGGCTGGAAGTTACGGATGCGGTCGCGCTCCTCCAAGTCCTTCAGCTTCTGGCGCACCAGTTGGAAGTTGTTCAGGAAGCGTTGCTTACGCTCCATGTTCTTGGAAGTGATATCGGCCTCGCACAGGGTCATAAGGTCGTCTATGTCATCGCCCGCCTCAAACAAAAGGCGGCGTACAGCCGAGTCCGTCACCACATCATCGGCTATCACAATGGGACGCATGTGCAGGCTCACGAGCTTCTGTACATACTTCATTTTCTCATTCATCGGGAGCTTCATCCTGCGAAAAATCTCAGGAATCATCTTCTCGCCAATGAAGTTGTGGTTGTGGAACGTCCACCCGGCACGAGGCTCCCAACGCTTGGTTGCCGGCTTGGCAATGTCGTGAAGCAGGGCTGCCCAACGAAGCCATAGGTTGTCGGTCTTCTTACTTATATTATCGAGCACTTCGAGCGTATGGTAGAAATTATCCTTATGCGCCCTGCCGTTACGGGTTTCAACGCCTTGCAAGGCAACCAGCTCCGGGAAGATGAGCTGCAACAGTCCGGAACGGTCCAAGTCTATCAGCCCTTTGGACGGGACGGGAGACAGCAATATCTTGTTCAGCTCATCCGCAATGCGCTCCCTGGATATGATAGAGATGCGCTCCTTGTTGCGGCACAAAGACTCGAAGGTGTCATCGTCGATATAGAAATTCAGTTGGGTGGCAAAGCGGATGCAACGCATCATACGCAAGGGATCGTCACTGAAGGTAATGTCCGGATCGAGCGGCGTGCGGATGGTCTTTTCACGCATGTCCTCCATTCCTCCGAAAGGATCCACCAGCTCTCCATAACGCTGCCTGTTGAGGCAGACCGCCAAGGCATTGATAGTGAAGTCCCGGCGGTTCTGGTCGTCCTCCAACGAACCGTCTTCCACAACCGGCTTGCGCGAATCGTGCGTGTAGGACTCCTTGCGGGCGCCCACAAACTCCACTTCCGTACCATGATACTTCAGTTGCGCCGTACCGAAATTCTTGAAAACAGAAAGGTGTGCACCACGCCCCAAGCGTTTGGCAAGCGCCTCCGCCATTGCAATGCCGCTGCCCACCACTACCACATCAATATCTTTGGAAGGGCGTTGCAGGAAAATGTCGCGCACGTAGCCGCCTACCACGTAACATTCCAGTCCCAGTTCATCTGCCGTCTCGGAAATCCGTCCGAATATATTGTCACTGAAACGCTGTTTCAGCTCTTCTGTTGTCAATTCAATCATATATAATGGCACATTATCACATTAAAAGACTGCAAAGATACGGATATTATTTTTTATTTTTGTCCCCTGTTAATATCAAGAATGAAAATTATGAAGAAAGCAACCTTCCTTGCGTGCCTCTGTTGCACGCTCTTCTCTTGCAGCAATGTGGAGAAAAAAGCCGGTGAAAGGCTCCAGACCGCCCGCGCAGCTTTTGAACGCGGCGATTACAGCGAAGCGAAAATGCAGATTGACAGCATCAAGATACTCTACCCGAAAGCATTTGAAACCAGACGCGAGGGCATCGGACTCATGCAGCAGGTGGAACTGAAAGAACAGGAAAAGACGCTTGCCTACCTCGACAGCATGTTGCAGGAAAAGCAGGAAGCCGTAGACGCCATTAAAGGCAACTATGCCTTCGAGAAAGACGCCGAGTACCAGAGGATAGGCAATTACCTGCATCCTTCGCAAGTGATAGAAAAGAACCTCCACCGTTCTTACCTGCGTTTTCAGGTGGACGAGAACGGCGTCATGAGCATGACCTCCATCTATTGCGGCCCGCACAACATCCACCATTTAGCAGTGAAGGTCACCGCCCCCGACGGCAGCTTTGCCGAAACTCCGGCGTCCAAAGACAGCTATGAGACCACCGACTTGGGAGAGAAAATAGAAAAAGCGGATTACAAGGTAGGAGAAGACGGCAACGTAATCGCTTTCCTCAACCTGAACAAGGATAAAAACATCCGCGTCAACTATCTTGGCGAACGCTCCTACGCCACCACCATGACTCCCAACGACCGCAAAGCCGTAGCGGCTGTCTACGAACTGGCGCAACTGCTGTCCGCCATCACCGAGATTAAAAAGAACAAGGACGAAGCCAACCTGAAGATTGAATTCGTGAAACGGAAAATGGCGGAAAGAGAAGGCAGGGAGAAAGAATAGGTGCTTGAGTGCCGTCCTTCTACCCTGCCATTATAAGGTCCCTGCCTATAAGTTGGGATTTGCATTCGTTTCTTTCTCCGGAATGGAATACAGATAATAGGTACTGTTCGGCACAAACCTCGTTCCGTCGGGGAAGGAAGTAAACCAGTGCCCTTCGGGATTATACTCTTTATAAGAGCCGTCCTGCTGCCAGCAATCATACTTTTTCTCCGCTTCTTCTTTCGTCAAGGCTTCACGCGCAACGGCACGCTGGGTGCGCAATATGTCGGTAATGCCAAATCCTTCGCCCCACAGTTCGCGGCGGCGTTCCAGCAAGATATCACCGATGAGCTGCTCCTGCGTTTTGCCCGTCAGGTCGTAATCGGCAAGGCCGCGTGCATTGCGCAATGTGTTCAGCGGCTTTACGGCCTCTCCCAATTGTCCCTCACGCGCCAGCGCCTCGGCGGCAATCAGATACATTTCGGCGGAACGCATCACGACAATGTCCCCGGTCTGGTCGGCACGTATGCGGAATTTCCGGTAGCCCAGATACCCTTCACGCATCCACTGGAACAGGTCCAGACGAATATCTCCGGCTTCGAACAGATCCATAAAATGCGGGTCGGCCATGAAACTATTATACGCATCGGGAGTCACCACATCAATATAATAGAAATTATAGCTGGCATCGGACTGGCTTACGGACTGCGGATGCCCCCACATCCACTCGGTGTTGGACAAATCATTGAAGCCCATATAGGTTTTGGCATCTGTCATCAGGGCATATCCCTTGGCAGCCTCAAGTGCAGCATCGGCAGCCCCGCCCCATTGCCCGGTGAGCAGACAGGCACGCGCCAACAACCCATTGACAACACTCACATCGGGCTTGAACTTAGAGTTGTCATCCGGACGGACATAGCCCTTAAGAAGCTCTTTAGCCTTATTCAGGTCTTTGAAAATCTGCGTGTACAACTCCTCCAAAGTGGCCTTGCCCTTGGGCTTTGTTGTGGAAACAGTGGGTTCGGTATAGAGCGGAACAGCCGGAGCAGCGGGATCTTTTAAATACGTAAACTGGTAGTGCTGCGCCAGATGCAGGTAACAAAAAGCCCGCAAAGCATAGGCCTGTCCCTGGGAGTAGCGGAAGTCGGGTGTGTCGTCATCACCGGTAGCCGTAATGGAAATGGCTGTGTTACAGTTGTCAATAGTCCTGTACATCAGATACCACGCAAATGCGGTACGGTTATTGGCAGGCATCACCACATCATTAAACTGATAGGAAGAGTTGAAGCCGTACATAGGGCGCGACACCACATCATCCGCCATCATGTCATCCTGCAACATCAAGGCGCGATAGCCGATATTGGCATACGTACTGCTGTACTCAAACAGGTTGTACCATGCCCCGTTGAATATGCGCCCTGCATTGGAAGGTACGGGAACAATGCCCGAATCCACCGCATCCGTAGGTTTGTGGTCGAGAAAATCGCCGCTGCACGAAGACAGGACGAACAACAGCCCGGCCGTAAAAGCCGCTATATTTTTTATTGAAGTATTCATGTGAATAGTGATTTAGAATGAAACATTGATTCCGCCGGAAATGGAGCGCATGGCAGGGTAACGATAGTAAGTCAACCCCGTAATGCCCTGCTCCGGGTCCAGTCCCTGATTTTTAGAGAAAGTCAGCAGGTTGTCCGCCTGTACGAAGAGTTGCAGGCTGTTCAGGCTGACCTTCTTTATCAGCGGCTGCGGAAAGTCGTAGGAGAGCGTGATGTTCTTCATCCGCAAATAGGAATTATTAAACAGGTTGCGGGTAGAATTGGAATTCCAGTTGTTGGACACTGTCCTCAAAGCGGGCACGTCCGTATCGCGGTTTTCCGGTGTCCAGCGTTTCAGGATCTCGGTGGACCAGGCGCGTCCGGGATTGCTCCCATTGCTCCACAACATCGTAACGTCACGATCCACAATATACCCGCCTATGCTGTATGCGAAGATGGCCGACAACTCAAAACCCTTGTATGCGAAAGCCGTATTAAAACCGCCGTAAACCTTAGGCAGCGATGACTTGTCCACATAATAATAATCAGCCTGGGCATAATCGTTGGTGGTGGTGCGTCCGGTAATATTTCCTTGCGCATCCTTTACATTCTTATACCACAGCGGATCGCCGTTGGCAGGGTCCACCCCTGCCCATTCGCGCAGATAGAAGTCATACACCGAGCGTCCCACCTTCAAGCGGGTGACTCCCGTCACAGGCATGTCATCGAGCGGAAGTTCGGTCACCACATTCTTGTAGTGCGTGAGGTTAAGCCCCATGCGCCACATGAAGTCACGAGTATGTATAAGCGTGCCTTTAAGATCTATCTCAAAACCGGTGTTTTTCAACGCACCGATGTTCTCGTCCATCGAGGTGTAACCCAAAGAGGTGGCCAAAGGACGGGAATACAGCAGATCTTTGGAGCGTCGCTGGAAGAAATCGAACGAACCGGAGAAGCGGTTGTTGAACAATGAAAAGTCAATGCCGACATTCAGGTTCAGGTTGGTCTCCCATTTCAAGTCGGGCGTTGCGAGACGGTCGGACACCAAAGCGTTCTCACCCGCCTGCGAAACAATGGAGTAGAGTCCGCTGCTGGCATAGTAGGTGCCCAAATTATCATTGCCCTGCGCTCCATAACTGGCTTTCAGGGTCAAGGCAGAAAGCCAGTCGGCGGTATTCTGCATAAACTCTTCACGATCGACACGCCATGAAGCTCCCAGCGACCAGAAGTTTCCCCAACGAGTGTCGGGCGCAAAACGGGATGAACCGTCGCGGCGATAGGAAGCGGAGAAGAAATACTTGTTCCGGTAGTCATACTGCCCACTCACCAGATAGCCCAGCAATGAGTAGTCAATGCGATAGCCCGTACCCGCAGTTACAAGTGAGCCGACAGCCAGTTCCGGCATATCCGGCACAGCCATATTGCTGCGGGATGCCTGCAACACGTCATAACGGTATGAGTAGGCCTCCTGCCCGGCAAGAACGTTGAAATGATGCTCACCGAGGGTCTTATCGTACGTCACAATGTTGTTCCAAGTCCAAGAGAAGGTACGGGTATAGCTGCGGCTTGCTCCGCCCCCCGTATTGACGGCAGGGCCTATCTTGGGATTGGTATAATCCAGTGTATTGTAGTCTGTCAGGTCGAAGTTGAAGCTGGTCTTGAACTTCAGCCCCTCCACCGGAGTCACTTCAAGGAAAGTACGTCCCGAAAACTCATCCCGCATACGCTCGGATTTGTCATTGGGCAGGGTAGCCGGCAAATTCCAGTTGGCCATAGAGCCGGAAGGACGGTAGGACCCGAAATCATAAATGCGGTGTCCCTCCGAGTCCAGTTTGTACGTGCCGTCAACATTCATCTCGTACATCGGATAGAAGTCGGCCATCAGGCGTCCGGCATTAATCACATTGCTGGTCTTGGTATCGGACGAAACCGGATAGTTCTGCACAGAGTGGGCATAGCTCATATTCACGCCTCCACGCAGCCAACGGGTTATTTCACTGGAAATGTTGGAGCGCAGGTTGAAACGTTGGTAACCGGACTCAAGCGCAATGCCTTTGTCGTCCAGATAGCCGGCCGAGAAATAGTACTGGTTGGTCTTTCCGCCTCCGGAGACATTCACCCCAATTTCCGTACGCAGGGCCTGTTGTTCCATTTCTTTCTGCCAGTCCACATTCCAAAGCGGAACAGCTCCGTCAACCAGTTTGCCGTCTGTGCCCACCGGCTGCGGATAGCCGGCTCCGTAAGGATTTGGGCCGCCACCCATCAGCTTGCCCACCAAATCTTTCGAAGCCTGCGCTGCGGCTGTCTGCGGAGTATATTTGTCCGTATTCAAAGCATACTGATTGCGCAGCGCCTCCCAGTAGAGCTCAAAATACTGGTCAGTGCCAATGCGGTCGTAATCGCGTATGGCGCGGTTGGAACCTCCGAAACTGGCTTTGATGCTGACCGTAGTTTTCGAATCGGTCTGTCCCTGCTTAGTGGTTATGATAATCACCCCATTCGCCCCGCGGGAGCCGTAAAGAGCAGCCGAAGCAGCATCCTTCAAAACCGTCAATGAAGCGATGTCTTCCGGATTAATGGAGTTGATGCTGCCGTCGAAAGGCACACCGTCCACCACATAAAGCGGAGCGCTCGAAGCATTGATGGAACCGATGCCGCGGATGCGTATCTCCGCATCCGTACCCGGCTGGCCGCTGGGCGCACTGGCCTGAAGGCCGGACACCGTACCTTCGAGTGCCCGCGACACGTTGGACACTTGCATCTTGGCGATTTCGCTTCCTTTTACGGTGGAAGCCGCCCCTGTGAAACTATACTTCTTGGCAGTGGCATAGGCCACCACCATTACTTCATCCAGTTGCTCACTGTCCGGGAGCAGTTCAGCATCGACAACCGAACGCCCGTTTACTTTCTGTTCTGTGGTTTTCAAACCGATAAAGCTAAAGACCAATGTAGCGTCTGCCGGCACTGTAAGGGTATATCTCCCGTCAACATCGGTCACTGTCCCGTTGTGGGTTCCCTTCACCAGCACCGACGCTCCCGGCAGAGGCTCGCCTTCCGACATCACAACGCCCGAAACCCGAATGTCACCGGTTGCCGCGGCACGCAGCGCCACCACGAAGAGTATAAACAGTGAAGTCAGGAAAAAACGCAGTTTATTATTCATTCTATTAAAGTTTGGTTAGGCTTCATTAACAGAAAAAAAGAAACTTTGTTCAAATCCTCCATGAACTTTTTCGAATCTTCCGTAAAATCTTCGCAGGAGAGTGCAGTTTGTGTCCGGGCGGAAAAAAAGAATCCCGGCAGCTATTCACACGTGCCGGGAGATGATGTAGAGCCGGTGGAGTCCTACCACACCAGTTGGGGCAGATAACTGCTCAGGCAGTTGCGCAAGGTGCTCAGTGTTATCGGTTTCACCAGCACCTCCGAAGCGCCGGCATTCATGGCATTCTCACGATCGGAAGAGAATGCATAGGCTGTCTGCATGATAATGGGCAAAGTTCCGCCTTCCCGACGAATGCGTTGGGTGGCATCCAAACCGTTCATGACAGGCATCTTGATGTCCATTAATATCGCATCCGCCTTGTCCCGGTTTTCGAGAAATAAAGAGACAATCTCCTCACCGTTCCTTGCCCACTGTACCTCACATTTCTTCCCTATAATAGCTTTTATCAGCTTGAAATTGCTATCATCATCTTCCGCAACAAGGATGAGTGGACGGTAATCTACCGATTGGTTTTCGATTTCCATGGCTAATATGATTGTTTGTTCAGGGCAAAGATATAAAAAATAATATATTTGCATTATCTTTGCAACTTATTTTTAAAAATGACATAATGATTTCTATTGACGGACTCGCCGTAGAATTTGGCGGCACCACCTTGTTTAGTGATATATCTTTCGTTATCAACGAAAAAGACCGCATTGCCCTCATGGGAAAAAACGGAGCAGGCAAAAGCACCTTGTTAAAGATTCTTGCCGGAGTGCGGCAACCCACCAGGGGGAAAATCTCAGCGCCCAAAGACTGTGTTATCGCCTACCTGCCCCAGCACCTGATGACAGAAGACGGACGTACCGTCTTTCAGGAAACGGCACAGGCCTTTGCCCACCTGCACGAAATGGAAGCCGAAATAGACCGCATGAACAAAGAGCTGGAAACCCGCACCGACTATGAAAGTGACAGCTACATGGAACTCATCGAACAGGTGTCCGCCCTGAGCGAGAAATTCTATGCCATCGACGCTACCAACTACGAAGAAGATGTGGAAAAGGCATTGCTTGGCCTTGGGTTTACCAGAGAGGACTTCGACCGCCAGACAAGCGACTTCAGCGGTGGCTGGCGCATGCGCATCGAACTTGCCAAACTGCTGCTGCAGAAACCGGATGTGCTTTTGCTGGACGAGCCCACCAATCATCTGGACATCGAGTCCATCCAATGGCTGGAAGACTTCCTCATCAATAACGGAAAGGCGGTCATCGTCATCAGCCACGACCGCAAGTTCGTGGACAACATCACCACCCGCACCATCGAGGTGACAATGGGACGCATTTACGACTATAAAGTGAACTACTCGAAATATCTGGAACTCCGTAAAGAACGTCGCGAACAGCAACAAAAAGCATACGACGAACAACAGAAGTTCATTGCCGAGACCAAAGAATTCATCGAACGCTTCAAAGGAACCTACTCCAAAACCCTGCAAGTGCAAAGCCGCGTCAAGATGCTGGAAAAGCTGGTGCTTCTGGAAGTGGACGAAGAGGACACATCGGCATTGCGGCTCAAGTTCCCGCCTTCTCCGCGTTCCGGCAATTATCCGGTCATCATGGAGAACGTAGGAAAGACCTATGGCGACCACATCGTATTCAAGAACGCCAACCTCACCATAGAGCGAGGCGATAAAGTAGCTTTTGTGGGCAAGAACGGCGAAGGTAAGTCCACACTGGTGAAATGCATCATGGGAGAGATAGAACACGAAGGAACCCTTACTATCGGCCACAACGTGCAGATAGGCTATTTCGCCCAGAACCAGGCATCCTTGCTGGATGAGAACCTGACGGTCTTTCAAACCATCGACGATGTTGCCAAAGGGGAAATCCGCAATAAGATACGCGACTTATTAGGCGCTTTCATGTTTGGCGGACCGGAAGAGTCCATGAAAAAAGTCAAAGTCCTGTCGGGCGGCGAACGTACGCGACTGGCCATGATTAAGCTGCTGCTGGAACCGGTGAACCTGCTGATACTGGATGAGCCTACCAACCATTTGGACATGAAGACCAAAGACATCCTGAAACAGGCCCTTATGGACTTCGACGGGACACTGATACTCGTGAGCCACGATCGTGACTTCCTGGACGGACTGGTCAGCAAGGTTTATGAGTTTGGCAACAAACGGGTAACCGAACATCTGAGCGGCATCTATGAGTTTCTCGAAAAGAAAAAAATGGACTCGCTCCGCGAACTGGAACGGTAAACTTTCATTAACTAACTTCCTGCAACAATACATTGTTCTTATTGTTTCATTCTCATAAATCATTAATTATGAATTAGAATGAAACAATATGACGCTATAATCATAGGGTTCGGCAAAGGCGGGAAACTGCTGGCTGCCGAACTTGCCAACCGCAACTGGAAAGTGGCAATCATTGAACGTTCCTCACAAATGTATGGAGGAACATGTGTAAACGCAGGGTGTATTCCCACTAAAACGCTGATTCACGAATCGGAACAAGCCGAATGGCTCTACCGGGACAACTACGACAGCCAAGCCAAATTCTACACATCCGCCGTAAGCCGGAAAAACAAGCTCGTATCATTCCTGCGGGACAAGAACCACGAGCATCTGAAAAGCTACCCAAACATCACGCTGTACGACGGTGGGGCATCCTTTATGTCCAACGACACCGTAAAGGTTGCCCATGACAAAAAGGAAATCCTGCTTCAAGGGAAAGAGATCTTCATCAATACAGGCTCCACCCCCATCCTGCCCGATGTGGAAGGACTGAATGAAAGCAAGCATGCCTTCACCAGTGAAACGCTGCTCCGGCAAAGCGTACTACCCAAGCACCTGCTCATTCTTGGCGCCGGAACCATCGGAATGGAGTTTGCCACCATGTATGCCGGTTTTGGAAGCAGAGTCACTTTATTGGAATCCGGCAACCGCTTTATGCCCAAGTCGGACCGGGACATAGCCGAATCCATGCTGGAAGCCCTCAAAAGAAAAGGCATTGAGGTACGGCTGAATGTCCATGCCCTATCCATGTACGACACTGCCAACGGCATGACCCTGACCTATACGGACAATTCCGACGGCACTCCCTACTTCCTGGAAGGGGATGCCCTGCTGCTTGCCACAGGGCGCAGAGCAATGACCGACGGCCTCAACCTTCACGCAGCCGGCGTACAGACCGACGCCCAGGGGGCTATCGTCGTCAACGGACATCTGCAAACCACCTCTCCGCATATATGGGCAATGGGAGACGTCAGAGGAGGCTCCATGTATGACTATTTGTCCATTGATGACTTCCGCATCATCACCAACCATTTATTCGGCAATAAAAAACGGAATATGGACGACAGGCTTCCGGTGCCTTACGTCATCTTTACGGACCCTCCCTTGGCACACATCGGCACCACCGAAGAGGAAGCCGTAAAGCGCGGTTACTCGATCCAAGTGTCCCGGCTCCCGGCTGCCGCCATTCCGCGTGCCCGCACCCTGCAACACATAGACGGCATGCTGAAAGTTATTGTCAATGCACATACGGGCCGCATCATGGGATGCACCCTGTTTTGCGTCGATGCGCCCGAAGTCATCAACCTGGTGGCATTAGCCATGAAAAACGACCTGCATTACAGTGTCCTGCGCGATTTCATCTTCACACACCCCAGCATGAGCGAAGGATTAAATGATTTATTCAAGGCTTTTTAGCATCTTGTTCTTGGCAGTTAAATGATTAACCTCTATCTTTGCAACCGGTCAAAGACAGAAAGGAATGAAAACGAAAAGGTACATTGCATATTTCCTGTTCTTCATCAGCATGATTATGCTGACAGTGCCTGTCATTCCCCATCATCATCATGAAGACGGCATGATCTGTATGAAAAACGACCTGCCGTCCGACGGGTGTTGCCACCATCAAGACGCTTGCAACGAACATTGCTGCTGCGATACAGGCTGCATGACCACCCATTTCTTCCAACAGACCCCCAATCCGAACAACAGCGACATACAGCCCTGCTTCGTATGGGTAACCACCCTATTTGTGGAACCTCTTCTCAAACTCCTGACCCTGCCCGACGAAACAGGCATAAGGCAAGAGTTTGTCTACTTGGAATCTCTGCATGGCACGTTCATCACACGTGCCACCGGACTTCGCGCGCCCCCTTCCGTTCTTGCTTAACCCACATTGCCGAAAGGAACTCCTTTCCCGGCAGGAGAATATATGCAACTTGGTTGCACGCCACATTCTCTAATTTTGTATTCCAATAACAAGTAAGAATAAAAACAACTATCATGAAGAAATTTATATTCATGGGGGTCATAGGATTGTTCCTGTTGGGCTCCTGCAATAGTAAGTCCGGTGAAGGACACAACCACGAAACGGAAGAACACGCCCATGCGGGACATGATCACGAAGGTCATGACCATGAGAGCGAAAACCATGACCATGAGCACGAAGGAGCCGGCCACGAGCACGAGCATGCTGCGGAAGCTGCCGCCGGCCATAGCGACGAAATCATATTGCCTCCGGCTAAGGCGCAGGCCGCCGGCGTGGAGACGAGCATCATCGAACCGGGTACTTTCAATCAGGTGATTAAGACCAGCGGCCGGGTTATGGCTGCACAAGGCGACGAGAGTGTTGCCGTAGCCACTGTGGCCGGTGTCGTTTCTTTCCATGGAAAAGTAATAGAGGGCATGAGCATCAGCAAAGGCACTCCCCTCGTAGTGCTTTCGTCCAAGAATATGGCAGACGGAGATCCCGTACAAAGAGCGCGGATTGCCTACGAAACAGCCAAGAAGGAATACGAACGGATGAAAGAACTGCTTCCCAACAAAATCGTTTCGGAAAAAGACTTCGCCCAAGCCCGGCAGACCTATGAGAATGCCCGCATCAGCTATGAAGCCGTTGCCCAAAACCATTCGGCACAGGGTCAGGCCATCCCCTCTCCTATCAGTGGATACGTAAAAAGCCTCTTAGTGAAGGAGGGTGACTATGTCACAGTGGGACAACCGCTTGTAAGCGTAACCCAAAACCGCAAATTATTCCTGCGTGCCGATGTTTCGGAAAAATATTATCCTTATCTCCGCACAATCGGCTCTGCCAACTTCTGCACTCCTTATAACAATAAAGTATATACGCTAAAGGAACTGAACGGACGCCTGCTTTCTTATGGGAAAGCATCGGGCGAAAACAGCTACTACGTGCCCGTCACCTTTGAATTTGACAATAAAGGAGATATCATCCCCGGTTCTTTTGTAGAAATATTCCTGCTCTCCTCCCCCATGGAGAATGTTATTTCACTTCCCCACACAGCCTTGACCGAAGAACAAGGCAGCTTCTTCGTCTATCTGCAAATAGATGAAGAAGGATACAAAAAACAACCCGTCACTCTCGGAACCGACAACGGCGAAAAGGTGCAAATCCTTTCGGGCGTCAAAGCCGGTGACAAGGTAGTGACCCAAGGCGCATACCAAGTCAAACTTGCCGGCGCCACCAATGCAATTCCGGCACACAGCCACGAACACTAATAATAATTATGAGTTTTGAATTATGTTGAACAAGATTATACATTTCTCCCTTCAGAACCGAATATTGGTGCTGGTGGCATCCGTATTGCTACTGATTGGCGGTACATATACTGCAATGCATACGGAAGTGGATGTGTTCCCCGACCTGAATGCCCCTACCGTAGTTATCATGACCGAAGCCAACGGTATGGCAGCCGAAGAAGTGGAACAGTTGGTCACCTTCCCGGTGGAGACTGCCGTAAACGGTGCGACAGGAGTACGCCGCGTACGCTCTTCCTCTACAAACGGGTTTTCCGTCGTATGGGTTGAATTTGACTGGGAAACGGACGTTTATCTGGCACGCCAGATTGTCAGCGAGAAACTGGCTGTCGTCAGCGAATCGCTCCCCTCTAATGTGGGCAAGCCTACCCTCGGACCACAATCGTCTATCTTAGGCGAGATGCTGATTGTGGGGCTGACTGCGGACTCTACTTCCATGCTCGACCTGCGCACCATAGCAGACTGGACAATCCGTCCGCGCCTCCTTTCTACCGGCGGTGTGGCGCAAGTTGCCGTACTGGGTGGCGATATTAAAGAATACCAGATACAGCTCGATCCGGAACGGATGCGTCATTACGGCGTGACTCTCACAGAAGTGATGAACGCTACGCGCGAAATGAACCTGAATGCCAATGGCGGAGTGCTTTATGAATACGGAAACGAATACATCGTACGCGGAGTGATCTCCACCGACCGGGTGGAACAACTTGCCAAAACAGCAGTCAAGCTGCAAGGCGGTGACACCTCATCCGCTTCCCCCGCCTCAACGCCCGACGTTCCCGTCCTGCTGGAAGACATTGCAGACGTACGCATCGGAGCCAAACTGCCGAAACTGGGCACAGCTTCCGAACGCGGGAAACCTGCCGTACTGCTGACCGTAACCAAACAGCCGGCCACAAGTACCCTTGAGCTGACCGACAAGTTGGAAACCTCCCTGAAAGACCTGCAGAAGAACCTGCCGCCTGACGTAAAAGTCAGCACCGACATCTTCAGGCAAAGCCGCTTCATTGAAAGTTCCATCGGCAACGTGCAGAAGTCATTGTTCGAAGGAGGTATCTTCGTCGTCATCGTCCTGTTCCTGTTCCTCGCCAACGTGCGGACCACTGTCATCTCATTGGTCACACTCCCCCTGTCACTGATAGCCTCACTGCTGGCATTGCACTACATGGGCTTCACAATCAACACAATGAGCCTCGGCGGTATGGCCATCGCCATCGGCTCGCTGGTAGATGATGCCATTGTAGATGTGGAGAACGTGTACAAACGATTGCGGGAGAACCGTATGAAACCGCAGGAAGAGCGTCGCCCCATACTGGAAGTTGTATTCAACGCTTCTAAAGAAGTGCGTATGCCCATACTGAATTCCACACTCATCATCGTGGTAAGTTTCGTTCCGCTGTTTTTCCTCAGCGGCATGGAGGGCAGGATGCTCGTACCGCTGGGCATCGCCTTCATCGTGGCACTGGCAGCTTCCACCGTCGTAGCCTTGACGGTGACGCCTGTACTGTGCTCCTACCTGCTGGGCAAGGAAAAGATAAAAGATGAAAAACGCTCCACCGGAGACTCACCCGTAGCACGTAAAATGAAAGAGTGGTATGGCGCAGCGCTAACCTTCGTATTGGGACATAAAAAGAGCGTATTGGGCGGAACTATCGGCCTGTTTGTGATAGCACTCGCCTGCTTCTTCACACTGGGACGCTCCTTCCTGCCGCCATTCAACGAAGGCTCCTTCACGATCAACATATCATCCCTGCCGGGCATCTCATTGGAAGAAAGCGACAAGATAGGCCATCGCGCCGAAGAATTGCTTCTTACCATCCCCGAAATCCAGACCGTAGCCCGCAAGACAGGACGTGCCGAGCTGGACGAACATGCTTTAGGCGTCAACGTTTCGGAGATCGAAGCCCCGTTTGAGTTGAAAGACCGCTCGCGCAGCGAACTGGTGGCCGAGGTACGTGAAAAACTGGGTACGATTGTCGGCGCTAACGTGGAAATCGGCCAGCCTATCAGCCACCGCATCGATGCCATGCTGTCCGGAACGAAAGCAAACATAGCCATCAAGCTGTTCGGTGACGATTTGAACCGCATGTTCTCCTTGGGCAATGAAATAAAAAACAGCATTCAGGACATCCCCGGCATTGCCGATTTGAATGTAGAGCAGCAGATTGAACGCCCGCAGCTCATCATCTCGCCCAAGCGGGAAGTACTTGCCAAATACGGCATCTCATTGCCGGAGTTTTCGGAATTCGTCAATGTGTGCCTTGCAGGCGAATCCGTATCCCAAGTGTACGAGAAAGGAAAGAGCTTCGACCTCACCGTACGCGTCAAGGATGACTTGAGGGATGAGATGGAAAAGATACGCAACTTAATGATTGATACCGGCAACGGACAAAAAATACCGTTGAACTACGTAGCGGACATACGTTCGGCAATGGGCCCGAATACAATCAGCCGCGAAAACGTAAAACGTAAGATCGTGATCTCCGCCAACGTTGCCGACCGTGACCTGCGTAGTGTGGTGAACGATATACAAGAGCGCGTAGACAAACAAATCAAACTGCCCGAAGGCTACCACATCGAATACGGCGGCCAGTTTGAAAGCGAACAGGCTGCAAGCCGCACACTGGCATTGACGTCATTCATGTCTGTCGTTGTGATATTCTTGCTGCTGTATCACGAGTTCCGCAGTGTCAAGGAAAGTGCAATCATCCTTATCAACCTGCCTTTGGCACTGATTGGCGGCGTATTTGCCCTGCTCATCACCACAGGGGAAATCAGCATTCCTGCCATCATCGGTTTCATCTCCTTGTTCGGCATCGCCACCCGAAACGGCATGTTGCTGATCAGCCATTACAACCACTTGCAAAAGGAAGAGGGCTACGGAGTGTACGACAGTGTGATACGCGGTTCGTTGGATCGCTTGAATCCTATTCTGATGACAGCCCTGTCCAGCGCACTGGCACTGATCCCGCTGGCACTCAGCGGCGACCTTCCCGGCAATGAAATACAAAGCCCTATGGCGAAAGTTATTTTGGGAGGACTGCTTACCTCTACCTTCCTGAATGGCTTCATCATTCCGATTGTCTATCTGATGATGCATGGGAAGAAGAAAGTGACAAACGAATAAATGACTTAAAAACAGAACGTATGAAACAAATATTTATACTCACCGCCGCCCTCCTCACCTGTATGGGGATGAGGGCGCAGGATACGGGCATCGACTCCGTACTTCGCCAGATAGAGGCGAACAACAAGGAGCTGCAGGCCAACGCACAACTTATCTCTTCGCAGAAGTTAGAGAATAAGGCAGAGAACAACCTGCCCGATCCCACCCTTTCGTATGCCCATCTCTGGGACTCCAAAAACAGTGATGAGACCGTAGGAGAAATGGTTGTTTCCCAAAGCTTCGATTTTCCAACCCTATACGTAACAAGGGGAAAGATGAACCGCCTGAAAACCGGAGCTTTGGATGCACAGGCGGCAACCATGCGTCAGCAGATATTACTGCAAGCCAAAGAAGTATGTCTGGACATCATCATGCTGCAACAACAGCAGGAATTGCTCGATGCCCGGCTGAAGAATGCAGAGGAACTGGCCGCTATGTATGCCCAAAGACTGTCCAACGGGGATGCCAATGCTCTGGAGACCAATAAAATAAACTTGGAACTGCTGAATGTACGCACCGAATCGCGTATGAACAGTACAGCATTGAACAACAAAATCAAAGAACTGCTGGTGCTTAACGGGAACCAGCCGCTTACTCCCGGCAACAACTTGTCCGAAAATCCGGCAATACCCACAGCCCAAGCCCTCGGCCTGACGGACTATCCCATAGTTCCACTGCCTGCCGATTTCTATCAGGTATGTAATGAGCAACTGGCAGCCGACCCTTCCCTGCAATCGTTCGACAATGAGAGTGCCGCCGCCCGCAAGTTCATTTCGGCAAGCAAACAAGGCTGGCTGCCGAAACTGGAATTGGGCTACCGCCGCAATACCGAATCAGGACATCCCCTGAACGGTGTTGTAGTAGGTTTCTCCTTCCCTCTCTTTGCCAATAAAGGAAAGGTAAAGATTGCCAAAGCACAAGCCATGAACATCGATTTCCAAAAAGACAATGCAAAAGTAAAAGCAAGTTCCGAGTTGTGGCAGCTCTACGAAGAAGCCCGCAACCTGAATGTATCTATGCAGGAATACAAAGAGACCTTCCAAGACCAGCAGGACCTGACTTTGCTGAAGCAAGCTCTTGCAGGCGGACAAATCAGCATGATAGAGTACTTCGTTGAAGTGTCGGTGGTTTATCAAAGCAAAACAAACCTTTTGCAACTGGAGAACCAATACCAGAAGGCAATGGCCCGGATATACAAAAATGAACTTTGACCGTAATGAAGGGAGGCGCGATCAGAATCAATCACTAATCCCCCTCACCTTCTCCGGCAAATAACCGCTGCGAATACGCCATTCCTGCGGATAAAGATTGTTGGCGCGGTTGCCGATATTCTTAACAAAGCCGAGAGGTATATCCTTATATGTGAGTAAAACCACACCGCGAGGGGCTGCATCCGAAAGGGTGACAGCCTCTTTCCGTAAATATGCAATGGCCTGTCCGTAGGAGATTTCTTCGCGAGGGAAAGCATCCGGCCCCAATATCCGGCTCATCGCCAACGCATGATTGGGAATCCAGTCTTTTCCTTTTTGCTCGGCTATCCCTACCCCTGCCTGCACGATGCGCAATGACGACTGCAATGCCGACAATTCAGGAAGATAGCATTTAGGGAAAGCACTGACACTGCCGTCGTTCTGAATAAACTCATACTCATCCGAAGCCGGAATCCAATTCCGGAATACAGATAACTGCTCTTTCGAAAGTCCCGGAGTTTTCATCCCTTTTCCCTGAGGTTTCCTACCCTTTCCCTTGGCGTTTTCCCCCCTCACTCCCGGAGTTACGGAAACTTTTCCCCGGACAGACAAGCGCTCATCCCAAGCCTTACGGCTACTCATACCCGGTTTTCGGAGAACAGCCATAAAGAAGCCTTCGCCTTTCGTCTTATAAGGTAAAAAGCGGTAGACGGGAAAATGTTCTCCCGGCAACAGGTTGCCCGTTATGTTCCAATCTTCCGCAACATCAAGCGGAAGCACCTCTGCACCAAACTCATCCCTTATCCAACGGATATTTTCTTCATTTTCCTTCGTATTATAGGTGCAAGTACTATATATCAGGATGCCACCCGGCTTGAGGCAAGGCCAGATGTCCGAAATAATTCTTCGCTGACGACGCCAGCAAACTTCTACATTCTCCAAACTCCACTCGCTTACCGCCACAGGGTCTTTACGGAACATCCCTTCACCGGAGCAGGGCACGTCCGTCAATATTATGTCAAAGAGATCTTTCAACGGCGTAAAGTCCGACGGATCGTTATTGGTGACCACAACACCGGTGTGCCCCCATTTTGCCAAGTTCTCGGCAAGTATTTGAGAACGGTTGCGAATGACTTCATTGGCTATCAGCAAACTGTTTTCGGGAAGAATGCTGCGGACATGTGTCGACTTACCACCCGGAGCTGCGCAAAGGTCAAGCATTACCGCCGGCTCCTCACCCCAATGTTGCCTCAAGACCTGCTCCACAAACATGGACGAAGCTTCCTGCACATAATAGCAACCCGCATGAAACAAAGGATCGAAAGTAAACGTCAGACGTTCTTTAAGATAAAAACCGGAAGCACACCAGGGAACTTCATCCTCCCCAAGCTGAAAAGCAAACGGCTTCAACGGATTCAACCGGATGCTGACAGGTTGCTCCGCCTCCAAAGCCGCCGTCAATCTCATATAATCCTCATCTCCCAAAAGATTGCGGGTATAGTCTGTAAATAAAACAGGTAATTCCATGTGTGCGCTATTTTAAGTACGCAAAGATAACATAAATATTCGGCGGCCGATAGTAGCTATTTTAAAAAAAATATCGTCTCTTTGCAACTTTCTAAATGATTGGGCACGTCTAACACACAAAGAAATTAATAAAATAAAAAATAGCATGATTATGAAACGTATCATTTTTGCATTAATGACAGCCATAATGCTCTGTACATTGGCACAGGGAAAGAACAGAACTGTAACAGAAAATGACAGCTTGGGAAACCCCAAAAGAGTTATAGAACTGAAAGATACCATGATTAACGGAAAGTCCGTAACGGACACACTCAGCATCATGACTTATGAAAACAGTACCCATCGTCATACCGAAAGCGATAATGATTATAAAAGCCGCAATGACGCTTATGACTTCGGCTGGAATATCGGACATAACACCCGGGAAGCAATCATCGCCATCGTAGCCATTGTTTCCGTCTTCGGCTTACCGCTGGTTGTCGTATTCATCGTCTTTTTCTTCCGCTATAAGAACCGGAAAGCCAAATACCGTTTGGTAGAACAGGCTTTGGCCAGCGGACAACCGCTGCCGGAACACCTGTTTAAAGACACCGAATCAATAGATACCCGCAGCAAAGGAATCAAAAATGTGTTTGCCGGTATCGGACTGTTCATCTTCCTTTGGGCCATTACCGGCGAATTCGGACTGGGCTGCATCGGACTGCTCATTATGTTCACAGGCTTCGGACAAGTCGTCATCTACTATACGCAACAGCACAAAGCCCCCCAAAGCAACGGGCAACCCGATAATACAAAAACAGGCTTTCCGGAAAAGAATGAAGAAAAATGAGCCAGCTCAATGATATATCGTTAGTTGCACAGGTCGTGGTGTTTCACAACACCAGGGCCTTCGACCGGTTAGTAAGAAAGTACCAGTCACCCGTACGGAGGTTCTTCCTGCATCTGACCTGTGGCGACAGCGAATTGAGCGATGACCTTTCACAAGACACATTCATCAAGGCATATACCAACCTGGCCTCATTCAAGAACTTATCCAGTTTCTCCACATGGCTCTACCGTATTGCCTATAATGTTTTTTATGACTATCTTCGTGCCCGTAAAGAGACGGACAGCCTGGAGACACGTCAAGTAGACGCTCAATGCTGTACGCAACAAAACGACATAGGTCAACGCATGGATATCTACCGCGCGCTGAGTATGCTGAAAGATATGGAACGAACCTGCATCACTCTTTTTTATATGGAAGATCAAAGCATTGAAAAGATTGCAGGCATTACCGGCTGCCCCGCAGGAACAGTAAAAAGCCATCTGTCGCGGGCCAAAGATAAAATGGCTGCCTACTTAAAACAAAATGGTTATGACAGAAAACGATGATAAACTCTTAACTGCTTTCTTTGCCGGAAACCGGCAGGAAATACCGGACAATGGCTTCACCCGCCGCGTGATGCGCCATTTACCCGACCGTACCCACCGGATTTCACAAGTATGGGTAACATTCTGCTTCACGCTGGCATTAGTGCTGTTCTTCGCCTTCGACGGTTTGCAACAAGTGCTGGGTACGCTTCGTGAGACATTCACCACCGCTGCCCAAAGCGGAATGACCGAACTTGATCCCAAATCCTTACTGGTAGCAGGGATAGTGCTGCTTTACCTGCTCTACCGCAAGATATGTTCACTGGCTTAGATGGATTCGGCAACCTGAAACAGAAAAAATCCCCATAGGATAAACAAACTTCCTCATAGGATAAACAGATTTCCTCATAGGACAATACAATCCGCCCTTACCTTATCTCTCCATTGGCAAGGTAAGGGCTAATTTTTTATAAACGAATGAACATATCTCAACGATATATTGTATATTTGCCAACTCATAAAACTAAATAACCTTACAAAGTTTTGAGACAGATTATATTCATTATATTATTTGCATCTTTCATTGGAAGCGCCCGGGCGCACACTACCAGCGACTCTCTTGTTATGAACTACATGCGGGAAATGGGAATACCGCTGACTTACAACAATAAAGTTGAATTACTAATGACCGGTCGTGAAAAGTTCACCGACTTATTCGAAGCCATTCGCCATGCCCGGCATCATATTCATTTGGAATATTTCAACTTCCGCAACGACTCCATCGCCAACTCCCTTTTCGACTTATTGGCAGAAAAAGTGAAAGAAGGCGTGGAGGTACGCGCCATGTTCGATGCATTCGGCAACTGGTCCAATAACCAACCGCTAAAAAAACATCATCTGCAAGCGATAAAGGCACGTGGCATCGAAATTGTCAAGTTCGACCCTATCACTTTTCCCTATATCAACCATGCCATGCATCGCGACCACCGTAAAATCGTCGTGATCGATGGAAAGACAGGCTATACAGGCGGGATGAACATTGCCGACTATTACATCAACGGTTTACCCAAAATCGGCAAATGGCACGATATACACATGCATATAGAAGGGGACGCCGTACGCTATCTGCAAGGCATCTTCCTGACTATGTGGAACCGGGAGACCGGACAACACATCGGCGGTCCGGCATACTTCCCCAACCTGCCCCAATTTCCGGACAGCATAGCCGAAGAGATTTCAATAGTGGACCGCACCCCGCGAGAAACACCCCGTTCCATCAGCCATGCCTACGCCGTTTCAATCGAAGCCGCTCAAAAAAACATCCAGATAGTGAACCCTTACTTCGTACCGACAAAATCCATTCGTAAAGCCATCAAAAAAGCATTAAAGAAAGGTACGGAAGTGGAAATAATGATACCGGCAGTATCGGATATCCCCTTTACGCCTGAAGCTTCCTTCTACATTGCACACAAGCTGATGAAACGGGGAGCTAAAGTCTACTTGTTCAAAGACGGGTTCCACCACTCCAAAATAATGATGGTGGATAGCACTTTCTGTACAGTAGGTACGGCCAACCTTAACAGCCGCAGCTTACGCTACGACTATGAAACAAACGCTTTCATTTTTGACCCGGCAACCACCAATCAACTGAACAGCATGTTTGAAAAGGATAAGCAAAACAGCACTTTGCTCACTCCCGAAGTATGGAAGAAACGTTCCGGCTGGAAGAAATTCGTCGGCTGGGTGGGAAACCTGCTGACTCCTTTCCTGTAAATCGTTCCCTTTAATTTTTGATTCTTATTTTTTTATTCTCCCAAGAACTTTAGCTACCTTTGGCGAGGCTTTTAACAAGTAAACCATGAAACAATATTTAGACTTGCTCAACCGCGTGTTGACTGAAGGCATAGAAAAAAGCGACCGCACCGGAACCGGCACAATCAGTGTATTCGGACATCAGATGCGCTTCAATATGGACGAGGGATTCCCTTGCCTGACAACTAAAAAACTTCATTTGAAATCCATCATTCATGAACTGTTATGGTTCCTGAAGGGCGATACAAATGTGAAATACCTGCAAGAAAATGGTGTGCGCATCTGGAATGAATGGGCAGACGAAAACGGAGATTTGGGACATATCTACGGCTATCAATGGCGTTCATGGCCCGATTACAAAGGCGGAACAATCGACCAGATCAGTGAAGCGATAGAAACGATCAAACACAACCCCGATTCACGCCGCATCATAGTCAGCGCCTGGAATGTCGGCGATCTGGACAACATGAACCTGCCGCCTTGCCACGCATTCTTTCAGTTTTACGTAGCCAACGGCCGGCTCAGCCTGCAACTTTACCAGCGGAGTGCGGACATCTTCCTGGGAGTGCCTTTCAACATCGCATCATACGCATTGCTTCTACAAATGGTAGCACAAGTCACCGGACTGAAGGCAGGAGATTTCGTACATACTCTGGGAGATGCGCATATATACCTGAACCATCTGGAACAAGTGAAACTCCAATTGAGTCGTGAACCGAAGGCATTGCCACAGATGAAAATAAACCCGGACGTGAAGAATATCTTCGACTTCAAATTTGAAGATTTTGAATTAATCAATTATGATCCGCACCCGCACATCGCCGGAAAAGTTGCGGTATAAAAGAAAGAGAAAATCTCATCCTATAAGAACCATTTGAACCCTGTACAGACATGATCAGCATTATTGCCTCAGTAGACCGCCACATGGGCATCGGTTACGAAAACAAATTATTGTTCTGGCTTCCCAATGACCTGAAACGCTTTAAAACGCTTACTACCGGAAATACAATCATCATGGGACGGAAAACCTTTGAGTCACTGCCCAAAGGCGCTTTACCCAACCGTCGCAACATAGTCTTGTCTACCTGCCCCGATACCCAATGCCCGGGTGCAGAAGTATTCCCCTCTCTTGAGGAAGCCTTGAAAAACTGTGCACAGGACGAACAAGTCTACATTATAGGCGGAGCCAGCGTATATCACCAAGCCCTCCCTTTGGCAGACGCACTTTGCCTTACCGAAATAGATGCTGAAGCTCCCCATGCAGATGCATACTTTCCGGAAGTAGATCTTAAAATATGGCAAGAAAAAAGCAGGGACTCCCATCCGATAGACGAGAAACATCCCTGCGCTTATGCTTTTGTCGATTATATCCGCCGATAGGATTTACTCCTCTTCATCCTCTACTACTATCGGCATCTGACGCTTAATCGCTTCGTGGAAAGAGATTAATGTTTCCGTACGCGACAAGCCCAACGGTTGCAGCTTATCGTGAATAATACTCAGCAAATGGTGATTGTTCCGGGCATACAACTTAATGAACATATCATACTTACCTGTCGTAAAGTGACACTCCACAATTTCAGGAATAGCCTCCAACGCTTTTGTCACAGCATCAAAAGTAGCGGGATCTTTTAAATAAATTCCGATATATGCACAGGTCTCATATCCTATCTTCTCCGGATCTATAACATATTCCGATCCTTTCAATATCCCCAGATTAGTGAGTTTCTGAATACGTTGATGAATAGCTGCTCCAGATACATTACAAGCTCTGGCCACTTCAAGGAAAGGAATACGTGCATTATCGGCAATCAACTGCAGTATTTGCTCGTCTAAAGTATCCAATTGATGATGTCCCATTTCTATTTTCAATAATTAATTTTATAAATGATTTCCCGCATTTTACTACGGCAAGGTGCAAAGTTAGCCATTTTTTCTCCAATAAAAATACGAATTATAACTTTTCTTGCTAAAAAGAGAATAATCGCACATTCGGGAAATACCGGGACTATTATGTAACATGGACAAAAAAAGATGTAACATACTTTTGGAGCAGATTGACGGAAAATGAATTCCTTTGTAACAGAAAACACGAAATCATGAAAAACATAATTAAATTATCTGCAAATATGAAATCTTCTTTAAAACTTTTAGCATTTTGCTCATTACTCTCGACAACCGCCTTGTCACAAGAACTATCGTTGAACATGCCCATCATCCAAACCAAGTACACAGCCGACCCGGCTCCTATTGTGTACAATGACACTGTCTATCTCTTTACCAGCCACGATGAGGATGACGGCGAAAATTTTCACATGAAGGACTGGCTCCTCTACACCTCTACCGATATGGTGAACTGGCAGGATCGTGGCGCCGTAGCCTCGCTCAAAGACTTCAAATGGTACAAAGGCAACAATGGCGCCTGGGCACAGCAAGTGGTTCGCCGCAACGGCAAATGGTATATGTATTGCCCCATTCATGGCAACGGCATCGGCGTGCTGGTGTCCGACTCTCCTTACGGCCCTTTTAAAGATCCCATAAACAAACCGCTGGTATGGCAAAAGGAACACTGGTACGATATTGACCCCACAGTATATATTGATGATGACGGCCAAGCCTATATGTACTGGGGTAACCCGAATCTCTATTGTGTGAAACTGAATGAAGACATGATTTCCTACTCAGGCGAAATCATGGAGCTACCCCATATCGAAGATTATCAGGAAGGCCCTTGGTTCTATAAGCGAAACGGACACTACTATTTAGCCTTTGCCTCTACATGCTGCCCTGAGGGTATCGGCTATGCCATGAGTAAAAACCCGCTTGGGCCATGGGAGTATAAAGGGCATATTATGGACCATACCCCGCGGACTCGTGGCAATCATCCCGGCATCATAGACTACAAGGGTAAATCTTACTGTTTTGGACAAAACTATGATATCTTCCGTTTGGAAACAAGCCGCCACGCAGAACGGCGCTCGGTGTCGGTTGCTGAAATGGAGTATAACCCTAACGGCACCATCCGCATGCTGCCTTATTTTCACGAATGTAAATTGGAACAGATTGAGAAATTCAATCCCTACCGTAAAGTAGAAGCAGAAACAATGGCTTGGGGCTTCGGGCTGAAGACCACTCCCAAGAATATCTGGAGCCACGAACGCTGGAACCAGCTGGTAACAAGTATAGATGACGGCGAATACCTAATGGTGAAAGGTGTTGATTTTGGAAAAGGAGCCAAGACGTTTAAAGTCTCCGCTTCTGCCCACCTATATGGCGGCATATTGGAAATTCACATTGACCAAAAAGATGGTCCATGTGTCGGCACAGTGAATATCTCACATACAAAGAGTGAACTTCGCGAGTTTACGACGTCTGTTGTGAACCTAAACGGCGTACACGATCTCTATCTTGTTTTTAAAGGTGGGAAAGAACTGAAAAAGAATCTATTTATGCTGGACTGGTGGACATTTGAGTAAAGAACGGCCATTGGCACAATCGTGTACTTCCCAATACACTGTAATTCAAGTCACTCATTCACAGAAATAAAGCATAGAACATGACAAGAAAAACACTGTTTTTATTCGTTTTGCTGATTGGTTGCTTTACGGCCTTTGCCCAAAATGATTCTCCTAAAAGCAATTGTGTGAATATCGAATTGCCAACAGGAAAGCTTTCTTTACAACCGCTCAATCAGAATGCGGTGCGCGTAAGGTTCACCAAAGGACAGGCTGTTCCGAAAGAAGAATTAATCTATACAGAAGATGTAGCGTCTCCTGCATATAAAGTGAAAGAGAATAATACCTCACTGAAACTTTCACTTGAGAAAATGGTTGTAGTTTATGACAAACAGCGTCATACACTGACTTTTACCGATGCTAAAGGGCAAATTATCTTGCAGGAAAAAGAAGGAGGGCGTTTATTGAAAAGTTCTACTGTTCAAGGCGAACCGGCCTTTTTGGCCGAACAACATTTCTTATCACCGGCTGATGAATACTTGTTTGGCACCGGACAATTTCAAGATGGCTATTTAAATGTGCGGGGACTGAGCAGACGCCTTACACAAGTTAATACACAGATCGCAATTCCTTTTATTCTTTCCAACAAGGGATATGGCATTTTGTGGAACAACTATGGTCTGACAGACTTTAATCCTGCCGACGAGTCTGTAAAGTTATTACCGGCAAAGACAGAGGGACAAGCCGTTACAGTGGACGCGACAAGTACAAAAGGCAATAAACGTGAGACTCGTCTCTTCAAGTCATTCACAGCAACATTCAGTGTTCCGGCCGACGGACAGTACGGATTGCTGTTGGATGTAGGGCAGCGTATGGCACGCAAACATTACATCGCTATTGATGGAAATAAAATTGTCGATGTGAATAATTTGTGGCTCCCTCCTACAACTTCCGTTATAGTAGAATTATCGAAAGGAGAACATACTGTTGAAGTACAGGGCGTAAAGGAAGATTCCCCCGTATTATATTGGAGACAAGTGACCAATGAGACTGTCTTCCGTTCTCCAGTAGCACATTCTTTGGACTATACCGTATTCTCCGGAAATGCTGATGAAATAATAGCCGGTTACCGTCAGTTGACAGGCAAAGCGCCTATGTTGCCGCTTTGGGCATTAGGCTATATTCATTGCAGGGAACGTTATAATACACAAGCGGAGCTGTTGGAAAACGCACATGAATTTAGGAAACGGAAGCTCCCTGTGGATGTGATCGTACAAGATTGGCAATGGTGGGGAAAGTACGGGTGGAATGCCATGCAATTCGATGAAAGCAAATATCCGGATCCCGGCAAAATGGTACGTGAGCTTCATAACATGAACATGCACCTGATGTTGTCCGTTTGGTCTAAAATAGATAAGCAATCGGCACTTGGAAAGCAAATGGAGTCTAAAGGTTTTTACATTCCCGGCACAGATTGGATTGATTTTTTCAATCCTGATGCAGCAGCTTTTTATTGGCATAATTTTAGCAGTAAATTATTGAAGCCCTACAAAATTGATGCGTGGTGGCAGGACGCTACCGAACCGGAAAATGATGATTTACTGAACCGGCGAATAAACAATGGGAAAACTCCGGGTGAATTCTACCGCAATGTTTATCCGCTTTTTGTGAATAAAACCGTCTATGAAGGCTTACGTAAGGATGACCCGAATCGGCGTGCTATGATATTAACCCGAAGCGGGTTCTCCGGTATACAACGATATGGTGCAGTAACATGGTCGGGAGACGTAGGCAATGACTGGGAAACACTTCGTCGGCAAATAGCTGGCGGATTAGGACAAATGGCTACCGGCCTGCCTTGGTGGACCTATGATGCAGGCGGCTTTTTCCGCCCTTCCGACCAGTATACGAATAAAGATTACCAGGAACGAATGTTGCGTTGGATACAGGCCGGAACCTTCCTGCCATTGATGCGTATTCATGGTTATATGAGTCAGACAGAGCCTTGGCGGTACGGAGAACAAGTGAAACACATTGTTTCCGACTTCTTAGACCTACGTTATCGCCTATTACCCTATATATATTCACATACTGCATTAGTTTCACACCAAGGAGGTACTTTTATGCGTCCGCTGATATTTGATTTTTCACAAGATAAGGAGGCTTTGAAACAGCAGAATGAATATATGTTTGGAAAATCCTTACTGATTAATCCCATAACCCTAAGCAATGTACAAAGCTGGAAAACCTACCTTCCTGAACATGCGGCAGGATGGATTGATTTTTGGAATGGAAAGGCCTATGAGGGAGGACAATACGTGGATATTCCGGCATCAATAGAGAAAATCCCGGTATTTGTAAAAGCCGGTACCATATTACCGTTAGGCATGAAAAAGCAATATGCTTCGGAAAATCTTAGCGCCCCCTTGGAGATACACATTTATCCGGGTGAAGACGCTTCATTCATTTTATACGAGGATGAGGGAGATAATTACAATTATGAAAAAGGGGCATATAGCAACATCCGTTTTAACTGGAATGACCGTAAACGAGTATTGACGATAGAAGAACGACAAGGAGAATATCCCGGCATGCAGGCCAACAGGACTCTCCGTATCATAAGTCCGTCTGCGGAAAAAACAGTCGTATATCAAGGTAAAAGGATGAAAATCCAATTGCCATAACCTATTGCAAGAATAAAAAAGTGTTTGTTTAACGATACAAGAAAATAAAAAACGATATGTATTTACCAAGAAATATATGGTTTGTACTAGTTGTCATCCTGATCAGCTCATGCAGTACAGAAACATTGGATGTAACCTCTCCTACCGGTAAACTAGGAGTTACAGTGGAGCCTATGGAGGGAAAGGCTTATGACAAGATTACTTTTTCTGTGAACTATGACGGAAAAACTATCCTTTCCCAAACAGAACTGGGGTTGGAAACAGATATTCAGAAGTTTTATGGAAATTTGAAGCTGAAATCTGTTTCTAAGGCAAAACGAATCGTCGATGATTACAAGATGATAACGGGAAAACGCAGTCATTGTATCAATGAAGCCTTTGAAAGGACCTATTCTTTTGAAAACCAAGAAGGAAACGCTTTGGATATTACATTCAGAGTATATGACAATGGGGTCGTTTTCAGATATGAAATTAATACTATTGCAGACAAAGAATATGTCGTTGATGAATATACGGCATATAATATTCCGCAAGGATCCAAAAGATGGATGCAGCAATACGACCCCGGATACGAAAAGTTTTTTCCGGTATCAACAGATGGAAAACTCCCCGGCCGTCCCAAAGTTAACTCTTGGGGATATCCCGGACTCATAGAGTTGCAGGATTCTGTATTTATGCTGATAACAGAAGCAAATATCAGACGTGGACACTGCGGTTCTCTTTTATTCAACGGTGATAACAATGACAGATACCAAGTGAAACTTGCCGATAAAAAACAGGTCGCTGAAAAAACATGGGTTTCTCCTTGGAGAGTACTCATTATAGGAGGTTTGTCCGATATTGTGGAGTCAACACTGGTAACTGACGTCTCTGACCCTTCTAAAGTAGAATATACAGAATGGATAAATCCCGGCATGGTGTCCTGGATATACTGGGCATATAACCATGGCTCTAAGGATTATCAAAAAGTCAAAGAGTATATTGATTTGGCAGCTGAAATGCATTGGCCTTACAACTTGATTGATTGGGAATGGGATGAAATGAGCAATGGAGGCAATCTTCAAGATGCTGTGAAGTATACTTTAAACAAGGGTATTAAGCCTTTGCTATGGTATAACTCAAGTACAAACTGGATTGGTCCCGGCCCCTTGTTCCGTTTGAATAAAAAGCAAGACCGGGAAAAAGAATATGCATGGTTGAGCGAAATGGGAATTGCCGGTATTAAAGTGGACTTCTTCTCGGGTGACAGTGTTTCTACCATGAATTACTATATAGATTTGCTCGAAGATGCCATAAAATATAAACTAATGCTTAATTTTCATGGGGCTACTATTCCGCGAGGGTGGCAACGTACATATCCCCACATGATGTCGGTTGAGGGGGTATATGGCGCCGAATGGTATAATAACGCTCCAATATTAACCAATCGGGCTGCCGAGCATAACGCGACTTTGCCTTTTACAAGAAATGTTGTAGGGCCGATGGATTATACTCCGGGAACTTTTTCCAATTCTCAACATCCTCATATTACTTCATATGCCCATGAACTGGCATTGCCGGTCATTTTTGAATCAGCGTTGCAGCATATGCCGGACAGACCCTCTGTTTATTATGGCTTACCGGAACCGGTGAAGAGATTTTTGTCAGAACTGCCTGTTGCTTGGGATGATACAAAATTATTAGCCGGTTATCCGGGAGAAGAAGTAATCCTGGCACGTCGTAAAGGCAACGTATGGTATATTGGAGGCATCAATGGCACTAATGAAACAAAAACACTTCATATATCATTGGATAAAATAGCTGTTAACGGTAAGAAAATCTCTATATTCAAAGATGGTATAGATGACAAGCATTTTGCCATTGAAGAAAACATCCCTTTGGCAAATGTTAAATCAGACCTGACAATAGAGTGTTTGCCACGTGGTGGTTTTGTAGCCGTCATAAAATAATCTAAATCTCACAGTAGGCATTTATAATTCGGCATTACCGCATTTTAATAGGAATGAGAGATACGGGATTCAAAATAGAGTTTCGTGTCTCTCATTTATATTAAGATATGGATAGTGCCGAAATAATCGTATATTTGTGAAGTAATTAAACTATAATGAATATGAAAAAATATATTTTACTTTTACTCTGTCTAACAGCAGTCTCTCCCATATATGCACAGGTATTTGCCGAATATTTTGCAGACAAAACGCTTCGTGCCGATTACATATTCAGCGGCAATGCATCCCAACAAGACATTTGTCTGGACGGCCTGTCCTCTCTCCCCACATGGGCGGGAAGAAAACATCATCTGGCGGAACTTCCATTACAAGGCAACGGACAGATTGTCATGCGCGATGCAGCCAGTGGAAAGACTATTTATACAACTTCCTTTTCCTCGCTCTTTCAGGAATGGCTGGAAACAGATGAAGCCAAAAGTGTAACAAAGGGATTTGAAAATACATTCCTTCTTCCGTATCCCCTCCAACCGGCCGAAATAGAAATAATTCTACTCGATTCGCGCCGCAACATTCGTGTCTCCATGAGGCATACCATACACCCTGACGATGTGTTGATAGCACAAAAAGGGAACTCACACATTACTCCGCATAAATACCTGCTACAAAATGGAGATGCCGACAAATGCATTGATGTAGCTATCCTCGCAGAAGGATACACCCCTCAGGAAATGCAGACATTCTATAAAGATGCCGGTATTGCCTGTGAGAGCCTTTTTGCACACGAGCCTTTCAAGTCCATGAAGAAACGTTTCAATATTGTTGCTGTCGCCAGCCCTTCCACAGACAGTGGAGTCAGCGTGCCAAGACTGAACGAATGGAAGCACACTGCTTTCAGCTCACATTTCAGTACATTCTACTCCGACCGTTATTTGACCACATCACGCGTAAGAGCAGTACATGATGCCTTAGCGGGAATCCCTTATGAGCACATTATCATATTAGCCAATACGGAAGAGTACGGTGGTGGAGGTATTTATAATTCCTACACCCTGACCACTGCTCATCACGCCATGTTTCGTCCGGTAGTAGTACATGAATTCGGACATAGCTTTGGCGGACTTGCCGATGAATATTTCTATGACAACGATATTATGACAGACACTTATCCATTGGATATAGAGCCATGGGAACAGAACATCAGTACACAAGTGGACTTTGCGTCGAAATGGAAAGACATGCTTCCCTCAAACATTCCTATTCCCACTCCGATAAGTGCAAGTGAAAAATACCCGACAGGTGTGTATGAAGGAGGAGGCTACTCTGCAAAGGGTATTTTCCGCCCGGCAGATAACTGCCGCATGCGCACCAACGAATATCCGGAATTCTGTCCTGTGTGCCAACGTGCTCTCCGCCGAATCATAAATTTTTATACTGAATAATAAACATCAAAAGACTGACTTATGATTAAATTTCAACGTATCACAACTAAGGATGCAACCTTGTACAATTACATGGAACAACTGATGACCGCCTCTTTTCCTTCGGAAGAATATCGCCCATTGGAAGAATTGCGTAATTATACAGATACTAAAACCCATTTTTACTGCAACATCATTCTTCATCACGACACTCCGGTCGGATTTATCACGTACTGGGATTTCGGACATTTTTATTACGTAGAGCATTTCGCTATTGACCCTTCCCTACGCAATGGAGGTCATGGCAAGAATGTCTTAAACCATTTATGCCAGCAGCTCAACAAGCCCATTATTCTAGAAGTAGAAATGCCCGAGGAGGAAATGGCAATACGACGAATCAATTTCTATAAACGGCATAGTTTTACCTTATGGGAAAAGCCATATATGCAACCACCTTATAAAGCGGGAGATAATTATCTTCCTATGTTATTAATGGCTCATGGCAACTTGGAATGTGAGAAAGACTTTGAGCAGGTAAAAAAATGTATTTACCGGGAAGTATACAAAGCAGAATAAATAAAGATATTCATTTATCCCCAATTCCTATAAAAAATAAAGGCTGCTTGTTTTTACAAGCAGCCTTTATTCATATAGTCTGAACTAACTTTTACTGACGCGGTTGCGCAGAATAGTTAATTTTCAATGCATAAGCCTTACGAAGAGCCTCTTTGATATCTGTTACGATACCCATTTTCGTATCTTGGTCAACTTTCAAAGACACTGTCATCTGCGGCTGGTCTTCTTCTTTCATACTGGCACGTTCACCAATAATGTAATCTTGAATTGCAGCAACTTCAGCATAACTGTCATTTAATTGGATACGGCTTTCATTACCTAATTTCTTACGGAATTCAGCAGTAGGTTTTCCTACATAGATAAACGTAACCAAAGACTTCTTTTCAAGTTTTTCCAACTCTGTTGCTTGCGGAACCTTAAACTCAACCTTTAATGTTACCTCACGCATAGTTGTTACAATCATAAAGAAGAACAACAAGGTGAAGATAAGGTCAGGCAGAGAAGAAGTGTTCAACGCCGGCATTTCACGTTTGCCAGTTTTATTAAATTTTCCCATTACTTCTTTTCTCCGTACTTTTTAGGTTCTGCCTCAGAGATCTTCTGAGGATAAATATCACGAATTGCTTTTTGTTGGTCCTCGTTCAAATCAGCATAATTTTTCTGCCATTTTTCCTGAGCCAGTTCATCACGCAACTCATTATAAGCTGCAACCAACTCATTCTGTACAGCAATATATGCCTTATAAGAAGAACCACGGTCACAACGCAAAGAAACTACATGCTTTTCCGTAATCATCATGTTACCAAAGAACGGAATATCTTTTGAGTATTTTTCCGGTTTGGAATCATCGTTATACGGGTTGGCAATAAATTCTTTTGCTTTTGCACGTAATTGATCAGTTGTGATATAATCGTTTCCGCACATCAACTGGTCGTTCATATTCAGGAAGACTTGCAATACGTTGCGCTCTTTCAACTTAATATCGTCATTGTTCTGTTCCTGCTCCGGTGGAGGTGGCAAACGTCTTGCCAAACCACGGTCAGTATCCATAGACGTTGTAATCAAGAAGAAGATCAACAACAGGAAGGCAATATCCGCCGTAGAACTTGAGTTAATATCAGGAACTTTTCTTTTTCCTTTTGCCATTGTAATTACTCTTTAAATTGAGTTATCTCAATTGATTATGATAATTTCTTCTTAATACTACTAAAGATGATTGCAAGCACTGTTGCAGCAAACAAGATGTAGATAGAATAAAGGAACATATCAGTGATCTTCAACCAGAAAGGCACATTGTCCGTACCGTCATAACCCGGGATAACGAGAGGTTCATCACTACCCATAGCCCATGCTATAACAACAACGGCAACCAATATAATTACACCGATCAAAGATTTCAATGCATTTCCAGGATTATCTTTCAAGGCAGTCCCAAATTGGAACAGGAAAGCAGCCACTGTAGCAACGACAGCTATACCAAACAAACCATACATCAAATAGATCAAGGCATCAGTTTGGGCAGGTTGCCACATTTCAGAGTCAACGCTCATAAGTACTGCATCGCCTTGAGCGTCTCCACCGAAGTAGAACAAGCCCAATACTACCAAGATGGCAGCAAACATTACGTACAGTACGTAGTATGATACTTTATATGATAACTTAGCCATTTTACTTATTTTTTGTATTTCAAGTCATATTTGATAACCATATCCAACAGAGAGATAGAAGAATCTTCCATTTCGCTGGTCAAAGCTTCAATCTTAGACAAGATATAGTTATAGAATACCTGCAGGATCAAAGCAACGATCAAACCGAAGATAGTTGTAATCAAGGCAACTTTCATACCACCTGCTACAACTGTCGGAGAGATATCACCTACTTGTTGGATTTTATCAAATGCCTGCACCATACCGATTACAGTACCCAAGAATCCTAATGACGGAGCCATTGCGATAAACAGTGTGATCCAAGAGCAACCTTTTTCCAGGTAACCGGCCTGTACACCACCGTAAGAAACAACTGACTTTTCAACAACGTCAATGCCTTGATCAATTCTCATCAAACCTTGATAGTAGATAGAAGCGATAGGACCTCTTGTGTTGCGTGCGATGTCTTTAGCAGCTTCAACGTCGCCTTTTTCCAAAGCAGCTTCAATAGCAGCCATAAACTTCTTAGTGTTGATTTCAGCCAAGCTCAAGTAAATGATACGTTCAATACAGAAAGCAAGACCGATAACCAATGCGATAGCAACCAAACTCATGAAAGATGCAGTACCTTCAATAAACTTAGTTTTGATTTCTTTGTGAATACCGCCTTCTTCAGCTTCAACAGCAGGAGCGGCAGCTTCGTCAGCAGGAGCTGCTTGTGCTGCAGGAGCAGCTTGTTCTGTTTGTTCAGCAGCAGGAGCATCTTGAGCCTGAGCAAGTTGAGTTGAGCCAAATGTTAAGACTCCCATCACAGCAACAATTGCAAATAACTTTTTCATTGTGTGTCTAATTTTTAAGATTAATTAATTAAATTACTTATTATATTTATTTATTGTTTTTCGCTATCTCAAATCCCTGCGGAGAGACGGGGATTCGAACCCCGGATACCCTTTAGGGGTATACACGCTTTCCAGGCGTGCCTCTTCAACCACTCGAGCATCTCTCCAATATACGCCTTTTTCGAAATCGGGTGCAAATTACAAAAAAAATGCGAACCACAAGCGTTTTCAGCTACAAATGTATTCTTTTTTTTGTTCTTCCACAGCATTATCAAAGTTTTATCCGCAATAAAATCTCAAAATTAATAAACTTTAAAATCTTCGGAACCTTATTTGAGTATTCCAAACACTTTTAAGGCATTTTCAGAAGTGATGCAGCCCACTTCCTCAGGCGGCTTCCCATATATTTCGGCTACTTTTAACAGAGTGTCCTTAACATTCGCACTCTCGTTTCTCTTCCCCCGATTCGGCACAGGAGTAAGGTAGGGGGAATCGGTTTCAAGGACTATCCGCGCCAAAGGTATGCTTGACAAAACTTCCGGCAAATTCGACTTTTTAAATGTCACCACGCCATTGATACCAATAGAAAAATCAGGAAACTCCAATATGCGGAGCGCTTCTTCCAATGTACCTGTAAAACTATGAAAAATGCCTTTCAAAGGAGATGTTTTGTAAGGTTTCAGTACATTATATATATAATCAAATGCTTCACGACAGTGGATAACTATGGGCAGTTCGTATTCCAACGCCCATTGTATCTGTTGCTCAAAAACAAATTGCTGTTCTTTCAGGAAAGTTTTGTCCCAATAGAGATCCATGCCGATTTCACCGATTGCCACATAATCATTCGGCATTGCCAAATGTTCGGACACAATGGCCAGCTCTTTCTTATAATCGGCATTTACAGAAGTAGGATGCAGCCCCATCATCGGAAAGCAATATCCTTTGTACTCCGAACAAACACGAAGCATGGGCTCTATGGTCGTACTATCGATGTTGGGCATGAAGATATGAGTTACTCCCGCTGCTTGAGCGTGGGCCATCACTTGTTGCAAATCAGATTGGAATTCATCCAGAAAAAGGTGGGAATGTGAATCGACTAACCTCATTTCGTTATTTCTTCTTTTTCTCCGGTACGATAATAATAAATCAGACCATAAGCACGACACAAGTCCAAGCGTTTTTCATTGGGTGTGACTCCTGCATATTTCTGTTCCACCTGATTCCAGATATTTAAGATCAAAGCATCAGCCTCGGCACGCATGGAAGCAAGCGTTTCCAGGCTACGGGCTGTCAAGGCCTGCAAATTCTTTTGCTTCTCATAACTCTCCATAAAAATATCATAATGTACCCTGACCTTGGCAATGGTAGGATTATAAATAGGGATTCCACCTTGAGAAATACGTCTGTTCTCACCGTCAACGATCTTACGTCCCCACTCTGCGAGAGCTGTTTCGGTGGACAAATCAGGTACATTATTACTCTTCATGTCCAAGCCGTAATACTCTTTATGCGCAGTGCGGATTTCCGAACGGATTACAGCCAAATTCAAGACTTGAATAAAATGCGATATATAAAGGCGTGCTATCTTTACATTCGACTGGTGCTTACGCCCGGCTTTCGACTGGCGTTCAAAACACTCGGCATAATACGCTTGGGCAGCCTCAAATTTCATCAGGAAATTTCTGGCATCCGTAAGAGTTTTTAAAGACACTGCCAAATCATATACATTATATATATCGCCTTTCACAACTACGGCTTTCAGTGCCCGTATTCTTGCTTGGTCTGTATTTGGTAATCTCCTATAAGGCATTGGGTAATCGGATTAATATTAGTTACACTTCCCGGTACATCAGTTCTTTTATAAGTTTTTCCAGCTCTTTTTTCTTCTCATCCGACACACTGACAGCAGCCAGACTACCCATAGCCTTGTCACTATATTCTACCATTTTATTCTCACAAAGACCTTTAACCTCTATCTGATTATACAAATCGGTTACGGCTGCAATCTTCTCAACCGGATTAAAGTCAGCAATGGTGATCCAATGCTCCAATTGGCTCAGTTGCTCCTTATCCGCATGGTCTAAAGCCTTGATCAGCATATAAGTCTTCTTATTGCACAAGATGTCCCCACCTATATTCTTTCCAAAAACAGCGGCGTCACCATATACATCCAGCAAATCATCTTTCAATTGAAAAGCTACTCCCATGTTCACACCAAAGTCATACAAACGCTCCGCATCTTCTGCAGAAGCGCCCCCTAATAGTGCTCCTATTTTCAAGCTCGCAGCCAACAGAACAGATGTCTTCAGACGAATCATTTCCAAATATTCCTCCTCTTTCACATCATTTCGCCGTTCAAACTCCATATCCATCTGTTGACCTTCACAAATCTCAAGCGCCGTTAGGCTGAACAAGTCCATTACCTCTTTCAGATGCCCCACCGGACATTGCGCCATAAACTGATAAGCCAGCACCAGCATCGCATCACCCGAAAGGATGGCGGCATTGTCATTCCAAACTTTATGTACAGTGTCTTTTCCACGACGTTTGTCTGCACGATCCATCAGGTCATCATGCAGCAATGTATAATTATGATATACTTCGATACCCGTTGCCGGTGAAAAGACAGACTCAACATCCTCCTTGTAGAGGTTGTAAGCCATAAGCATCAATACGGGACGGATTCTTTTTCCACCCATTGACAAGACATAGGTGACAGGATCGTATAAACCTTTGGGAGTACGGATAAACTGCAGGTCTGCAATATGAGAATTTATTTTTTCGAGAAGCTCGGAAGCTGTAAACATAAGTATTTCAATTTAAGAATAGCAGAGAATGAAAAGAGGCTGCTTTTAGGCAGCCTCCTCACGTTATAAATATTTTATTACTGCAATCGGAACATTACAGGCACCGTATATTTTACACGCACTGCCTTACCACGTTGCATACCCGGTTTCCATTTCGGCATGGAACTGATCACGCGGATAGCTTCTTTATCCAAATACGGGTCCACACCTCTAAGAACTTTAGCATCTACGATACTACCGTCTCTGTTAACAACGAACTGTACAGTTACACGACCTTGGGTACCGTTTTCCTGAGCGATAGTAGGATATTTGATGTTCTTGCTCAGATACTGCATCAAGCCGGCCATACCGCCATTCGGGAATTCCGGCATTTGTTCTACTACCTCAAAGATAGTCTGTTCTTCCGGTTCTTCTTCCTCAACGGCTACTGGAACATATTTAATTTCTACAGCTTGATTTGTTTCCTCAGATGTAGCAATAGTAGTTTCTTCCACATCGGCATCGTCTTCCACGATTGTCAAGGTTTCTGCAATCGGAGGAGCGGCAGGAGGAGGTGGTGGAGCCGCCTGCTCAGGTTGTTCCGTAATAGGAATTATTTCCTCTTCAAATACAAGGTCGGTAATGGCTTGGCTCGTATCAATCTTGATATCACGTTTTGTCCACTCAAATGCGATGAACATAAACGCGAGCACAATCACGTAACCGACGAGCAGCCAAGTTGACTTTTTGTTCTCCAAGTCTGCCTTAGGTGTCTTTTTAATTTCCATAATTTATACTATAATTATTAGTGTTTCCCATCTGTGGCAAATATAGTACTTTTCCCACTATTGTTTTTGCTTAGCTGTGTTTTTTCACACAATAAGCAGTGCATTTTCATTTTTTTAATTCTTCAAAAGCCTTCCTCTGCTTTTGTGCCACAAATGTAACGAGATATTTTAAAAATACCGTATCTTTGGCAGGAATTTTAATTGAAATATTCATTTTTTTCTATCGAAAAGAATATTTCCATATAAATATAGTATAAAATCATTTCATATGAAAAAGATTACAATCGCAATCGACGGTTTTTCTTCATGCGGGAAAAGTACAATGGCCAAGGATTTGGCCCGCGAAATAGGTTATATCTACATTGACAGCGGAGCCATGTACCGCGCCGTCACTTTATATAGTATGGAAAACGGTCTGTTCACCGGCAATGACATTGATACGGAGAAGCTGAAAGAGCAGATTAAAGACATTCATATTTCTTTTCAACTGAATCCGGATACAGGACGTCCCGACACATTTCTGAATGGTGTCAATGTGGAAAAAAAGATTCGTACAATGGAGGTATCTTCCCGCGTCAGTCCCATTGCCGCACTCGACTTTGTACGCGAAGCAATGGTAGCCCAACAGCAGGAAATGGGAAAATCCAAAGGCATTGTAATGGACGGCCGCGACATCGGCACTACCGTCTTTCCGGATGCCGAACTGAAAATCTTCGTAACGGCCTCTCCCGAAATCCGCGCACAGCGCAGATATGACGAGTTGAAAGCCAAAGGGGAGGAAGCTGGTTTCGACGAGATTTTAGAGAATGTGAAACAACGGGATTATATAGACCAAAACAGAGCGGTAAGCCCTCTCCGCAAAGCCGACGACGCATTGCTGCTGGACAATAGCCACATGACGATCTCACAACAAAAGGAATGGCTGGCAGCACAGTTTGAAAAGGTTTGTAAAGCATAATCCAAAAAATCTGCGATATGGCAAAAGTGGAAATAGATGAAGGATCCGGTTTCTGCTTCGGAGTAGTGACCGCAATCAATAAAGCTGAAGAAGAACTGACCAAAGGCGGAACCTTATACTGTTTGGGCGACATTGTACACAACAGTCGTGAAGTGGAGCGGCTGAAAGCCATGGGCCTCATCACCATCAACCATGAGGAGTTCAACCGTTTGCATGACGTCAAAGTTTTGTTACGGGCACATGGCGAACCGCCTGAGACCTATACAATCGCCCGGCGCAACAACATAGAGATCATCGACGCCACCTGTCCGGTGGTGCTACGCCTACAAAAGAAAATCAAGCAGGAGTACATTCAGGAGGATGATGAAGAGAAGCAGATCGTCATATATGGCAAAAACGGGCATGCCGAGGTGCTGGGCTTAGTGGGACAGACCACAGGGCAGGCAATCGTCATTGAAAAGCTGGAAGAAGCCGGAATGCTGGATTTCAGCAAGAGCATACGCCTCTATTCGCAAACCACCAAATCACTCGACGAATTTCAGAAGATAGTGGAATATATAAAAGAGCATATATCCCCGGATGTCACTTTCGAGTATTACGATACCATATGCCGGCAAGTAGCCAACCGCATCCCCAACATCAAGAAATTCGCCGCCTCGCACGACCTGGTATTTTTTGTCAGCGGCAAGAAAAGCTCCAACGGAAAAATCCTGTTCAGCGAATGTAAAAAAGTAAATCCGAACTCGCACCTGATTGACAGTGCGGAAGAAATAGATAACGAACTGCTCCTCGGTGCAGAGTCCATTGGCATATGCGGAGCCACCTCCACGCCCAAATGGTTAATGGAAGAAATATCCGAGGCAATAAAATCACGAATTTAAAAAGCTTTTGTTATCTTTGCCAACAAATTTTTAAGGTAATTATTAACACTAAATAAGGAGATTGTTATGGGAACAATTAAGTGTATCGGTATCTTAACATCGGGCGGTGACGCTCCGGGAATGAACGCAGCTATTCGCGCAGTGACACGCGCGGCTATTTACAACGGACTTCAAGTGAAAGGCATATATAGAGGTTACAAAGGTTTGGTAACCGGCGAGATTAAAGAATTCAAAAGCCAGAATGTGAGCAACATCATCCAACTGGGCGGTACTATTCTGAAAACAGCCCGTTGCAAAGAGTTCACCACTCCCGAAGGCCGTCAGGTTGCGTATGACAACATGAAAAAAGAAGGCATTGACGCTTTGGTGGTTATCGGCGGCGACGGTTCTCTGACAGGTGCGCGCATTTTCGCGCAAGAATTCGACGTTCCCTGTATCGGTCTGCCGGGAACTATCGACAACGACCTTTACGGAACAGACACGACAATCGGCTATGACACCGCCTTGAATACGATTTTGGATGCCGTAGACAAGATTCGCGATACAGCGACTTCCCACGAGCGCCTTTTCTTCGTTGAGGTAATGGGACGCGATGCAGGTTTCCTTGCTCTGAACGGCGCTATCGCCTCCGGAGCCGAGGCGGCCATTATTCCGGAGTTCAGTACGGAAGTGGACCAACTGGAAGAATTCATCAAGAACGGTTTCCGCAAATCAAAGAACAGCAGTATCGTGCTTGTAGCCGAAAGCGAATTAACCGGCGGTGCGATGCACTATGCCGAACGCGTGAAAAACGAGTATCCCCAGTATGACGTGCGTGTAACGATCCTCGGCCATTTGCAACGTGGCGGTAGCCCGACGGCGCACGACCGTATCCTTGCCAGCCGTTTAGGCGCCGCAGCAATCGACGCCATTATGGAAGGCCAGCGCAATGTCATGATCGGCATAGAGCATGATGAAGTGGTTTATGTACCTTTCACGAAAGCCATCAAGAATGACAAGCCTATCAAGAAAGATCTGGTAAACGTATTAAGAGAGCTTTCCATCTGACAAAAGTCAGCAAAGCATAAAGACAAAAAAGAGCGGGTGTTAAGACCCGCTCTTTTTTTGTCACAACCATTTCTCCACAATCTTTTCCGTCCTGTTCCACAGCTCCTGCATCTGCACATGACCGGTATATTTCCCTGAAAGCCGCTTGGAATGGCAGTTCACATTCAACGTACCCGTACGCTTTCCGGCATCCTCATCCAGCAGCAGGTGAATGGCCGTAGCCGCTCCCTGTTTCGGTGTACGGATGAAAGGACGGAAGAAAATGTCCGTCAGCGGGTCGAACCACATGTGCATTGTTATGATATTGGTGGAAACCACTCCCGGATCAGCAGCATTCACCACGATGCCCCTTTCCCTGATGCGGGCAGCCAAATTAATCGTAAACAAGGTCAGAGCCAATTTCGTATTGCTATAAATAGGAATACGCCAGAAGCCCCCTCTCCTGCCGCGGAGGAAGAAGTCCGGAAAATCGAGATGTCCGATAGCATAAGTACAAGACACCATATTCACGATACGGCTTCCTTCTCCCATCAGAGGAAGAAGTTTGCGCGTCAGCAAATAAGGGGCCACATAGTTGACGCTTACCGTACGCTCCAAGCCATCCTCTGTGATGCGGCGCTCCGTCTCCATTGTCCCCGCATTGTTCATCAGCAGACCGACGGCATCGCCGCGTTTCAAAAGAATTTCGGCAAACGCCGCCACAGATGCAAGTGAGGACAAGTCGACGCCCAACACCTCAATATGCGGATTGCCGGTATCACGCACCAGCATATCCTTTACCTTTTCCGCCTTTTCAGGGCGGTAACAAGCCATAACAATCCTATATCCGGCCTTAGCCGCAGCACGCGTTATCTCCGTTCCCATGCCACCGTCGGCGCCGGTTATGACAGCAAGTTTCACGATTATCAATTATTAATTACCGGTTACAAAAATTCCAATCACCCTTTAGCTTCAATTTTCTCTATTTCCTTTTTCAGACAAGCGGGAAGCTCCTCGCCCAGATGCCGGTGACAAGCCATTTCAATGGAGTACATCCGGGCTATGCAATAATTGCTGTGCTTACAATTGCAGCGGGCATCCTCCTCTTCGCGCATCCGGTTTACGAAACCCGGTTCGTTGAGCAATGCACGTGCCATCTGTACGGCATCGAAGCCCTCGTTCAGCACCTCGTCTATTTTGGAACGCGAAACCAGTCCGCCTACATATATCAACGGAATTTTCAGCTCTGCACGAAACTTCAAGGCATCCTCCAGAAAATAAGCCTCTTTGAAGGGAACCGCCGGTATCATCCATTTGCCCACCATACGCACTCCATACTTCAGCCACCAGCACGTCATGTAGTGCGTCATGCTGCGAATCGGCATTTCCCCGCGCATCACATACATGGGCGCTTTACTCACAAAACCGCCACTCAGCACCAGTCCATGCACGCCCGACTGTTCGAGACGCCTCGCCACCTGCATCGTTTCATCCATCTCCATGCCTCCCCGGAAACCGTCGCGCATGTTCATCTTCACAAGTACAGCCATATCGTTGCCGGCAGCCTTCATCACTTCCTCCAACACCATATCCATAAAACGCATACGGTTCTGCAAAGACCCGCCGAATTCATCCTTACGATGATTGGTGGCAGGCGACAGAAACTGGCTTATGAGATAACCATGTCCCGCATGGATTTCCACAGCGTCGAACCCCGCCTCACGCGCTAAATTCACCGAACGCCCGTAGGCACGCGCCAGTTCCGGCAGTTCATCGGCACGCAGCCCGCGCACAAAGGTGGGCGAATAGAGGTTAAAGCCGCCACTTGCACCGACGGGCGTACACCCGCAAATGCTCTTGTGGGACATGTTTCCGCAGTGTCCCAACTGAATTCCGGCAGCAGCGCCTTCAGCATGCACCGCATCGGTCAGCCTACGAAGCCCCGGAATTATTTCGGGACGCATCCACAACTGACGGTCGAAAGAAAGGCCGCTCCGGGTAACGGCGGCATAGGCCACAGTGGTCATCCCGATACCTCCTGCCGCAACCGAACGGTGATAATTGAGCAACATATCCGAAGGAGCGTTGCCCGGACACATACTCTCGAAAGCAGCCGAACGGATGGTACGGTTGCGCAAAGTCAACGGTCCGAAAGTGACCGGTGTGAATAATTTTGATTCCATGTGACGACTTTATGAATTGTGAATTATGAATCGTGAATTGTGAATTATGAAGTTTCGGTTATTCAATAGACATAAGGTATGATGCGTTTGCGTTTTCCCACAGCCTCATCCCCGAATTCTGCCCGGTAGTGGCGGTAAATGGCGTCGGAACGGGGAACGAGATTGGCAAAAGTCCACCAGACAAACACCCATGCAGCGGGTGAAGCGGTGAGTATGGCAAAGCCTGTCCACTCCACCAATTCACCGAAATAGTTGGCCGAAGTGACATAGCGGTAGAGACCTTTTGCCGGAAGATAATGCCTCGTGTCGCCCGGCTTGCGCAGATGGCGTATCACGTGATCGGAATGAAGATTTATGAACATGCCTGCAAAGAACAGCAGCACTCCCAGCAAGGCGTGAGGTTTCAGCAAATAGGCCCAACCACCGGCATACAGCCCTTCAGGAGCAAAATAGAACAAACCGCCTGCCTGCATCATTCCGTTCAGGACGTTGAACACAATGCCCATAGCCATAATGGCTACCGGCATCCGGCTCTTCCCTTTCAGCAGAAAAGGAAAGACAAACGACCTCTGAAAGTAATGCAACTGAAACAGCAGGAAGAAAAGATACACCGGCACAGAAAAGCCAACCCCGCTCCTGCCCCACAGCCAAAACATGACAATGAAAACCGGCGCTTCCATCAGCACCCATGCCAACTTGTTGTTAATGGAATATCCCCATGATGCCGTACGGAACATTCCATATCCGGCTTTGATGAAATAAAGGGCGATGAATACAAAAAGTGCAGTGGCACACATCGCTCCCAAAAACAGATGAAACCCCTCCTCGCTCATATCCTTTCATTTAGATGTGGCAAATATAAAGAAAACTTGCGACTTCCAAATCGTTTTCTTGCGAGAATTATAAAAAAGGAGTAGAAATGCTTACCGCCGGGAGTGCCAATATTTATTCTTTCCTCCACGAAGAAAGTTTTGTTCCCTCATGGAGAAAGTTTCTTTCCACCATGGTGGAAAGAAAAATACCCCATATAGGAAAGAATAAGGTGATCCGACGCTTGTGTTTCTCAGGTAAATCCTACCGCTTCCTGATAGGGATATACGCCACTTCCTCCAGCACATTCTTGTATGCAGGCCGGATGATGCGTTTACCCTCGAAGTTCAGTTCCTCATTGCGGTGTGCGCACCAGCCCACGATACGCGCCATGGCAAACAGCGGAGTGAAGATTTCCTGCGGCAAACCAATCATTTCGTATACAAAGCCGGAATAGAAGTCTACATTGCTCGAAACGGTTTTCCCATTGTTCTTCACGCGGCCAAAGACCTCAATGGCACGTTCCTCCAGCAGTTCAAGGAAGGCAAACTCCCGTTCCTTGCCTTTTTCACGCGCAAGGTCGCGGGCGAGCTCCTTCAACAGCAGGGCGCGGGGGTCTGAGATGGTGTAGACGGCATGGCCGATGCCATATATCAGTCCCGTCTTGTTGTACACTTCTTTGTTCAGCATACGGGTAAAATAGGTGTCTATCTCGTCCACACTGGCCCAGTCGCTGATGTTCTCCTGCAAGTGGTGGAACATGTCGGTGACCTGGATATTGGCTCCGCCATGAAGCGGGCCTTTCAGCGAGCCGATGCCCGCAGCTATGGAAGAGTAAGTGTCCGTACCGGTGGAGGAAGTGACACGTACCGTAAACGTAGAGTTGTTACCGCCGCCATGTTCCGCCTGCAACACCAGCAGCAGGTCGAGGGTGCGGGCATCCAGTTCCGTATAGTCCTTCTTCAGCATATAGAGGAAATTCTCTGCAAGCGAAAGATTCTCCTGCGGATGACGGATATGCAATGAACGGCCATGAGTGGCATGGCGAAGCATATTAAAGGCATAGGCTATGATAGTGGGGAATTTCGAAATCAGCTCGATGCTTTGGCGCATCAGGTTATCGCGCGAGGTGTCGTCCGCATCCGGATCGAAACGGTACATCTCCAGTACGCTGCGTGCCAGGATATTCATAATGTTGTTTCCTTCAAGCTCGATGATATTCATCTTCGTCTTCTGTTCCAACGGCATATTATCATTGATCAGCTCGCGAAAGGAAGCCAGCTCTTCCTTGTCGGGCAGACGACCGGAAAGCAGCAGATAGGCCACTTCCTCAAAGCCGAAGCGTTTTTCCTTGAGAATGGCATGCGCCAAGTCCTCAAGGTCGTAACCGCGATAGAACAGTTTCCCCGGAATAGGTTTCAGTCCGCCCCCCGGAATACGCTCGTAGCCCACCACATTGCCTATCTTGGTCAGTCCCACCAGCACTCCCGTTCCGTCCTCGTTGCGCAAGCCGCGCTTTACATCAAACTTCTTGAACAGTTCATTCTCGATCCGGGTCGCTTCTTTCAAATCTTCGGACAGTTTATAAATCAGATATTCCTTCTTCATGATATGTATATTTTTGTTAAGTAAATGGTATTTATCTCCCGCAGCGTTCTATTCTTTCCACAATTTCCTGCGTAAAAGCAGATGTGGACAACGAGACGCCACCCGGCATGAAACGGGCCAGATCGGCAGTGGCACGCCCTTCCGCAAAGCTGCTCTCCAGAGCGTCCTCTATCAGCGAAGCCGCCTCTTTCCAGCCCAAATGCCCAAGCATCATCACAGCCGAAAGAATGATGGAACAGGGATTCACAATATCCTTTCCCGCAATGTCGGGAGCCGTACCATGGGTCGCCTCAAAAATGGCATGTCCTGTCGCGTAATTGATATTGGCTCCGGGAGCGATGCCGATGCCGCCCACCATGGCAGCCAGTTGGTCGGAAACGTAATCGCCGTTCAGGTTCAGAGTGGCGATGACCGAATAGTTTTCGGGAACAAGCAGCGTGTTCTGCAAGAAAGCGTCAGCGATGCAGTCCTTAACGACAAGACGTCCGTCCGCTATCTCCCTGCCGAACTCGCGCTCTGCCAATTCATATCCCCATTTCTTGAAACCGCCTTCGGTGAACTTCATGATGTTCCCCTTGTGTACCAGCGTAACGGAGGGAAGGTGGTTTTGGAGCGCATAGAGGCATGCCGCACGTACCAGCCGTTCCGTCCCTTCTTTGGAGACAGGCTTCACGCCAAAGGAAGAGGTTTCGGGAAAACGCACCTTAGCCACCCCCATCTCCTCATGCAGGAAACGGTAGAACTTTTCCGCCTCCGGCGTTCCGGCTTCCCATTCGATGCCGGCATAGATGTCCTCGGTATTTTCGCGAAACACACACATGTTTACCTTCTGCGGCTCTTTCACCGGAGAGACTACGCCTTTATACCAGCGCACAGGGCGCAGGCACACATACAAGTCGAGCGCTTGACGCAACGCCACGTTCAACGAACGGATGCCGCCGCCCACCGGCGTAGTCAGCGGTCCCTTAATGCCTATCTTATGCTTCCGGAACGCCTCCATTGTCTCTTCCGGCAGCCAAGAGCCGGTTTCATGAAACGCCCGTTCGCCCGCCGGAACCTCTTTCCACTCTATGCTCCGACTGCCCCCATAGGCTTTTTTCAGGGCTGCGTCCACAACGGTCCGCATGGACGGGGTCACCTCTGCCCCAACTCCGTCACCCGTAATAAAAGGTACAGTAATTTTTTCCATATTCTATCGTGCATTTAATGCAGAGCCGGCACGAAACCAGCCTATCTGCTGTTCATTATAAGTATGTTGTACTTCGAAGCTCTCCTTGCTGCCGTCCTCATGGTGAAGCACCACCTCCAGGTTGCGTCCCGGAGCAAAGTTCCTCAAACCGACAACGGAAAGCAAGTCGTGTTCCTGCACCTTGTCATAGTCCGCCTTGTCGGCAAAGGTCAACGCCAGCATGCCCTGTTTCTTCAGGTTCGTCTCGTGAATACGCGCGAAGCTCTTTGCCAGTATGACACGCACATTCAGGAAACGCGGTTCCATAGCAGCGTGTTCCCTGCTGGAGCCTTCGCCGTAATTCTCTTCGGCTACGACAATGGAAGGAATACCCTCGGACTTATACAGCTTCGCCGTACCGGAAACCGTTTCGTACGTATTTGTAGAACGGTTCCACACCTTGTTCGTCTCACCGTTGAAAGCATTGACGGCCCCCATCAGCATATTATCCGAGATATTCTCCAGATGCCCCCGGAAACGAAGCCATGGACCCGCCATCGAGATGTGGTCGGTGGTGCATTTGCCCTGCGTCTTAATCAGCAAAGGCATATTTAGCAAATCCTCCCCATTCCAAGCAGGAAACGGGGTGAGCAGTTGCAAGCGTTGCGACCGGGGATCCACCACAATGTCCGCCTTTACACCGGAAGGCGCGATATATCCCTCGCTGCCTGCCATAAATCCTTTCGGCGGCAACTCCTCTCCCACCGGTTCGGAGAGCTTCACCTTTTTGCCGTCGGCACTGATCAGCGTGTCCTTCAGCGGATTGAAACATAAATCTCCGGCAATGGTCAGCGCCATGGTCAGTTCGGGAGAAGCCACAAACGCATACGTATTCGGATTGCCGTCCGCGCGCTTGGCAAAGTTACGGTTGAAGGAAGTCACGATGGAATTCTTGCGGACGGGATCGTCCGTCACACGCTTCCATTGCCCGATACAAGGGCCGCAGGCATTTGCCATGATCGTAGCTCCTACCTCTTCAAAGACGCCGATCATGCCGTCGCGTTCCGCTGTGGCGCGTATGCGCTCCGAACCCGGATTGACAATCAAGGGAGCAGCCACATGCAGGTTTTTCTCCGTAACCTGACGCGCCAAAGAGACGGCGCGGCTCAAATCCTGATAGGACGAATTGGTGCAGGAGCCGATGAGCCCCACTTCCATTTTACGGGGATAACCGTTTTTCAAAACCTTCTCGGAAAACTCAGAAATGGGCGTAGCCGCATCCGGTGTAAACGGTCCGTTGATGTAAGGCTCCAATGCAGAAAGGTCTATGTCAATAATACGGTCATAGTACTTCTGCGGATTGGCCATCACCTCGTCATCTGCACGAAGCTCTGCGGCAACGGCAGTAGCCATGTCCGCCACTTCTTCGCGTCCGGTGGCTTTCAGGTAGGTTGCCATGCGTTCGTCGTAAGGGAAAAGCGAGGTGGTGGCTCCTACCTCCGCGCCCATGTTGCAAATCGTGGCTTTTCCGGTGGCCGAAAGCGAAGCAGTGCCCGGACCGAAGTATTCGATGACAGCATTTGTCCCGCCCTTCACAGTCAGGATTCCCGCCAGCTTCAAAATAACGTCCTTGGGGGCTGCCCACCCACTCAGCGCTCCGGTGAGACGCACACCGATCAGGCGGGGCATCTTCAGTTCCCACTCCATGCCGGTCATCACATCCACCGCATCGGCACCGCCAACGCCGATAGCCACCATGCCCAAACCACCGGCGTTCGGAGTATGGGAATCGGTGCCTATCATCATGCCGCCCGGAAAAGCGTAGTTTTCCAGTACGACCTGATGAATGATGCCTGCTCCGGGCTGCCAAAAGCCGATGCCGTAACGGGAAGAGACATCCCGAAGAAAACGATAGACTTCCTCGTTGGTTTTGGTAGCGGTGGCAATGTCTTCTTTGGCTCCTTTATATGCCTGAATCAGATGGTCGCAATGTACGGTTGAAGGAACAGCCGCTTCATTGCGTCCCGAATTCATAAACTGCAATAATGCCATCTGTGCAGTTGCGTCCTGCATGGCAACACGATCGGGACGGAAATTTACGTAGTCCTCGCCGCGTTTGTAGTTTTTCACGTTTCTCTCATCATACAAATGAGCATACAAAATTTTTTCTGCTAAAGTCAGCGGACGTTGCAACACAGTCCGGATGCGCCCTATCTTCCCCTCATAAAGCGAATAAAACGCTTTAAGCATTGTCAAATCATAAACCATAACCACTCTTATTTTTTAGTTTTTCAATATTGTAAAGATTACAAATTAATATAATAAACAAAATAGAACAAGGAAAAGTTTAACAAAAGAAAGCATTTCTTCCCCCAACGGCGGGGATTTATTACCTTTGCAAAAGAATAATCTCCACAGAGGAGACAGGTCTCACAGAGCTTTACAATGATAAGAATGAACGAAAAGAGCGACATACAATCTCCTATTATACATATTCAACGGCAGCAACTCCTGTTACGCATGGAGTACGAATACGAGAAAGAAGAGTTCAAGCGGCAAACAGAAAATATGGGTGTCGCCCGGAAAGTCAAACGGGGACTCTGCTGGTATCCTGCCTCACCGGGGCGAAGTTACTATAACTCCCTGAACCAATTAGTAATAGAGGTTACGCATACCGAAAACACCGATATAGAACATAATTTCGAATTCGGACGTCCTGTCTGCTTTTTCCGCCAATCGGCCGACGGAAAGATCACTTATTTTAATTTTACGGCCACCGTCAGTTATGCGGACGATGTGCGTATGGTAGTGGTTATGCCCGGCGCAGGAGCTGTTATGGATATACAGTCTGCCGACAACCTCGGCGTTCAGCTCTACTTCGACGAAACCTCCTACCGCACGATGTTCGAGGCGCTGGAAGATGTTCTTCGTGCCAAAGGCAACCGACTCGCCGAACTGCGGGACACACTGCTGGGTACGATGAAAGCCGGGTTCCGCGAACTCTATCCGGTGCGCTTCCCCTGGTTGAACTCTACCCAAGAGACAGCCGTCAACAAGGTGCTATGCGCCCGCGACGTAGCCATCGTGCATGGACCTCCGGGAACGGGCAAAACCACTACGCTCGTAGAGGCTATCTACGAAACATTGCACCGCGAACCCCAAGTGCTGGTCTGCGCACAAAGCAATATGGCAGTGGACTGGATTTCTGAAAAGCTGGTGGACAGAGGCGTGAATGTTTTACGAATCGGCAATCCCACACGCGTCAATGACAAGATGCTCTCTTTCACTTACGAACGCCGCTTCGAGAACCATCCGCTTTATCCCGAATTATGGAGCATCCGTAAGGAACTGAGGCAACTGGGTGGCAGAGCCCGCCGCGGCAGTTATGATGAACGCGAGGGAATACGCAGCCGCATGAGCCGCTTGCGCGACCGCGCCACAGCGCTGGAAGTACAGATCAACACCGGACTGTTTGACAGCGCCCACGTCATTGCCTCCACGCTGGTGAGCAGCAATCACCGTCTTTTAAACGGCCGCCGCTTCGGCACACTGTTCATCGACGAAGCCGCCCAAGCCCTGGAAGCCGCCTGCTGGATAGCCATCCGCAAGGCAGACCGGGTGGTGCTGGCAGGGGACCATTGCCAGTTGCCGCCCACCATTAAATGTTATGAAGCCGCACGTGGCGGACTGGAACGTACGTTGATGGAGAAAGTCGCCGCCAACAAGCCGTCTGCCGTATCCCTACTGAAAGTGCAGTACCGTATGCACGAGGACATTATGCGCTTCTCCTCGAATTGGTTTTATGACGGGGAACTGGAGGCGGCTCCCGAAATACGCCACCGGGGAATATTGGACTGGGACACTCCCGTCACATGGATCGACACTTCCGACATGGACTTCAAGGAAGAGTTTGTCGGGGAAACATTCGGACGCATCAACAAGGAGGAGGCCCATTTACTGCTGAAAGAACTGGAAGCATACATCCTGCGGATAGGCGGAAGCCGTATTCTTGAGGAACGTATCGACTTCGGGCTGATCTCGCCCTACAAGGCGCAAGTGCAATACCTGCGGGGAAAGATAAAAGGCAGCGCCACCCTGCGTCCTTACCGCAGCCTGATAACGGTCAACACCGTCGACGGATTTCAGGGGCAGGAGCGTGACGTGATTTTCATCAGTCTGGTACGTGCCAACGAAGAAGGCCAAATAGGATTTCTGAATGATTTGCGCAGGATGAACGTGGCAATAACAAGGGCACGCATGAAACTCGTCATATTGGGAGAAGCAGCTACTCTGGGACACCATGCTTTCTACAAGCAACTGCTCGAATACGTGAAGAAGGTGAACGGCAGGCAATGAAAAAGAGATTGCCCCAAATTTGAATTAACCGACCACCCTGTATTATCCAGAGCAATCTTCAAACCTGAGACAACCTCTTCTCTTATTCAGAAGTCCGCACCGGAGATCAGTTGTTTTCCGGACGGAGCTTGCGAACCGTTACGGCAGTCTGCCACATCTCGCTCTCACGCAACGCTTTCAGCTCTGCATTCAGTTTCTCACGATAGTCGGGCTTAGAGTTGCTGTCGATAGAAATCTGGGCTTCGTTACCCGACTTAACGCTCTGATACAACTTCTGCACCACCGGCTTGATAGCATCGTGGAACGGGCCCATCCAGTCGAGAGCACCGCGTTGGGCGGTAGTAGAGCAGTTGGCATACATCCAGTCCATACCGTTCTTTGCAAACAACGGCATCAATGACTGCGTCAGTTCCTCAACTGTTTCGTTGAACGCTTCCGACGGAGTGTGGCCGTTTTCACGCAGAACCTCGTACTGAGCCAACAACAATCCCTGGATAGCTCCCATCAAAGAACCGCGTTCACCGGTCAGGTCGGAAGTAGCTTCACGAATGAAAGTAGTCTCGAACAAATAACCCGAGCCGATACCGATGCCCAGTGCAAGGGTTCTGTCCAAAGCCTTTCCGGTAGCATCCTGATAGATAGCATAAGAAGAGTTCAAGCCGCGGCCTTCGAGGAACATTGTACGGAGTGATGTACCCGATCCCTTAGGAGCAACCATGATAACATCAATATCCTTGGGAGGAACCACACCCGTACGGTCACTCCATGTGATAGCGAAACCATGAGAGAAATAAAGTGCCTTTCCGGCCGTCAGGTACGGTTTCATCGTGGGCCATACAGACATAACGGCCGCATCGGACAACAGGCACATGATGACAGTACCCTTTTGGCAAGCATCCTCAATGCTGAACAGAGTTTCACCCGGAACCCATCCGTCTGCCACTGCCTTCTCGTAAGTCTTACCCTGACGCTGGCCTACGATTACGTTGAAACCATTGTCGCGCAGGTTGCAAGCCTGACCGGGACCTTGTACACCATAACCGATAACTGCGATTGTTTCATCCTTTAAAATCTCACGTGCTTTTTCCAAAGGAAATTCTTCGCGGGTCATTACATTCTCAATAACACCGCCAAAATTCAATTGTGCCATTTTTTGTTTTAATTTTTATTTGTGGCTTATGCCAACTGATTGGTTAATAAATTATTTCTTTACAAATATTACTTTGGAACGGCAAACCACTTCGCTGCCGTTCTTTTTCACTTCTATATCATACGCGCCGTCGCCTGCATAGTCCTTATAGAAAGTGAGCTCGTCACCGTAATAGCTCTCGGCTACGTAGGCCATTTCAAAACGACGGATGCGGCTCTCCTTATACAGTTCTATCGGGAACAAATCGAGGATATGCTCGATATAGCGGATACTGTTTACGTGTCCGTTGATGTCAATATCGCTATACTTGGCATTGAGAGAAGAAGCCGGCTCCGCAGAAGCGACCTTTATGCGCGAAGGCTTTTCAATGGGGCAAGGCTCGTCGCACACATAATCCACGATGCTGCCTCCATGCAAAGTCAGCAGGTCGGCGGGTTTGCGGGTATTGAGGCTAATCATCGCCCATACGGAACGGGCATATCCTATCTTCTTTCCGTCCTTGTCGATAATGGCAAAATTACGGTCGGTGAAGAGGCGGTAGACATTCTCCACCCATGTCCGGATGGAAAAATCCTCGTATTGGTACGGCATCTCGTCCAGTTCGACAGCCAGCCGGGAAAGCACCCATGTATAATTATCCTCATTCAAGGTTGCAATGCCGAAACCGCGTTCCGTCGCATGAAATCCTGCGCAGTTCAGCAGATGGTTGCCAAGCACCCCCATTGTGAGGCGGCCGGTGAAGTCCACATGAAACGGTTCGGCCACAAACTTATAAGTACCTATCTTGTTATTTTCACTCATTGTCCTTGTTGTTCTTTACTCTGACGATATTTTGTTTCACGATCTGCCAGATACTCGTTGACACGTTCAAAGCAGCTTGTAGTGATGGCAACACGTCCGGAACGCACAAACTGGAGCACACACCCCAAAGCGCTCAGCTCTTCGTAGAGATTGGTTATTTCCTCACTCATACCGTTTTTCTCCACAATGGAGAATACGGAGTTAACCTCTACGATACGCGCATTGTATTTGCGGATCACCTTAGACACTTCCGGTTTTTCTTCCAGCGTGGGAGTCGTCAGCTTGTAGAGCGCAATCTCGTGCTGGTAGATTTCATCATCTGTGAAATAGTGCGCCTGCAACACATCTATCTTTTTGGTGATTTGCTTCGTCACCTTCTCAATAGTGTCTTTATCTGTCCAGGCAGTAATGGTATATTTATGTACCCCCTTGATAGAGGATGCCGAAACATTCAGGCTCTCGATATTGATTTGCCGGCGGGTGAAAACAGCCGTTACCTGATTCAGCAAACCTGCAAAGTTCTCCGAATGAACGATAATTGTATATAATGTCTTGTCCATACTTTTTTTAATTAAGAATGATAAGTGAAGAATTCATAATTCTTCATTTATATCAGCATTCCAGCAACATCTGGTTCACAGAGCCACCCGGAGGCGTCATCGGCATAACATTTCCTTCTTCCTCTACGCAGGCTTCCAGCAGGAACGGGCCGTCTGTCGAAATCATCTCTTCAATGGCTTCCGCCAGTTCCTTACGGGTAAGCGCCCGACGCGCCGGAATACCGTAGGCGGAAGCAATCTTCAGATAGTCCGGGTTCATCATCGGAGTGAACGAGTAACGGCGGTTGAAGAACATAGCCTGCCATTGACGAACGTTACCCAGGAAGTTATTGTTCAGCAAAATCATCTTAACGGGAGCTTTCTGCTCCATCACCGTACCCAGTTCCTGCAAATTCATCTGCAAACCGCCGTCGCCCATAAAGACGCAAACGGTACGGTCGGGACGTCCGAAAGTGGCGCCGATAGCGGCAGGAAGGCCGAAGCCCATTGTACCCAAACCGCCGGAAGTGACAATGCTGCGTTCCTTGCTATATTTAAAGTAGCGGGCAGACATCATTTGGTTCTGTCCCACATCCGTCACCAAAACGGCTTCGTTGTTTGTAGCCTCACTGACGGCACGCACCACCTCACCCATGCTCAGTGTGTCGCCTGCCGGATGCAACTCCGGACGGATCACCTTTTCTTCCTCCATCTGTTCATAAGGCAAGAAGCTGTCGAGCCATTCCTTGTGTCCGGCAGGTTTCAGCAATTCGGTCACTGCAGCCAGGGTATCTTTACAGTTGCCCAATACGGCAACATCCGTTTTCACATTCTTGTCTATCTCTGCCGGATCAATATCGAAATGGATTATTTTTGCCTGCGACGCATACGTGGACAACTTGCCCGTCACACGATCGTCAAAACGCATGCCTACCGCAATCAGCACATCGCACTTATTGGTATTGATATTCGGCCCCAGATTGCCATGCATGCCCAGCATCCCCTTGTTCAAAGGATGCTCTGTTGGCAATGCGGAAAGCCCCAACAAGGTGCAACCGGCAGGCATATCCGCCTTTTCGATGAAAGCACGCAATTCGTTCTGCGCATTGCCAAGCTCCACGCCCTGCCCCACCAGCACCAACGGACGTTCCGCCGCATTTATCAAATCGGCAGCCTGTTGTATGGCTTCCGGTTCCATTTCGGGTACAGGCAGATAGCTGCGCACGTAATCCACTTTGGTAGGCACATATTCCGTCTTATCCACTTGAGCGTTCTTGGCAAAGTCCAGCACAACCGGACCGGGACGTCCGCTCTGCGCTATATAGAAAGCGCGGGCCACTGCCCATGCCACATCTTCCGCACGACGGATCTGATAGCTCCACTTCGTGATGGGCTGCGTAATGCCCACCAGATCCACCTCCTGAAAGGCATCGGTTCCAAGGAATCCCGTAGCAACCTGTCCGGCAATGACAACAACCGGCGTGCTGTCTATCATGGCATCCGCAATACCTGTAATGGTGTTCGTTGCGCCCGGACCGCTGGTAACCAGGCATACGCCCACCTTACCCGACACACGCGCATAGCCTTGTGCCGCATGTGCAGCTCCCTGTTCATGGCGCACCAGAACATGATTCAGATTCTTTCTATGGTCGTATAGAGCATCGAATACGGGCATGATACTGCCACCCGGGTAACCGAAAATGGTCTTTACCCCCTGATGTTCCAAAGAACGCATCAATGCTTCCGCGCCTGTTATTAAGTTTTCCATCAAGTCAAGTATATTTCTATTAAAACTTTCTTTAATCTATCAGCCTTACAGCCCCTTTGTCTGCCGAACTCACCATGCTGGCATACGCTTTCAACGCTTTGGACACCCGACGGTCGCGCGTCACCGGCGTCATAGGACGTGCAGCCAGTTCCTCATCCGTCAGCTTCACATTGATAGAACGGTTCGGTATATCTATCTCGATGATGTCGCCGTCCTGAATCTTACCGATATTGCCGCCCGCCGCAGCTTCGGGAGAGATGTGTCCGATGCTCAGTCCGGAAGTGCCGCCGCTAAAGCGTCCGTCGGTGATCAACGCACATTCCTTGCCTAAATGGCGGGACTTGATATAGGAAGTAGGATACAGCATCTCCTGCATGCCCGGCCCACCTTTCGGGCCTTCATAGGTAATGACGACAACATCGCCGCTGACCACCTTTCCGCCCAAGATACCGTCGCACGCAGCTTCCTGTGAATCGAAAACTTTGGCAGGGCCGGTAAACTTCCAGATGCTTTCGTCCACTCCGGCTGTCTTGACCACACAACCATCCTGTGCAATATTTCCTTTCAGTACAGCCAGACCGCCGTCCTTGCTATAAGCATGCTGCAAGTCACGAATACATCCCTCGGCACGATCCGTATCCAATTCCTTATAATAAGCCCCCTGCGAACCGAGTTCCAGATTGAATTTTCCGGCAGCGGCACTGGTATATTTCCCGATCGCTTCCTTGCAAACATTAGGACTGGTGATGCAGTACCGGTCTATCTCCTCCGCCAATGTCATTCCGTCCACACGATGCACGTTCGTATCCACCAGTCCTCCTTTGGCAAGTTCGCCCATAATGGCCACGATGCCGCCGGCACGATTAACATCCTGTACATGATATTTCTGAGTATTGGGAGCCACTTTACACAGGCAGGGAGTTTTGCGGGACAGCATATCGATATCATCCATTGTGAAATCCGCCCCGGCTTCATGCGCCACTGCCAACAAGTGAAGCACCGTATTCGTAGATCCGCCCATTGCAATGTCCAGCGTCATCGCATTCAGAAACGCCTCGCGGGTGGCAATGCTGCGGGGAAGCACCGTTTCGTCTCCCTCCTCATAGTATTTATACGCATTTTCAACAATCAGTCTGGCTGCATCCTCAAACAGTTTCTTCCGGTTCTCATGCGTAGCCACAATCGTGCCGTTACCCGGAAGCGCCAGTCCGATTGCTTCATTCAGGCAATTCATGGAGTTGGCGGTGAACATGCCCGAACAACATCCGCAAGTGGGACATGCGTGTTGTTCGATCTTGGCAACTTCCTGATCGCTCACGCTTTCGTCAGCCGACTTAATCATGGCATCAATCAGGTCGAGGTGCTTCCCGTTCCATTCTCCGGCTTCCATAGGGCCACCGGAAACGAACACCGTAGGGATGTTCAGCCTCATCGCCGCCATGAGCATACCCGGAGTGATCTTATCGCAATTGCTGATGCAGACCATGGCATCCGCCTTATGGGCATTCACCATGTACTCCACACTGTCGGCAATGATGTCGCGCGACGGCAAGGAATACAACATGCCATCATGCCCCATTGCAATGCCGTCGTCGATGGCAATCGTATTGAATTCGGCGGCGAAGCAGCCTTGCTTTTCTATCTCTTTCTTTACGAACTGACCTATTTCATGCAGATGCACATGCCCCGGAACAAACTGAGTAAAAGAATTGACTATTGCAATGATAGGCTTTCCCATTTGTTCTTTCTTCATGCCATTGGCCGTCCACAATGCACGAGCGCCTGCCATGCGGCGACCTTGCGTGCTGAACGAACTGCGTAACTGATGTTTCATCTTATCTGTCTCCTTTTATGAAAAAAGCCTTTCTCACCGGAATGAGAAAGGCTTATTATAAATATCTTTACCGTACGAATACATACATAACCTTTCTCACGCTCTTGATGCCACCACCACGACGCGAATAATATGCAGGACTGCCAGGTTAATAGATGTATGTAGATTCATAACCAAATTGTCTTTATTGTTCTTTTATTGATTGTCTCGTATAATTATGCTGCAAAGGTAAGTGCTTTTTTATAAACTCCAAACAAATTGAAGAAAAAAAAGATATAAACATGAATAATCGTAAGAAAATCATGCTTTAAAATCTTATTTTATCACTTATAAGGCTCAAATAAAAAGATTCGGATAGTTTTGAAGAGCATATCCAAGAGTCACAACGCACTTAATAATCTGAAATTTACCGGAGCGCTTCCTCCCACGAAACAAAATATTCGTATCTTTGCGCACCGGGCAAAGGCGGGGTGCGCCTCTGAAGTTATGCGGATATTCGCATTGCCTTTGCCACTTTAGAGACAGAACAACAGTATTTACTAAACAATAACAAATTAATGGAAACAGTAGAAAACAAGTACATCACCTTAGCATATAAGCTGTACTCAATCGAAAACGGAGAAAAAGAATTCACAGAAGAAGCTCCTGCAGAACACCCCTTCCAGTTCATCTCCGGATTGGGCTTGACTTTGAAAGCTTTTGAAAGCCAAGTGAAAGACTTGAAAAAAGGCGATAAATTCGACTTTACAATCAAAGCAGAAGAGGCTTACGGTGAATATGACGAAGAACACGTCATCGACCTGCCCAAAAACATCTTCGAGATAGAAGGCAAATTCGATAGCGAACGCGTAGTGGAAGGCGCCGTAATTCCTTTGATGACTTCGGAAGGCCAACGCATCAACGGAAGCGTAGTCGAAGTAAAAGACGATGTAGTGGTAATGGACATGAATCACCCCTTGGCAGGCTGCGACCTGAACTTCGTGGGTGAAGTTACGGAAAACCGCCCGGCCACCAACGATGAGCTGGCAGAAATGGCACGCATGATGAGTGGCGGCGGATGCGGCGGTGGATGCAATGGCGGATGCGATTGTGGAGACTGCGGCGACGGATGCTGTAAATAAGAATTAGGGATTAGCGATTAGGGATTAGTTTATCAATGGCACATATTATTAATGTTGCGATTAATCCCTGATCGTTAATCACTTAATCACTGCTTTCCCGTCATTATTTCCAGTACCAGTTTGTCCGTTTCGTCCATTCCTTTGGAACCTATCTTCGTCAGATTACGGATGCTTTGGTCCACGTCTTCATCGATAATCCCTTCAACAGAAGTAACACAACGATTTTCCATTGCCATAATAGCCGAAAGGACGGCCGTAGAAACGCCCGTAGTCACCTTCAAAGCACAACTGGGCTTGGCTCCGTCGCAAATCATTCCGGTGAGGTTGGCAATCATGTTCTGAACGGCAAAAGCCACCTGCTCGTAGGTGCCTCCCATCAGCCATGTGATGCCGCAACTGGAACCCGTAGCAGCTACCACACAGCCACATAAAGCGGACAAACGGCCCAAACTTTGTTTGATATAAATCACAGTCAGATGACTGAGCATGAGCGCACGTATCAGCTCCTCTTCCGATTTGCCGTTCTCCTCGGCATAAACCAGTACGGGCAACGTAGCGGAAATACCCTGATTTCCACTTCCCGAATTACTCATCACCGGTATCATGGCCCCTGCCATACGGGCGTCGCATGCACCGGACGTATAAGAAAGGATATGTGAGAACACACTATCCCCCAATATCTTATGTTCATAAGTGCCGCGCAACATCCTGCCCAGACCATGACCGTAGTTCTTATCGAAAGAACTTTCAGCCGCCGCTTTGTTCAGGCGGGCAGTTTCAAGGATGAAACGGATTTCATCCAACGGAGCGTCCATGGCAAAGTCATACACTTTGCGCAACGTCAAATCCACAGTCTGCTCTTTCGTCTCTTCACTGCTTGCATTTTGCCTGCTGAAAAGGATGCCACCATTCCGGGCTATATATATAAAGGTGGTATGCCCGCCTGCTATAATGGCGGTAGCCTTGTTTTCTCCGGACTCACAACATACCTCTATATAGAGTTTCTCCGAAATATTCTCTTTCAGCGATATGTTGATGCGCTTCTCAGCGATAAAGCGTTTACCTTCATCCACAGCGGCAGGATTGCTGTCTTTCAGCACTTCCAACTGATATTCCGACTTGCCCACCAGTGCCCCCAACGCTATGGCAATGGGCAGTCCAATCATACCCGTACCGGGAATCCCCACCCCCATTGCGTTTTTCAGGATATTGGCGCTTAGCAAGACATTTATCTTCTCCGGTCTTGTTCCTAAGGTTTCGGTTGCTTTCGCCACACACAAAGCAACGGCGATAGGTTCCGTACATCCGATGGCGGGCACCACTTCACGCTGCACCAAGTCTATTATTTGTTTTCTTTCGGCTTCAGTCATATCACAGATATATATTTTATTCAATCTTCATGCAAAGATAGGCGGAATAACAAATAAATAACAGAGTTTATCGCACTTTTTTGTTATTGCATCTGTTATTACAAAATAATAGCGTATTTTTGCAAATTGCTAAACTATATCAATTTATCAACTCTCAAAAAAAGAAGTATATGAATTTTAAGAAGTGGACTACTGCCCTCATGCTTATTCTGACTGTCACGTCGTGTATACAGGACGAAGCACTTAATTCCGAAGCGGCGATTGACGCCTGCACCGGTGCGGATGTACAATTGGCTCACATCAACAGCGACTCGAAAGAAATAAACATATATGTGCATAAAGGAGCAGACCTGTCAAAACAACAATTACTGTTTACTCTGCCTGTCGGAGCGACCCTTAGTGCGGACAAACATTACCCGAACGACATACTGAACAATTACGATTTCAGCAACGATTCACATTCACGCACATTCACCGTAACATCCGAAGACGGGGAGTGGACTGCCACCTATACCGTAAAAATCATACCGGCAGAAGTTCCGGGAATCTTCCATTTCGAAGACCTGCTTCCCGCTGCCGGTACCGAATATGACATTCTCTACGAGTTCCAGCCCGGCACCTCAACCAATGTTTCCAGCGTGCTGCAATGGTCAAGCGGCAATCCCGGTTACAAACTTACCAGCATGACGGACAATCGCACCGGCTACCCCACACAGCAGATTGCCGAAGGTTTTCGTGGCAAGGGCTTGAAACTGACAACCTGTGATACAGGCAGCTTTGGAGCTATGGTGAAAATGTATATTGCCGCCGGAAACCTCTTCATCGGTTCATTCGACTTGGCAAATGCACTTGAAAATCCCTTGCGTGCCACAAAGTTCGGCATACAGTATTATAAACGTCCCGTATCGTTGAAAGGCTACTTCAAGTTCAAGGCAGGAGATGTCTACACCGATAAAGGCGCAGTGCAGAAAGACAAAAAAGACCGTTTCGACATTTATGCCATTATGTACGAAGCCAACGAGAACTCTTTCATGCTGGATGGCAGCAACAGTTTGGATTTGACTTCCGACAAGCTCGTATCCATCGCTCGTATCAGTGAAGAGGACGCTAAGGAGACCGATTCATGGACACCCTTTGAACTTCCTTTCAAAGCGGTGAACGGCAAGAGCATAGACCCTGTCAAACTGCAGGAAGGCAAGTACAAACTAAGCATCGTACTCTCTTCCAGTGTAGACGGCGCTTATTTCAAGGGAGCTGTTGGCAGCACATTATATGTAGACGAATTAGAACTTATAAGCGAAGACAACTAATATAGCGTATGAAAAAGTATCATTTTATTTGCATAATAGCCGCACTGTTGGCAATGGTTACCAACGTACAGGCACAAGAAGAAAGAAACAAAAGTCTTATCAATTCCTATCTGCATGGTTGGGAATACGGCATAAAAGCCGGGTTCAACATCGGCGGAACCTCGCCTATCCCCCTGCCCAAAGAGATACGCAAGATAGACAGTTATGCGCCGGGCATAGCCATTGCCATTGAAGGAAATGCCACCAAATGGTTTGACGAAAAGAAAAAGTGGGGACTTACGTTAGGCCTGCGGTTAGAGAATAAGAACATGACCACCGAAGCCACTGTCAAGAACTATGGTATGAAAATCATCAATACCAATGGCGGAGAGCTGGCAGGTCTTTGGACAGGCGGGGTCAAGACAAAGGTAAAGAACTCCTATCTGACAATTCCCATTTTGGCTAATTACCACATCAGCAAGCGTTGGATATTGTCTGCCGGTCCTTATTTCTCCTATCTGCTGGAGGGCAATTTCTCCGGACATGTTTACGAAGGACACCTGCGTACCCCCGACCAGACCGGTTCCAAAGTGGAGTTCACCGGTGAAAGCATCGCCACTTATGACTTCTCCAGTGATTTAAGGAAATTCCAGTGGGGTGTGCAATTCGGCGGTGAATGGAAAGCATTCAAACACCTCACCGTACACGCCGACGTGACATGGGGGCTGAATAATATCTTCCAAAAAGACTTTGATACGATTACATTCAATATGTATCCTATCTATCTGAACTTGGGATTCGGATATGCTTTCTAAACAAGATTTTTTCATTTTTTGTCGTCACTCGTCACCTTTTGCTTCAATGTATTAAGGATAAGGGAATTATCGAGTGACGACAAGGTATATATGCAGTGACGACCAACATTTGGTCGTCACTGTCTGTTTTGTCCCTAAATTAATCCGGCTGACTATCCGTCATCAGCAACCTGCCCAAAGACAATCTCCATGCCGGCTATTTAAAATACCAAAGTTGGAAATTCAAAATACCAATGTTTGGTACTTGAAATACCAACCGTTGGTACTCGAAATACCAAAGAGTGGTACTTAAAATACCAACCATTGGTACTCAATATACCAAAGGGTGGTATTCAAATGGTACTTGCAGCATATTGTTTTACAACCTGTTATAAAAACAATATTTCCTTAAAGAAAAAGGATTCACCTACTTCTAATATTCTGTACGACATGCAAAAAAACAGGTGATGTATATCCAAATATACACCACCTGCCTATATAAAAGCCACTCTATATATTAAGAATAGAATGTATTGTTCAATTATTATTCACAGATAATAGAAACATTATCTACCAGCAACTTACTGCCCACAGCTGCTTCATAAGCTGCTCCATCCTTGCTTGCAGAAAATATAACCGCAAATTTATATTTCTTTGTAGCATCATATTCCTTATGATATGTCAACTTCAAAGAGAATGGAGTATATTCTTTTTGGTCTCCGCTGTAAAATATTGCAGATGCTACAATATTTCCTGCTGTATAAATGTTTCCACCATGCAATGTTTCTTTTTCATCTTCCACTTCATAGAGAACAGCAGATAAAGCACATTCATCTTTTTTATCGATTTCTACACCTTCTTTATTGTAAAAAGGAGTTCCTGCCGTATATTTAAAAGAACCTTTTACCTCCAACGGCTTATCAGAAAACATTACACCAAATTTAGTGCTCAACATGGCATCTCCTTCTGTTACTGCAGCCATAGCATTAAAAGTTCCCGTAAAAACAGTAGCAGCAGTTACCTTAGGTACAGGTGTTCCAAAGATGGCCCCTCCAGTCGTAAATACCGATTCCATTAAAATAGCCTTACCACTAATAGCATCATCCGTAGGACGTACCGGATAATCACCAGTATAAGTAATTCCTCCAAGCATACCTAAAGTTTTAATTAACATAACTGCATTATTACAAGAAGTCCAAAGAGGATTATTATGGTCAGTACCAATTATTGGATATTGCGCAACTTCATTACTTTGGCTCAAATCCTTAGTCCATTCATCAAACGAGTATTCTTTCACTTTCTGAGTACCGGCAACAAAAGCTGTATATGTCTTCGTTTGAGAATAATCCTCAGAAAGCACAGTGTAGGCTACCCTGTTTCCATTTGAAAAGTCTTTTGCTTCTCCACTTCCCGGTGTAACAACTGCACCCTCAGAAATAGTGATAACAGGAACTAAGGCTGATAAATCAGCAGCAGTAGCTTTTTCATCCACCTTAAATATAATAGTACCCTCTTCTTCATTGATAACAGGTTGTTCTGTCACAAATTTGCTATCAAACGTAAAAGCTGTAATCTTAGCCTCGCTACTTTCAGAACCAGTCAGTTTAGTACCTGTGTAAGTCACCTGTACCTTTTGAGATGCTCCATTAAGCTTAGCTGCTATATCCAACAGAACAGTAATCTTACCATCTTCAATTGTACCTGCTGCTTTCACGTCTGCCGTAAGCTGATACTGATCTATACTTAAAGACTGAGTTCCTGTGAAAGAATAAGAATTGTCTTTTTGACTTAGTTGGCAATTTTTCAATTCAATATCACCCAAATCCATAGTCATTAAAGTAAAGTCCGCTAATAACAAATTTATAGCAGAATTTCCGGCTTTGGATATAGTAATATTCTTTGGCAAGCTGGATGCAATTGTAGTCCCGTCCAATTTGATATCCAATGTTCCTTTATAGTTACCTGCAATTTCTTCTTCAATGACTTTTGAGTAGTCAGGATCATCGTCGTCGCTACAAGCGGTAAATAAACTCATTGAACAGATCAATGCAAATAAATAAAACAAATTTTTCTTCATATAAATACTTGTTTAGTTAATAAAATCCCTACATAGTTAAGGGGCAGTTAATATTCTCTTTTATATTTGAAGTGCAAAATAACAGTTTTTAGAACCTTTAAACAAGGTCTTTTCTAAAAAATAGATGTTCCTTTTTTCAGAAAGGGTTAATTATAAAGATTCTTCACATTCTTAAATATTTCTATATATCCAAAAGACAGATTGGGATGGTTGCCCACATACCTCAAAGTCGGGAAATAAAAGATTTATTGTCATTTTTGAAACGTTTTACAAAAATAATTGTTACCTTTAAAAAGTCAAAGCCCCTTATGGCAAGACAAACTGACGCATTAACCTCATTATAAACCTTTAAAGCATTTGATATGTTCAACTCATTTGGAAATATTCTTCGACTGACCAGTTTCGGAGAGTCACATGGCAAAGGCATAGGCGGCGTAATAGACGGATTTCCCGCAGGAATCACTATCGATATGGACTTCGTTCAATCGGAACTCGACCGCCGCCGCCCGGGACAATCACGTATCACCACCTCACGCAAGGAATCTGATAAAGTGGAATTCCTTTCCGGCATTTTCGAAGGTAAATCCACCGGCTGCCCTATCGGATTTATCGTATGGAACGAGAATCAGCACTCCAACGATTATAACAATCTGAAAGAAGTGTACCGTCCCTCACACGCCGACTATACATATAATGTGAAATACGGAATACGAGACCACCGCGGAGGCGGACGTTCATCGGCACGCGAAACCATCTCACGCGTGGTGGCCGGGGCATTAGCCAAATTAGCATTAAGGCAGCTTGGCATCCGCATCACAGCCTACACCTCACAGGTGGGGCCTATCAAGCTGGAAGACAACTATACCGCTTACGACCTCGACCTGATTGAAACCAATCCCGTACGTTGCCCCGACCCGGAGAAAGCAAAAGAAATGGAAGAGCTTATCTTCAAGATAAAAGGCGAAGGCGACACCATCGGCGGTGTGGTGACTTGCGTTGTCAAAGGTTGCCCCATAGGACTGGGACAGCCCATTTACGGGAAGCTCCAATCCGCCCTCGCCGCAGGTATGCTCAGCATCAATGCTGCCAAAGCTTTTGAATACGGCGAAGGATTCAAAGGACTGAAAATGAAGGGCTCGGAACAGAACGACGTATTCTTCAACAACAACGGGCGCATCGAAACGCACACCAACCATTCCGGCGGTATTCAGGGCGGCATCAGCAACGGACAGGACATCTACTTCCGCGTGGCCTTCAAACCGGTGGCAACCGTACTCATGGAACAGCACACCGTAAATCTGGATGGTACGGACACCACCCTCAAAGCCCGCGGACGCCACGACCCTTGCGTGTTGCCCCGCGCAGTGCCCATCGTAGAAGCCATGACGGCCATGACCTTGCTCGACTTCTACCTGATAGACCGTACTACACAATTATAACAAACGAACGATAAAGTAATGGAAATAAAGAAATATATCGCAGAGAACGAACCAAAGATGCTGGAAGACCTGTTCAGCCTTATCCGTATCCCCAGTATCAGCGCCAAGCCCGAGCACCACGACGACATGCTTGCTTGCGCAGAACGTTGGGCGCAACTGCTGCTGGAAGCCGGCGCGGATGAAGCACTGGTGATGCCTTCGGCAGGAAATCCCATTGTGTTCGGACAGAAAATGATAGACCCGAAAGCCAAAACCGTACTTATATACGCACACTACGATGTGATGCCCGCCGAACCGCTGGAGCTTTGGAAAAGCAGCCCTTTTGAACCGGAGATACGCGACGGGCACATCTGGGCGCGCGGCGCAGACGATGATAAAGGACAGTCTTTCATTCAGGTAAAAGCATTTGAATATTTGGTAAAGAACAACTTACTGACCCACAATGTGAAATTCATCTTTGAAGGAGAAGAAGAGATTGGCTCCCCCAGCCTTGAGGGATTCTGCCAAGAGCATAAAGAACTGCTGAAAGCTGACATCATCCTCGTTTCCGATACCAGCATGCTGGGCGCCGACCTCCCCTCACTGACCACCGGCCTGCGCGGACTTGCCTATTGGGAGATAGAGGTGACCGGTCCGAACCGCGACCTGCATTCCGGACACTTCGGCGGTGCAGTGGCCAACCCCATCAATGTGCTCTGCGGGATGATAAGCAAAGTGACGGACGCAGACGGACGTATCGCCGTTCCCGGCTTCTACGACGATGTGGAGGAGGTGCCGCAAGCCGAACGCGAAATGATAGCACACATTCCGTTCGACGAAGAGAAATACAAAAAGGCTATCGGCGTGAAAGCCCTTTTCGGAGAAAAAGGATACAGCACACTGGAACGCAACAGCTGCCGCCCGTCTTTCGACGTATGCGGCATTTGGGGCGGCTATACGGGCGAAGGTTCCAAAACCGTACTGCCTTCCAAAGCATACGCCAAAGTATCGTGCCGGCTGGTTCCGCATCAGGACCACCATAAGATCTCGCAACTGTTTGCCGATTACATCATGAGCATAGCCCCCGACACCGTACAGGTAAAGGTCACTCCCATGCATGGCGGACAAGGATACGTATGCCCCATCACCCTCCCTGCATATCAGGCGGCGGAGAGAGGCTTCACCAAAGCATTCGGAAAGAAACCGCTGGCAGTGCGCCGCGGCGGCAGTATTCCTATCATCTCTACCTTTGAACAAGTATTAGGAGTAAAAACCATACTGATGGGATTCGGCTTGGAGTCCAACGCCATCCATTCTCCCAACGAAAACATCCCGTTGGACATCCTGCGGAAAGGTATTGAAGCGGTGGTTGAGTTCCACCTGAACTACTAAAGGTTATTCAAAATATAAAAGTAATGAAGCCCAACAACGATTCAGAAAAACCTTGGGAAGTAATTTCCAGCGAATACTTGCATAAGAACCTGTGGCTTACCGTACGCAAAGACCATGTAGTGTTGCCAAACGGTAACCACATTCCCTCTTATTATATACTGGAATATCCCAACTGGGTAAATACAATTGCCATTACACGCGACGGACAGTTCGTTTTTATCCGTCAGTACCGGCATGGTTTGCAAAAGACGTCCTATGAACTTTGTGCCGGCGTATGCGAGAAGGAAGACGCGTCACCGTTGGTTTCCGCTCAACGGGAGCTCTTGGAAGAAACCGGCTACGGAAATGGTACATGGCGGGAATTCATGCAGATTTCTCCCAACCCAGGCACTCACACTAACATTACGTATTGCTTTCTTGCCACCGATGTAGAAAAGATTTCCGAACAACATCTGGAAGATACGGAAAGCCTCAGCATACATCTGCTTACACTAACGGAAGTAAAAGAGCTGTTGGAGAAAGGAGAAATAAAACAAGCACTAATGGCTGCCCCATTGTGGAAATATATAGCCGAAAAAGGATTATAGATTTTACTAAAACGGCTTGCGGAACGTACAACCACTCTTCCATTCGGAACAGCCGTAAGCCGTTTTTCCTTTAATCACCGTTCCCTTTCCGCAAAGGGGGCAAGGTTGTCCTACCAACTCATCGGCCTGTACAACAGATGCCGGCTGCTCTGCTGCCGCCGGCAGACTGTCAGTTGTTGCCGTCTCCGTTTTCTTTGCGGCAGACTTTTGCGGCGCCCTTTTCTTAGGTTCTTTTTTCGGTTTATCGGAAGCGGAAGCCGATGAAGCAGAATTCTTTCCACCTTTCTCCGGTGCAGGGGCCTGTATGGTGATATGGCGGTTACTGTTATCGGAGAGAACGCTCATAACAATCTCCGACACCATTTGCTTCAATTCTTCCAAGAACTGTCCCGCATTGTACGTACGCTTTTCTATTTCACGCAGCTTCTTTTCCCATATACCCGTCAGTTCGGCAGACTTCAACAGTTCCTCATGGATAATCTGGATGAGCTCCACACCGGTAGGAGTAGCTATCAGGTTCTTTTTCTCCTTACGGATATAGTTACGCTTGAAAAGTGTTTCGATAATGGCGGCCCGGGTGGAAGGACGGCCGATTCCGTTCTCTTTCAAAGCATCGCGCAATTCATCGTTATCCACCAGTTTACCGGCAGTTTCCATAGCACGCAGCAGGGTGGCCTCGGTGTAAGGACGTGGCGGTTGCGTCCACTTCTCATACAAATCCGGCAGATGCGGACCGCTCTCTCCTACTACAAACGCAGGGAGTACATTCTCCTCTTCCCCACCCTTCTCATCTTTTTCTTCTTGAGACTGAGCCGAGGGAGTACCAAAGACCACACGCCAGCCGGGCTCCAATATCTGCTTTCCCGAAACCTTAAACTCAATCTGCTCCACCTCACCTATGACGGTGGTCGTTGCAAACAGGCAGTCCGGATAGAAGACAGCAATGAAACGGCGTGCAATCAGGTCGAACACGCGGCGCTCCATATCCGTCAGATTCTGCGGTGGCTGCCCGGTAGGGATAATGGCATGGTGATCCGTCACTTTCGAATTGTCGAAAACCTTCTTTGATTTCAGCAACGTAGTCCCCTCCAACGGAGCTGTCAACGCCTGATAATCGCGCAAGCCTTTCAATATGCCGGGGCACTTGGGATAGATGTCATCACTCAGAAAAGTGGTATCGACACGCGGATAGGTCGTTACTTTCTTCTCGTACAACGACTGGATGGTTTTCAGCGTTTCATCGGCAGAGAAAGCGAACTTCTTGTTGCATTCCACCTGTAAGGAAGTCAGGTCGAACAAACGGAGGGGAGCCTCTTTGCCGTTCTTGCGGGTGACATTCGTTATCGTGAAAGGAGCATTCCTGATCTGTTCCAGCAGAGCCGTTCCGCGTTCCCGGTCTGTGATAGGTTCTATACCCCGGTTTTCTTCCGGTTTTGCAGCTTTGGCGGCAGCTCCTTCTTTCTGTTTCTCCGCTTCCAGCACCAGTTCTTCATCGCTTTTGCGGAGAATGGCGGAGAAAGTGGTGTCGCGATATACCGTTTTCAGCTCCCAATATTGTTTGGGAACGAAATTCTGTATCTCAAGCTGGCGGTTTACAATCAATGCAAGCGTAGGCGTCTGCACACGTCCGATAGAAAGCACTTGCCGGTTCTGACCGTACTTCATCGTATACAGGCGGGTAGCATTCATGCCCAGCAGCCAGTCACCGATAGCACGCGAAAGCCCAGCTTCGTACAACGGCTGAAAATCGGAAGCATCCCGCAACTTTGCAAATCCTTCACGAATGGCCTCTTCCGTCAGCGACGAAATCCACAAGCGTTTCACCGGACAACGCGCACCGGCTTTCTGCATCACCCAGCGTTGAATCAGCTCTCCCTCCTGACCGGCATCACCGCAGTTTATAATCATGTCGGCATGCTGCATGAGGTTCTCAATCACGTGAAACTGGCGTTCGTAGGTGGGATTACTGATAAGTTTGATTCCGAAACGGGGCGGAACCATAGGCAGGCTGCCCAAGCTCCACGATTTCCAGTTGGGCGTATATTCATGCGGTTCTTTCAGGGTACAAAGATGACCGAATGTCCACGTCACCTGGTATCCGTTTCCTTCGATGTATCCGTCTCTCTTATCTCTCGCTCCGAGTACATCGGCTATGTCACGCGCCACAGAAGGCTTTTCGGCAATACAAACTATCATTCATTTTCTCTTTAGGTGCGGCAAAGATAAACGAAATCATCCCACGAGACAAATAAAACCGTTCTGCAGGACGAAAAAAATCATTCCGCAAGACAAGGCCAAGCAGCCACCGAGACGTTTAGCACAAATTTAAAAGTCTACTATACAAAATTGACAGTCGAATAAACATTCGGCACCATAAAAAAAACATTAGCGTTCTCCCATACATGGAAAAAGACGTAATTTAGCAATCGGAGAAATAGCCTCTAAAATCTCAATATATAAAACTAATAATATGGTAAAACAAATTCCAATGAAGCACATAGCCTGCCTATCACTGCTTAGCTCATCAATGGCATACGCTGCCGAACGTCCCAACATTATCTACATCTTTACCGACCAGCATACGGCAAATGCCATGAGCTGCGCCGGAAACCCGGATGTGCATACCCCCAATCTGGACAGACTGGCCGCAGCCGGCATTATGTTCCAAAACGCTTATTGTACGGCTCCACTCAGCGGTCCCTCGCGCGGCGCCATGTTCACAGGACACTATCCCGGTTCGGTGGAATTGCTGACCAATGGCGCACCGTTACCGGAAGCGCTCCAAACACAAACACTGGGCACGCTGGTCAAGAATGCCGGATATGAATGTGCATACGGCGGCAAATGGCATGTACCCGAACTTGACATTCCCGACGAAGTACGCGGGTTCGACCAGATACACAGACACAGCGACGACGGATTGGCAGAGGCTTGCGTACAATTCCTTTCACGCAAGCACGACAAGCCTTTCTTCCTCGTGGCCTCTTATGACAATCCGCATAACATTTGCGAATATGCACGCAGCCAGAATCTTCCCTACGGCAACATGGAAATACCCGAAATACGCAACTGTCCGGGACTTCCCCCTAACTTTGCCAAGAATCCTTACGATGCCGATGTCATCGAGGAGGAAAGAGACAATAACTTCAACGTCTACCCTACCGCAACGTTCACCCCTGAGGACTGGCGCATGTACCGCTATACTTACTACCGTCTGGTAGAGAAGGTAGACCGCGAAATCGGTAAGATCATCGACGCCATCGACAAAAACAACCTGTGGAAGAACACCGTTGTTATCTTCTCCAGCGATCATGGAGACGGAATAGGCGCCCACCACTGGAACCAAAAATCGGCCTTATACGAAGAGGTGGTAAATATCCCCCTTATCGTAACCCTGCCCGGAAAGAAGCATGCAGGCGAAAAACTGCCGCAACTCATCAGCAACGGGGTGGACTTCTTTGCCACAATCTGCGACTGGACCGGAGCCGAAAAGCCCGAAAGTACAACAGGAAAATCATTCCGCAAAATAGCAGAAGAGGGTAATCCACAAGCTCCCCACCAAGACTATGTCATCACCGAAACACGTTTCGACGGCAGCAAAACACGTGGCTGGATGGTACGTACCGAACGTTACAAATACGTGCTGTACGACAAAGGAAGACACCGCGAACAACTGTTCGACATGCAAAACGACAGAGGCGAGACAAGAAACCTGATGATGGAAAACGCTTACGAGAAAGTAGCGCAGCAACATCGAGACATTCTTGAAAACTATATGAATACTTACAAAATCAAGCCTACACGCCCCAAGCTGCACGATGTGCCGGGAAAAGCGCTTCCTAAAAAGGCAAACTCCCACTCATCCAACTAACCTTATAACAATATTAATTACATGAATAAGATTTTATCAACCGTCCTCCTCTTCCTTCCTGCCGTCTGTGCACAAGCGCAGACAGCGGGAAAGGCTACCGTCAGGCTCACCGACACCACCCTGATGCACGAAATGCGTGCAACTCCCTCTCCGTCGGATGGCGCCACCATAAGCGATCGCGCCGTATCTTTCCAATGGCCGCTACCGGCAGAGCTCAACATCCTGCGAAGCGGCTTGGACGGAACAGAAGAGAGCACCCCCAAAAAAGAAGTGGACAAAAGCAAGCTGCGCTATTTCCTGCGTTATTCACAAAGCCCGACATTCGGACCGGGGAATACCATGCAAATAGAAACCCGCTGGCCTTTCTTCAATCCGGAACAAGACCTGGCACCGGGCACATGGTACTGGCAATATGGCTATGTCACAGGCGGCAAAACCGAATGGAGCGACACACAGCGATTTACGGTAGAACCCAATCCCATGAAGTTTTGCCCGCCCGCTCTGAAAACCGTACTCGAAAAGCTGCCCGCCCATCATCCCCGCGTATGGCTCGACAAGGACGAATGGGACAGTTTCATAGAGAACAGCCAAGGAAAACCCGAACGCCGAACTTATCTCAAACGCGCCAATAAAGTACTCGCCACCCCGATGAAATCCGTAAACGACATCAACTCAGACTTGGCAAAGGGGCTGACCAACAAAGTACAGCAAAGCGCAATGCTCACCCGCGAAAGCCGACGCATCATCGACAGCGAAGAAGCCAATACGGATGTGCTGATCCGCGCATACCTGCTCACCAAAGACCGCCGCTATGCCGATGAAGCCGTTAAGCGTGTCAAGGAAATGGCCACTTGGGGAGACAACAAAAACGTAGTGGGCGACTTCAACGAAGCTACCCTGCTTTCACTTTGTTCCATGGCATACGATGCGCTGTACGACGTTCTGGACAACGCCACGCGCAAATTCCTGCTGAACGAGATAAAAGAATTCGGCAGCAGCATGTACAAACACGACATCAACCGCTTGGAAAACCACATCGCCGACAATCACGTATGGCAGATGACATTCCGCATCCTTACCATGGCAGCTTTCACTGTCTACGGCGAACTGCCCGAAGCCGATGCGTGGACGGACTATTGCTATAACCTGTGGCTCGCCCGCTTCCCCGGCCTGAACAAAGACGGCGGATGGCACAACGGCGATTCCTACTTCCACGTCAACCTCCGCACACTTGTGGAAGTTCCCTATTTCTATACGCGCCTCACCGGATACAACTACTTCTCCGACCCCTGGTATCAGGGAAACGCGCTGTATGTCATCTACCAGCAACCGCCTTTCTCCAAATCGGGCGGTAACGGCAGCTCGCATCAGAATGTACTTACTCCCAACGGCACACGCGTAGGATATGCCGATGCTTTGGCACGCATGACAGGAAACACCTATGCCGCAGACTATGTACGCCACATCAGTGAGCGCCAACCCGATATACTCGAACAAGGAAGCACCTCCAAAGCCGGAGGTCTGGCATGGTTCCGCCTGCAATGCGACAAACCACTCCCCAACGGACCGGGATTGAAAGACCTCCCTATGGGGCACGTATTCCCGCAAAGCGGACTGGCTTCGTTTTCCACCGACTTGGACGATACCCGCAAGAGCGCCATGCTCAGCTTCCGCAGCAGTCCTTACGGCAGCACCTCGCACGCCATAGCCAACCAGAACGCTTTCAATACCTTCTGGAACGGGCAGTCGCTCTTTTACAGCAGCGGACACCACATCAGCTTCACCGACAAGCACAGCGTTTACTGCCACCGGGCCACACGCGCCCACAACACAATTCTGGTAAACGGCATGGGGCAACGCATAGGTACGGAAGGCTACGGATGGATTCCACGCCACTATGTCAGCGACCGGATAAGTTACGTTGCAGGCGACGCATCCAATGCTTACGGCAAAGTAATCTCCCCGCTTTGGTTGCTGCGCGGCAAACAGAGTAATCTGGAATACTCCCCCGAAAATGGCTGGGACGATACCGGACTGAAAATATTCCGCCGCCACATCGTAACGCTGGGCAAAAGCGGCTACTCTTTCATCTACGATGAACTGGAAGCTGACAAGCCCGTAACTTGGAGCTACCTGCTACATACAGTCACCAACCCGATGAATGTAGACAAAACTAAGGAATACGTACACATACAAGCCACAAGCAAGGACGGTGTATCCGATGCCTACCTTTTCTCTGCCGGAACATTGAAAACGGACACAACCGGCAGGTTCTTTGTACCCGCCGTTAATTGGCTGCGTGCAGACGAGAACGGACATTTCAAGCCATACCCCAACCACTGGCATTTCACCGCCACATCCGGCAAGCAGAAAGTCTATCGCTTTGCCACAATTGTGCATACGCACGCTAAAGGCACTGATGCAAACACCGTACAGGCTGCGCCCCAAAGACAGAAAGACGGCAGCATACAGGTGGGCGACTGGAATATCAAAGCGAATATTTCCACCGATGGAAAGCCCTCGTTCGAAGTACGGAATACGCGCAAAGGCTACGATGCAAGCGTAAGCTATAAGGATTATGGCCCAACAGTGATACACGATGGCAATAAAAAGACAGAATTGAAAGACGAAGTTCCCGAACTGGAAATATAAAAATGACATAGGATAATACTTCACTTTCTTGCCAACAACGGTTTAAAGCACTATTCAACAGGAATTTGCTTTAAACCGTTGTTTTTTTATATCCATTTCAACAGAGAGCTGTTTTTTTAGACAAAAATATAAGAAAGTTAGACAGAACTAAAAGGTAAATCAACACAAATGTAGAATTACGGCACATGCCAAAAAGCCGTTGGATAAGGAAAAATCTAATTTAGCAAACGGAAAAAGCAGATTTATAATCATATCTATTAGACTCCAATGAAAAGCATGCAAAGATTTTTTCTATTAATGATTTGTTTACTCCCTCTGTTGGGTATTCATGCACAAGACTTTACCGTTACCGGAAAAGTTGTAGACAACACCGGACTGGAAGTCATCGGTGCCAATATTTCCATTAAAGGAAGCGCAGGAGTGGGAACAATCACTAATATCGACGGACAATATACCCTCAAAGTAAGCAATCCTGCCAAGGATGTGCTTATCATCTCTTATATAGGGATGAAAACACAAGAAATAGCAATAAAAGGACAAAAACAAATCAATGTGACTTTGCAAGAAGACAGCAAGGTGCTGGATGAGGTGGTTGTCATTGGTTACGGAACAGCCAAACGAGGCGATTTGACCGGTTCTGTCGTGTCTGTAAAAAACGAAGACCTGATGCAAACACCCACCTCGGATGTGGCTCAGGCTTTGGCTGGGCGCGTGGCAGGCGTGCAAATCATGCAAAGCGAAGGCGAACCGGGAGCATCTGTCTCTATTCGTGTGCGTGGCGGTATCTCCATTACCCAAAGCAACGAACCACTTTATATCATTGACGGTTTCCCCAGCGAAGATGGTATGAACAGCCTGGATCCCGGCGAGATTGAAACGATCGACATCTTGAAGGACGCATCTTCCACAGCCATCTACGGAGCACGAGGCGCCAATGGCGTAGTTGTGATTACCACCAAGAAAGGTGCTAAGGATTCCTCAAAAATGAATGTCAGCTTTAATAGCTACATAGGCATACGGAAAGTAAACAAAAAGCTGGATGTACTGTCACCTAAAGAATATGTATTACTGGATTATGAACGTAATGTGGCTTTCTACGGAGAAAGCGGTGTACGGCGGTTCCAGAATTCTTACGGTTCTTTCCGGGAAATAGACGAAAACTACGGCAACCGGAAAGGCGTAGACTGGCAGGAAGAAGCCTTCGGCCGGGTCACCACCTCACAGAATTATCGCGTGAACATTTCCGGTGGAAATAAAGAACTGAAATACAGTCTTTCCTATAACTATGTAAAAGATCTGGGAGCCATGATAAAAAGCGGAATGGACCGCCACAACGTATCTTTCAACATCTCGCATAAAGCATCCAGCCGTTTTCAAGCCAACGCCCGCCTCAGCTATGACGAATCGAAAACATACGGTATGGGAACTTCGGAAGGAAACAACCGTTTCAACAAAATGGAACATATCTTGCAATACCGCCCTGTCAATTCACTGACAGGAAACGATCGTGATTTGATCACCGGAGATGATGACCTGATTGATGATGAGTCCAATCCGATGCAAAGCCCCATTCTCTCTGCACAAGAAGAAACAAAAATCCGCAAAGTGCGTAGCATGCAGGCTAACGGCGGCTTCACCTTCAACTTCACCAAACGGTTCAGCTTCCGCAACAGTACCGGTATGCGCTATCAGACTTCACGCCAAGACATCTTCTATGGCGAAAAATCCATTACCGGCAAACGTTCCAGCATCAACGGCAACATAGCTTACAACGAAAATGGCAGTTTCCAAACCTCCAATGTATTCACTTACGATTATAGAGGTAAGACTCATAAACTGAATGTAATGGCCGGTCAAGAATGGATTTCGCGCTGGTCCAAATACTTGGGAGCCTATGCCACCAACTTCCCGAACAACGACATCGGATTGGACGACATGGGTTTGGGAACTCCGAGTGAAATACGTTCCAGTGTCAACGACGACGACCGCCTGCTTTCATTCTTCGCACGTGCCAACTATAATTTCCGGGAGAAATACTTGTTGACCGCCACAGTGCGTGCCGACGGGTCTTCCAAATTCGCTGCCCACAACAAATGGGGCTTTTTCCCATCCGTCTCCGCAGCATGGCGCCTAAGCGAAGAAGAGTTTATCAAAAAATTAAACTTGTTCTCCGACCTTAAACTCCGGGTGGGTTATGGTTTGGCAGGTAACAACCGAGTAGCAAGCTATACATCGCTTGATTTACTAACGTCCACCCGCTACCCCATCGGTGAAGCGCTCTCACCGGGATATGCCACATCTGGGATTCCGAGTGCCGATCTTAAATGGGAATCAAACAAGACATTGAATGTCGGCATAGATATGGGATTTCTGGAACAACGGATCATTGTTTCTCCAGAATTCTACCTCAACAAAAGTTCCAACCTGTTGCTGAATTCACGCGTGCCGACATCTTCCGGACACAAAACCATGATGCGGAACATCGGAAAAACCAGCAACATCGGTTTCGACCTCAGCATTACTTCCGTCAACATACAGAAGAAAAATTTTACGTGGACCACAAATTTCAATGTCTCGCACAACCGTAACAAGATTGAGGCTCTATCAGGAGAACAGTATTTCCTTGAAGAAGCCCGCTTCGGCTACGACCAGAAAACACACAAAATCGAAGTTGGCAAACCGATAGGACAATTCTATGGGTATAAGACATTAGGATTATATCAGGTAGAGGACTTTGACTACAATGCCAAAGACCAGACCTACACCCTGAAAGAAGGAATCCCTTATATGAGCGGCACATTCAACCGTAGCGACATACGTCCCGGTATGTGGAAATTCGATGACCGGAACGGAGACAAAGTCATTGATGACTCGGACATGACTGTCATCGGCAATGCCAATCCCGACTTCTACGGCGGTCTGAACAACCAGTTCAAATACAAAGGGTGGGATTTCAGCTTCTTCTTCACCTTCAGCTATGGCGGTGAAGTGCTGAATGCAACCAAGCTGACCAACACCAAAACAGCTACCACCAATTACAGTGTGCTGAACATTGCCAACAGCAGCAACCGATGGATGACCGTCAACAGTGAGGGACAACTTATAACCGATCCGGAAGAAATGGCGGCCATCAATGCCGGAAGAACCGTTGCATGCATATATGATATGGAAATGGGTGACAAATACATCCATTCATGGGCAGTGGAGGATGCCTCGTACCTGCGCCTGAGCAACCTGAGCCTGGGATATACTTTCGACCGTAAAAAACTGCGTAAGTTCAATGTCCAGAGTCTGCGTCTCTACTTCACCGGCAGTAACCTCTTCGTATGGACGCCATATAGCGGCTTCGACCCCGAAGTATCCACCAAAGGTAACAGCCTCACACCGGGTGTAGACTATGGTGCTTATCCCCGTAACCGCTCCTATGTATTCGGACTTAATATCACTTTCTAAACAACTATATAGCCATGAAAAAGAATAATACCCTATATACTATCTGTTTCTTATTGGCAGGAATGTGCATCAATAGCGCCTGTGAAGATATTTTAAGCGAATCTCCCAACTCCTCTTACGAACGAAAAGATTTCTTCATCAACGATGCGCAGGCGGACATGGCTGTATTGGGAATTTACAGCGTGCTGCCCGGCATCTATGGAGATAAGGACGGCATGGCTTTTCCCTGCTCCGATGACACCTACTATGCCAGCGGCACCAACAGTGATAACACCCGTCGTGACATTTGCCATTACACCCTCCGCCCTGCCAATACATGGGTAGACGCGGTATGGGTGGGAAAATACCAGCAGATCAACCGCGCCAACTATACCATTAACGGCATTGAGAACATGGACGGATACAGTAACAGTAAAGTTCTGCAAGCATTAGCAGCCGAAGCAAAATTTCTACGTGCACAGGCAGCTTTCGACTTGGTGCGCTATTGGGGAGACGTTCCTTTCAGCATAGACTATGCGAGCAACTATGAGACTTCCTACAAGCCGCGTACGAAACGCGAAGATATATACGAACAAATCATTAAAGACCTGGATTTTGCCAAGGAACATCTGGCATGGGCCAACGACAACTCCTCGCCCGAACGCGCCACCCAGGGAAGTGCCCGCGCACTGTTAATGCGTGTGTTACTGACCCGTACCGGATACAGCCTGCAATTGGATGGCACAACAACCCGTCCCGATGAAACTCTGCGTACCCGATACTTTAACGCCGTCATCAAAGAATGGGAGGCTTTCCAAACTGAAGGAGGACAGTATCATGGTTTCTACGAAGGAGGTTATGAAGAACTGTTCAAAGGCTTCTCGGCCGGAGTTCTGAACAACCGGGAGAGCTTGTTTGAAGTCTCTTTCTATTACCCCGGCACTAAAGGATATTGGGGAACTTATATCGGCATATTTGTGGAAGCGCCGGCAAATTCGGCAGATGCCAATAAAGTTATGGGACGTGCAGCAGTCTCCTATCGTGCCGTACCCGAATGGTATGATCTCTATGAAGCACAGGATGTGCGCCGCGATGTGGCTATCGGAAGGCACAGCTGGACATGGAATAAGACAACCGGTGTGCACGAAAAGACAGACTTGTCAAAGAAAAAAGGCAACTGGACCCCTGCCAAGTGGAGACGCGAATGGATGCCGGCCGGCTATAAGGAGCCTAACTATACAGATGTCAACTACTGTATGTTGCGCTACGCGGATGTTGTGCTGATGGCCGCCGAGGCCTACAATGAAACCGGCAATACTCCCAAAGCCTGGGAACTTCTGAATAGTGTGCGCAGACGTGCCGGAGCCACAGAAATTACAGTTCTCAACTATAACAGCCTGTTCAAGACCAATGAACTCATGAAAAAGCTCGACTTCATCAATGACAGCGACGATGCCGGTAAGTTCCGCACTGCCCTCTATTGGGAACGCGGCTTCGAACTGGCTTTCGAAGGACAACGCAAATTCGACCTTATACGCTGGGGCATACTGAAAGAAGCATTAACTCTGTTCGGAGAGAATACGGCAGTCAACACTTCCACCAATATCGCCTATCCCGCCTATCGCAACTTCAAGAAAGGCAAGCACGAACTTTTTCCTGTTCCGGAAGATGAGTTGCAAATCAACAGCAAGTTGGAAGGGATAAATAATCCCGGATATTAATAAAGCAGATACCCCTGCAAAAGTTATTAACCGAATTTACAAAAAGATCAAACGAAGCTGAAAAGTAAACCGCCCATATCGGATTATGGAAAAATATTAAAACAACATATCATGAGAAAGACCTTACTAATAGCACTATCACTCACCTTAACCATAACAATGGTAAAGGCACAGGCTCCGGCCACTATCCGGCTGACCGATGTCACGCTGATGCACGAAATGAGGGAAGCAGCCATTCCGGAAAATAAAGCTGTCATCAGCGACCGGAATGTATCGTTCCAATGGCCGCTCCTTGCCGACCTCAAGACGCAAGACAGCGAGCTAAAGGCACTTGCCGCCCAGGCCGCCTTGAAAAAAGCAGATAAAACTAAACTTCGCTATAAAGTACGCTGGTCACAAGATGCAACCTTCAAAAAAGGAACCATGCAAGCCGAAACCCGCTGGCCTTTTTTCAATCCGGAACAAGCTCTGGCACCGGGCACATGGCATTGGCAATTCGGCTACATAATAAATGGCGCAACCAAATGGGCGCCTGTCCAACAATTTACCATAAATAAAAACCCGGCAATGTTCTGTCCGCCGGCATTGAAAACGGTACTGACCAAACTACCGAAAGTTCATCCGCGCGTCTATATGGATAAAAGCGACTGGGACAATCTCATCAAACGCAGCCAAGGAAGTGCCGACCGCAAGACCTATATCACTCGCGCAGACAAAGCACTTGCCACACCTATGAAATCTGTCAATGACATCAATACCAAATTGGCGGAAAAGCTGACTAATGCAGCCCAGCGAGAAGCAATGATGACCCGCGAAAGCCGTCGCGTTATTGATGCGGAAGAAGGTAATATCGATATACTGGCACGCGCCTACCTATTGACTAAAGACCGCCGCTACGCCGACGAAGCCTTGAAGCGTGTCAAAGAAATCATCACATGGGGAGGAAACAAAAACATAGTCGGCAATTTCAACGAGGCCACAATGCTGTCCCTCTGCTCCACCATTTACGACACACTGTATGATTTACTGGATGACGCCACTCGCCAACTGCTTCTGGAGCATATAAAAAAATACGGAAACAACCTGTTTAAGATGTATAACAACCGTTTGGAGAACTTCATTGCCGACAACCATGTATGGCAAATGAACTTCCGTATCTTCACAATGGCTGCCTTTACCGTTTACGGTGAATTGCCCGAAGCCGACACTTGGGTGGATTATTGCTACAATCTCTGGCTGGCACGCTTCCCCGGTCTAAACAAAGACGGCGGATGGCATAACGGTGACTCCTACTTCATCGTAAACGTCCGTACCCTGATCGAAGTTCCCTATTTTTATAGTCGCATCACCGGCTACAACTACTTCAACGATCCTTGGTACCAGGGTAATGCCTTATACGTCATTTATCACCAGCCTCCTTTTTCCAAATCCGCCGGAAACGGTAGCGCACACCTGAACGTAACGCGGCCAAGAGGTTCCAGAGTGGGATACGCCGATGCACTGGCACGCATGACGAGAAATACGTATGCTGCCGATTATGTGCGCATTATACAAGCCGGTCGTGCCAATATACTGGAAGAAGACAATGTTGGCAAAGAAGCCGGACTTGGTTGGTTCCGCCTGCAATGCAACAAACCGTTGCCTACCGGCGCCGGACTGAAAGACCTGCCATTTGGATATGTATTCCCCGAAACCGGACTTGCTTCATTCTCCACCAATCTTGAACGTGTGGGCCGCAGTTCCATGTTCAGTTTCCGCAGCAGTCCTTACGGCAGCACCTCCCATGCGCTGGCAAACCAGAATGCGTTCAATACATTCTGGTCGGGACAACCGCTATTTTACAGTAGCGGACACCACATCAGCTTCATCGACAAGCACAGCATGTATTGTCATCGCGCCACCCGCGCCCATAATACCATTCTTGTAAACGGTATCGGACAACGCATCGGCACCGAAGGTTACGGCTGGATTCCACGCTACTATGTGGGCGAAAAGATAGGCTACGTACTGGGTGATGCATCCAATGCCTACGGAAAGGTTATTTCTAAAAGCTGGCTGGCAAGAGCCAAAAAGGAAGAAGTATCGTTCAGCCCCGAAGCCGGTTGGGACGACGTGAAGCTGAAAACCTTCCGCCGTCACATCGTAGAACTGGGAAAAACCGGATTCACATTCATCTATGACGAACTGGAAGCCGAAGAACCTGTCACTTGGAGCTATCTGCTACATACGGTCACCAATCCGATGAATGTCAATATGGTAAACGAGTTTGTGCACGTCCAGGCTACCAGTAAGAACGGCATTTCCGACGCCTATCTACTGGGCAGTGATGAATTGAAGACAGACACCACCAGCCAATTCTTCACTCCTGCCACCAATTGGCTGCGCGCCGACGACAAAGGGAACTTCAAGAAGTATCCGAACCATTGGCATTTCACCGCCACTTCAGGCAAGCACAAAGTGTATCGTTTTGTCACTATCATCAACACACACATCAACAAAACTACACCGGACAAACCATTTGCCGTACCACAGCGCCTGAAAGACGGCAGCATCAAGATGGGAAGCTGGATCATCAAAGCCAATGTATCTTCCGAAGGCAAACCCTCATTCGATGTACGTTTTCCAAGACCCCAGTACGATGCGGCAGTGACCTATGACGGTGACGTGACCGTAGTACGCGAAGACGGTTACGAAACAACTTTAAGAGACAAATTACCCGAACTGGAAATCTAATAATACCGAAAAACATATGAAATCGAATAGATTCATGCAACGGGGCTTTACCCTGACACTCTGCCTGATGGTATCGTTATTGGTGGGAGCGCAAACTCCCAAGAAGCCGCGTATGCAGACTTCCGCTTCCCCAAAAGAAACGATATATAAATCTTGGGAAGATATGCAAGCCGAACTGAAAACAAAGAGTACACCTGCCAAAGCTCCTGCACAGACCGGCAAAAGCAATGCTGCCAAGAATAAAACGGTTAACAAAGCGCCCAAGGAGAAAAAAACGGCAACTCCCACAAAGTCCTACATCGCCCTGAAGACTAACGTGCCTTTTCTGGCAGTAGGCATACAAAATCTGGCAATAGAAATAAAACTGCACAAACATATCTCCATTGACTTCCCTGTGATGTGGAGCATCGGAGATATCGAGCGTGAGCATGGACTGCATACCATCGCTTTCCAACCCGAAGGGCGCTGGTGGTTGAAGTCTGCAGGCGAAGGACACTTCTTCGGTCTGCACGCCCATGCCGCCTGGTTCAACCTGAAATGGGAAGATACGCGTTATCAAAGCGAGCAATATCCTTTGTTGGGCGCCGGCATCAGTTATGGTTATAAGTTGCCTTTTTCCGAACATTGGGGAGCCGAATTTACGCTTGGTGCGGGATATGCCAACATGAAATACAATACATATTACAACATAGAGAACGGCGCAAAGCTGGATACCCGTAAACGTAACTATTGGGGTATCACCCGCGTAGGCGCATCCTTGATTTACCGTTTCTAATACCTGCAAGATTATGAAGAAGAACTCATACACACCGCTTTTCAAAAGAATTTGTTGCCTGCTGTTGTCCCTGACAATGACTGCCTGCAGCCTTTACGAACATCCCGAAATGACCGAAAACGGAGAAATAGGAATAGACCCTACGGCAGTAAACGTCAACATCAACCTGTCTCTGCAACTGAAAACAGACGAGGCGGCCAATGACGAGGTTGCTTCCCGCGCCGACGCCGAAACCGGATACCGCCACCGCATTATTGTGGACGCTTATCTGAACCGTATCCTTTCCAAACGACAGGTTGTCTACAAAGAACTGACCGAAGCGGCAAAGCTGGATATGGAACTCAATCTGAAACTCCATGCACGCGACTATCAACTGGTGATATGGGCAGACTACGTCAGTGAAGACAGTGATGATGATCTTTTCTACAACACCACTACGCTCGCCCCTGTCATCTCGCCCGAAACCTATCTTGGAAACTCGGAGTATAAAGATGTGCTTTATAGTTGTCAGGAGCTGAACTTAAGTAAATATCGCAACCAATGGAATGCCCAAGTAGCATTGAATCCCGAAATGAAACGTCCCACCGCACGTTATGAACTCATAGCCAACGACATAGAGACGTTTATGACAAACGGTGCGAAAGCGGGCAGCAAATATACCATGACCGTACGCTATCTGGGTTTCTACGACACAGGCTTCCACACGTTGGATGGCATCAGCAAACATGGTTTGCAGTACGTCACATACAAACGCACGATTACCGTTCCCCAAGAAGGAACGCAAGAGATGAGCATTGCTTTCGACCACATCTTCGTACCCGAAAATGGTGAAGTGCCCATTGCCGTAGAGTTGAGTAATGATAAAAACGCACTGCTGGCACGCACCTACCTGACCCTGCAATGCAAGACAGGCGACCGCATCGTGAAGCGTTCCAATTTCCTTACCGCCGACCCGTCCGGAGGTATCGGTGTAGATCCCGGCTACGACGGAACGATAGATGAGGATCTGACCGTAGAATAAGAATCAATGAGAATCAATAATAATTATATAACACTTTAATATTTCTAAGATTATGAAAAGAAGTTTACTAAACATCGCAATGGCTGCATTTATCAGCTGTTTTGCAGCTTGCAGTGAAGAAGAAATTATCGCCACCCAGGACGGAACTCCCAAGGAAGTAACCGTCATGGCACAAGTTCCTACGAATCCGGCTACACGCAGCGTAGGAGTAGACAATGTAATTGGTGACAACCAACTGCGTTGTATCCTCTCCGTTGTGAACAGTGCAAACAATTCAGAGCTTACCCGTATAGAAAAACTGGTAGGTGCAGATGATACCAAAATATCATTCACTTTTACAGTAGGCAGTGACGTAGATTACAATTGCTTGTTCTGGGCAGATTATGTAGATAATAATGTAAGTAAATCCGGTGAAAGATATGCCGATAAGTACTACAACACAACCAATCTGCAAGGTATCAGTGTAAAGGTAGATGCCGACACGCCGGCCAACAACGCCAAATTGTTCAACAATGCCGCTGCCGATGCCTTCTATGGTGTACTTCCTAAGGCCTACATTGCCGACGCTCAAACGCCGAGCATTGCTTTGAAGCGTCCGTTTGCCAAACTGAACCTGAAACCTGAGGCTGGCGATGAATGGGCAAACCAAATCACAGCAATGGATATAGAATTTAATATGCCGGGAGAGTTCAACATGTTGACAGGTAAAGCTGCCGGTTCCAAGACGCTCGTGAAAGCAACCGGAGTATCCAAAGTTGAAAACGCTTATTTCTCAACATTCTTGTTCATTGAAAATCCCGAAACAGCAAAGTTCAATGATGATATCAAAATAAGTTTCGTCAAACCGGGCTCCGAAACTTCCGAAACAGTAACAAGAACTATCAAAGGAGGATTTAATATTAAACCGAATAATGAAATTAATGGCGAAGCCAACCTCTCTAAAGAACAAGATATTACTGTGGATGTAACCGTTGACGGTAAGCCTGAAGATCCAAATGCACCGAAAGTAGGAGATTACTTCTATACTGACGGCACTTGGTCCACAGAGCTAAATGGTGAAAAGACCGTAGCCGGTGTTATTTTTGACTTGGCAGCGGATGACGTTTTAGATAATTACGGAGGAAGCAACCTGCAAGACAAAGTAAGAGGATGGGTAGTGGCATTGAACGATATTTCCGCTAAATGGTATGGAGGAACAAGCAAACTTGCTACCGAATCTAGCACAAATTTAGCAGCAGCAATTGAAGGTGTGGTTGCTATAAACAACACTTTAGCTAATCAGCAAGGTGAACTGTTAGGATACAAGAACTCCCAAGCCATAAAAGCAGCTACTACTGACGAGGAACCTTTCCCTGCCAACACAGCCTGTTTAGAATATACCCCCGCAGTAACCGGTGCAAATACAGGTTGGTATATGCCCTCTATTGCTCAGGCTTTACGAATACACACTGCAAAAACAACAATTGAGGCTAAATTAACAGCAGCAGGAGGAGCAGCCTTTGACAAGGCCACATATTTAACAAGCACTTTATGCAGTACAAACAGTATGTATAATGTATTTGGAGTTGTATTGGACAATCCAGAAGCAACTGATCGATACGGTACCGGAAGATCTACTAAAGTAAACAGCTCATATAAAGTTCGTGCCGTCCTGACTTTTTAATTCCCCATAAACGACCTTATACCAATCCCAAGAAAGGCAAGGCCCCTCATTCCTTGCCTTTCTTCATTTATAGCTTTGTCATTCGGAGCATAGTGAAGCATCTCCTCTCTCATCCTTACTCATAACATGAGCAGCTTTTCTATTTAGCTCTGAATGACAAAGCCCAATGATTAACATTCCCCCCTATTAATACAAAGGAAAACCTTCTAACAAAAGCTACGGCTTTCTTACATAAAAAGACTAAAAGACACAAGCTACTATTTCTCAAACTATCAACAACTATTAAAAAAGGCATCCCCACAAAACAATTACAACAAGCCGTATTAAATCTCTGTTTTTTATAATTACTCCGGTAGAAATAAAGATTTATTCCTATCTTTGTCTCAAAGAACCTTATCAATCAGCAAACCATGGCAAAGTCTATCTTAAAATCTATATTATTGTCCATATTACTTTGTATATTTACATTCTCTCTTTATGCACAGGCAGCCAAGCATATCAGTTTTGCCCACCTCGGTGTGAATGAAGGATTATCGCAAAGCACTATTTTCGACATTGTTCAGGACAGACAAGGCAATATGTGGTTTGCCACCTACGACGGATTGAACAAATACGACGGCTACGACTTCACTGTATATCAACATGATGAACAAAACCCATACAGCATCGGTTGCGATATAACCAGATCATGCATGGTCGATTCGCAAGGGAATTTATGGATAGGTACGGAAGAAGGCTTGTCACTTTATGATGCGTCACAAGATAAATTCTACAATTATCACTATCAAAAAAACAGGCCCATTAGCGGTATTGTGGAAATCAGCGAGAATCAATTACTTTTATTCTCCAATAAGAGCAAAAGCCTTTTGCTGTTTGATACCGAAACCCAACAATTTTCCAACGAGCCCCTACATCCCTCATTGTTGTCCATATCCCCTACCACCATCAGCAGGCAGGGAGACAATGTATATATAGGAAGTTATAAAGGAGTGTTTGTCTACTCAATCTCACGCAAGACACTCGAAGACATCACACCTAACGAACTTCAGGACAAACAAATACTTGCTATTCTACAACAATCCCCTATTTGCCTATGGATAGGAACAGAAGGGCATGGACTGTACAAAGTCAATCCACAGACCAAAGAAACAACCAATTATGTCAACACCCCCGGGAAAAAGGGAGGAATCAGTTCCAACTATATCCGTTCGCTGGCGCTTGATTCACAAAACGATTTGTGGATAGGCACCATCAACTCTTTGAACACCTATAATGAGACGACCGATTCGTTCGACAGCTACACCAGCGACACAGAAGTCAACGGCAGTCTTTCGCAAACATCCGTCCGCGATATATTTATGGACTCGCAGGGCGGAATGTGGTTAGGCACCTTCTATGGCGGATTAAACTATTACCATCCTCTCAAGAACCGTTTCCAGAACATCCGTTCCATCCCCAAAACAAATTCGCTGAACAGCAACATCATCGGATGTATCAAGGAAGACAAGCATAAAAAACTTTGGATAGGCACCAATAATGGCGGCCTGAACTTTTACGACCCGCAGACCTGCCAATTTGTACATTACACCCGGAAAGACGGGCTTGCCTCCAATGACGTAAAAGCCATTTATGTTGATGAAGCGCAGAATTTGGTCTACATCGGTACCCACACCGGAGGCCTCAGCATCCTGCACCGCAATTCCGGCCGCATCGAAACATTCAACCAAAGAGCCACACGAAACATATACGACATTGAACCGGCGATCAACGGTGACTTATGGCTGACCGGAATGACAGTCCTTATACGTTTCAACCCTCAGAAGAAGACACTTACCCGCATCACTGCCCAAAGCGACGGACGCCCTTTGGCACAAGAGGAGTTTACCTATATTTTGCGCGACAGCCAGCAACGCCTTTGGATGGGCAGCGAAAAGGGAATGAACGTATATACGGAAAATAAGGACGGACTATTGGTCTGCCCCATATTGCCGGAAGGTTTTCCAATAAGGCATAAGGCGGTTACAGCCATACACGAAGCCCATAACGGAATATTCTGGATAGGAACGCGAAGCGGACTTTTCCGCTTTGACGAAAACAAAAAAGAGTATAAGCAATACACCACCGCCGACGGACTTCCCAACAACGTTATTCATGGAATATTGGAAGACGCCAACGGCGGATTGTGGCTAAGTACCAACAAAGGATTGAGCCGTCTCCAGCCCGAAACAGAGAAATTCCGCAATTATACGGACAACGACGGGCTTCAAAGCAACCAGTTCACCAACAATGCCCATTGCCGGACAGCAGACGGACAAATGTATTTCGGCGGCATCAACGGCATCACCCTGTTCCATCCGGAACAGATAGTGGACAATCCATACACTCCACCGGTTGTTATCACCCAACTGCACCTGTTCAACCGAAGGGTCTTTCCCAATGACGACACCGGCATATTGAAGACAGATATCAGCGGGACAAAAAGCATCACACTGTCGAGCAAACAGTCCATGTTTTCACTGGATTTCGTCGTATCCAACTACATATCAGGCAATCACAACACATTCGCCTATATGCTGAAAGGCTTCGACAAAGAATGGTATTACTCCAACAACCTGCGCACAGTGTCCTACTCCAACCTGCCGGCGGGCACCTATCATTTCCTTGTAAAAGCCGCCAACAGCGACGGGAAATGGAATGAAACGCCCACAGAACTGGAAATCGTGGTGCTTCCTGTCTGGTACAAAACGTGGTGGGCTATCCTGCTGTTCATCATCGCTTTTGTCTCCATCACCATTTTTATATTCCGTTATTTCTGGTTGCGCAAAAGCATGGAAGCGAAACTGCAAATGGAACGCGTGGACAAAGAGCGGCAGAAAGAAGTGAGCGAAATGAAACTACGTTTCTTCATCAACATTTCCCATGAGTTGCGTACCCCACTCACCCTGATTCTCGCCCCGGTACAGGAAATGCTGGACAAAGTAAGCGACCGGTGGCTGCACAGGCAACTGGAACATGTACAGAAGAATACCAACCGACTGCTGCATTTGGTGAACCAACTAATGGACTACCGACGCGCCGAATTAGGTGTGTTCAATTTGAAAGTAAGGCTCAATCTGATACACAATGTGGTCGAAAAGAATTTCCTGTTCTATGAACGTCTGGCCCAACGCAAACGGATAGCCTATAACCTCAGTTCCAATGCAGAAGGACGTGAGATATTCTGTGATCCGGATTATATGGAACTGATTGTAAACAATCTGCTTTCCAATGCCTTCAAATACACAGGTGAAGGCAAAAGCATCACAGTGACCTTGAAGGAAGAGAATCACGAGTTACTCCTTCAGGTAAAAGATACAGGAAGCGGCATCCCCATTGACAAACAGGGCAAAATCTTCGAACGCTTCTATCAGGCAGACAACGAGCACTTGGGCAGCGGCATCGGGCTATCACTGGTACAACGCCTCGTGGAGCTGCATCATGGGCGTATCGAACTGGAGAGCGAAGAAGGCGTCGGAAGCACTTTCTCCATCTATCTGCCCACCGAGGAGTCGACATACCTTCCGGAAGAGAAACTGGTTGAGTCCGAATCCATCGAGGAACAGAGAGTCTACACCACCAACAACCGGGACATGTATGTCATCGATACGGAAGACAAAGAAAGTCCGGAAGACGAGGCATCCCCGGAAGAGACGGCAGCTAAAGACAGACAAAACAAAGAAAGCATCCTGATTGTGGAAGACAACACAGACATCCGCCAATACCTCTGTGAGGAGTTGGGCAAAACCTACCATATACTGAAAGCAGAAAACGGCGAGGAAGCGTTGTCCATTGTGAAAGAGCAAGAGGTGAGCCTCATACTGACGGATGTCATGATGCCCGTTATGGACGGCCTGCAGCTATGCAAACAGATTAAACAGAATCTGCGCACCTGCCATATACCTGTCATCATATTGTCCGCCAAGACGGACCTGAAAGAACAATTGGAAGGACTGCAAGTCGGTGCGGACGACTATATTCCCAAGCCTTTCTCTATGATAATGATCGCTACAAAGATCAAGAACCTGTTCCGCACCCGCTACCGGGCTATCGAACACTATTCCAACTCCTTGGAAGTAGAACCCGAAAAAGTAGCACTCAATCCGTTGGACGAAGAGTTGTTGAAAAAAGCGGTAGCCATTGTGGAGAAGCACATGGACAACGTGGAGTTTTCCACCGAGATATTCGCCCGCGAAATGTGCATGAGCCGTTCCAACCTGCACATCAAGATGAAAGCACTGACGGGAGAATCTGCCAATGACTTCATTCGCAAGATGCGTTTCAACCAGGCATGCAAGCTGCTGAAAGAAGGGAAATACACAGTTTCGGAAATCAGTGGAATGGTGGGTTTCAACACCCCATCCTACTTCGCCACCAGCTTTAAAAAATACTTCGGTTGCCTGCCGTCAGAGTACGGGAAATAGCCGCTTGGACAGATTCAAAATATAATTCTACAAAAGTGAGACGGGGATAAACCCGTCTCACTTTTTATTATACACCATTACAAGCGAAGAAAGAATAACTTCTCTACCTTTGCTTCAAACGAATTACACCCATAACAATCATATCAACTTTTACTATCATGAAAAAACTCTTACTACTCTTATTGACGCTTACACTCTCCCTGCAAGGCAGCCTTGCACAAACCACAGAACAAGACCGTAAAATGAAATGGTGGCGCGAAGCACGCTTCGGGATGTTCATCCACTGGGGCCCCTACTCCATTCTGGGAGGTGTCTACAATGACTATCTGCAACGGCTCGGAGGAACAGAATGGATTATGAACCGCTGCAAAATTCCGGTAAAAGAATACCGGGCAATAACCCGGACGTTCAACCCTGTGAAATACGATGCCGAAGCATGGGTGAAAATGGCGAAAGATGCCGGTATGAAATACTTGGTGATTACCACCAAGCATCACGACGGTTTCGCCATGTTCAAATCCAATGCCAGCCGGTACAACATCGTCGATTTCACCCCATACGGCAAGGATATACTGGATGCTTTGGCAAAAGCCTGCCGCAAACACGACATGAAATTAGGTTTCTACTATTCACAGATACAGGACTGGAACAACCCGGGAGGAACTACCCACAGAAGGCCCATGAGTCAAGGATGGCCCAACCCGAAAGCAGAAGAGATAGATGCCTACACTTTGGCGCACAATGGCAGTTGGGACCCTTTGCAACAGACAGCTACCCTTGAAGAATACTTTGACAACGTGGCGATTCCCCAAATTAAGGAGCTGCTGACCAACTACGGCGACATAGCCGTATTCTTTTGGGATACCCCATCCGGAATGCCCGAGAAATATGCCCAAAAAATAAGCAACCTTTTCAAAGACCACCCGCACATCATCACCAACGACCGCCTGATCAGAGGCAATGAGAAATATACCGGCGACTACAAAACACCCGAACAAACTATCCCCACCCTCAAGCAACTGGATGGCACAGATTGGGAAACATGCATGACCCTGAATGACAGTTGGGGATACAAAAAGCGCGGTTGCACATGGAAAACATCTCGCACATTGATTTTGAACCTGATCAATATTGTCTCAAAAGGAGGCAACTACCTTCTCAATATCGCCCCCGACGGTGAAGGATCCATTCCCGAAATCAATTACCGCCGCCTGAAAGACATCGGGAACTGGATGAAGAAATATGGAGAATCCATTTATGGAACCGAACGCGTACAGACTGACGAACCGAAATGGGGACGTTGCACACAAAAAATTGCGGGCAACCGGACTTATGTATATCTGCATGTCATAGACTGGCCCGAAGACGGACAGCTCCTGTTCCGTCTCTATGAAGACGCCGCTTCGGCAACCCTATTGCACAACGGGCATCCCTTGAAATTCAAGAACACCCACGACGGTATTTATATCGACCTTCCCAAAGAAGCTCCCGACCAATATGCCTCCGTCATCAAGCTGGAGTTCAACAAGAAACTTCCTCAAATCAAAATCAAGCCGATGAACACCACAAACTACGAGATCGTAGATGAGAATAATAAGAAGGACAAAGAAAATGCACAGATTCAAAAGCCCATTCTACAAAATTAAAACTGTTTTGCACCCATGTAGCAATTCATTAGATGAGCCAACAAGCCGTTTACATACCAATGGGATACCTTTGTAATCATTAGTATGGAATCATTTAAGAACAATATAACATGAAAAAACAGCTTTTTATTCTCTTGACATTCTGCCTGACGCTGGCTGCCGCGCGGGCCGGAAATGCTACTTACGTACACGAAAATGTGCGCGAAACCCCGTATCCGCAGCAGGGACATACTTTATACATAAACCCTGCCCCGTTGTTAGTGCCCCAAAGCACCAAGCAGTCGGACTACCTGCAATTCAACCTGTCGCGAAGCAAAGACTTTTCGGACGCAAGTACCCTCCTGTCACAGCCCAAACCCTGGTGCATGTTTAACCCGCACAAGGTGCTGGAAAGCGGCACATGGTACTGGCGCGTGCGTTCGGTGAGCAAAGAAGGCAAAGAACTCCCTTGGAGTAAAACTTACAGCTTCACTGTAACCGATGACATACCTCAATTCGTCACTCCCGAAGTAAATGTTTTCCTGAACAACATTCCTCAGGCATACCCCCGCATCTATTGCTTCCTGAACGGCAATCTGGAAAAGGCGCGCAAGAAAGTGCGCTCCAATCCGGAATTCGAGAATATGATCAACGATTCGCGTAATGCACTCGGCTCCAATTACACCAACGACACCAAGCCATACAGGCAGATCACCCGCATGGCTGCCGAATGTGACAACCTGAATACCGCTTACCAAATGCTGCAACTGGACGTGTACGCCGATAAGATGGTGCAGAATGTACGTTGCCTGCTGGCAGTGGAACCCGACAAGAAAGTCATCAACAATGACTTCAATGCCGGAGAACTGATTTACACTCTGGCGTGCACCTACGAAAATTGTTACGACCGCTTCACTCCGCAAGAGCGCAAGCAAATGGAAGGCATCATTATGGACGTATTGTCACTCTATTATAAAAAACACATGATAGAGAAAAAAGAAACCCATATCTTCGACAATCATTTCTGGCAATTCGCTTTCCGTCACTTCATGCAAGCGGCACTGGTGATGTACGACAAATACCCGCTTGCCAAAGAATATCTGGAATATAGCTACGAGCTATGGACAGCGCGTGCTCCGGCATCCGGTTTCAACCGCGACGGCTCATGGCACAACGGAACAAGCTATTTCAGCGCCAATGCCGTCACTCTGGCTTATGTTCCCTCTTTATTCAGCTACCTGACAAAAACGGACTTCATGCAACACCCCTGGTATAAGAACGCCGGTCTTGCCCTATTGTATAGCTGGCAACCCCGGTCATTGAGCGCTGGTTTCGGTGACGGACATGAGAAGAACAACGGCAAGCCCCTGCGTATCCGAAGCGCCTTTGCCGACTTCATGGCACGTACCACCGGAGACCCTTATGCCGCATGGTATTCGTCCATCAACAACCGTTATAAGACGGAATCCGAAACACGCCTCTACCGCATGGCATGCGGCAAGCAACGCCCCCCGAAAGCCGAGTTACCATCGGATGCCCCCAAAGCCGTATGGTTCAAAGACACCGGCGAAATGATAGCCAACAACGACCTGAAAAACTATAAGCATAATATCAGCCTCAGCTTCCGTTCCGGCGCGTTCGGTTCCGGCAGCCACACACATTCCAATCAAAACGCCTTCAACCTGCACTACGGCGGCAAAGCCATCTATCATGCAGTAGGTCATTATATGAACTTTTCCGATCCGCACAATCTGTTGTCCTACCGCAATACACGCGCCCACAACACCTTGCTGGTAGACGGCATCGGTCAGCCGTTCACCACACGCGCCTACGGAGACATCGTCCGTATGTTCAACGGTGAGCACATTTCCTACGCTCTGGGTGACGCGTCCAATGCCTATTGCGGCATCAGCGAATACCCCATGTGGCAGAAGAACTTCGCCAACCACAACCTCGAACAGTCGCGTGAAAACGGTTTTGGAGAGACTCCGCTAAAGAAATACCGCCGTCACATATTCCTGCTGCATCCCAATATCGTAGTGATCTACGATGAGCTGGAAGCCGGCAAGGCTGTCCGCTGGGACTGGCTGCTGCACAGTCCGGTGAAATTCCAAATAGACGAAGCGACATCCACACTGACAACCCGCAACAAAAAGAGCAGATACACCTCTGTTGCCCGCCTGTTCAGTGAGCAGAAGTGCACCATCAGCCAAACAGACAAGTTTGCTGCCGAACCGAATACGAAGGCAGGCGTGCGCGGTGAAGATTTTACCGCCCCTTGGTCGCTGACAGCCAGCTATGCGCCCAGCAAGACCAACCGCATCCTTACCATCATCCAAGTGGAAGCGGACGGGAACCGGATTGTAGACATCAAGCATGCCGACAGCAACAGTTTTCAATGCGGCGACTGGAAGATTGAAGCGGAGCTGAACACCAAGCGCCCGGCAAGCCTATACATCCGGAACAGTAAAACGCAAGCCACATTCAGTTACGGAAAAGAGAAACCGGTCATGAACGGCCAAGTGTACGAAAGTAAGGACAAAAATTCCTCTATCCTATATGACAGTTTTGACGGTAAATGGGAAGTGCAGGAGATGAAAGACAGGCCTGCGCAAGCTACCGGCAAGATAAAATAGTATACTTATTTAAATCATCCACTATGCAATAATAAGCTTTTTTCTCATCACTCATCACTTTTATGGTCAACCGCCTATAAATGCGGAAGTTAATAAGTTGTGAGAAGCGTTGTGACAGTGACGACCGACATTTGGTCGTCACTGCTTTTTTGCAGCGTCATGTTCTCTACAACGATGTAACATTCTTATTTACAGCTACAACAAACATCCTATGTAACTCATTCTTCAAGGTTATTAAAATACCTTTCTTCAGCCAAAATTAAGGCCGTTCAGCGCTTTATTCTTCAAAAATCCCGTAATGTCGCTGCAATCCCCACGTATAATGAAAGGACTCCGGCAGTCGGTTCACCTGGCATACGGAGCAACTACGAGTTCAACAGTACAAACTGCGAGTTTCAATATTGAAGCGGACAAACGGGTATGCAAAGCATCTCGGCCACGTATTGAAAAAGAACAATCTAAAAAAGCAGACACACAAACAGGAGCATTGTCTACCGAATTATAAGAGTTGGACAAAATTAAAACACAATCCGACAAATTTGAAACAGGACAAGGCAATACTACGAAGCCTTTCAACATTATCATGCCCCATTCTGCCCATATACCGCTATCTTTGCTACATAATGCCATAAAAAAACATATTGCAAAATCTATCACACATGAAAAGAAACCTGCTGTTTGTCATCGCAACGTGGTGCGTGACAGTATGCTGTTACAGTCAGATCGATTGGAAAACGTTTATGTCCGGACAGGACATGATATGGAACCGTCTGCCTCAGACATGGTATGAAGCCCCCTTTATGGGAAACGGAAGTATGGGGACCTACATCTGCAAAGAACCGGAAAAGAATGCAATACGGGTGGACGTAAACAACAGTATGGTGCACGATCACCGCGAAGACGACAAAGGCATCTATGGAAGAAGCCGCCTGCTCATAGGCTACTTCCTCCTCCACCCCGTAGGTGAAATCACTTCCGGAACCATGCGGCTCGACCTATGGGATGCCGAAACCCGGGGATGCATCCGCACCACATCGGGGGAAATAAAGCTAAGGGCCTGCGTCACCTCCGAAAGCCCCTACATCATTGTCGAAGCGGAAGCAACGGAAGGCGAGAGAGATTTTACCTGGCGGTTCTATCCGGAAAGCACCGATTCGCCCAGACAGCTGAACGCCATACTGAAAAAAAGCAAGAACCACTTCAAGAAAGACTATATATCCAACCCCGCATCACAACTGTACGAACGCAACGGGCTGAACTACTGCTGGCAACCGTTGCTGGCAGGTGGAGGTACCGCCACCGTCTGGAAAGAAATAAGGAAAGGCAATAAAAGCGTCCTTGTCATCAGCAACACACACTCCTTTCCGGAGACCGACGCCCTGAAAAAGGCGGAGACCGCATTGGCAAACCTGCAAACGGCGGATATATCCCTCCTCCGGCAAGCACACCGGGACTGGTGGCACAATTATTACCCCCAAAGCTTCATAAGCCTGCCCGACAAAAAGATAGAAAACTTCTATTGGGCGCAAATGTACAAGCTGGCATCCGCAACACGCGTCGGCGGCGGACTGCTGGACAACAGCGGCCCCTGGCAAGTGCTGACGCCATGGCCCAACACCTGGTGGAACCTGAACGTGCAACTAAGCTACTGGCCCGTCTATGCCTCCAACAGGCTGGAGCTGGGTATGCCGGTGGTGGATGCGATAAACAACAACTTTGAAAACTTAATAAACAATGTGCCAGAAGCCTACCGGAAAGATGCCGCCGCACTGCCCGTAGCCACCGACTTCAACTTGGTGGGAGTAGATGTGCGCGTGCCCGGCAGCAAGCCGTTCGCCCAAGTGGGCAACCTCCCATGGTTATGCCATAACCTCTGGTTACAATACCGTTACAGCATGGACGAGAGCATCCTGCGAAATACGGTCTACCCCACTCTAAGACGTGCCATCAACTTCTATCTTCCTTTCCTCGAAGAAGACGGGCAAGGCATACTGCACCTGAAAGAGACCTACTCTCCGGAATACGGAAACGCCAAAGACTGCAACTACGACCTTGCACTGCTCCGCTGGGGATGCCTGACTCTGCTTGAGGCTTGCCGCATTCTGTCCATCAACGACGAACTATGCCCCACATGGCAGCACATCGCCGACAAACTGACCGACTATCCCCAAAACGAGGATGGCATGATGATAGGGAAAGATGTCCCCTACAACCGTTCGCACCGCCACTTCTCACACCTGCTGATGTTCTATCCGCTCCATCTTCTGAACGCGGAGCAGAAAGGCAGCAAAGAACTACTGGAGAAGTCGGTGGAACACTGGCACAGCCTGCCCGACAATATCCTCGGATTTTCCTATACGGGCGCATCCTTATTGTACGCCGCTTTCGGTGAAGGAAACAAGGCATTGGAAAAATTAAACGGCCTGTTTGCCCTCACCCTGCGTCCCAACACAATGTATATGGAAAGCGGTCCCGTTATCGAAACGCCCCTATCAGGCGCACAATGTGTCCACGAGATGCTGTTGCAGAGCTGGGGAAAGAAAATACGCGTATTCCCCGCCGTCCCCTCCCAATGGCAGGACGTCCGGTTCCAAGACCTGCGGGCAGAAGGCGCTTTCCTCGTTTCCGCCATCCGCAAAGGAGGGAAAACAACAGACATACGGATTAAAAGCCTCGCGGGAGAACCCTGCATCTTACAGACGGATATGGAAAATCCTGTTGTCAAAATCGGCAATGCCATGCTGGTTCCCCAAGGCAAAGGTGTGTACGCATTGGATATACGAAAAGGCGAAACGGTGACCATCACGTCCCAAGCTGCCGAAGCATCCCCGATAGGCCCGGTTGAAGGCAAAGGAGGGAACTTTTTCGGGTTGCCATGATACTTCTGTCCGATAAAACACAAAATTAAAACTATATGCGACAAAAGTGAGACGTCTTTGGACCCTTCCGAAGTTCCTTTCAACAACCTTATACAAGATATTTACCGAATATCCATATTTTTGCATACGAACAATAATCACTAATATTCAATAAATATGAAAAGAAACTCCTTGTTATTTGCAACCGCCCTGCTCATCGGCCTGACCGGTTGTAAAAACACCCCGGTCCCCCAAGAGGCATGGATGAGCAACGCGCTCGACGCCGCTTCCTACCAATTGAAACTGACCGCTGAAGAACTTTCCGGAACAGGCAAGCTGCCACGCTCCATATATTCCGGTTATGACGTGAATTTCCTTGACACGCAACTGCAACGTGAAGACAAATCATATATAGACTCTCTGCATCCCAATCCACCGGCTTTGCAACTGGGCCAAAGATATCTTTGCAGCATTTACGACTGGACCAGCGGTTTCTTTCCCGGCAGCCTTTGGTATGCTTACGAAATGACCGGCGATGAGGAGTTGAAGAACCGCGCCATCGAGTACACCAACCTGCTGAACCCCATACGTGAGCTGAAAGGCACGCACGATATAGGCTTCATGATGAATTGCAGCTACGGCAACGCGCTTCGCCTTGCCCCCAACGACACCATAAAAGCGGTACTTATAGAAACCGCGGATAATTTATGTTCCCGTTTCAATCCGGAAATAGGCTGCATCCGTTCATGGGATTTCGGCGAATGGAACTTCCCGGTCATCATTGACAATATGATGAATCTGGACCTGCTGTTCAACGTTTCCAAGCTGACAGGAGACAACAAATACAAAGACATAGCCGTAAAGCATGCGCAGACCACCATGAAAAACCATTTCCGTCCCGACTACACCTCCTATCATGTGGTGAGCTACAACAATGACGGAAGTGTAGAAGTCAAACAGACGCATCAAGGCAAAAATGCCGAGTCGGCATGGTCGCGCGGACAGGCATGGGGAGTGTACGGCTACACCTCTTGCTATCGTGAAACCCAGGACGTGGCTTTCTTGCAAGAAGCCGTTCACATTGCAGACATGATCATGGAACGCGTAAAGACCGACGACCTTATCCCCTACTGGGATTATGACGCTCCGGCAGGCGAAAAAACGCCACGCGACGCATCGGCCGCAGCCATTACGGCATCCGCATTCTTAGAACTCAGCACGTTCGTGCCCGACGGCAAGAAATATGCCGACTATGCCGAGACTATATTGAAAAGTCTTTCCGGTCCCGGTTATCTGTCTGCCAAAGGCAGCAACCAGGGTTATGTGCTGATGCACTCCACAGGCTCACTGCCGCATGGTTCCGAGATAGATGTACCGCTGAATTATGCTGACTACTACTATCTGGAAGCAATGAAAAGATACATGGACAGACATCAGTAATAACTCATAAACAAAACAGACATTTAATTTTAAGGTAAAAAAGGGTTTTATTTGGATTAACAAGGTTGGGGAAAGGCTGGATTTGCAAAAGTTCAGCCTTTTTCTTTTCTCAATTTCTCTTATTCATGCCGATTGGCTACTTTTGCCTTTAAAAGAAAAACTGTTTAACAACTATTTCCATGAACCGACAACTCATTTACAGAATTCTTGCAGGAAGCTTATTCCTACTTTTCCCCTTCATCATGCAGGCCCAAGTCATCTTGAAAAACTGGGCCATCGAGGACCATTCCGGCGAAATGCAGATAATGGTATCCGGTGACACACTGGACATAACGGCCCCCAAAGGCCTTACGCTATGGTATAACAAACGTCTGACAGGCGACTATGAAATCAGTTACCGCATAAAGATGTTGATGCAGGGCGGGAAGTACGACCGCTTAAGCGACCTGAACTGTTTCTGGGGCGCCAACGACCCGGAGCATCCTGAGAACCTGCATGCACAGGCAGCATGGAGAAAAGGCATCTTCCAACACTACAAGTCCTTAAAGCTGTTTTACGTGGGATATGGAGGAAACCATAACTCCACCACCCGTTTCCGTCAATACTACGGCGGAGGCCCTTCTTTGAACGATTCAATAGCAAGGCCTGTAATCAAGGAATATACAGATCCCGCTCACCTGCTGTTCCCCAACCAATGGTATCACATCCAAATCCGGGTGCAGAAAGGAATCACAACCTACCGCATCAATGGAGAAGAACTATTCCGCCTCTCTATCAAACGCAACGAAGGCGACGGACATTTCGGATTGAGACTGTTACAGAACCATGTGCTATTCACTGACTTTCAAGTTCACCATACTTTCACTGGAGGTTTCCGGAAAAAAGCAGGAAGATTATAAAGAAGGCCTGAGGAAAGCTCCACAATCCAACAAGAGAAATCAGCCGAAACATCAAACAAAATCTTTCATTCCCTTATAGATTTTGTCTTTATACACTTAGTTAAGCCTCGTTTTTCAGTTGCGGGCTGTACGGTTGCCAACTGTGGGCTGTTCGGCCCGCAACCGGAAACCGTACAGCCCGCAGTTGGAAAACGAAGTTTAGCTTATAGTTTAGCAAGGTTTTACATGGTTTAAAAACAGAAAACGTATTGGATAAAACAAGGTTCTGCCCCTGTGCAAAAAGTGATAATGCGTGATGACAAAAGTTTTGTCGTCACGCATTATTTGGTTGTCATCACGCTATAGTCGGCTTACTCTTAGAGAGTTAACAGGCTGTGTGACGAGTGATGAGAAAATATCGAAAACAAGTGGTTCGGCGGGCTGACAGAAAGGATTTCACACTGACTTCATCAAGAAACAGAACAGACGGTATAGCTCAAGGTGTTATGAGCCATACCGTCCGTCAATAGACTAATGTGTTAAGTTAGTATTCCGCGTATTTACTCGCCTTCAAAGATGGTGAGAACTGGACGAAGAACATATTGAGAATTAAGAGCCCAGCTACCGGTAGTTGCCGAATTGATATAGGTAAAATTATTATCTACCAGCAAGGTAGATATTTTTGATTGTGCCTTATCAAACGAACTTGTCATCATCCAAGTGTTTCTGGAAGCATTACCGACTAACTTAGCCTGAGTACCTATACGGCTTACCGCAACATCATAGGCTGCTCTTAGCGTTGCATCTTTCGTTGATTCATCGAGTGGTCCATTCTTTTCAGGAGAGATGCCATAAATCCGGGCACAAATATCGTACATCTGGTGTGCGGAAGGTATGTACCAGTCACTAAGATTTGCAGCTGTATGGTTATACTTTGCTCGCAAGCCCTTGTATTGTTTGAATAACAAAGATTGCTCAGTATTATCAAAAATAGCATTAAATGCCTTACTGTACTCATATCCATTGTACGTCCTAACAGTGTAGTCGGCATTATAGGTTTCTGTTGTCGCTAAGGTTGTAATATCAGTCCCGTCAGTGAAACCACCATCTTTGGAGGGGCCTATGTAAATACGATCAGTACCTTCCAATGCCATGGCATAGCCTGCTATTTTCTTGCCTTCGAAGGCAGTCCCGTAGTCACTATTGTCCGTAAAGTTCTCCTTCAATGCAAATATAACACCGATGGCTTTCTCATTATATTCGTTTCCAAATGTACCGTCTTTATAGATAAAGTCGCCTATTTTGGCGGCGAGAGGTCTGGTTGTGATATCCGAATTAGCCGATTCCCAATCTTCTACGTCAATGTCGAATACAATGTCAAATTCAGTATCTTCTATCGGAGATTCTTTCATCATATTACCGCTCACCTTGACGTGTTGGTTGCGAAGCAATGGAACGAGGTCGGCCGGTACTGTTACATTCTGCTGTCCTTGTTTGGTGGTAAAGTTCAGTTTGATTTCTCCCATGTCTTCACTTTCTTCATTAGCAAAGATATAGGCAGAGAAGAGAGTACCGTCGGGGGTAGCTTCCCAGTTGAATTTCGGAATGGAGAAGTCGACAGTCACCATCTCGCCGTCTACAGCCTTGCCGGTGCTGACGTTGAACTTTGATGTCGCATTATAGGAACCGGACAATGCCCAAAGCAGTTTAAATTCCCTCAGGTTCTTTTCCAAGACACTCACCTTGGCAAAAGGACGCACCATTTGGGGTTGCAACACCAACGCCTCACCTGATTTCTTTGAAACCTCACCGCTATAATAGAAAGCATCGGCAGCTTCGTTGTTAATCAAGCTACTCATCTCTTTTATGGCAACGTTTCTCAAATCGGAAGTGTCGTAATACTTATCTGCATAACGGATTGCCCCATCTTCGGAACGGCCGGCAGCGGCAACTGTTCCGTCAACGTAGTCCACCCACATCAGACAATCGTACGTACCGGCATCCACAGCCAAATCGAACGAAATAGCGGCAGTTTCGGCAGAAGGCTCTACGACTACTTCATTACGATAAGCCGGTTGTGAAACTTCGCCTTTTGTCCAAAGTTCGAGGATGCAACGCAATTTGTGCCCGACAATGTCCTCTGCCCCCCCGGCAGTGATGCTTGCAGGGAGAACAGCGGATACATGCATCTGCCCGGCATCAATGCCGTTGTTATCATCGTCACTGCACGAGGTGAACAAACCCATGCAGCATATTATCAGTAGTAATCCTAATATATTCTTTTTCATATTCGTATAAGTTTTAATTAGGGGTTATTTTATGATGGTTAAGACGGGACGAATATCCGCTTGAACTTTAAAGCTGGGCTTAGTAGCCTTTATCGATCCTGCTCCGTCCACCCCGTAACCTATTTGCAGTACATAAGGCGCAGGATCATTAGAAAGCGAGAGTGAATACATATAATATCCTGCATTCTTATTATTTGTCGGAAAATGTTTCGTAATTCCTTTGTCTATTGCATTCATAAAAGCACTATTATAAGCATCGACCTTTGTTACAGCAGGTACTACAGGAGCTGATTCTCCCGCAAAACCAAATAATCCTCCGGTAAATTGTAATAATTGTGCCGAAGATGGTATATACCATCCGGAAGAGTTAGCTACTACTGTGGCTGTTGTTTCTTTCCATTTCTCAAAGACAGTAAGAGCCGGATGATACATTTTATCCTTATTTTGGGTATAAATCTCGGTAGCTAAAATCTTCTTAGTTACGGAAAAACCATTGTATAAGTTCCAATCAGCACCAGAAGCGAGAGCTTTAAAAGCTTCTTTAGAAGCTTTTTGTATTTCAGAATTTACATTAGAGCCATTTTGTTGATAAAAATAAGGACGAATTTTACCATTAAAATAATTCTTATTAGCAGTATCAAAACTATTATCCACTTTTACATTCTGCAACGCCATCACATACCCCTTAATGCTCTTACCCTCACTATTCGGATAATTGCTGATGTCATCGCCCCCTTGTGCTCCTACCGCATATACAATACCGACACAATTCGCTTTATTCTCTTCCGTCAGTTCACTGCTCCACGTACCGTCTATGAAGAAATAGTCTCCTACTTGCGGGTCTTTGCTCGGTTCAGGATCCGGATCTGTACCGGGATCTAATGCCCCGTCACCCATCAGCTTACCACCGGCAGTCATTTGTTGATTACGTTTCAACTCAATGCTTTCTCCCGGTATTTCACGAGTCGATTTACCGGCAGCTGTCGTAAACGTAAGGATAGAGCTACCCAAGGAAAGTCCTGTGGAAGGAGTGAAGACATATCCGGTATATAATATTTGAGGAGCATCTTCCGCAGAAGCAAAGTTCTTGTCATACACTGCCGTAAGCATTTCCGCTCCCGGCTCTCCCGTAGCTACACTGAATGTTTTAGGCATTTCGAAGCTGACGGTCAATCCTGTGAGTGTAGCAAATTTTTCCGCATCGGTTTCTTGCACAATCAACTTAGCAAACGGACGCGTCAGCTTCATGGATTCATTCACCGCAGCAGCATTCTTTTTCACTTCCAGCTTGGCATAGAAGCCGTCGCAAAGGTCGGTATCGAACAAATTGGAGGCAAACTCGTCTTTGACGGTGAGCTGATGCAAGTTGGAAGTATCGTAGTAGGTATCCTCAAAATGGGTATAAGTCACACCATCCACAGAGGTCACCTCGGAAACAGCCGCATCCGCAGCTATAAAGTCCGCCCACATCAGACAGGTGTAATCACCCGGCCGTAATGGAAAGTCGAATGTAGGGACAGTGCCCGCTGCCACCGCAATCTCCTCACGATATTTCAAGAAAGGACTATCGCTCTTTGTCCACACCTCAATGATGCAACGCAGTTTATGAGTAGTAGGAATAGTTATCTGTGCACGTGTTGCCGCAATATCCCCGGGAAGTTCGGCGGAAATGCTCACCCGGCTGTTGTCAGTCTCACCGTTCACCGGCTCTTCCTGGCTGCACGAAGCCAGAAGAACGGTGAACAATAAAGTTATTATAAAATATAGTTTCTTCATTTCTTAAAAATTTAATGTTATTTCAAAGCCCTTGTTGTCTGCAACGGTTTGTCCGTACTTTCCTGTACTTGCATCGTACCTTGTACATTGTCATACAAGACAGAAGAGTTTTCTTGTTGGCGTTTGTAGGGAGCGCCGCCAACAATCACTTCAGGAGTTCCATAGCTGAACATGGCTCCGGTTAACTTATTGGAAATGGTGATAGCGGCAGGTTTATCGGCAGCCATTTCCGCTTCAATTTTCCAGTCGCCCAAAGTGAAACGGTTATTCACCTGCCAGATTTCATCTACACTGCCATTCTCCGTCACCTGAATAACGGTGAGTATCTTATTATTGAGGCTCGGTCCGAAGTTAGCGGTGAGATGCCATTGCTTGGGATACTTTACGGGATCTTGGTCGGCAGGCTCACCACCGGGGAACCACTCATCGGTTGCAGTAATGTCCGGAGTCTGCTCACTGTAAATCTGGGCAACGGAAGTGAAACTGCCCCTACCTTCATAGGTGTAATCGGTTGTCACTTTGTTCCCGGCAACATGCATTTCTACGGGACTATGCAGCAACCATTGCCAGGTTGCAACTTCGTCTGCACCCAATTCATCGTAAATAACAATCTTATTCGGGCGGAGCATAAAGATATGGCGTTTGTAGTTGTTCAAAGGATTGTCACCAAATCCAAACTCCGGCGTCTGGCTGATGCCGGCGGCAACAAAATTCGATTCCCATTGATCGGAAGTACCGCAATATGCATTCGAAGCGTCACCCAAGAAATAAGCGATGTTCTCTCCATTCAATCCCCGGCATATGTTTCCATAGGCCTTCGTAGTGAAAGGCTGGCCGATGCCGTTTATCATAATTGTATTGTGACCGCGGGTGTTGCGGTATTGCAAAAGGTTGTGCTTGTCCGCAAAATTCTGATAATAGCCCGCGCTGATATAGACCGGTCTACCCTTATACAACAATTTGAAACCATTCTGGTCTGCCAGCGTATGACTGCCCGAACCGTAAGGGCTGGAACGGAAAGCCAACGAAAGATTGGAATTCAGATTCCGCATATCGGAGTGCGCCACACCTTCACCGATGTCTTTATGCCAGATAAAGTTCTCAAAAGCACTATCATCCAATTCCGCAGCTGTATAGTCAGCATCCCCCTGAGCAATACGATACAAACGCATATCAAAATTGTCTTTCAGTACCACAGCACACTCCTTGGCATACCAAGCAGCGTAAGAATCACCCGTTTCACGAGCCAAGAAGTCCATGAATCCCACTTGTACTCTTCCCGGTTCTGTCATCCATTTTTCGACTCCGTCACCAAAACTACAGTTGCCCGAACCCGGCAGCCAGGTGTAAGCAATTGCCTTACCGGCATTTTTGTACCAGGGATGTTTCAGAAAATCAGTCTGCGTCAGATGTGAGAATAACATCGGCATCCAGTAGAGCGTATAACAGTTGGTTCCGAAATAGCTGATTCCGTTCTGCCATGCCCCGCTGCGGTTGAAGCCGGAAGCCGGCGCACGCCCAGTCCACAGTTCGTAGAAGTATTCCAGCGCATTCATTGCTTCGGGATATTCCTGACAAATTACCAACGCACCTTGCGTCATGTTGCGCAATACAATTTGCCAAGTATGATTATCGAAGATGTGATTTTCGATTCTTCCCGTATAACTCCGGTAGTAATAATTGACAATCTTCAAGATCAGTTGTTCCGCCTTTGTCTTCTCGTCTTCGGTCAGGCTCTCCTGACAAAGGTCATAGCATAGACTCACTACATCAACAATACCTCCCGCCGCAAAATTTTCATACTTTTTCAGTTGGTCATCGGTAATACCGTAATTAATCAAAGTTCTGCCAATTTCCAGTATCTTGTCATAATACTTCCGGTCTTTGGTAAGACGCCAAGCGGTATTCAAATAATTCCTCGTGTTATTCGCCAGTGCTTCCATACCATAATCATGGGGATTGGCCGGTAATTTGACACCAAGACCGTCCTTTCCATTTGCCCTACTAATCATCGACTTATATTCAGGATGAGTGTCGGCAATCGGGCTTACCTTCGCTATGTCCTCTTCCAGAAAACAGTTGATACGCGGATACGTGGCAGGTATGTTCTGTTGGAACACTTCCCACTTGGGCGTTACGAATACCTCTTCCTTGCCTGTCACCGTAAACTTATAGACTTCGCTCCAAATGGTAGCTTTGTCATTGGCATCCACTTTGCGGAAACGCCAATACCAGTCACCGGTAGCCAGTTGCTCGTGAACATTATATAGGTCCCAGTTCAGTTTGCCGGAACGGTACGTACCTTTCTCAGGAAATGAGTTATCTTGCGACAACTCAAATTCCAGAAATTCATCTTCTCCTCTCAGTACTTTCGGTACAATCAGCGGCGCCGGATTCACAAAAAGCTCATGCTCTTCGCGCGGATAAGGTTGGTCCCGATCATTGGGATGCACCATTTCCAATGCTTTATTGCCGGTCAGATCTTCAAAGAAAATCTCGTTATCATCGTTACACCCTGTCACAAACAGACAGCCTGCAGTGAACAAGCAGATATTTATAAATTTCATTTTCATACTATTCAAATTTTACCATTCCGGGTTCTGTACCAAGTTCTCATTCATATACAATTCGTTCTGTGGATAAGGATAGAGATACATCTTGTTCGCCCAATACATCGTCCCTATCAGCACTTTCTCAAACGAGAGTTCATCATCTCCACTCTTTCTAATCTTCACCCCGTAAAGATTGCGCACCTCATCATCGCCTGCAATCTTCCAGCGGCGTATGTCGTAGAAGCGGTGTCCTTCCAAAGCCAGCTCAACGCGGCGCTCATTGCGCACTTTCTTACGGAAATCGTCCTGTCCGGCAGCAGCCACGCCTTCCATTGTAGCCGAGGCGCGCACTTTATTCAACGCTTCAATCGCAGTGAGCGTACATCCTTCGGGCTTAACGTCAGGACCCTTCCATTCGTTCAGGGCTTCCGCATAGTTCAGCAGGATTTCGGCATAGCGGAACAAGATATAATGGTGTTCTATCTTGTTGGGCTTCACCGGATCCAGCGATACGGAAGGATTCATCCATTTGCGTAAATAGTATCCGGTCTTGGTGGAGCCTTCCATAATCTTGTTCTTACCGCCTTCAAAAGTTTCCACCTTTTGTTCCAGCCAAACACTTCCGTTGGTAAGCACATTCTTATACAAACGCGGGTCGCGGGTCGGCTTGCCTTCGGCATCATAATACATATTCGATACATGTGCAGGGTTGCTCCAGTCAAAAGGAGTACCGTCTTTCATTTCATAAGCGTCCACCAAGTTCTGGGTAGGGGTATTTCCTCCCTTTGCGGAAGTCTCGGCATATCCCATAGGCTGGTTGCGTGCTTCAAAACTATTTGTCAGGTCAGTGTTGCGGCGTTCAAGTATCAATTGTTTGGATTTGAATATTTCATTTCCTCCCTTATCGGAATACAAAGGGTCGGCAGTAATCTCAGGCAAGCTGTACTCATTCAAAGCAATCACCTCATGGGCTGCTCTGGCGGCTTTTTCCCACTTGCTCAAGTCATTGTCGGGATTGTGCAGTTCGCTCGCCGCATAAAGAAGCGCTCTTGACTTCAAAGCCAGCGCCGCACCGCAGGTGATGCGTCCTGTCTCATCCCAGAAATCCATCTGGTTCACCGGAAGTTCAGGAGCTATCTCGGAACATTCCTCTGCGATGAAATCAATCACTTCATTAAACGGAGTCTGCTTCACCGAGTTAATCTCCTCCTGCGTGTAAGTGCGTGTCAACAACGGGATGTCACCATACCGCTTTGCCAGTTCAAAGAGATAGAAAGCCCGCAGGAAACGAACTTCGTATGGGAATTTCGAGGATTTCTCCATTATCTCCTTGTAGTCGTCATTATACTCAAAACGTTTCAAGGCTTCCGGATCGTAATTCTCCAGAAAAGAGTTGGCGCTGCGAATACCGTCCCAAAGATTCCAAGCGTCGTCCACCCGTTTCAAAGGGCTCCACACTCCGTTGGTCATATAGTTGATATTCGCATTTTCCTGTGTGTAAATGCAGTTGTCGGTGGCAGCTTCCATGATATACCCGCTTCCTAAATCGGATGGCAAGAAAGTGTACACGTATGCTACCAACTGGTTCATATTATCATAATAGGCATACGCTTCTTCTTTCGTCTTGCCGGAAGTCTCGTTATAATCCAGATAGTCACATCCGTTCAACGAAAGCAACGCACAGGCCATTACCATATATTTTTTTATGTTAAGCATAATTTCGTCCCGTTTAAAAATTAATATTCAAGCCTACATATACCGAGAACAGGTCGGGATAGCCCAAAGCGATGTCCTCACAATTGAAATAGTCTATTTTGTCGATAGAAAACACGTTCAGCGCTTTGGCATAGACCTGGCACTTGTCCATCTTCATCTTCTTGGACCATGCCTGCGGCAGAGTGTAATACACATTCAGGTTGCGAAGTTTGAAGAAAGAACCGTCTGCTATCCATTGCGTACTGGTCTGATAGTTGTTCTCGTTGGAGAGCGTGGACAGGCGCGGCACGTTGGCAATGTCTTTGGTGCTTTCCGTCCAGCGTACTTTGTCCTTCAGATACCAAGTGGCAATATTGGTATTGCCGTTGCGCAAGGGTTGATGCACACTTGACACATTCAGTTGCTTTGTCAGCCCGCTGACTCCGTTGAAGGTCATGTCTATGCCGAAACCTTTGTATTCAAAACCCAAGTTCAATCCGTAGACCATGTCGGGGATAGAGGTGGACTTGCCAATGGCAACGCGATCCTCACTGTCTATACGCTTGTCACCGTTCTGATCTTTATACTTCACGTCACCCGGACGCACCACCGAGAAAGTCTGTTCGGGGCTGTTGGCTATATCTTCTTCATCATTGAAATATCCGATGGCTTCCAAGCCGAACAACTGTCCGATTTTATGGCCTTTGGTGTACAGATAATCGTATGGCTGATAAGCCTGTCCGTTTTCAATCACCTTACTGTCGTTCAGTCCCCAGTTAGCATTGACATAATAGTTGAAATCTTTCAGTTGCTGGTTCCAGCCCATGCTGAGTTCCAGTCCGCGGGTTTCATTTTCACCGATATTGCTCTTGGCGGGCGTCACTCCCAACATTCCGGAAGTACGGTTATTGTCAACCAGAATATTGGTGCGACGGTCGTAGAACACTTCGGCAGATGCCGTAAAGTTCTTCCACATCCGCAAATCGACACCTATATTGTATTTGTCGGCAGTCTCCAACTCCAGTCTGTACATAGGCAACTGCTGTTCCCGCAAACCATTAACGAGAGTACCCAAGGATTCACCAAAAGCATATTTACCGCTTGTTTTGTCACTGATCCAAAAATAGTTTCCCAGACCGTAATCCAGCCCGTCCGTTGCCGAACGCCCCCAGGAAGCACGCAACTTCAACATATCAAGTTGGGATACATCCTCCAAGAAAGCCTCGTTGGCTATGTTCCATCCGGCCGACACCGCAGGATAGAAACGGAATTTGTCGCCTTCCAGCAATACGCTGGTACCGTAGTAATTGGCCACCACGTCAAGCATATAGCGGTTATCATAATTATATCCTGCAAATCCCATTACGTTCTGGCGATAATAAGCGCCATTCACACCGAGAGGTTCTTCCATCTCCTGACGGTAAACGACAGACGCGGCAACCTGATGTTTATTGAATGTGCGGTCATAGTTCAGTTTTGCCTCTACGCTGGCACGAATGAACTGGTCGGACAGTTTGGACGATGAAACCTGCAAAGTAGAGTTGGAACCTTCCGTTTTAGTAGTGGGAAGTCCGGCTACGGTCTGATTGAAGATTTCATACAGATAAGTCTTGCTGCCTATGTCCTGATAAGTGGCAGAGTTGTCATAGGCTACGGCAACCTCGGCGTTCAGCCCCTTCACAAACATGGAGAGGTCTTGCGTCAGGCGCATATCCCCTTCCAGCAAACGACGGTTTTCCTGCACATACCCCACATCGGCAATCGCGGCAATAGGATTCATCTTAAAGACAGAATTACTGCCCCAGTTCCCATTGGCAGTCTTTATGGGGAAAGCTGCGGAAGGCACGTTATACAGGTTTTGGAAGATAGCGTCTATACCGGTATTGGGGCGTTTATCTTCTGCAATAATACCGTAAAGGCTGAATTTCACTTTGGTAGCAGGAGTGACATCCACATCCAGATTGATACGCAAATCCAGTTCGTAATTACGGATCTGGGAGTTGTAACGGTCGGAATAGTGGGTGTAATCCTCATTCAGCAAACCGAACTCATTCTTGTAATCCAACAAAGCCATGTAGCGCACCCGTTGTCCGCCGCCACGTACCATAATATTGAACTGGTTGTTCTGGCTGAAATCGCGCATGCCTTCTTTCACCCAATCGGTATTGGGATAAAAGTTGGGATTCGTTCCTTGCTTGAAGTTTTCCAACTGCTTGGCCGTATATTGAAGAGGCAACCCGTCATAGTGCAAAGCCTCATTCTGCGCCATTGCATAGGTATAAGCATCCGCCATTTCCGGCTGGTTGATAGGGAAATTAAAACCATGGCGATAATTCACGTCAATATCAAATGAATTATAAACGCCACGTTTGGTATTAATCAAAAGAACGCCATTAGCAGCTCTGGCTCCGTAGAGAGCGGTGGCCGCTCCGTCCTTCAACACCTGCACCGATTCAATCTCTTCCAAAGTCATGTTCGTCAGCCCGCGTTGGAAACCGTCGACCAACACCAATGGAGAACCGGAAACGCCACGTATCTTCATTCCGGCATTCGTACGCCAGCCCGCGTTCTGCGAGAGTTGCAACCCCGGTATCAGACCAAAGAGGGCATTGTTCACCCTGTTGGTTGAGGTGGCTCCTTTCATCAACTGATCGGCATAGATGGTGGATACCGATTGCGTACGGTTCTCTTCGGTGCGCTTCATAAAACCCAAGTCGCTCATTCCGTCTTTGTGTGAGTCAAGCACTATATTCATAGTCTCTCCCGTCACCTTCACACGTTTCAGAACCACGTCGGCATAGTTTAGGTCGATATAGTCGCCTTCTTCCAGCTCCAATGAGAAAACGCCGGACTCATCTGTAATGCTGTTGATACGGAATTCTCCGGCCTTCGAGATCTTCACCCCCGGAAAAGGTTTTCCGGAAGCGTCCTTCACAACTCCATTCAATGTCTGCTGTGCCATTGCACCCAAAGAGAGTGTAAAGGCCAAACCTACTGTATATAGAATTTTCTTCATATTTTTTCTTATTCATTAGTTTTATTACCAACCGGGATTCTGAACCAAGCCATATTTCTTATTGATTTCCGCCAATGGAAATGGCAGCAAGTACCAGTGATCGTACCAGTAGTATTTCTCTTCGCGCACGTTGACCTGATAGTTAAATGAGTTCTCTCCAACCTTTGTTGTCACCAGCTCTTCCAACGGACGGGTGGCCCATTCGGCACCCTTGAGATAGCGTCTCATATCGTGGTTGCGTATATCCTCCTGACCGAACTCACGCGCACGCTCATCCAGCAGATAGTTCAACAACGGCTCTCCGTCCGGCACCTCGGCAGCAGTCACTTCGGGAAGCCCGGCACGCGTATGCACAAGATTGAGATAATCGTATGCATCTCTTTCAAACTCGTCTTTTACGGATGCCTGCCCCAACTTGTTCATTGCTTCGGCCATATAAAGATAGATTTCCGGCATACGGACCAACGGACAGGAATAGGGTTTCTTTTCCATTTCGTTCTTTTTATCACGAATAAACTTCCGGAAACCATAGCCAAACTGGAATTTCTGCCCTTCTTTCGCACCCGGTCCAAAGCCCTCAGAACCTCCGACAAAGACCTCCGCCTTTCTTCCTTTATACTTATCACCGTTCACCACCAACGTTTCATACAGGCGGATATCACGAGTAGGATTACCTGAAGCGTCAAAGAAAGGATGCGCCCGGTGCTCCGGATTATCCCAGTCGAATTTAGAACCGTCGTGCCATAAGAACATATCGGCATGATTGCTGCGGGGCATACCATAGCCCTGATCGAACATACGGAATGCTTTATAGCTACTTACATAAATGGGCCAGCGGAAAGAAGCCATTACCACTTCCCGGTTGCCTTTCGTGAAATAGCCGTTTATATAGTCTGTACGTGGATTGCCGGTATTTTCCACCCGGTAATAATTGCCATTCTCCTCATTCATTTTCAAGAATTCCCTTCCGGCTTCCAGAGCTGCTTCCCAACGGCTTTCCTGATAGTCGCCATACCATGTCAGATGTTCGGTAGCTGCCTGTCCTTCATAATAAGGCGTAACATTATTGAACAACGGACTTGCCACAAACATCAGCAAGCGGAATTTCAACGCTTTGGCAACGGCAGCCGTCATGTGTCCGTACTCTGCGTCCGTAGTGAACCATGGCAAATCCCTTGCGGCCTCATCCAGCAGATTCACCGTTCTCTCCACAGTTTCCTCCAACGTCAAACGGGGAAATTGGAAAAGTTCATCCGCAGTATAAGCATGGTCAATCCAAGGCATACCGCCATAATAGCGGATCATGTCCATATAATGATAGCCAATCACAACTTTCGCTTCCGCCTTGCGCACCTTCTTTTCGTCGGCGGACATATCGGGAACTTTGTCTACATTCTCAATATAGATATAGGCCTTTCTGATTCCATAGGTAGGGTCTCCCGTCACCGCCTTATTGGAGAGCTGGTAAGGGAAGTTGCTTGTTCCGCTGGCGGAAGTGATAGCGCCATGCGTCCACGACAATCGTGTCGTATAGCCCAGATCCGAATATAAATCCAGCGTAAAAGCTCCGTCATGATAACCACCCAAAGCCGGCATGTAGTCCGGCAGGCTTTTATAGAACTGGTTCAATGCCTGGTCTGCATATCTTTTCTGTGAGAACACACTGTCAATGGACTTTTCGTCACCCTGCGGTTTCTCCAGGAAACTATTTCCAAATTTCAGGTCCTCGCAACCTACAATCATGGTGACCAGTAACCCTAAGGAAATTATTGTTCTTATAGTTTTCATATCTTCAATTTTAATGATTAAAAGGTTACATTTACTCCCAGACTGAAAATCTTCATTACAGGGTAAGTATTATCATCACGTGTCAACTCACCTTCCGGATCAAATATTTTCAGTTTATCGAAAGTCAGCAGGTTATATCCCGTAAACTGTACGGCAAGTTTTGAAGCGCCGATTGCTTTCAGCACTTTTTCGCTTGTGATATTGTAGCCTACCGTCAGGTTCTTCAGCTTCAGATAAGAAGCATCTTTCAGCCATACGCGGGATGTTTCCTGATTATTGGTATTACGGTTGTACGTAAAGCGCGGATACTCTGCCGTAGCCGCCGTTGCTTCCGTCCACCGGCCATCTACCAGATATTGATAGAATGTTCCGCCCAACTGCTTGTTGAAGAACGGATCCCTATAAGTATTCTGCATCTCAATATCACATCCTGCAACCCCTGTCCAGTTCATTGAAGCAAAAAAGCCTTTATACTCCGCACCGAAGTTCAAACCGAACGTGTAAGCCGGACGTTTGGGCTTTCCGATTTTCGTGCGGTCGTCCGGATCTATCACTTCATCTCCGTTCAAATCCGCATATTTCGTATCTCCGGGCTGAACCTTAGATATAGGTTGCGGCAAATCATCGCGCAAAGTGCCGTCGGCATCAAAATCGTCTTTCGTGTAGAATCCTTGCGCCACATATCCATAACGGGCACCGACTTCATTACCGGTATGCCACATATAAGGTTCGTTAGGCTCTACCTCATCCTGATAGACAATCTTATTTTTAGAATAGGACACATTGGCATTGATAAAATAAGAAACATCCTTTACCTTATCATTCCACTTCAAGTCAATTTCATATCCCTTATTATCCACCTTACCCATGTTGACAGCCGGCAACAAACCGCCACCCATAGCAATCAAAGAAGGAACCGTACTCCGCTGAATCAGAATGTCCTTACGTTTTTCAATAAAATAGTCAACCGACAAACGCAAACGGTCGTTGAAGAAATAAGCGTCCAGACCATAATTCTGCTTGAGAGCCGTTTCCCAGGTTACATCCGGATTACCCAAAAGGATCTCTCTGGCCGCCCACTCATAAGAGGTATTGGTAAGACCGAAGATATAACCGTTCTTATCCTGATAGCTCTTCTCAAGCCACTCGGAATCGTTCACTGAATAAGAGTCGGGCAAGTACAGGAAGCGGAGGTCTTTCCCATTCACTTTCATATTATCATTACCCACCAGACCGATAGAACCGCGAAGCTTCAAATAGGTCAAGAACTTATTCTTCGGAAAGAAATCCTCTTCCGTCAGAATATACCCGACAGAACCGGCGGGGAATGTACCGAAACGCTTGTCCGGAGCAAAATTCTCGGAACCGTTGTGACCGATATTGAACTCAGCCATGTATTTGGATTTATAATCGTAAGTCAAACGTCCTACGAAACCTACATAACCGGCAGCTACATCGGTATATAACTTCGGATAATACTTCTTGCTTTGATTGTAAAGGAACAAAGCCCCTACACTATGGTCGCCGAATTTACGGTTGTAACGGACACTTCCTTCCAGATACCAGTCGCGCCCGCGCTTACGGTCACTCTCTTTTTCTTCATAGGTATTCATGGAATTCTGTCCACTCACACGATAAACAACCTCCCTGTTAAAGTCAGGATCGTCGATAGAAAGACCGGAACCATCCACCTCCGACTTATAGAAAGGAGTATAAGTCTCTACATGGCCGACTACTCTTCTTACATAAGAATAATCCGTATTATAGGATCCCTTGATGTCGACCGACAGACCTTTGGTAATGAAATCCAACTTTTGCTCTAAGTTCAGGTCGAACGTCATATTGTTGGACAACTGGCGTTTGTAACCGGAACCGTAGTATCTATCAAATACCTGGTTCTTCATCGTAAGATTAGGATAGCGGCTATCCTGGTGCACCACTTTCTTTCCGTCTACCAGTCCGGGAGAAGAGAAAGGCCATGTAGAAGAAAAGTTCTTCCAGATCTCTTCAATCGGTTCGCGCTTATTCCCCACAATACCGCCCATATTGAACTTCAAGGTAGTGGTAGGGGTAAGATTTACATCCAAGTTGGCACGATAGTTATAACGGGAATAATTATAGTTGTTATTATAGTCGAGTCCTTTCAACTGCTTGAACAAACCATTCTGATAGAGGAAACCCAAAGAGATGAAATAACGTACCTTCTTTGTACCTCCGGAGATGTTGAGGTTATGTTGCGTCTGGACAGCCATCTTGTTTGTCAGCTCCTTATACCAATTGATATTGGGATACATGATAGGAGAATCGCCCAAGCGGAACCTTTCCAAGTCATAGGCATTGAATGCCATTTGATCTTCCGCCATACCGTCATTGCGTTGCGCTTCGGTATAACATAAGGCGGTAGTGTAGCTATCTGCCGTTTCCAACACGCGGGTGGGCACTTGCACGCCGACATTGGAGCTTACCGACACCCGGGCTTTACCCTCTTTTCCGCGACGTGTCGTCACCAAAACCACACCGTTGGCTCCACGCACACCGAATACAGCCGTAGCGGAAGCGTCTTTCAGCACGTTTATAGATTCTATTTCATTGGGATCCATCTGGAAAAAGCTACGTTCCACCCCATCTACCAAAATAAGAGGAGTAGCGCCGGCTTCACTCAAGGAGCCCACACCACGCACAAATATCTTTGCGTCATCGGCACCCGGCTGTCCACTGGGCTGCATGGACGATACACCCGGCAGCTGACCGGCCAAAGAGTTGGCAACACTACCACTCGGCGACTTCAACAAAGCATCCGTACCTACACTGGAAATGGCACCGGTCAATGTTGCCTTCTTCTGTACACCGTATGCCACTACTGTTACTTCTTCCAAGCTCTGTACATTCTCTTTCAGACGGACATTGACTGTTCTCCGTCCTCCTACCTTGACTTCCTGAGACAAATAGCCAATGAATGAAACGGTAAGCACAGCATCCTCATTGGGCACCTGAATGATGTACTTTCCGTCAATGTCGGTTATCACACCGGTTGTAGACCCTTTCACCTGCACAGTAGCTCCGATAACAGGACCAAACTCATCAGTAACCGTTCCGGTAACCTGAATACTCTTATCCTGCAAAGCACCATAGCTTGTCCATTCATTATTGACCATGGTTCCATGCTCTTGCCAATTACGATTCGCCTCTGAGGAATAACAGTAATCTCCCCCTAAAGATGATCGAATGCATACGGCAACAAACAGTATTTTTCGCATGCGGCAATCAACAAAAATGTTTTTCATAATTTATGTTTTTTAATTATTTAAAATAAGCAAACTGAACAAATTTTAATTAGCAGTTTCCTGATTGCAAATAAATTAAAAAATCTGCGAAGAGGTCTTTAAATACATGGTGGAAAAATTTCACTATGAGGCAAAACAGTTTTAAAATTGTCGAATACGGTTTTAAAATCGTCTCAAAATGGATAAATCCAACAGAAAAACAATGATTGTCGGGCCAAAAGTGTTCGTGAAAGCCCGTCCGAAAGCTATACATTATCGCCCTCAAAAGAAAAGTATAGGGCAAAAAAAAGGAGTACCGCTGTACTCCAACCTTTGTTAACCTTAAATCTAATACTATGAAAAACACATTGCAAAGATACGGACTCTTGGGATATTTGCAAACTATCCAAGAAAAAAAGTATGTTCTATAACACAGATTAAGAAAAAAGGACGGATATGCAAACACATTCCGTCCCTTTTTAACATTTATCTTAACAGATTATTCCTCATCCAGCAAGATTTCAAGGATTTGACAAGCAGCCTTCGCCACCGGAGTGCCCGGACCGAAGATAGCAGCTACGCCGGCTTTATAAAGGAAGTCATAGTCCTGTGCAGGGATTACGCCGCCTGCAATGACCACAATGTCCTCACGACCTAACTTCTTGAGTTCTTCAATGATCTGCGGAACCAATGTCTTGTGTCCGGCAGCCAATGAAGAAACACCCACTACATGAACGTCATTTTCCACTGCTTCACGAGCCGCTTCGGCAGGAGTCTGGAACAACGGTCCCATATCCACGTCGAAACCGCAGTCCGCATAGCCGGTTGCTACCACCTTGGCGCCACGATCGTGACCGTCCTGTCCCATTTTGGCTACCATGATACGAGGCTGACGTCCCTCTTTCTTTGCAAACTTCTCAGCCAACTCACAAGCTCTGTGGAAGTCGCTGTCATTTTTACTTTCTGATGAATACACGCCTGAAATAGTTCTAATTACTGCTTTATAACGTCCTACAACTTTTTCGCAAGCATACGAGATTTCGCCCAATGTGGCACGAACACGTGCTGCTTCCACTGCCAGTTCAAGCAAATTGCCCTCTTTGGTTTCCACACATTTGGTGATGGCATCGAGCGCTTTCTGAACAGCAGCCTCATCGCGCCCTTCCTTCAAGATCTTCAAGTTCTGAATCTGCTCCTGGCGAACAGCCGTATTATCAATCTCAAGAATATCAATAGGAGCTTCTTTCTCCAAACGATACTTGTTCACACCTACGATGGTTTGTGAACCACTGTCGATACGAGCCTGCGTACGTGCGGCAGCTTCTTCGATACGCATCTTCGGAATACCGGTTTCGATAGCTTTCGCCATACCGCCCAGTTTTTCCACTTCTTGGATCAGCTCCCAAGCCTTATGCGCAAGTTCATTGGTCAGTGACTCCACATAATAGGAACCGCCCCATGGGTCAACGTTCTTGCAGATGTAAGTTTCTTCCTGAATATAAATCTGTGTGTTACGCGCGATACGTGCAGAGAAATCGGTGGGCAGTGCAATAGCCTCATCCAAAGCATTGGTATGCAAGGACTGAGTATGCCCTAAAGCGGCAGCCATAGCCTCAATGCAGGTACGACCGACATTGTTGAACGGGTCTTGCTCGGTCAGTGACCAACCGGAAGTCTGGGAGTGTGTACGCAATGCCAGTGATTTCGGGTTCTTCGGATTGAACTGTTTCACAATCTTGGCCCATAACATACGTGCAGCACGCATCTTGGCTATTTCCATAAAGTGATTGGTTCCGATAGCCCAGAAGAACGACAGGCGCGGTGCGAACGCATCGATGTCGATACCGGCAGCAACACCTGCACGAAGATATTCCAGACCGTCGGCCAACGTATAAGCCAACTCGATATCCGCCGTAGCACCTGCCTCCTGCATGTGATAACCGGAGATAGAGATAGAGTTGAACTTAGGCATCTTCTGAGATGTATATTCAAAAATATCGGAAATGATCTTCATGGAGAATGCAGGCGGATAGATATAAGTGTTACGCACCATGAATTCTTTCAAAATATCATTCTGGATAGTACCCGCCATTTCTTCCAATTTAGCGCCTTGCTCCAGCCCGGCATTGATATAGAATGCCATAATCGGAAGCACCGCACCGTTCATTGTCATAGACACTGACATCTTATTCAAAGGAATACCGTCGAAAAGCACTTTCATGTTTTCCAATGAACAAATAGATACACCGGCTTTACCAACGTCACCTACCACACGTTCATGGTCGGGGTCGTAACCGCGATGGGTAGCCAAGTCGAATGCAACGGACAAACCTTTCTGTCCGGAAGCCAGGTTACGGCGATAGAAAGCATTAGATTCTTCGGCTGTGGAGAATCCGGCATACTGGCGGATGGTCCAGGGACGCAGAGTGTACATTACCGAATACGGACCACGCAGATAAGGCGGAATACCTGCCGCGTAGTTAAGGTGTTCCATACCTTCGAGGTCTTCTTTGGTGTAAACAGGCTTCACTTCAATGTGTTCCGGAGTTTTCCAGTCGGCTTTGATGCCGTTAGCCTTTTGCCACTCAGCACCATTGGCAGGCTGGAAAGCGGCATATATATCTAAGTTTTTAAAATCTTTTCTCATCTTACTTCAAAAGTTTAGCGTTGAATTCCTTTAATGTTTCCAGAACGTTGACACGGACATGGATAAAGTTCTCGATACCAGCTGCTTTCAGCTCGTCCATACAAGCAGGAGCACCGGCTACGATAAACATGGCGCGACCATTCAAAGCTTTGAAAGCCGGAACGGCATATTCCGCATACTCATCATCGCTTGAACAGAGAACTACAATATCGGCTTTAGCCGCCATTGCAGCTTCCACACCTTCCTCTACGGTGGTGAAACCGAGGTTGTCAACAACTTCATATCCGGCACAGGCCAGGAAGTTGCAAGAGTATTGAGCACGTGCCTGACGCATTGCCAGATTACCGATAGTCAGCATAAACGCCTTAGGACGCTTTCCGGATGCTTCCGTTTCCAGACGCAACGCTTCAAACTCACTGGCTGCACGATCGAAGTTCAATGAAGGAACATCCTTTTCGCAAGTGCTGTGTCCACCGCAGCAGCAAGTAGCTTCCAACGGTTTCTTGTCACCCGCCTTTTCATTGAAGTTGGGGAACTGGTTAGTACCCAGCAACACTTCCTTACGCTTGGCAACGGCAGAATGACGGGCCGCATTACTTTCGTTCACAGCAGCCTGCACCTTACCGGCTTTTACGGATGCATAGAAACCGCCGTCTTCTTCTACTGCAAGGAACAATTCCCATGCTTGCTTGGCAATAGCCACAGTCAGATTTTCAATATAGTAAGAACCGGCAGCCGGGTCAATCACTTTGTCGAAGTGAGACTCCTCTTTCAACAGCAGCTGTTGATTACGCGCCAAACGTTCGGAGAATTCATCGGGGACAGCATACGTCTTGTCAAACGGAACAACCGTCATGGAATCCACCCCCGCAAGGGCAGCGCTCATAGCCTCAGTTTGCGTACGCAACAAGTTTACGTGTGCATCGAACAAAGTAAGGTTGAAAGTAGAAGTTTCTGCATGTATTCTCATCTTGGCGGCACAGCGACATTCGTTGTGTTCGCCCTTGTTTTCGCAGTCGCGCAGACATTCCGGATTATAGGAAGCTACGATATTGGCCCATAACATACGCGCTGCCCGGAACTTGGCAATTTCAAGGAAGTAGTTGGAGCTGATGCCAAAGTTAAACTTAATCTTTTTGGCTACCAAAGCTGCCGGCAGTCCGGCATCGGTCAGTTGGTTCATATATTCATTACCCCAAGCCAACGCATAGCCCAGCTCCTGATAGATATATGCACCCGCATTGTTCAATGTCAGTGCATTTACATTCAGCACACGATATTTCGGAAGAGCAGAAGTGGCTTCGATCAAAGCCTTGGAAGTAGCTACCATATCGCCTTTCTCCTTACCCTTAGCCAGCATCTTATTGAAATAATCGTAGTTGATAGAGCCTTGCAACTTCGTGAGATCATAATCTTTCTTTTGGAAGTAAGCCACAAGAAGCTCCGCCAATTCCACCACGTGTCCCTGACAAGTGGAGAAGTTCAGTTCCACACATTCCGCACAGATGTCTTTCAGCAAAGTCTCAATATACTCCGCACTCAGTTCTTTGGCTTTCACATGGAAAGAAAGCGAATCAATGCCCTTGTTCAAGATATCCAATGCTTTGGCATTAGCTTCTTTAGGACATTCCACTTTTATTTCCTGGCGAACGAACCATTCATTATTATTTTTCTTTGTACCTCTAAGATAGGGGAACTCACCGGGAAGCGCGTTTGTAGTCTTTAAGCCTTCAAGGTCTTCCATGCGATAGAAAGGTTTCACTTTGAATCCTTCATTCGTCCTCCAAACGAGCTTTTTCTCAAAGTCCGCACCTTTTAAGTCTGCGGTAACTTTCTCCATCCACTGTTCCGTAGAAACCGGAGAAAAGTCCGAGAAGAGTTTTTCTTTACTGTCTGCCATAGTTTATTTAAAATTAAAATAGATGAATAGTATTCATTTTGTCATCAAGAGACATGCAAATATAAGGAAATACTTAAAACAAAAAGGCTTTTTAGGGAAAATTGCACCTATGAATAGCACTATGTTCATCTTTATTCAAAGCATATTCTTGATGTACACCCGCCTTTTGCAAAGTTGGTATTACAAAAAGAAAGGCAAACCCTTTGTTTGCTCCTCTTTATTAAGTAATTTTGCGCAAAATTTAAAAAAGCAACATTATAATAAGGTATTATGAACTGGTTAGAAAGTCTTCTTTGGGACCCTTCATCCGTCGCACATATCGTCTGCCTGTATGCATTCGTTATATCTGTGGGGGTGCTGCTGGGCAAGATTAAAATTTTCGGGGTATCGTTGGGAGTTACGTTTGTGCTCTTCACCGGTATTCTAATGGGACACTTTGGATTTACAGGTGAAACACACATTTTACATTTCATCCGCGAATTCGGTTTGATTTTATTTGTATTCTGTATAGGTTTACAAGTAGGACCGTCTTTCTTCTCCTCTTTCAAGAAAGGAGGAATGACGCTGAACATGCTTGCAGTGGGCATTGTGGCACTGAATATCGTTGTCGCCCTGAGCATTTACTTCATTGACGGGAACATAGACTTGCCAATGATAGTAGGTATCCTGTACGGTGCTGTAACCAATACCCCCGGTTTGGGTGCCGCTCAGGAAGCATTGAACCAGCTGAATTATACGGGAGACCCTATCGCACTGGGATATGCCTGCGCCTATCCGCTTGGTGTAGTCGGCATCATCGGTTCTATCATTGCCGTACGTTATATCTGCCGCATCAACCTGAAAAAGGAAGAAGAAGAGCTCAATACGCAGGAAGCGGATATGAAACACATGCCGCATATGCTGCACCTCGAGGTACGTAACGAAGCTATTGACGGCAAGAAACTGATTCAGGTGAAAGATTTTCTGGGACGCCCGTTCGTATGCTCCCGTATCCGTCATGAGGGCCATGTCAGTATTCCTAACCAAGATACCCAATTCCACATCGGCGACCAATTGTTCATCGTATGTTCCGAGGAAGATGCCGAAGCGGTAACTGCCTTTATCGGCAAAGAGATTCAGGTGGACTGGGAAAAGCAGGATACACCTATGGTGTCACGCCGCATCTTGGTTACAAAATCAGAAATCAACGGCAAGAAACTGGGAAGCATGCACTTCCGAAACATGTACGGTGTGAACGTAACGCGCATCAACCGTTCGGGTATGGACTTGTTTGCCGATCCCAATCTGGTGCTTCAGGTAGGTGATCGTGTCATGGTGGTAGGACAGCAGGATGCGGTAGAACGTGTGGCCGGTGTACTGGGTAATCAGCTGAAGCGTTTAGACTCACCGAATATCGTTACAATCTTCGTGGGCATATTCTTGGGTATCTTGCTGGGAAGTCTTCCCATTGCATTCCCAGGCATGCCGACTCCGGTAAAATTAGGCTTGGCAGGCGGTCCGCTGGTAGTAGCCATTCTAATCGGGCGTTTCGGGCACAAATTACATCTTGTAACATACACAACCATGAGTGCCAACTTGATGCTGCGTGAAATAGGTATCGTCCTCTTCCTTGCCAGTGTAGGTATAGAAGCGGGAGAACATTTCGTACAGACGGTAGTGGAAGGAAGCGGTTTGTCGTATGTGGGTTACGGTTTCCTGATTACTACCATTCCATTGCTGATAATCGGTATAATTGCCCGACTTTATTGCAAAGTCAATTATTTCACGCTGATGGGTCTGATTGCCGGTAGTAACACCGACCCACCCGCATTGGCATACTCTAATCAGGCATCAGGCAACGACGCGCCGTCAGTTGGTTATTCTACGGTTTATCCGTTGACAATGTTCCTGCGCATTCTGGCCGGACAGATGATATTACTGGCAATGATGTAAAATACAAAAGAGTTTTCAAGCTATTAATAAATTCGGGAGGAATTTTACTATAATTTTGATAGAATTATAGTAAAATTCCTCCCGAATTTATTAATGATTATAAAACTACAACTTCAGTTTCTTCCTCACAAACTCTTCTATATAACTCACAGTCTCGTCAATGCCCAATACAGATGAATCGATGCAAAGATGATAGGTAGCCGCTGCGCCCCAAGTCTTATAACTGTAATAGTTATAATATTCCGCTCGCCGCTTATCCGCCTTATTCATCTTCTCTTCCGCCGCATCCTCCGAAATGGAATGCAGATGACATAAACGGGCTATACGATCCTCACGCGATGAGGAGATAAAGACATTGACACAGCGTGGATTATCCCGCAAAATATAGTCGGCACAACGCCCGACAAACAAACAGGACTTTTCGGAAGCCAGTTTACGTATCACATCGCTTTGTACCTTAAACAGCGCATCGTTGCTCAGACAATTGGTTGCAGGCATAGCTCCATCACTAATGAACGGGAAACGCATACCGAACAACCCGCCTATGATTCCCTGCGAAGCCTTTTCATCGGCTTTCTCAAAGAATTCCCGGCACAATCCACTTTCTTCGGAAGCAAGGTTAATCAGCTCTTTATCATAGAAGTCTATCCCCAGTCTGACGGCCAGTTTCTCTCCTATCTCCCGTCCGCCACTACCTAACTGGCGACCTATATTTACTACAAATTTATTGTCCATAGATATATTCTCTGAATGATTGATTGGTAGCAAATATAGGTATTCTTCCGGTAAATATCAAGTTCGGGCAAGGATTCCTCGACTTTTCACCGATTCTCCATAAACCGCCTGTCACCTTTGAACAGTTCTTTTACCTTCTCGTCAGGGTCATAGTCTGCATATTGCTCCTGCACATCTTTCAACAGCAGCATAAGCTCGGCTTGCTTGGCAGCATATTCAGGTTTACCATACAGGTTATTCAACTCGTGCGGATCATTCTGCATATCGTACATTTCCCATTCATCCACATCATTATAAAAATGGATCAGCTTGAAATCTGTCGTACGAATACCATAATGGCGTTTCACCGAATGTTCGGCAGGATACTCATAGTAATGATAATATGCAGCTTTCCGCCAATCGGAAGGCTCATTACCTTCATTGGTAAGAACCGGTTTCAAAGATACTCCCTGAATATCTTCCGGAATTTCCACTCCTGCAAAATCCAGGAATGTGGGGGCAAAGTCTATATTCATGGCTATCGCATTTGAGGCGCTTCCTGCCTTGATCGCTTTGGGATACCGGATAATCATCGGCATACGCTGACATTCTTCGTACATAAAACGTTTGTCGAACCAACCATGCTCACCCAAAAAGAACCCCTGATCGGAGGTGTAGACAATGATTGTATTGTCCAATTCACCGGTCTTCTCCAAATAATTGAGCAATCTTCCGATATTCTCGTCCACAGCAACTACGGTGGCCAGATAGTCGCGCATGTATTGCTGGTATTTCCAACTAACCAACGCATTACCTTTCAGATTGCCACTGCGATACTCCGAGATACGCTGTGCATAGACAGAATCCCACTTGTTCTGTACGACAGCCGGCATACGCTTATAAACCTGATAAAGACGATTGGCAGTGTCTTTCAGCATTTCCTCACGAGTCAGCAACTTCAAGTCCCAATCATCAGTCAGCGTATGTTCAATCGACATATCCTGTTCTTTAGCCGCACGTCCTCTGCCTTCATAGGTATCGAAAAGCGTACCGGGTTCAGGAAAAATCGTGTTATTGAACATTCCCAAATGACGGGGAGCCGGCATCCAGTTCCGATGAGGAGCTTTTTGATGGAACATCATACAAAAAGGTCTGCTTTTGTCCCGGTGCTCCAAATACTCAATCGCTTTATCTGTGACAATATCGGTTACATAGCCTTGCTCTACCACATGCTTGCCATTTTCAATAAAATCGGGATTATAGTAATCGCCCTGCTCATGCTGACCACTCAAGATACACCAGTAATCAAAGCCTTGCGGCTCGGTTATCAAGTGCCACTTACCGATTATTGAAGTCTGATAGCCGGCCGTTTGCAATAGCTTGGGAAAGGTTTGCTGACTGCCGTCGAAAGTGCTTGCATTATCGGTAAAACCATTGAGATGGCTGAATTTGCCCGTCAGGATACAAGCTCGTGAAGGACCGGAAAGCGCATTAACCGCATAACAATTATCCATACGGAGCCCCTCATTGGCTATCCTATCCATGTTCGGGGTCTGGATAAGGCGTCCTCCGTAACACGACATTGCCTGCGTGGTATGGTCATCTGTCATCATAAAGATGATATTAGGCCGCTTTACTTCCGCTTTTCGGGATGTGCAAGCCGAAATCCCGGTAGCAGCAAGAGGCAGTAATATGTATGATAATCGATTCATAGATTATTAGCTTATTTAAGCTGAGACATTAATTGACGTGCCACACCGTTTACGGAAACTTCCACTTTGACACCTTTTTCATCAAAATCTTTGTTCAAGAATTTTGCTTTCAATACCGGATAAGAGGCGGTATCTTTCACCGGATAGATAACGGTTATATAACGTACGGCTTCCGCATCGTCCTTATGTATATCGAAAGACAATGAAGTACGGGGAACACGTTGGCGATAAGCGATAGAGCGCCAGCCCTCTTCTTTCTTTAAAGACGCCTTCTTTTCCGGGAAACATTGCAGCTTCACGTTACTCGGACCCGCATAAGCCGTAGTTGCCATATTCTTTTTTACATCAACATTTACCGTTCCTTCACAAAAGTGATAATTCAAATTCACCGTTCCCTTGGCATCACCAACCGCTTCATCTACGATAACATAATAAGTCTGATCGACAAAGAACACCGTACGGCGATGTTTCAACCCTTGGTAACTTGGATTTTCAGTAACCAGAATCTGTTCCCTACCCTCCGGTTGCCACAATTTAGTTACAGACTGCGTAGTTTCGAAGTTACGGCCATCCAACGTCAATGTATTGTGTACGCGTGTCTGACGGAACCAGTTACGCAGCTTCATCACTTCGTCGCTCCCGGCATAAACATACGCACCGGAATCCGGAAAGAGGTTCTTTCCATTAAACCAGAATTCAAAGGTGCCGTTATCCGGCTGGCAGTGCCATTCACCTTTAGGACCAGCCTTGACTACCATTACGGCCGCATCTTTCTTCCAACCGCTTCTTAAAGTGAAGAAACCGGAAGCCAATGAACCATGAGACAGATAAGGCAACGGAGCTCCTTCACGACCTTCTGTGGCATAATAACGTATCCATTCACTATCCGGGAAAAGCGTAAGCCAATCACGATAATTAGCAAGCTCAGACTTATAATCGCCTAACTTGGCATCACTGAAACAAGGATTGGTATAGTCGGGAAAACAAATATTGGTATAGAACTCAATCATCTTCTTTACGGTATCCAGATATTCTGCCGGGAACTCATTGCGGAAACCATTGCAATCCGCCATGCGCAGAGCCTTGCAGAATATATTGATTGCAGCCAGATGATAGTGGGGATCCAACTCATATTGACCGCCGTCATCGTATACTTGCTTCTTGATTTCGCGATTCAGAATATTGATTCCACTTTCTCTCCAAGTAGCGGCATCCTTAAACTCCGGAAAGAAAACACCTGCATATACCATACGCTGGGCTTCAAACAACAGGTGATTACCCTCCGCAGAATAATTCTTAAAAAGATATGCACCATGACGATGATAATTCACCAAGAACTCTGTCAGGAACTCAGGAGTAAAAGCCTCCGCGGGGCAAAACAGGAGAAACTGGCAGGTTTGATCTTGCAAGCGGTTGCTGACTTCCAACTGACGCCATGCAAAATGCACATTATCAGCATCCTCTTTTACTTCGCCGGCACTGACAAGTTCAAAATTTTCTTTTTCCATTTTTACCAATGGATTCTTCTTTATCCAATCTATATACTGGAAAACCCATTCCTTTGCATATTTTTCATCGCTGGATATACGATAGGCTTTGCCCATAGGAGTGAACCATTTGTGACGGTGTAGTTGCCAGCGCAGTTCGTTGTCTTTCACAGGCCAATACTCCCAGTTAATATCCTTACCATAGTTGTACGAAGGCTGATAACCTTTATGTACAAAAAAGGTGTGATCCATGGCATCATCCGCCCACTTCTGTTCCTCTTTGGATATGGCGAGATTCTTTAAATCGATATCCGGATGTGCAATGTCGGTACGGTTGCGATAATAGGCCAGTAATTCCTGTGCAGCCTTCTCCCATTGCTGCCGGGAGCATGCAGTTTTTACTTTCTCCAAACCCGGATAATCCAGATTCAATAAGTCAAAAGCCTCTTTTCGGAGTTGCTGTGCATCTGCAATAATGGCGATGGTCAGCAAGAAAACACTTAAAATGTATTTCATTATTTTCATGATATATAATAATAAGATTAAATATTCTTATAGTTAAGCCCCTTTACTTTCATATAACGAAGCAGTGCTTCCAAATAATAATAGTCAGCATAGTTAATCGGCGTATCTATTTCAGAACCGTTGGGCAATGACCCCGTAGAATGCATCAGGATAAACCCTTGATTCGTACCGACCTTTGCCAGATAAGCCTCCGATGAAAGGTTTTTGAGCAGTCTCTCGGCATAGTCAAAATAAATTTGTCCATCCTCAACCAACGTGCTCAGTTCTATTAAAGCAGAAGCCGTTATAGAAGCAGCTGATGCATCACGAGGGGTCTGCGGCATATCAGGAGCATCATAGTCCCACAAAGGTATCGCATCTTCCGTTTTCACACGCCGCATAATCAATGCAGCTATATTCTCAGCCTGTCGCAAAAATTCCGCATTTTTTGATTCACGATAGCAAGAAGTGTAACCATATAAGCCCCATGCCTGTCCGCGCGCCCACGAAGAATCATCTTTCTGCCCCTGATGTGTGCATTTCTTTTCTACCGTTCCGTCATTATTATAACTAACTACATGATAAGATGAGTAATCATCTCTAAAATGGTTTTTCATTGTTGTTTCGGCATGTTTTAGAGCCAGCTCCTTATACTTATCATCCCCGGTAAGATGACTTACATAAAACAGCAGATCCAAATTCATCATATTGTCAATGATAACAGGAAAATTCCATTTACCGAAGTCCCATGAACGGATGCAGCCAATTTCCGGATTAAAACGACCGCACAGGTTATCGGCTGTTTGTATCAATGCCTGACGAACACTGTCAACGGGGCATAGACGGTAAGAATTCCCAAAACTACAATTCATCATAAACCCTATATCGTGTGTACCTTTATATTCACGCAACGGATATAAGTAGTTCGTAAACTTGACAGCTTCCTTTTTAAATTCCTCATTGCCTGTCAGTTGATAGGCATACCACAGATTACCGGGGAAAAAGCCACTCGTCCAATCATAGATTGAGAAACAATAACGACGACTCCCTAAATTATCATGTATAGGTTTCAACCGGGCAGAATCCTTGCCTATCAACTGTTTCTTTTCCAACTGCTGACACAAGAAGTTCACATCATAGCCCGTCCAAATGGAACGGGGCAATAATACAGAGTCGCCAATTTCCGAGACTGTGTATTCCAATTGTGCAGCAGATGTTTCTATCGCATATTTCAGCCAAGTATAATCCGCTTTCTCTGCGTGCTTGGAGGAACATCCCGACAAAGTGTATAATGCAATACCAATAACGAAATAGGACAATGATACTTTCTTCATTTTTTATAGGACTTTACGTAACAAATTTCTTACAAAATGCGTTTTTTGAAAACAATCAATAATTCATTTATATTAATCATCACTGCAATAGCCTTGAAAAGCAGAAAGATGTTTAACAGAACTGAAAATGGAATGAGTTAACCTTTTCAGCTCTGAAACATCTTTCAACATTTCAAACAGAATGACATCCTGCTATTTATAGCAATAATATCTTATTCATAACCAGGATTATTCTGATTATTTAAAGCGGGATTAGCTTGCAATTCTCCCAATGGTATAGGGAATAACTCATGTTTTCCCTTCACAAAATTATCACCGGCAACGTATTTACCTTTCAATGATTTATCCATTTTGCTTTGGAACAACTGCAATGTCTCAGCCAAAATGCCCCAACGTAACAAATCGTATTTACGCTGCCCTTCAAAAGCCAGTTCGAAACCGCGTTCCCAATAGAGTGCAGTACGGAAATTGTCGGCAGCATCACCACCGTTGAAGAATGGCAAATCATACAATTTCTTATGTACATTCTTATATTCCTGCAATGAATTAACCTTGGTGGCTTTGGCACGTTCTCTTACATCGTTCAATAATTCCCAGGCTTTCGGAGTATTACCCGTTTCATTATAGGCTTCTGCTGCCATTAATACAACATCGGCATAGCGTAACGGGCAATAGTTTACACCCGTATTGTTGGGATCGAGGAAGCCCAACGGCATCCATTCTCTACGCCACTTTCCGGGATACCAATCCGCCACTTTCTTATTCACAGTCTTTTTATGTTTCTTTTCAGTCGCATCCCACTTGTATTGATAGTCACAAACCATCACATCACGACGTTCATCGCCTGCTTCAAAGAAATCTTTCCAAGCCGGCATTACACGAAAGAAAGCATTTGCACGTCCCATGACCTCTGCCGAAGCTCCTGCTCCCGGAGCTTCCACCAACGGTCCGTTGTAAGTAGCCCAAGTACCGGAGTTATCCTTATAACCACTGCCCGTAGGATTGAAAGCTATTTCCCACAAACTTTCTTTAGAGTTCAAAACACCTCCCGAATAACCTTTGAACAATTCCACATAACCGCCATCATAAAAACCATGATAACCTTTATTTTGGAAAGCAGTCCACTCGGTAATTACAGCATCAAAGTATTCCTTTCTCTTATCATCAGCCGGACGGGTCAAAGTACCGTCTTGCTGTAAGCTATAACCGGCGCGTTGCAGATAAACACGCATCAGTAAGGCATGGGCTGCTCCCTGCGAAGGCACTTCAGGAGAAAGTTCGGCATTTCCTTGTTGCAAGTTATTCTTTGCAAAGTTCAAGTCATCGATAATACTCTTATAAATCTCTTCACGACTCACACGACCGTTAGCAATGTCACCGTAAGAAAAGGTGTATTCTGTTTTAAACGGAACATCTCCCCAATATTTTATCAAATCGAATGCCAGGAATGCACGCAAGAAACAGGCTTGTGCAACCAACTCCTGCAATTCAACATCTTCTTCATAGCCTTCCATGTTCTTGATGTTTGCAATGGCATAGTTAGCACGATCTATTCCCATATATTTGTACTTCCATAAGTCTGCAATCCATGTATTGGTTGTCTTTACCATGTAGTGGGCAATATCACGGCGCGTATTGTCTGTCCCCGTTCCCTGTATATAATAGGTATCATCCGAAGCCGGAGTTGCCATTTCAAACTGTCCATAGTGCTTATCAATCGCCAGACAGTCATAAATACCTACCACCGCCATCTTTGCATGGTTGTAAGTCTGGAAATAAGCATCCTTCTCATAGTAGGAAGTGGGCTTTTCGTCCAATTCGCATGAGGTAACTCCTGCTGCAATCAGCGCGCAGAAAGTAATCATTTTATATTTTTTCATCATATTATATTCTCTTTTTAAGGTTCATTAGAAAGCTAAATTAATACCGAAAACGAACGAGCGGCTCTTAGGATAAGCACCAAAGTCCACACCCGGCGTCAAGCCACTGCCCATTGTAGAAACTTCAGGGTCGAAACCTGTATATTTAGTCCAAGTAAGCAGGTTGGAACCTGTTGCATACAAGCGCAATTTGCTTATACCAATCTTGCTAAGCATCTTTCTGGGGAATGTATAACCTAAAGTGATATTGCTCAGCTTCAGATAAGAACCATCTTCCACAGCCCATGAGTGAATATAAGTATCACCGATCTCATTATCATATACGGCGGCAACAGTCTTACCCTTATTTATGTCGGCCATTTCCTGCGGATCTGTGATCAATTCGCCTTTCTTGTTCACACTACCCAACGATTGCTGGAATTGGCAATGTCCAACACATTCTTATTCTGCAAAGCAGTCTTGGTATTGGTCAGCTTGGTAGCATTGAACACATCGTTGCCAAAGCTGTAAGTCAGGAATATGCTCAAATCAAAATCTTTGTAAGTGAAAGTATTGTTAATACCACCGTAAAACTTCGGATAAGCATTACCGATCACCGTTTTGTCATTCTCTGTAATTTTATTGTCCTCGCTGCCGTCTACATTCTTGAATTTCCACATACCCGGTTTTACATCCGTCTTTTTACCGGAATAAGGTACGCCGTCTTTCAAAGTATAAGTCTTTGTAGCCTCATCATAATCAAAATCAGATACTTGATACAGCCCGTCTGTTACATATCCGTACATTTGTCCTAACGGCTGATTAACACCGATAATGTGTGTATTTTGATTATAGCCGAAGCTGGCTTCCCAAAGTTGTACATCTTCACCTGTCAGCTTCTTCACTGAGTTTTTGTTGTGCGACAAAGTGACAGCTGTATTCCAAGTGAAATCTTTAGTCATAATGTTGGTAGAATTGATAGTAAGGTCAATACCCTTATTTTCCGTTTCACCGGCATTAATAACCATGCTGTCATAACCGGAGGATGTGGGCAACTTAGCGTTCAGCAACAGGTTGCTACTGCGGTTAATATAAAATTCCGGAGAGATAGTCAAGCGCTGGTTAAAGAAACCAAAGTCCAAACCGAAGTTAAATGTTTTGTTAGCTTCCCATTTCAGGTTGGGATTAGGTATCTGCTTAGAAACATAGCCAGGTTGTGTAGAGTCGCCATTAGGATAAGTAACAGAAGTCAACATAGGCAGACTCACATAGCTGTCAATACGGTTATTACCAGCCATACCATATCCCAAACGAACTTTCAAGTCGGAAAATATATTCAGGTTCTTAATGAACTCTTCTTCGCCCAAACGCCATGCAGCAGAGAATGCCGGGAAGTACCCCCACTTATTATTCTTACCGAACTTAGAAGAGCCATCGGCGCGGAATGACGCTGTAAACAAGTATTTGTCTTTGAAACCGTAATTGAAACGTGCAAAGAAAGAGAGAAGCTTATCATCATAATTCTCGGAAGATGAAACAGCAGTCGGCAAACCAAGTGAAAGGTCTCCCAAACCGATATCATCATTCGGGAAGTTGGCAGCAGCAGCCGAGAAGCTACGATTCCAACGGTTAACATATTCTTGGCCAAGCATGGCAGTTATATCGTGCCCCTTGCCGGCCCAGTTATAATTCAAAACATTTGAAGTTTGGAAACTACTGTTTTCTATATTCTGAATGCTACCATTGATGCTTGAACGTTTAGCCGTTATAGACTTGTCGCCATAGAAAGTATCGTTGCGGCGTGTCTGATAGCGCATACCCGTCGTGTTACGGAATGAAAGCCCTTTAATCAACTTCAAAGTAAAGCCTCCGTTAGCCTGGAATGTGCGATATTCACGATCTTTAGTCTCTTCGGCAGCAGAGAGCAGAGGGTTCTGCATCACATTACCGGTATCATCTACCAATAGCGGGTCTTCATCACCCAATAACAAATCATCAGTACCATTGATACCTACCATCGGACGATACTGCAAGATATGTTGCATCTTGTTGAAACGGTCACCACCTTCGGAAGTACCCATTCCATAAATTTTCATCTGGTCATAGCTAATACGAGCAGTAATACTCAAACGATCATTCAGCTTATGGTTCATGTTGAATGAGATATTGTGCTTCTTATTACCGCTATATACCATAGCTCCTTCTTCATCGTAATAAGAATATGCCAAATTATAGTTCAATTTATCTGTTCCTCCTGAGACACCCACACGATAATTCTGTGTCAAGGCCGTACGTCCTAAAGTTTGATCTTGCCAGTCTATACCTGCACGATTGGCATAATTGGCATCAATATCGGCATACTTGCCATACAGTGCTTCGAAGTTTGCGACAGCTTTGTCCAAATCTTCTTGCGTACTGTTCTTGGCCGTAAAGGCGCTATAATAACGACGTTCATAATCAAGCAACGCAAATTCCCTTGTAGAAAGTACATCCAGCTTCTTTGCCACTTTCTTGAAGCCCACATAACTATCGAAAGTCACGGTAGCCTTGCCTTCTTTGCCTCCACTCTTAGTTGTTATAACCACAACACCATTGGCACCACGAGCACCATAAATAGCCGTAGCAGAAGCATCCTTCAAAATGTCGATAGTTTCAATTTCTGCCGGATCAAGGGTGGACATTCCGTCTTCACTCGGAAAACCATCAATGATATAAAGAGGTTCATTGCTTTGAGTAATGGAAATACCTCCACGAACACGAATTGAAATAGAAGCTCCCGGCGCCCCTTCACTCTGCATAACCTGAACACCGGCCATACGTCCGGCCAACGCTTGAGTTATATCACTTGTCGGAACTTTAGAAAGTTCTTTACTGTTCACAGAGGCTACTGATCCCGTTAAGTCTTTACGTTTAACGGTAGCATAGCCAATTGCAACCACTTCTTCCAACATTACGGCATCAGCCTTCAAGGTTACATCAATTACACTTCTACCATCAACTTTTACTTCTTGGGAAGTCATACCTACATACGAAAACACCAATACATCTTTCGATGCATCATTTACTTTCAAAGAATAGTTACCATTCACATCCGTAACCGTTCCTACACCGGCGGCACCTTTAATAGTCACACTACCACCGATTACTTCATATCCTTCGCTATCAATGACTTTTCCAGTTACAGTCAAACTTTGTGCATATGCAGACATACTCACAAAGACGAGGATAAACATTAAAAATAATTCTTTTAATTTGTACATAATAAATAAATCTAAGGTTCTACGTTAGAAATAATTTTTTCGGCAGCAAACATACTGCAAATGCAAAAAAAAAGTGTAAAAGTATTGTTTCTATTCATCACACTTTTACACTTTTCAAATGCTATTTTTGTATAGAAAAGGACATTTTTGTATAAAAAAACGGCCTACGAACATGTATAAAGCCGATTCTAAATATCAAGCGACCAGCGCCAGAGTTACCCATTTTTTGTTAATAAAACAAATTTAACGACTAAGCCTACCCCTGTTTTATTTCAAAAAATCAGCTCTCATAGGAGCAAAACAATCTATAAGTACACCAGGTTCCAAACAAACACAGCTATGCAAAATATCAGGCTCAATATAAATGCCGTCACCGGCTTTCACTATCTTCTTCTCATTTCCTACCGTAAATTCGAATTTTCCACTTGCCACATAAGTTGTTTGTGTATGATAATGAGTATGAGGGGTTCCTATAGCTCCTTTTTCAAACTTCACTTTCACCAACATCACTTGTCCGTCATATCCCATAATCTGACGAGTAACACCCGTACCTGCCGGTTCCCATGCCTTTTCTCCACTAATAAAAGTTTCACTGCGCGTTTTTCTTACCGGTTCACAGGCTGTCTTGCCGTTCCCTTCTTGTGCAGCATATATTCCAGGGAACATAAATAAAGAAAAAACAATTAAGCACGCATACATTTTCCAATCTTTTGCTTTCATAATCAAGTCTTTAGTTTGATAATTATTTAAGTTTATAATGTTTCAAATTTATATATAGTCGTTTGACGATAAGTTTCTCCCGGCAGCAACACAGTAGTAGGGAATTGGGCATGATGAGGGGAATCTGGGAAATGTTGCATTTCGAGACAAAATCCAAAATATTTTCCATAACACAAACTGTCAGCAGCTTTCAAATAACTCAAATCCGAAGCAGGAGTATAAAACTGCATTCCCGGTTCTGTGGTATATGCTTTCAATACTCGACCAGAAACCGGATCAACCACTTTGGCAGCAAGCGCTAAAGTATCCAATGCTTTGTTGAGTTTATAATTGATGTCATATCCTTTTCCTAGCTGTTCAACATGGTGTTTTATAGTTCGCAGAGTACTAAAATCGTATTCTGTTCCTGCTACCGGCATAAGTTCACCTGTTGGCACTCCCGTAGAATCTACCGGTGTGATAGAATCTCCCATAATCATATAACAATGATTTAAGACCGACTCTTTGCATCCGGTCAAATTAAAATAGCTGTGATTGGTCAGATTTATTACAGTAGGTTTGTCTGTCGATGCAATATAGTCCAAAATTACCTCATTGTCATTAGTGAATTTATAGGCTAATGACAAGTTGAGATTGCCGGGAAACCCGCCTTCCATATCGGGACTGAGATACTTAAAAACAACCACCGCGGTATCTCCCGCTATATAACATGTGTCTGTTTCAAAAACTTGCAGATTAAATCCTTTTATACCCCCATGAATGGAATGTCCCTTATTATTTCTATCTAAATAGTAAATTTTATCATCCAGCCTGAACTCCGCATTTTTAATTCTGTTGGCAAAACGTCCTACCGTAGCACCAAGTTTAGGTTGCCTGCCCCAATAATAGCGCAAACTGTCGAGCCCCAAAACGACCGGTTCAAACACCCCGTTTCTATCCGGTGCAGAAACATACGCTAAAGAAGCTGCATAATTTGTCACTTTAATAGTCATTCCATTCTTATTCACTATTTTAATCAGTTCTACGGGCTTACCCTCATATCGCAAACTATCCTCCTTTGTTATGGAGAATCCGCACATACTTGTTTGTCCCCACAAAGCGAGTGAAATCCAAACCTGCATTATAAACAAAACAATCCGCTTATCCATGACAGTTATGCATTATTCTTTCCATATTCCGTAGGCAGGCATCCCATATACTTCTTAAAACGCGCGGCAAAATAAGAAGGAGTATTATATCCCACCATAAAACTAATTTCCGAAACAGAATATCTGCCTTCTTTCAGCAACTGGCATGCACGATTAAACCTGATTTTATGAATAAAGTCTATCGCCGACTTACCGGTAATCGCTTTCAACTTCAAATGGAGATTAGAACGGCTCATATTCATTTCCCTGGCAAATTGTTCCGTTGAAAACTCTACATTATCCATGTTTTTCTCAATCACTGCTATGGCTCTTCTCAACAGTTCCTCGTCCATTGTATTATTTGCCAATTTCTCCGGTTCTACTTCGGTAGTATTAGAATAGCGTTCAAAAACACGATAACGCGTACGTAACACATTCTGAATCTTTGTTTTCAAGATCGGCATAGAGAAAGGCTTAGGAATATAGTCATCCGCTCCAACTTGAAGCCCTTCCAACTGATATTTTGTATCAGCCTTTGCCGACAGCATATATACAGGAATATGGCAAGTTCGTATATTTTGCTTAATCGCTTTACACAATTTGACTCCATCCATTACGGGCATCATAACATCAGTAATGACTAAATCAACCTCTTGGCCTTTCAATATATCCAAGGCTTTCTGCCCATTGTCTGCTTCCAATAAATTAAAGTCGCTTGACAAACCACTCACCAAATATTGCCGAAGTTCCTGGTTATCATCCACTACTAAAATCTTTCCCCGTTTTTCTTTTTCTCCGTCTGCCAACGCGCTTGTTTCCAGCAGTTCTTCATCATCAATATAAACATCATGCGCATTTGTATAATATGCACGCTGCTCTTTGGCCCCCTCTTCTTGCGCAAGCAGTTCCTCAGAAGTATACATAGACTTATCCTGCGGTATATAAATGGAAAACGTAGAGCCCTCGCCCACTTTGCTTTCCAGAGTGATATGCCCATGATGCAGTTCTACCAGACGTTGAACCAGCGACAAGCCTATACCGCTTCCTTCATGTCCACTTTCCGCCTGATAAAAACGCTCAAATATTTTTTTCTGTTTTTCCGCCGGAATACCGACACCCGTATCAATCACTTGCAAAACAAGATTATTATCTTCTTTATAAAGACGTACGGTAATGCACTCTCCTTTTTCCGTATATTTAAAAGCGTTTGAAAGCAAATTATTTACAATCAAGTCCAAATAGGTCTCATCAAAGAGCAACTCTTCATCTTGCAATTCCGTATATAAATTATAATCTATATCCTTCCTTTTCGACAAGTTCTCATAATTCAAGAAACAGTTCAAGACTTTCTTATAAGCATTAGCATATACCGGTCTCAATTCAAAAATACCCAATTCAGCGCGACGATAATCCATTAACTGATTGACCAAATGCAACAAGCGGTTCGTATTACGCTGAATATATGACAGTTTTTCATGTTCCCAATGGCCTTTAATACGTTCAATAAGTTCCTGCAATGGGGCAACAATCAAAGTAAGAGGAGTACGAAGCTCATGAGAGATGTCAATGTAAAAGCGGATTTTCATCTGGCTGATTTCCTCTTGTTTCTCTTTATCCAAGCGCTCCATCAGAATCTCAGCCTGCATATTCTTGCGCAACCAAAAGAAGCGCAAGACACCAAACAATAGCCCCGCGCACAAAATAATGAAAATAGAAATAGCCCACCAAGTACAATACCAAACCGGAAGTACCCGTATATGAAGAATTGCAGGCTCTTCACTCCATTTTCCATCATTATTGGCAGCTTTCAAAAAAAATGTATAATCTCCTGCCGGTAAATTTGAGTAGGAAACTAAATTTATATTATCTTGGCTGTACCACGAGTCGTTGTATCCTTCCAGCTTATACGCAAAAGTGTTATGCTTTCCAGCAATATAGTTTGAAACCACGAATGAGATAGAAAAAGAGTTTTGGGAGGAGGTCAATGTTATATGATCCTCGTTTTCTATACATTTTTTCAAAATTCTTGTTTCATCACCAGGCAATACTTCCTTATTGGATACATATAATTTATTTATAAATGGTCTCGGAGAATACGGATTATCAATAAGCGTTTCAGGCCGAAACGAAGTAATTCCATTAATCCCTCCAAAAAGCATGTTCCCATTATTAATTCGACAATAAGAACCGGCATTGAACTGATTACTCTGCAAACCGTCCACGATAGTAAAATTACGTAATTTTCTGCTTCCGGGGGTCAAACAGCTCAATCCCTGGTTTGTACTTATCCACAAACGCCCGTAACTATCTTCCAGAATGCCATAAATAACATTACTGGGCAGTCCGTCAACCGTTGTGTACTGCAATAATTCTTTAGCATTCTCCTTCAAGCCAAAAAGTCCATTACGTGTTCCAACCCATATATATCCGGATGTAGATTCACAGAAACAGTTTATAAACGATTGCTTCAATATAGGAGCGATATCATATTCCGTATTAATTGTCAAAGAAGTGCCTGTTTGATTATAAATAGTAAGTCCCATTTCCCCTCCTGCCCAAATACGTTTCTTAGAATCCCGGAACAATACACTGTTGGATTCTTGCAAACGCTTTCCTTTGCTATCTTTATCAACCGTCTGAAAATGGTTACCAGCTATATCATAATGAATTAGAGTACCCAATGATGCAATCCAAAGCCCTCCATGCCCATCCGATAAAATAGAATAAATATTATTACTAGGCAAATCACTGTTTTGAGTATTGAAAAAACGTTGGTTTCCTGTCCTACGATTCAGTACTATCATTCCACCCGCATGAGTTCCAACATATATATTATCATGCAGTTCATCGACATACACCGCCTTTATATCTTTAAAAGATACCTCTTTTGACAAGTCGGAATTCTGCAAATAGTATTTGTATGTTTTTGAAGCGCTGTCGTAAAAATTCAGGCCACCTCCATTAGTGCCGATCCACAGATTCTTTGCATTATCCTCCACTATACAGCTGACTACATTATCACTGATGGAATTGGCGAATGGAACATGCTTAATATGCTGAAAACGATTGCACAAAGGATGATAATAGTTCAATCCTCCCCAATAAGTGCCCAACCACATTCCTCCTTGCGAATCCATAAAAATACTACGTACAGAATTCTGTGACAGACTCCCCTCCTGTATTGCAGAATTTCTCACCGACAAAAAGCGATCTTTACCTCCTTCGTAAATATTCAAGCCCCCATAAGTGCCAACCCACAATCTGTTTTCCTGATCTACGGCCAAAGAACGCACATAGTTTGAATTCAGACCGGAATATCCGTCCTCATGTCTATAATTCTTCAGCTCCTTGGATTTAGTATCATACATGTATAGCCCTTCACCTTCCGTCGCTATCCATATCCGGGTGAACATCTGACAAAAGACGGAATGTATACGTGTTGCTTTCGGCATATCCACCAACTTTTCCAAAGTTCCATTTGCCAAAGAATAGACATAAAGTCCTTTCTCCACTCCTATGTAAATCTTATCACTTTGACGAACCATAGCAGTAGGTCTCAACAAATGTAGCGGATGAGGTAACGTATCATTCAGAATACGTTCCTTCCCTATATCAAAAAGCAATACTCCACTGGTTGTACCCAACATCAGATAGTCCTTATTCATTGGTGCTATGCATGTGACAGTAGCTTTATAACCATTTTCTTTATAAAAATAATTCGAGAAAGTATCTTGGTCCCGATTATAAAGAGAAAAACCCTCTCTGGTACCAATCCATACTCTACCGGAATCATCAACTGTTACACAGCGACTAATGTCGCAAGCTATGCTTTGAGGATTCGCATATTGATGACGATAGACTGTAAAATTGTAGCCATCGTATTTATTGACCCCATCGTAAGTCGCAAACCACAAATTTCCTTCCTTGTCCTGATTAATACCAAATATCGTGCAATGTGACAGGCCTTCTTCCAATCCGATATGCGTAAAACGTATACCGTCCAGATTATTGGCATACCCGATACATGTAAATAATACTCCAAAGAATGTTAACAAAGGCCGAAACGTTTTCATATAATTTAGATATATAATATTATAACATAAAAACAAAGAAACAAAAATATATTAATTATATGTGATTTCAATTTGAATTTTCTTATTCTCCCCCTCAGGAAATATCTGTAAAGGAACAAAAGAAAAACCGGGTACAGGATTAAATATTCGACCATCTTCATCTGTCGGAGCTACCTTCAACATGCCATTCACGCAGATTATTTCCAATACGCCCTCTTTTTTCTGAAGAAGCATGCCTTTCGAGGTAATATCCACTACCTCTGAAGGTGCGGCAATGACCGGCAAAACAAGGCAGGCTGTCAAAGGACAATAATCCACTACTATCGACATGCCCTGTTTGGAGTACACATAATCCAAAGTCACAGGAAACGCCCCCTGAACCGGTGTCTGCTGGTCAGCGTCCACCAAATGAGTATTGATATGGAAACGATGCTTATCTTTCTCTTGAGTATAAACAATATCCGTATCCAAGTCATCCAAATTACTATAAATAGTTCCATACTGTACCATTTCAACCCGCGGTGTTCCACTCATTATATACTTTCTGCTATTACTCTGCATATTAGGCGCTTCTATCAGAGCATACCGGTTTGTTGTAGCGGCAAAGACCGGACCAGCCTGTTCGTGCCACAACAGAGAAACAGCTCCTCCCATCGGGTGAGTGCCCTTTACCTTATATTCAGCATCAAAACCGGTACACGTGGAACGCCATGATCCTTCTGCAACCAGCCAAGTACGAATATCCTGGAAATACTTCACCCCATAAGCATTATCGCGTGGCAGTGACTTGTATTGTGGTGCTTTGACAGGTGGAAGCTCAAGAAAAGCGGTCAGAGCCTTGGCATGACCAAAAGTATGATGAATACAAGCCGGAATTCCTGAAGCCTGATAATCACGTCCGGCATGAAGCAATCCGTTATTTGTCGATTTTTTCAGTAATCGTATATTGCGCCGAATAGCTTCCAGATACTCCGGGTGTTGTTCTGCCATAGCATAATAACCACCCATGAAACCATCGCTCGTACGTCCGCCCCAATATGTCCACTTAAAACTGCGTGTCCCCCAACTATTATCCCACGCACCATCAGGCAACATAAATTCCAAGTGAGTATTCATGGAACGTTCCACAATAGAGAGCAGTTCCCGGTCGTTCACCATAAGCGCATAATAGGCCAGATTAGGCAAAGACTCTTCTATATTATAGCCTAAATCCACAGGAAGACAGCCATTCTTAGTAGGTGTCCATATCTTAGGTCCTTCACCGTATAAAAAAAAGTCGTTTACTGTAAAAAATTTCTTCAAATCCGAAGCCACAATCCGGGCTTCTTCCTTGAAATCCGGACGGTTAAACATCTCGCCAAGAGCCTGCAAGGCATATGTCACCGAGGCTGAATAGTTCACATTATTCAAGCGCTTCATGTTCCCCTGCATACGGCGACTGTACATCTGAGGATTCTTCATCATAAATTCGCCAGCTTCCAACAATTGTTTTTTCCAATGATTACAGGTAGAATCATCCAGCAAATGCCCATGATAATGCACTGCCTCATATAAAGCGATAGCCGCAAATACAGTCGTTCCACTCCAGTCTGACACATGTACATCGTTCATCCATGAACCATCCGGACGATGCACATTCTCCATCCATTTCATAAGCTTCTTGGCGGCAAGCAAATATTTATCATCGCCGGTTTTGTCCGCTAAATACATCAGAGGAAGAACCGTATCTCCTATCCGCCCATGAATACGAGCGCAGGCAGGACAAAGAAAACCTCCGTCAAGCGCAGGATGCAATCCTTCACATTGGTAAGTCAGCAGAGTATCTACCCACTCCATCAACAGTTTTTCCGCATCATTACGTAGGGATTTATCAGAATAAACAGGATTTCCGGCACATACTCGTCCCGAGAAAGAGAGCGCAAACACAAACGCCACAAATAAAATGTTTCTCATATTATTTAGTATTATCAGATTCATTTTTCAAAAATAGAACATTCCGGCAACATATTGCCGTTATTTTCTCCAATACACCACAACATACGTTTACCGATTCCATAATTTTGTTGAATCTTCATCAATTTTGTTGAATATTTGTATACCAAAACAATATTGGCAGTTTTTTAAACACATCAGGCATGCTTATCAGAGCAAATGCCCTATCTTAGCAACCGTTACTAAAAAACTAAATATAACATGAAAAACTTACCTTTACTCATGTGTACTGCTTTTTGCGGGCTGAACGCCGTCCAGGCTGATGCTGCAGACAACAAAAAGAATGAAAGACCCAATATTCTTTGGCTTACTTTTGAAGATACCAGCGCTTACGAATTCGGTTGTTATGGTAATAAAGGCGTACACACCCCAAATGCGGATAGTCTAGCCGTTCATGGCATACAATTTATGAACGCATGGTCAGTGGCTCCGCAAAGTTCTGCTGCACGCTCGTCACTTATCACCGGCTGCTACTCCTCAAGCTACGGAATGGATGTCCATCCGGTTCCATACGACACTCCGGAAAACATATTCTTCCCTCAATGGCTACGGGAAGCCGGATATTATTGCACTAACAACAGCAAAACGCATTACAACTCCACCACAGACAATAAAAGTTGTTGGGACGAATGTACCCCTAAAGCATCCTACAACAGTACTAAACGCGGTAAAGACCAACCATTCTTCGCTGTGTATAACACAGTGACCTCACACATGGGACGTATCCGTACTTTCCACACTGATGGACGAAGAGATTATACAACGGAAGGTATTTATCCTGAACTTCTCACCCTGCCTTCCTACGTACCCGACTTGCCCGAAGTGCGTTCCGACTATGCCGGCCACTTGGAAGCCGTACAGGATGTAGATACTTGGTTGGGCTTTTTTCTGAAAGATCTGAAAGAAAAGGGATTGGACGACAATACGATTATCTTCTTCTTCAGCGATCATGGCGGTTGCGTCCCGCGCGGCAAAGGATATTTATATGAAAGCGGTTTGAGAGTCCCCATGATAGCCTACTTTCCACCCAAATGGCAACATCTGGCTGGAAAGAAAGCATCCGGTAAAGAATATTCTTTGGTGAACTTCACCGATTTAGGCCCTACCGTACTTAGTCTTGCGGGAGTAAAACCGCCTAAGCACATGCAAGGCAAAGCTTTATACGGGAAATATGCATCCGATGAAAAACGGGAAATTCAGTTTGCTCTGGCTGCCAACCAACTACATCATTTTATGCCTGTACGTGCCGCCACCGACGGACGTTTCAAATACATCCGTAGCTATATCCCCTATCGTCAATTTGCCCTGCGCAATTATTATCAATGGGGTATGCCGTCCAATAAGGCATGGGACAAGTTGGTATTAGGCGGTCACAATACCAATCCCGACTGGGCACAAACTTTCAACGCCCACCCGGCCGAAATGTTGTTCGACCTTGAAAAAGATCCGGGCGAACTGCATAATTTATCCGACTCTCCCGAATATGCGGAAGTCCTGGCAAAAATGCGTAAAGCCCTTTCTGAACATATCCGTTCTACAAAAGATTTAGGATTTTTCATGCCCACTTCCCGCGTAAATACAACATTATACGACAAAGTGCGCAAAGAAAAATATCCCTTGAATGAACTATATAACCTTGTAGAGTTAGCCGGTACAGCTAAAGCAAGCGATGCCTCTGTATTCGAGAAAGCATTATCCAGCCAATACCCGGAAATGCGTTATTGGGCATCCGTAGGTTTAGCGCAACTTGGAATCAAAGGAGAGTTACAAGTTTGTCCTCCAACCTTGCTTACCCTGATGAACGATGCCGACCCATATATAGCCTGCGAAGCAGCCTATGCTGCAGCCTATTTGGGAGAAACATCCAAAGGCATCGAGCGTCTAAATCATCCGGCAAAAGAAGCTGACAGAAAAGTCGGTTACTCTTTACTGGAATGTTTGTCCTTGGACAAAGCTATGCAACCTGCCATCCGCACTCATCTGGCAGACCTGAAAGAGAAGGCTGAAATTCTTCCTCGCAAAGCAAATGAAGATGCCGGGCTAATGGCACGCGGCATTTTGGTCAACCTCGGTGAGATGAATATAAAGGACCTGCATGGACCCGAATCCTATAAATTAGGATTGAAACTGAATCATGGACGCAGACCCATGGTTCCGCTTCCAAACTGATAAGCTGGGCAACAACGTTGTCATCTCCCTTGAGCCTGTACCCTAAATTTTCGAAATTGCCACACCAGCATTGTCCCCGCTATCAGACTGGCCAGGAGATCGGAGATAGGCATGCTATACCAAACTCCTGCTGCACCGAAAAAGCGAGGTAAAATCAACAGACAAGGGAGCAACACTACCATTTGGCGGGTAAGGGATAGAAATATCGCCTTACTCGCCATTCCTATACTTTGGAAGAAATTAGCCGTAACCATTTGAAAGCCGATAATAGGGAAGAACATCACCACAATGCGCAACCCCTTTGCCGAGAGCTCTATAAGTTCGGCATCCGATGTAAAAATACCGACTACCGTATCTGAAAACAACATTCCTATAATAAAGCCGAAAGTCGTCACCCCGGTAACATAGATAATCGTCAGTTTCAATGTCTTGGTAACACGTTCATATTGTTTGGCTCCAAAATTATAGCCTGCAATAGGTTGCATTCCCTGGTTTAATCCCATTACAATCATCACGATAATGAAGACCAGCCGATTGACGATACCAAAAGCACCGATAGCCAAGTCACCGCCATACTTCTTCAATCCTTGATTAATAAGAATCACGATGAAGCATGCCGCCATGTTCATCAAAAACGGAGACATGCCAATGGCCAACGAATCAAAAACAATTTTACGTTTCAACCGGAAAATACCACGATGAAAATGTAACAGTTCTTCTTTACTGCTGAATATCCAAAGCTGCCACATCAACGATATAATCTGCGCCACAATCGTTGCGATCGCTGCTCCGCGAATGCCCCAGCCAAAACCGTAAATAAATACGGGGTCAAGTATCGTATTAATAATCACCGTAGCGATAGTGGCATACATGGCCTTCTGTGGATGCCCCGAAGAACGCAGTACCGCGTTCAATCCCAGATAGAGATGCGTAATAGTATTCCCAAGAAGGATAATATACATATAGTCACGTGCATACCCCACCGTCTCGTCACTGCCACCGAAAAAGTAAAGGATAGGATCAAGAAAAGCCATGACTATCACCGTAAAAGCCACTCCAAGCAGAATATTCAATACAAACACATTGCCCAAGACGCGCTGCGCAGTATCGTAGTCTTTCTGCCCAAGCTTGACAGAGATCAATGTAGCAGCTCCCACGCCCACCAACGACCCGAAAGCCGCCGCAAGGTTCATTAAAGGAAAGGTCAATGCCAATCCCGAAATAGCCATTGTGCCCACACCATGCCCGATGAAGATACTGTCTACCATGTTATATAAGGAAGATGCTGTCATAGCAATGATTGCCGGTACAGCATACTGCATCAATAATTTTCCGATATTCTCTGTACCCAACGCTGTGGGAGTTTTTTGTCCTACCATACTTTTTACCTTTTTTTGAGGGCGCAAATGTACTCAAAATTCGGCAGGTGAGCAAAAAACGTTCCACAGAGTACACAAGCTATGCGACGAATAAATTCCTCTAAAGATTCGCTTTCTGAAAAATGTTTCGTATTTTTGTCCCCAAATTGAGTGAATTATAGCGAAATGAACGTATTAGAACTAAGTGAACAAGAAATCATTCGTCGCAACAGCATGAATGAACTTCGCGCGATGGGCATCGAGCCCTATCCCGCAGCAGAGTATGTAACCAACGCTTTCTCTACCGATATCAAAGATGAATTTAAAGACGACGCCGAACCGCGCCACGTATCTGTAGCCGGACGCATCATGAGCCGTCGTGTTATGGGAAAAGCCTCTTTTATTGAATTACAGGACTCAAAAGGACGTATCCAAGTATATATTACCCGCGATGACATCTGCCCGGACGAAGATAAGGAAATGTATAATACCGTATTCAAACGCTTGCTTGATTTAGGTGACTTCATCGGCATTGAAGGCTTTGTATTCCGCACCCAAATGGGTGAAATCAGCATCCATGCCCAGAAGCTAACCGTACTTGCCAAGAGCATCAAACCGCTACCTATCGTAAAATATAAGGACGGTGTAGCTTACGACTCTTTTGACGATCCGGAATTGCGTTACCGCCAACGTTACGTTGACCTCATTGTAAACGACGGTGTTAAAGAAACATTTCAAAAGCGTGCCACAATTATCAGGACTATGCGCGCCGCACTGGATGAAGCCGGCTATACGGAAGTGGAAACACCGATTCTCCAATCCATTCCCGGCGGAGCAAGTGCTCGTCCTTTCACTACACACCATAACTCACTAGATATGGATCTCTACCTGCGTATCGCCACCGAGCTTTACCTGAAAAGACTAATCGTAGGCGGTTTTGAAGGTGTGTACGAAATCGGAAAAAACTTCCGCAACGAAGGTATGGACAAGAACCATAACCCGGAATTCACTTGCGTGGAATTGTATGTGCAATATAAAGATTACAATTGGATGATGGGCTTCACCGAGAAGCTGCTTGAGCGTATTTGCATTGCTGTAAACGGAGGAACGGAAACAACGATTGACGGCAAGACCATCAGTTTCAAGGCTCCTTACCGCCGCTTGCCTATCTTGGATGCCATCAAGGAAAAGACCGGCTATGACCTCAACGGCAAGAGCGAAGAGGAAATCCGTCAGATATGCCGCGAACTGAAAATGGAAATTGACGATACCATGGGCAAAGGAAAGCTGATAGACGAAATCTTCGGTGAATTCTGTGAAGGTACATTCATACAGCCTACATTCATCACCGATTACCCGGTGGAAATGAGTCCGCTGACCAAAATGCACCGCAGCAAACCGGGACTGACCGAACGCTTCGAGCTGATGGTGAACGGCAAAGAACTGGCAAACGCATACAGCGAGCTGAACGATCCTATCGATCAGGAAGAACGCTTCAAAGAACAACTGAAACTAAGTGAAAAGGGCGATGACGAAGCTATGTTCATCGACCAGGATTTCTTGAAAGCATTGCAATACGGTATGCCTCCGACATCGGGTATCGGTATCGGTATAGACCGTCTGACTATGTTGATGACTGGTCAGCCGTTTATTCAGGAAGTGTTGTTCTTCCCGCAGATGCGCCCTGAAAAGGTAACTCCGAAAGACGCGCCTGCCAAATTTATGGAACTGGGTATCCCTGAAGAATGGGTTGCAGTCATTCAGAAGGCAGGCTACAACATGGTTGGTGACATGAAAGACGTAAATCCGCAGAAGTTGCACATGGACATTTGCGGCATCAATAAAAAATATAAATTAGAACTGGCAAATCCGACTGTGAAAGATGTAGAAGGTTGGGTTGAGAAAATCTAAGAAATGAAGCTACCCGGTAAAATAGCCATTATGGGCGGAGGAAGTTGGGCCACTGCCATTGCCAAAATGGTATTGGCTCAAGAGGACACTATAAATTGGTATATGCGGCGTGATGACCGCATTGCCGATTTTAAGCGGCTTGGTCACAACCCTGCCTATTTGACGGGCGTCAAGTTCGATACAAAACGTATCAATTTCAATTCAAACATCAACGATGTAGTCAAGGAGTCAGATACACTAATCTTTGTCACTCCTTCTCCTTATCTGAAAGCTCATTTGAAGAAGCTGAAGACAAAAATCAAAGACAAATTCATCATCACAGCTATTAAAGGTATCGTACCTGACGACAACATGATCGTGTCGGAATACTTCACAAAGGAATACGGTGTGCCGACCGAAAACATTGCTGTGCTGGCGGGTCCCTGCCACGCAGAAGAAGTTGCACTTGAACGTCTCTCCTATCTGACGATAGCCTGTCCCGACATAGACAAAGCGGACAAATTTGCCCGCCGTTTGGCCAGTTCATTCATCAAGACCTCCGTCAGTAATGATGTAGCCGGTATTGAGTATGGCTCTGTACTCAAAAATGTATATGCCATTGCCGCCGGTATATGCAGCGGCTTGAAATACGGCGATAACTTCCAGGCTGTACTCATGTCCAACGCCATACAGGAAATGAACCGTTTTCTCCAAACCGTCCATCCATTGAACAGAAGTATCAGTGATTCTGTTTATCTGGGTGATATGCTGGTGACAGGATATTCCAATTTCAGCCGCAACCGCACGTTCGGTACGATGATAGGAAAAGGATATTCCGTAAAAAGCGCTCAAATTGAGATGGAAATGATAGCCGAAGGTTACTACGGAACCAAGTGTATCAAGGAGATCAATAAGCACTATCACGTGAATATGCCGATATTGGATGCTGTGTATAACATTTTATATGAGCGTATCTCACCAATGATTGAAATTAAGTTACTGACCGACTCTTTCCGCTAATAATAATGCGGGAAGAGACATGGCAGACGAAATACAGTATTTAAAATCTATAATATTATGATTAGTTTGAACATTGAAAAGACTCTTGGATTCATTTCCAAAGAAAACGTTTTCGCCTACGAATCTCAAGTAAAAGCCGCACAGGATGCATTGGAAAATGGTACTGGTAAGGGTAATGACTTTTTAGGCTGGTTACATCTTCCCTCTTCCATCACACAAGAACATCTGGCTGACTTGAAAGCTACCGCACAAGTATTGCGTGATAACTGTGAAGTAGTGGTCGTTGCCGGAATTGGCGGGAGCTACCTCGGTGCACGTGCCGTTATCGAGGCTTTGTCAAACAGTTTCACTTGGCTGCAAGATAAGAAATCCACTCCGGTTATTCTGTATGCAGGACACAACATCGGTGAAGATTATTTGTACGAACTTACCGAATACTTGCAAGATAAGAAATTCGGTGTTATCAATATCTCCAAATCAGGAACCACAACTGAAACGGCTTTGGCTTTCCGCCTACTGAAAAAGCAATGCGAAGACCAACGCGGTAAAGACATGGCAAAAAAAGTCATCGTTGCCATTACAGATGCCAAGAAAGGCGCTGCTCGTGTTACGGCAGACAATGAAGGTTACAAATCTTTCATCATTCCCGATAATGTAGGCGGACGTTTCTCTGTACTTACCCCGGTAGGCCTGTTACCCATCGCAGTAGCAGGTTTCGATATTGAAAAGCTGGTAGCCGGCGCAACGGCCATGGAAAAGCTTTGCGGAAAGGACGTTCCATTTGCTGAAAATCCGGCAGCTATTTATGCAGCCACCCGCAACGAGCTTTATAAGCATGACAAGAAAATTGAAATTCTCGTAAACTTCAACCCCAAACTGCATTATGTAAGCGAATGGTGGAAACAGCTTTATGGAGAATCCGAAGGTAAAGAAAACAAGGGTATTTTCCCGGCAGCCGTAGATTTCTCCACCGACCTACATTCTATGGGGCAATGGATTCAGGAAGGCGAACGCACCATTTACGAAACTGTAATTTCAGTGGAAAAAACCAACCATAAACTGGAAGTTCCAAGTGATGCCCAGAATTTGGACGGACTGAATTTCCTCGCCGGCAAACGTGTGGATGAAGTCAACAAAATGGCAGAATTAGGAACACAGTTGGCCCACGTAGACGGTGGCGTACCCAACATACGCATCGTCATCCCTGCATTGAATGAAGAAAGTATCGGCGGACTGCTGTATTTCTTTGAAAAAGCATGCGGTATCAGTGGCTATCTTTTGGGTGTCAATCCATTCAACCAACCGGGTGTCGAGGCTTACAAGAAAAACATGTTCGCCCTATTGAACAAACCGGGTTACGAAGAAGAATCCAAAGCTATTCGGGCAAGACTGTAAATAACCAACTATATCCAAGGTGTCAAAACTAAACCAGGCTATTAATAGCAAGTTTTAGTCTTGACACCTTTTTCAAAACACATTGCTCGGAAATAGGATCCATATTCCGCAATCCGGCCTTCAACACCAACAGAGGTGCTTCAGAGAAGATACACACATCACCGACAATAACAACAAACCTACATACTATGAGCACACCGATACTCAAAAAAATCCATAGCCTCTGCTTATGCTTACTTTTCATTCAACCTATATTCGCCCTATCGAATAAAAGTTCCCATAACCTTCTGATCATCAATTCATATAACGAACAAGCCGCATGGAGTAACAGTATTATCGTGCCCATTATGCAAGAAGTGGGGAAAATGTCGAACACCAGTGCCTATGTGAGCCACTTGCACTCCATTCTTATCAAAAACGACTCCCTTTACCAGCATTCCGTAAACACGTTATTCCAACGCTATGAAAACACCAAACCCCACTCTGTCGTACTGATAGGCAACATGGCGTTTACTTTACGTGACAGAATCAAGAAAGAATGGGGAGATATCCCCATCATTTTGTGTGCCGGACGGGATAGCTACACCTCGCCCCGGTATAACTATCCGGAGTATGAATCGGCAGAAATACCGAAAGACTCCATCTTTTCCATCTCAGGGCTCAAAGACAAATATAATTTCACTTTCATACTATGCCCTACTTATTGCAAGGAAACCATTGACATGATGATGAAGATACAGCCCGGCATAAAAACATTTATTTTTGCCGCTGACAAACTTTTCATCAACAGGATACACGAAAAAGAGATTAAAAGTTACCTATTATCCAGCTACCCGAACATTGAGTATAAACGCATCTATCCCAATTCCAACCCTGCAGTACCAAACTTGAGAAAGTATCTGCTGACCAATGAAAACCCTACCGTAGGAATGTTATTCGGTTCCTGGTTCTGCGTAAGGGAGAATCTGTTGGGACATCTCATCACAATGTCAACGGAAGATTATCGTTTCATTATGTCGGCCAATAAAGGAGTTTTTACACTAAGAGAGTCCTTCCTCGCAGAGGGCGGGTTCATCGGAGGATACTTCTACGACAATGATGCCACCATAAAGCACTTGTTGCAATGCCTTCGTAGTATCATCAACGGAAGAGAAGCGCGAGACATCCCATTCTATACTCCCGACAAGAGCTATCCCGTTATTGATTATAATGCACTGAAACAACGGGGAATGTCAGAAAAGCTTTGCCCACCCAACACCCTATTTATCAACAAACCGCCCACGCTATGGCAACGATATAAGTTACAAATTAGCATCTGCCTGTTGATTCTTTCAGTACTGGGCATCGTCTCATACATAAAACATAAATTTCAGCAGAAAGAAATCATGTTGTTAAGAAGCCATAACAAGCTTCTTGAGAACATGCCCGTATTCTACGTGCAGGAACAGGTAATGTTCAATGAAAATGGTATTCCCGAAAGCATGCGCTACATCAATGCCAACATCTTGTTCAAAGAGTTATTTTGCTCCAAGCAAAAGCAGGAACAAGTCAATTCAAGCATGTTTCCTCACCAGACGGAAGAGTATTTTATGCAATTTGCCAGAATTGTTTTTCAAGAAAGAAGGTCGATTGTATTCACCTACTATTTTGAAGAGCAGAACGCCTTCTATGAAGTAATAATACGTCAAGCCGCTGAGGAAAATCTAATAGACATTTTTGGCGTAAATACCACTACCCTACACCAGACACAGGAATTGTTACGAGCCGCCAACAATAAACTGGCATTGGCATTAGACATCGCACATATCATCCCTTGGCATTGGGACCTGCAGAAGCATGCCATCACCTGCGATGCCAACCGTTCTCCTTTCGAACTTGCCACCGGTGTAAAGGATGAACGAGGAGTACGGATTATCCACGAAGCCGACTACTTCAACAACATACACCCTGATGATGCAGAACGGATAAGAGACGACTACCAAGCACTCATCTTAGGTAGAGTAAAGGCACTGAAAGAAGAGTTCCGCACCGTCATCAAAAAAAACGGCAAAGAATACATCAACTGGGTAGAGGCGCGCGCCGTAGTGGAACAGAGGAATGAACAGGGACATCCTATCTCACTCATCGGATCCCTACTTATCATTACCGACCGCAAGCGGAACGAACAGGAACTCATAAATGCCAAAAACCGCGCCGAAGAATCAGACCGGCTGAAGTCAGCTTTCCTTGCAAACATGAGCCACGAAATACGTACGCCACTCAACGCAATCGTAGGCTTCTCCTCCATACTAGCCACAGCGGAAGAAGAGGAAGAAAAAAGTGAATATATCAATATTATAGAGAACAACAACCAACTACTTCTGCAACTTATCAGCGACGTATTGGACATTGCCAAAATTGAAGCCGGTTCACTGGACTTCAACTATTCCAGCCTTGATCTGAATGTTTTAATGAATGAGTTGGAAAGCACCGCCCTTATGCGCATTACCTCTCCGGATGTATGCCTTGAAATGATCCCGGACAATGACAACTGCTGGGTGATTACCGAACGTAACCGCCTGTCTCAAATCATCATCAACTTACTGAACAATGCCATTAAGTTCACACAAAAAGGTAAAATCACCTTCGGTTACAAACTGCAAAAAGAGAAAATCTATTTTTATGTAACCGATACAGGATGCGGTATTCCGGCAGAAAAACAAGATAAAATTTTTGAACGTTTCATTAAGCTGAATAACTTTGCGCAGGGAACCGGATTGGGCCTTTCTATATGCAAAAGCATAGTAGATGCCATGGGCGGGGAAATAGGAGTAGACTCCAAAGTAGGAAATGGAAGTACTTTCTGGTTTACACTTCCCTACCATACAGGCACCGCAAATGAAAGTACAGACAAGCCCGTTGAACTATCTGAACTCTCCAAAGACAAACAAATAACCATACTTATAGCTGAAGATGACGAAAGCAATTACCGGCTCTTTCATTCCATTTTGCAAAAAGATTTTCAACTAATTCATGCACGCGACGGAAAAGAAGCAGTCGAGCTATATTCCCTTCATCATCCAAACCTCATCCTAATGGATATCAATATGCCCAATATGAACGGATATGAAGCTACTCACCAGATACGAGAGTTATCGAAAAGCATACCAATCATCGCAGTTACGGCATACGCCTATGCTTCGGACAAACAAAAAATAATGGAAAGCGGATTCACAGGTTATATGTCCAAACCACTCAACGCCCGAAAGCTGCAAGATGAAGTATCAGCCACCCTCAAGAAATGCTTCATTTTTACATAGGTCCGATCACCATAAATTCAGCATAAACAAGGAAGCCATACATAGAATGTGCTTCCTTTCCCATATTCGGACTCCACCCAAATCTCACCTCCCATCTGATTGACGATGGACTTGCATATAGGTAGTCCCAAGCCTGTGCCCTGAATGAAAACATTTAACTTCTTGAACCTGTCAAACACTTCCACCAGATTTTTCTCTTCAATACCCAACCCAGTATCTTCCACATAGATCTGCACGCCGTCATTTTTACGGGCATATCCCATTTTAATATATCCCTGTCCGGTAAACTTAGCAGCATTGGTTATCAGATTACCGATAACCTGCGTCAAACGTTCCCGGTCGGTTTTGACCATTAAAGTTTGAAGAGGGTTTTCACAAATAAACTCTACTTCCGGATTACTCACTTTTTCCCTCATCAAGACAGCAAGCTCATCGAACATTGCCGAGAAATCAAATTCATCGTTTTTAAAAGACATATTATCCGAATCCAGCATCGATAGGTTCAGCACGTCTTCAAAAAGATTCAGCAACAAGTTATTATTAAGGCTGATAATACGGTTATATTCATCCCGGTCCGTTTGATTTTCAGCCTCTGCCATGAGCTGTGAAAAACCAATAATCGAATTCAGCGGCGTCCTGATCTCATGACTCATATTAGCTATAAATTGCGCCTTCAACGTATCTGCCTGCTCCGCCTTGCTCAAAGCATCACGCAATTGCTCCATCATCTGGTATTGCAAAGTTACATCGTTTCCCACACACACCAACAATTTCTTCCTTTTGAAAGTGAAAGAAAATTTTATGGTTTGCAAATGAGTATGTGTACCCCGGTCGGGAGAAGTAACAATTTCATGAATCAACATAGGGTCACTCTCTTCACAGGAAGTAGCCGCTACATCATCTTGCCTGTATTTGTCAGCCTCTTCTTTCGGAAAAATATCGTAATCAGTCTTGCCTACCAACAGTTCTTTGGGCATATTACACATCTGCTCAAACTTTTGATTGATAATATAAAAACGATAATCATCCTCTATATCCTTAATAAGAATAGCGGATGGTAACTTATGAAAAATGGCTTTCATCATCTGATGCGCTTCCTGCTCATCTTTCATGAGACTTTCCATCATTCTTTCTTTTTGAATATGCTCCGTTATATCGTAAGAGACGCATACCAACAACTGATTTCCTTCAGAAGTTTCTACATACGATTTAGTCGTTTGCAATATAATCTTCTCCTCTCCCTGAAAATGCACCATTTCACGCAATGTAAAATCTCCTCTCATGCTCACTGTCGCTTCATCGTCCCTGCGATATTTCTCTGCCTCTTCAAGTGAGAACAAGTCATAATCTGTTTTCCCTATAACCTCTTGGCGCGATAAATGTTGTATGGAGCAGAAAGCATCATTAACTCTGTAATAGCGAAAACCATTTGTTACATCCTTTATAAAAATTATTGCCTGCATCTTATCTATCAGATGCTGAGAAAAAGAATTCAAAGAGCGATTGGACTCCAGTAGTTCCATTTTTCTTTTCAGCACGCTTAGTTCTTTCTTCAATTGCACATTTTCTCTCTCTAAATTCAGTCTTTCCTGTATGCTCATAGTGGATGTATTAGAACAATGATATACCTAATAAATAGTAAAGTTATGAAATAAAATCAATAAATCTGTAATTTCAATACATAAATGACAATATTCCTATTTTTTTCAAAGTTTGAATACAGATTTTGTGTAATTTTGTGCCCTATACAACAACAAATTATGTTTGAAGTCGCTATTTCCCGTTATCTGAAACACCATGGGCACTCTGACATTCGGTTGAAAGCCGTACTTTTCGATATGGACGGTGTACTTTTCAACTCCATGCCCTATCATGCCGACGCTTGGCACAAGGTCATGGAACGTCGCGGCCTGCATCTGAGTCGTGAAGAAGCCTACATGCACGAAGGACGTACCGGAGCAGCTACAATCAATATCGTCTATCAACGCCAGTACGGACAGGATGCCACTCCCGAACTGATAGAAAGTATCTATGCAGAAAAAAGTGCAGAATTCAACAAGCATCCCGAGCCTGGACGCATGCCCGGTTCCTGGGAAATATTACAGAAAATAAAAGCAGAAGGATTAACTCCCATACTGGTAACCGGTTCTGGTCAACACTCTTTACTGGATCGCCTTGCCCACAATTTTCCCGGCATGTTCCAACGTGAACATATGGTGACCGCCTTTGACGTAAGATATGGAAAGCCCAACCCTGAGCCCTATCTCATGGGACTGGAAAAGGCCGGGATAAAGGCCAATGAAGCCATCGTCGTTGAAAATGCTCCTATCGGTGTACAAGCCGGAGTAGCGGCGGGGATATTCACGATTGCCGTCAATACCGGTCCATTGGATGCACAAGTGCTATTAGATGCAGGAGCCAATTTATTATTTCCATCAATGCAGGCACTCAACGAAAATTGGGAAAAATTACAGCAAGCATTAATCCCATAAAAGTAGCAATCCAACAATCGTAAATGATTTGCTGATCAACTTTCTGTAGCCCACAAGCAAGGAGCAAATAATAAAGCCCATAGCTATCTATTTACAAGATAATTACAGGCTTTTCTTTCAGTAATGCCATTGCGATCCGAGCAAACCTATAGTATATAATGATATCAAACGCTCTCTACGAAAGACTTTTATAATGCTCCCTTCGGAGAAGGATCTATTATAATTTTTAAAAGAGGCATCTACGCATAAAGGCAACACCTCCTTTATAGGTCCTGCATTTCTAAATTACCTGCTTCCTTTCAGGTTCTATATATAAATAATGAATATTGGCACACTAAGTCAGATGTTGCTTATTCAGTCCCCCATAAATAAACATTTATATAAACATAGATCAGTCACTAATATAATTATATTAAAAAATAGGATTCAAGTATAAAACTCGAATCCTATAATTTTCTATTTATACAAAATAGTAGATAGTGGCTTTTCTTCTATAGTTGTAATGCTGTGTTGCTTGGATGGTGCTCCTAAATAACTCGGCCGACTGTTATCCGGATTCACCACAATCTTTTCCAATACAATTTCAGGGTCAACCATATAAACTTTCAGTGTATGGAATCCCGGTTTCTCCACATCTATTTCTACATCCAACCAGCGTATATTATCAAATACTTCATTTCTTAAATACATGCCTTTACCGCTTAGGGCCAAAGTACTTTTAGTGGGGAGTGCTTTCAATACTTTTGATAGAGCAAGGTTTTGGGAATTGTATTCTTCAAAAGTATCGACAAAACCTTTTCGAGCATCCAGTACTATGGGCTTTTTTTCATCTATGCCTACCGCTATGCGGAGTCCGCGTGCCGGATTGACATCTTGGGTAGGTAAAATACCTAAAGCTACTGTTGTTTTTCCTGCCGAAGGAAGGTATATCTTATATTCCAGACGGGCAGCTTTCTTGTGTGTCAATGTGCTGGACGCCGTCACTGGCGTTATTCCCATGCAGCCTTTGCCTCTACCCAAATCCGGAATAAAGACCCAAGCTGCCTGTTTCCCTGAAATGTTGGCATTATAAGCGTGTGCCGGTATGGAGAATTCGGAATGGGCCAGTGTTCCAAAGAACGTCTCTTTGCTATGGGGGAGTGCTGTGTTGACAATCGTTACTTTTACTTCTGCTTTACTCTTGCCGCATACTATTTCTACATTTCCTTCTACCGTACCTTGTGGTGCTTTGGACCAGTCAATGGAAACATGCAGGCGATTGTCTTTAGCTGCTTTGCCCTCGGACTCATCTACCTTTATCCACGGTTGGGAGGTGAGAACGGTATATTCAATTTCTCCTACTCCACGATTGAAAACCTCTATATAATGAGTCTGATTGTTCAGGGCATCGAACACCGGCAATGAAAGCTGTTTTGCCATAAGTGGCCAGGCTGCTTCGCTGCCTTCCACCGCAACACCGAGACTTGGAGAACCCAGCGGATTCACCATTGACAGTTCAGGTAATTCATTGTCCTTGGGCATATACCATTTCGTATAGCCAATATGTTTGTCAGACATCATATGTTTCCATTTTCCGTTGGCTGTTTCATTATTGTAGCGATGACTTAAATGCCAGTCGAGATTGAATAATTCTTTTGCGCGGTCTGCATAATCATTGGCACTGACACGCCCTTGTTTTGCATATAAACGATTTTTGCCGACTGAAAGATAGATCTCAGCCACTCCGGCAGAGGCTTTCACCGGATAGAGTACCAGTTGATAATAAGCATCTTTGGCTTCTGGTGATAGTTTGTGTTCCAGTTCCTCGGCTTTTACTGTAAGTTCCTTCCATGCGGCCAACATACGGTCGGCTTCATGGTAATTGACAATGCTGAACACATCGGGAAGTTGCACTTCCGCTTTGCGTAACAAGTTATATTTGGTGTACTTAGATATGATATCGGCTATTTCTCCGGCATATTCTTTCCCAAAAATGTGTCGTGCCCAATCTATCATATAATCTTTTGTTTTATCTGCCGGTATAGCGTCGGGATTCCACGCATAACGCATAATGAAATCGATTGGAAGTTCTTTAGGCTTGATATCACCTACATTGACCACCCAAAGGTCATCGATGCCCGATTGATATGCCAGATGGAACTGTTCGCGTAATTTAGGTATGGTAGTCGTGGTAACCCACCGGTCATTCCATGGACCACCGTTCATGTCTATGTGGTAATACAATCCCATCCCTCCCTTGCGTTTCTTTTCTTTGTCGGGACCTGTACGCCGAATATACCCCCAGTTGTTATCGCAGAAAAGCAGCATTACATCATCGGGTACTGTAAAACCTGCATCATAATAACGTTGCACTTCGGTGAATATAGCCCATAGCTGGGGGATCTCAGACGGTTCTTTTCCATACACCTCTTTTAATACCTGCCGCTGACCTTCTATAACTTTTTTCAGTACCTGCATATTAGCCTCATCGCCTTCCTTGCTCATCGCCACGTCTCCATCACCTCTCATACCGATAGTTACGACATTTTCGAAGTTTTTATTCCGTTCCATACCCTTACGGAAAAAGTTATCAAGCCGTTCTTTGTTTGTCTTATAGTCCCAAGGACCTACTTCTTCTTTTCTTCGGGTGTATTCTTTATGGGCGCGCATCATTGGTTCATGGTGGGAGGTTCCCATGACAATTCCGTACTCATCGGCCAAAATCGGATTCATCGGATCATCTTCGTTAAATGCACTTGCCCACATGGCGGGCCAGAGGTAGTTAGCCTTCAAACGTAACAACAGCTCAAAAAGATGTACATACATCTTGGAGTTGACGCCACCAAATTTTTCGGTAGCCCAGTTGCCGAAGGAAGGCCACTCGTCATTAATAAAGATGCCCCGGTATTTCACCTTAGGTTCGCCTGATTCGTAATAGCCGGATTTGATATAGGCAGACTTGCGCTTTTGCACAGGAGCATCTGCCCACCAGTACCATGGGGAGACACCTAATTGCTGTGAAAGTTCATAAATACCATATATGGTGCCTCGTTTATCACTGCCGGCAATGACCAGCCCTTGTCGGATGCCGGGACTCGGATTTTCAACAGTTGCTATTACAAAGCTTTCCCATTTCCCTTGCAAGTTCCGAAGCTTTATCTTGCCGGAAGCGGCGAGAGCATCTATAACCTTGCTTTTTCCTAACGTTCCGATTATGATTTCGTACTTCCCGGAAACGGCATCGGCAGATACATTGGTTTTTGCACCGGTCACGCGTTCGATGTCTTTGTGTAAATCGTTGATAGCACGAATTACTCCTTTATAATCATGTGAATCGTAACGGATGGTTGCACATTCCCGGTGGACGTCTACCACAGGAAAATCTTTAGTAGCAGTAGCATAGTCATGAACAATAGGAGGGATGACACTCATTGTTTGTTGTGCATTGAGCGACAAGTCACATGCAAACAAGAATAGTATCCCTAAACAAAACATCTTTTTTTTCATAAAATTATTTTTTATTTATTGGTAAATTAATACAAACTCAACAAATTGCAACTATCTATAAATTTAGTAATTAGCAAAGTGAGATTTCAGTTTGTTCTTCTCAGCGCATATCTCATCGCCGTATGCCGTACACAGGGACTTGAGAAACACGACAAAGTTGGTAAAAGGATATACCTTTACTCCCACCTTGTGAAACTTAGCGAGCTGTTTGTCTATGTATTTCGCCCGCTGCTCTATCCACTGCCTTTCCTGCCTATCTTTTATAAGTTCCTTTTTACATTGTCGTATGTAATAGTGAAATTGACGTGCCAGTGTGTCACCGCTCCGCTGAATTTCTAGCTTTCTAAAAATTCCGGATCATTATATTTTGTAACATACGGTTTCTCGCCAGAAGTGTTATGTACCATGTCAAGTACATATTTCATTTTCTCTTGATCATTGGTTATTATTAATATAACCATAGGAATAACTGACAATATTATTTTCATATTATCGTTTGTATAAAAGATGAGCTACTTTGATATTTTCAAAACAGGAGCAATGGCATTTGTGACTATTGGCAACTGTATTTCAAGCCCATTGTCTGTCTGCACGACTTTCAGACAACCATAACCGAGCAGTTCCACTGTGGTGATGTTTTTCTTGAAATGGGGATTACCTTTGGCGAGAGACCTCACGACTACTTTGCCGTCTTCAGGCCATCCGAGAGGGGTGACGTAGAGATATTTCTTCGTCTGGTTGAAACGGATGTCAGCTGATGTCATATTGCTGTACATACCGTCGTTGAATCCCTGAGCCTTAAGCTTGATGTCAGACTCGGCAACTGGACCTTCGCCGAACCTCACCCACGGACGGGTATTGAAGATGCTTTCCTTATTTACTGTCATCCAAGCCTCTATGCCATCAAGTATAGCAGCCTCTTTCTCGTCATACGTACCATCGGCACGCAGAGGAATGCTAAGTAAAAGGTTGCCGTTTTTACTAACTATATCAATGAGTTGTTTTATAACCTCCGTTGCACTCTTGTAGCTACCACGCTCATAGATGCTGGTATTATAGTGCCAGTTTCCAAGGCAGTTGCATGTCTGCCAAGGCTCTTCGACAATCTCATTGGGCGCACCACGCTCCACATCCCATGTGAGGGCTTCGCGCTGTTCGTCGTTGAGCATCTTACCAAACATCACAGCACGCGGATTCTTATTGTAGAAATGCGATGCAATCTTCAATCCGCAGTCACTGATGTCATGAAAGGGCGCAACGGTGACGTCAAAGTAGATGAGATCGGGATTGTAGCGGTTGATAGCGTCGAGAGTACGGTCATAAAAGTTGGTGACATATTCAAGTGTAGGTAGACAGGCTCCGCCACTCCATGCCCACTGTACGTGCACACGATTGTTTGCCCAAGACTTCTCACTCATGGGATGGTTTTGCGCATAGAGATCCTGCGGATCGTAACCTTCCCACCATTTGCCCTTTCCGTCGGCTTTGGTAAGTTTGCCGTCGTAATGTATACCCGCTTTAGGTCCGTTTATGTCGTAACGCTGTGCAGGCTCATACCACAACCATGCGTGGTCAGCGTGGAAACTAATGCCGAGAGGCAAACCATACTTCTTTGACGCTTTTGCCCATCCGGCAATCAAATCCTTCTTCGGCCCCATATTCACAGAATTCCATGGCTGATATTTCGAATCCCAAAGGTCGAAGTTGTCGTGGTGGTTACCGAGGACAAAGATATATTGTGCTCCGAGGCGTTTGTATCTTTCCACGAGTTTGTCAGGATCCCATTTTTCTGCTTTGAAGAGTGGAAGAATATCCTTGAATCCCACCTCTGATGGATGGCCATAATGTTCTTTATGATAATTGTAAGCGTATGTGCCTTCTTTATACATATTGCGTGCCATCCAGTCGCCCGAACCTTCCACGCACTGCGGTCCCCAATGAGCCCAGATGCCGAATTTGGCATCGCGGAACCATTCCGGAGTCTTGTGTTTTCTGAGTGATTCCCACTGCGGCTTATACTGTCCCTCAACCATCTGCTCTTTCTCATTAGTTACAGGTACCTTGTATTCCTGTGCCCATGCTCCTGCTGCGCAAACAGCAAAAAACAAAACAATCAAATTAATCTTCATTTTTTTATATATAAAAAGATTCTTTTTACTATCCATTTTCTTTGTATTCAAACCTGTCGAAGTCGGCATAAATTAAAATGTTTTATTGGGATTTATTCTCAATCATTTTATATTGTCTTACTGCTAACAAAGATAGAATACGTAAGATTAGATCAGATTAACAGATATACTTAATTCATCATTTTTTATAACCACGCCTACATTTATGTACTATATTCATTCATTTTTGTCACATTACTCAATACCAACAGCAAACTATCTCTTTTCTTTTAAGATAGGAAGAGCTGTCTGTGTTCTAAAAGAAAAAGATAAATGAGTAATATTAGAAAGTGTGTGTTCTTCAAATAATGTTACCTGTTTCTATTTGATTGGGCATATTCCATAGGAGAAAGGCCATACACTTTCTTAAAGGCGCTTGAAAAATGTGTCTGACTGGTAAATCCTACCGCATAAGCTATTTGGGTTATTGAAAGATCTTTATTTTCTAATAACACGGTAGCTTGTTGAAGGCGTAGATTGCGAATAAAATCGCTAGGAGCGGTTCCTGTCATTTCCTTCATACGTCGGTGCAAATGAGTGCGACTGATCCCGACTTCTTGCGTAAGCATCTCTACATTAAGATTAGGGTTGCTCAAGTTCTCATTTATAATGCTCATAATACGTTCCATCAATGCCTCATCGTTTCCTTGTAATTCGACCGGGACTATTTTCCCTTCCTGAGTCTGACTACCCGAATACTTTCCTTTTAGCCGCACACGATTAGCTATCAGATTGGTTATAAGCACCATCAATTCTTCCATATTAAAAGGCTTGCATAAATACCCGTCCGCTCCTTGTACCAAGCCTTCAATCCGGTTGGAAAATTCAACTTGAGAAGTCAGCAAGATAATGGGGATATGACTAGTATTAGCATTCTTTTTCAATTCTTTCAGCAGTTGGATGCCATCCATATTGGGCATGATAACATCTGAAATGATTATGTCCGGTTGTTGAGTAATCGCTTTTTTCCGTCCTTCCACTCCATCTATAGCCACATCTACATGATAATATGCAGCCAGGTTATCTTTTAAAAAGCTCCGTAGTTCATCATCATCATCAATTACAAGAACACTATAATTGGTCTTTCTATATTTTACTTTTTCCCGGGATGGATGGTAAGGAATATATTGGTCTGCCATTACGCCATGTGGAACCAAACCGGTTTCCACCTTTACCATTTCTTCCTTTTTCAAATGTTTGCACCCCAAAGGGAGGTGTATCACAAAACGGCAACCTTGAGTATCCGTCCTATTTTCAGCAAAAATGATACCATGATGTAATTTCACAAGCAGTTGACATAGGTTTAATCCGATGCCGAAACCCAAGGAGTGCATAGTATGGCTACCATCGCCTTGATAAAAACGATTGAAGATTTTTTTCAGTTCTTTTTCGTTCACTCCCTTGCCCGTATCTGAAATAGAAATCTCCATATACTTTTGCAAAAGGCCGGAGCTTTTCGGATTACTGCCGGTTTTTACTTCTATGCAGATGACACCATTTTCAGGCGTATATTTAAAAGCATTTGAAAGCAGGTTGACCAGCACCTTATCAAAATTATTCGGATCAATCCACACCGTTGGAAGTTTTTCCGGAAATTTTGTTTCCAAACTGATTTTTTTCAGGCGTGCCTGCTCTGTAAATACAAGAAGCAGTTCATTGACAAACGACCGAATATCAACCTCCTCACAAAGAATAGGCATCTGGCCTTTATCAATCTTCCGTACATCAAGCAACTGATTAATAAGGTTTAAAATACGGCCGGTATTATACTTGATCGTTAACAGCATTTTATTAACATCCGGCTCACACTGCATTCTCTGCAACTTCTCCAGCGGACCGAGGATAAGAGTAAGCGGTGAACGTATCTCGTGTGCAATATTGATAAAAAACTGCAACTTCATTTCACTAATTTCCTCCTGTTTTTTCCGTCTGTAAACTGTATATAACAAATAGCTGGCACAGATAACCAACAAAATATAAACAATTTTGGCACCAGTACTCAGATACCAAGGCGGGATAACATGAATCCGTACGGATCTTATCGGTGAATGAAATCCATTTTCGCAAGCACGTATTTGGAGAGTATAATTCCCAGGAGCCAAATGGTGGTATTGTATCCGGTTTTCGCCAGGCTGTGTCTTATTCCAGTTTTCATTAAATTCCTCAAGCCGATATTCATAAAGGACATTTCCAGCATCACGAAAGTCCATTGTTGAAACCATGAATACGAATGTATTATCCATATAAGAAAGATTGAAACAATCAGCATGGACCAATTCTGTATCAACGACCCGTTTATTTCCCGAGCGTGTCTCCATAGTCACTTTCTGATCCCGAATATACATATCGGTAATGATAGGTGGAGTGTCCGGTTTTATTAACTGAATATCATCAGGATTAAAGCTAGTAATTCCCCTATTTCCTCCGAAATAAATTTTTCCTTTTTTACTTTGAGTATAACGTCCTTCTAAATATACTTTTTCTTGCAGTCCATTCCCTGTATAATAGTTAATAACTTGTTTTCCGTCTACAAGGATATGGCAAATTCCCTGTATGGTGCTACACCATAAATTACCATGTTTATCCTGCACCAGTCCACAGATAACATTATCTGGGAGTCCCTGTTCAGTAGTGATAACCGAATATTGATTGTTTTGGGGATTATAATGAACTAGCCCATTCTTAGTACCCATCCAAATCGTATGGTCCTTTCCTTCAATAATTGTATAGAAAGAACTGGACTTTATTTCTGGTTCAAAAGGTAAGTCTAGAAATCTTTCGTTCCGGGTATCATAACAGCTTATATTTCCAAAATGTCCGAACCAGATTCTATCTTCAGAATCGCATAAAATAGAAATGATCCAATAATTTGTAATATTATTTTCTCCTTTAATAGGATTCTTCCTTGAAAGTAGTTGATACTTTCCTGTAGGCAAATGATATTGCAAAATACCCTCTCCTAAAATAGCTGCATACAAATTTTTATGCTTATCTTCTGTAATACATCTTATGCTGAAATCCCCCTGTAATGGATATTCCAATTCCAACTTTCCTTTTTTTCGATTAAACGAATACAGTCCTTTTCCATTGATTCCCACCCAAAACACACCGTCACTATCTTCAAACATTGAAAAGACAACCCCATCCGTATAAATATGGCGGGAGATATTACCATTACAATCCAGTTGATAAATACCATTATCTTCAACAGAACACCACATAGTATCTGTTTTATCGCAATAGAGCGCATTGAGCCATCCCGGCATATCGGAAAGCATGATGGGCTGGTTCCAAAAAGAAAAAGGCAATGGTTTATGAGGCAGCATCAGAAAGCCCTGGTATAAACATCCAATCCATAAGTTCTGCTGTTTATCTTCGAAAAGGCTACTAACCTTAGCCTGATTGATATTTATAAATGAGCTTTGAATGCCATCTGCATCTGTAATTTTCTTGTCTCCACGCTTTATGCAAGTGATTCCCTGTCCATAAGTACCCAGCATAATGTCTCCATTAGCAGTGATTACAACAGAATGGAAACGGATATTCTTCTTTTTTCCGGAATAAGGAAACGGCACAAGCTTGTCGTTTTCTTGATCCCACAAGAAAACAGTTTGTGCGGTAACCATAAAAACCCTCCGGTCATAATCTTCGAGTATATTACGCACAGCCATATTATTTAGCGGATATATTTTTTCTTCCTGGCCGGTGGAATCGATACGGACTATGCCTTGCCGGTCAGTTCCCAGCCAGAGTTGTCGCCGGCTGTCTTCAAAGAGGCAAGTTACAAAAGGCGGATGAAAAAGTTTACTTTCAGTTATAACAGGATGTGCCACCATTGTTTGAATGTCCACGGAAAAAATGCCCACATCAGATACATTACATAAAATTTCACCCGTATTCCGTTGAAAGATACCGGTAATTCGCCCTTTTGCCTTTATAGTATGGAGAGTGACTGTCTGGAAACTGTCTTTTTCCGGAAGGTAACGTTGCAAGCCGTTGGCTGTGCCTATCCAAAGATTATTTTCATCATCAATATATAAGGAGTGAATTTCATTATCGGCCAATGAAGTGGAATCTTGTTTTGCATGATAATAAGACACAAACTGCGAACCGTCAAATCTGCGAAGTCCGTTTCTTGTACCAATCCATAAATAATTGTTTTGATCCTGACATAATACATTTATACATTGGCTGCCTATTGTTGCTTTATCGTAAAAGATTGCATTTTGTGCAAATACTGATTGTGTAATACAAAGCAATAAAAATATCAGTTGCTTTTTTATCATAGTTTATAGATTTTTTCTCACGACAAAGTTATGTCTTTAAAAAAACAAACTGCCTTCCTATACCTAAAAAAAAGGATAAATTGCTATTTTTTTTGAATAATGTGACAAAAATGAATGAATATAGTACATAGATGTATGCATGGTTATAAAAGCTGACGAATTAGACACATCTGTTAATCCATCTTAATTTCACGTTCTCTATCTTTGTAATATAATAAAGCACCAAGCAAACAGAAATTAAAGAAGTAAGTACTTCTTAGTGAGAATAAAATAACGAGTTTATTAATCAACTATAACATTTTAAACATGAGACAGACTTAATTTTCACACATTCATTAAATGATTACGTGATACAGAATCTCTGCCATACGAGATTTTGTTTGTTCTTTAATAATATTGTTAATTTATTTATATTTACACCAAAGTTCACCTATAAAAAGTTTAACAATATTATTTCCTCTATTTCCTTGATGAAGCATATTTTATCATGGAAATTATGTAACATTTTATAGTGACAAAAATGTTACATAATATATATTTTTATATTAACTAAGTTTTTTTTAATTAACGATGAAAAACACTATTTTTTATTTTAAACAATTGATATTGTCATTTTTGCTTTGTTTTGTAGCAATATGGGCAAATGCGCAAAATCAAGTTGTAAAAGGTACAGTAAAAGATGTTTTAGGAGAAGCTGTGATTGGTGCCAACGTAACTGAAGTTGGTACTACTAATGGTACTATTACAGACATTAACGGTGATTTTTCTTTGAATGTTTCTCCCAAAGGAAAACTTCGAATTTCTTTCATTGGTTATCAAGTACAAACCGTAGATGTTGCCGGACGAAAAAGTTTGGAAATAGTATTAAAAGAAGATACTGAAACTTTGGATGAAGTGGTAGTGGTAGGTTATGGTAGCGTAAAGAAACGTGATTTGACAGGTGCTATTACACAAGTAAAATCAGAAAATCTAATGGCAACCGCCCCCACTACTATTCAAGAAGCATTGCGCGGTAAAGCTGCTGGTGTAATGGTAGCTGGTAGCGGACTAAACGAAAGTCCCATGATTCGTATTCGTGGTAATCGATCTATTTCAGCCAGCAATGATCCATTATTTGTTATTGACGGAGTGCCTGTGAACGGTGGTATGGATGTAGTAAACCCTGCAGATGTAGCTTCTATCGAAGTTTTGAAAGATGCTTCAGCTACAGCTATCTACGGTGCTCGTGGTGCTAATGGTGTAATTTTGGTAACGACCAAAAAAGGTGAGAGTGGCAAGGTTAATGTAGAATATAGTGGCTATCTGTCAATCGGTAAAGTAGATAATTATCGTCGTGTGCGTAACGGTGCCGAGTATTTGGAGTACCTACGTGAAGCTGAACGTAGCTATATTTATGATGGTGAAGGCGGTTACAGTATCGACCCTAGTTGTGGGTATCCCTCTATGGAACCGAACTGGGAGTATGACCAGCGTATGGAGTATGTAAAAAAAGATAATTCAGGATATGTACTTGAATCTGTACGTCGTGCTTGGGAGGGTGGTACATATGATCCTTCAAAGTTGCGCACATTTGATTGGCAAGGTGCTGGTATGCGAGATAAGACAATTTCACATAACCACAATATAAGTATTCGTGGCGGAAGCAAGGATACTAAAGTATTTCTCTCTGGTTCGTTCATGGATAATAGAGGTATTACTCCGCGTTCGTTTAGAAAACGCTACACTCTGCGTTTAAACTTGGATCAGAACTTGGGCAAGTACATTACAATGGGCGCTACCACTAATTTTGCCTACTGGGAGTATTTTAATGGTACTGGCGTAGGTGGTAATTGGAATCCGCTAGGCACGCCATATTACTCTCCCGGCGGCGAAGGCGATAATTACGGTATAGGTGGTGATGTTACACAAGATGGTGATCCTGCATTAGGCTTAGTGCCTCACCCTACGGGTGAAGGAATGTTGTGGAATCCTTTCTACGACTTCACAGGTGTCCAGGGCAAAACTAAACGCAATCGTATTGACGCTACACTCTATGCAATGATCAAGTTGGATTGCGGTCTCTCCTACAGAGTAAACTTCGGCACAGATTACTATAGCGGTCAAGAACAGTCATTTTATGCCAAGGCTTCTACTCAGCAAGGATTTGGTAATTCACAAGCTTCACAGAAAGCTGTCTTTGACCGCGGTTGGACATTGGAACATATCCTCTCTTATGTACGTACTTTCGGTCAACACAGCATTAATCTTACTGCCGTACAGTCTTCACAAAAATTTATTTCGGAACCTCTTAGTGCTAGTGGCTTGAGTCTCCCACTTGAAACTCAATTATACTATAATCTGGGCGGTGCTACCACACAGAGTGCTACTAGCGGTTTTACGCAATGGACTATGATGTCATGGATGGGACGTGCTATCTATGGTTTTAAGGATAACCGCTATATGTTAACCGCTTCGTTGCGTTATGACGGTTCTTCTAGATTGGCGGATGGTCATAAATGGGTAGCTTTTCCATCAGTAGCCGTAGCGTGGCGTATCTCCGATGAAGCATTCATTAAAGATCATATTGATCAAATCAGTAACTTGAAGCTTCGTTTCGGCTACGGTAAAACGGGTAACTCTTCTGTAAACCCATACGAAACAATTGGTAAAATAAGTAGTAGTCGCTATACATGGGGAGCCGTCGGTATGTTGGGATATGCGCCCAGTTCACTTTCTAACAATTCACTGACTTGGGAAACAACTGGACAATACAACGTAGGTTTAGATTTCGGCTTTTTTAACGGTCGTATTTCAGGTAGCATTGAATGGTACAAGCAACACACGTATGACTTGTTAATGCCGAGGGCTCTTCCTGAAGTCAGTGGATTCGGCAGCATTACCGAAAACGTGGGAGAAACGGAAAACCGCGGTTTTGAGATGACTTTGGAAACTGTCAACTTTCAAACAAAAGACTTCAGTTGGACCACTTCCCTACAATTTGCTACCAATAAGGAACAGATCGTGAAGTTGGCCAGCGGACAAAAAGAAGATACTGCTAATATGTGGTTTGTAGGCCATCCTGTAGACACACACTATAACTATGTAAGCACCAAGTATGTATGGGGATACTCTAAGGAAGATATGGCTGAAATGGCTAAGTTCAATGCCAACGGACATTCCTACAAACCTGGTGATTTGCGTTTCGTGGATAAAAATGGTGATTATAAAATTGACGCTACAGACCGTGACATCCTCGGACAAAAAATGCCAAAGTGGACGGCAGGTATGGGCAATACTTTCCGCTATAAAGACTTCGATTTCTATGTATTTATGTATGGCATGTTCGGTCATACTATCTATTGTGATCCAGGAACGGCACATGACGGTCGCATGAATACTCGTTACGTAGATTACTGGACGCCGGAAAACCCCAATAGCCACTTCAGAAAGCCTCAAAAAGGAGATGCCGACCAAGCCAACTACGATGCTTATTGGTACAACAAAGGTGATTTCGTACGCATCTCGGATATCACGTTGGGTTACAGCTTGCCAAAGAAGCTTATCAATTATGCCGGACTAGAAAGGGCACGTTTCTATATACAAGTGCAAAATCCTTTCACCATCACCAGCTATCCTAACAATGATCCCGAAGGTTCTGTTAAAGCTGGACGTACCTGGGACCATAAGATAGCAAATTACGGAGACCCGATGACTATGCGTAACTATATCTTTGGAGTTAATCTTACCTTCTAAACTATTAAAATCATTGTAGTATTATGAAACTTTATATCAAACATATCTTCGCTGCAAGTGCAATAGGGTTGTACTTATCAGCTTGTTCGGATTTTCTAGATGAGAAAGGATACAATACAGACTATGGCTATTACAAGACTTCAGAAGGAGTGGAAGCCCTTGTTGCCTCCTGCTATCAGAATGGACGTGGCATGTTCTCTACTTCTAACACACCCAACAGCATCATCTTTCAAGAGATTGGAACTGATATGTACACGATCGGTGGTGATGGTGGTACAGACTTTGCCCTCTATACCTCAACGATGAACCCGTCAAACGATACTTTTTCCGCTTTTTGGACAGACTGTTATAACGGTATCGCTCGTACTAATCTAGGTCTCCAATATTTAGCAGCTAACACAGAAATGGACAGCGAACTAAAGAAAGTGCGTGAAGGAGAAATGAAATTCCTACGTGCTTACTACTACTCCATCTTGATTACTCACTATGGTGATTGTCCGTTGTTGTTGGAACCTGTGGACAAACCGACTTTCAACTTTGTTCGCTCCCCTCAAAAAGAGGTTCTCGCACAAGTCATTGAAGATGCTACGGATGCTTATAATTTACTACCATGGGCTGATGCCGAAGGTAAGGTAACGAACGACTATGGTCGCGCCAGCAAAGGAGCAGCAGGTCACTTGTTGGCTAAGGCTTATATGTACCGTTACAGCCAGAAGTGGGCGGGTACACAAAGTAACAGTAATATGAACGAGGATCGTGGTGCTGAAAGTACTGACTTAGACAAAGCGATCTATTATGCTAGCTCAGTATGTCACTTTGGCGAACAAAGCGGTAGCGGTAGCTTGCACGAATTGGCTACTGACTATTCTGATCTGTGGCGTTTCGATCCCAAAACAGGTGGTCCTACACCAGATGACTATGCAGGTCCGGAAATACTATTTAGTATTCAGTTCTCTACCGACCACTTTTTTAACAATCAAAATCCTACTGCTATGAATGATGGTGGTAACTGGTTACATATGATGTTTATCACTAATGCTGAAGGTATGCCTATGACGACGGCCAAAGGAGACGGTGACAAAACAGTCGTATGGTGTGGGGAAGGTCAGACAAGCGGTGTTGTTCGTGACTTGATTACTGGACGCGGTTGGAGACGTACTTCGCCCACTCCTTTCTTATATGAAGACAATGGTCTATATGGACCTCAATATTATGCTAGCAATAAACATGGTAAATTGATCGATTCTCGTCTCTATAAATCGCACGTATGGGTATACTATTGCAATGCTGAGCCCACTAACAATAATTGGTGTTCTTTCAGTAACGCAGCTGGAAATTTTGATCCCAGTGATATCGGTATGGCTACAGGTGAACCACGCTATGGTATAGGAGATCCTGCTATTGTATTTTCTATGGAAAACGTAGATGACCGTTTTGAGAATGGTACTATGAGTGAAAAACTGGCCTTAGCTCGTGCTCAAGAGCCTTACTGGTACATTCCAATGCAATCCATAAACCGCCCAGGATTAGATGAACGTGGTGATCGTGATGGTATCCGCAATACATTCCCAGGATTATTAAAGTATCTTGATACCCGACGTGCTTCTGCTAATGACCAAGCAGGTTATCGTGATTACTTCTGCTTCCGTTTGGCTGAAACATATATTATATTAGCTGAAGCATATGCATTGAAAGGTGATTTTGTGAACTCTGCAGCTGCCTTAAATATTGTACGTGAACGCGCAGCATGGAAAGAGAATGAAGAAAAACCATTCCATTACTATAAGTATGATGGTGGAAATAGAGAGGATCTCACCAAATCCACTGTGGAAGATATGAAAGTTTCTTCCAATTTCTTAAGTCGTATGAGCGAAGATGAAATCTTGATTTTCTTCTTGGATGAATACGGTCGCGAAATGGAAGGCGAGCTTCATCGTTTTGAACAATTGGTACGTAATGGCGCTGATTTCTTCGTACAGCGTGTGAAGGAACGGAGTGAGTTAGCAGCTCCAAATATCAAGGTATTCCATCGGTTCCGCCCCATTCCACAGAGACACATTGACCGTCTGAATCCGGCTGATCCAAATCCACAAAACTATGGTTATTAACAGTACAGGTATAAAGATCATATCTTAGGGGTAACACTTCGACATGCCGTTCTCGTATTCTGAGAACGGCATCTTGAAGTTTCTAAATGACATATAGTAATTTACAAACGCTCCAATTATGGCCATAAAAAGGTAAAAGCAAATGACACCTATTCATAATATATATTCAAAAGCCCTTGAAGAAAAGCTCTAATATTAAAGTACCCATCAGAACGATGGATAGGATAGTCTTAAATTAGAGGTAAAGAAAAATGTCATCAAGAAATATGGAATTATGCATTATAGGAGTCTTTTGCATATTTATCATATCATAATATTTTTTTAACATAATTACTATTCAAATAAACGACCTTATTAATTTTTACAGATACCTAGATTATGAAAGATGCATTGATTAACAGGCGGGAGTTTTTGAGAAACTTAGGAGTTATAGGTGCGGGCGCCTTATTGTCCATGAGTCCATGGCTTTCTGTTTTTTCAGAAGTTGTAGAGACATCGGGTGAAAAATGCCGTCTGGCGATTATAGGTACGGGGTCAAGGGGACGTTTCCTGATGAGTTTTTTGTTGCAGAATCCTAAGGTGGAGATTGTTGCATTGTGCGACATATATCAACCTTCTATGGAAAAAGCATTGAATCTGGTTCGGGAAGCCAAGGTATATACAGATTATCGGAAAGTCTTGGAAAATAAGACTGTTGATGCGGTATTGGTGGCCACTCCTCTTAATCTCCACTGTCAGATAGTGCTGGATGCTTTCGATGCGGGGAAGCATGTTTTTTGTGAGAAATCGATAGGCTTTACTATGGAGGAATGTTTTCGCATCTATAAGAAGCATATCAGTACAGGCAAAGTGTTTTTCACAGGACAACAGCGGCTGTTCGATCCACGCTATATCAAAGCAATGGAGATGATTCATGCAGGCACTTTCGGTGAGATAAATGCGATCCGTACATTCTGGTACCGGAATGGAGATTGGCGAAGAGAAGTACCTTCATCAGATCTGGAGCGTCTGATCAATTGGCGTTTATATCGTGAATATTCTAAAGGACTGATGACAGAACTGGCCTGTCATCAGCTGCAGATCGGGAGCTGGGCGTTGCAAGAGTTACCGGTTAAGGTAATGGGACATGGGGCAATAACTTATTGGAAGGACGGCCGGGAAGTATATGATAATGTAAGTTGCATATATGTGTTTGAGAATGGAAAAAAAATGACATTCGACTCTGTTATCTCTAATAAGTTTTATGGTTTGGAGGAACAAATCATGGGCAGCCTGGGAACAATAGAGCTTGAAAAGGGTAAATACTATTTTGAGAATGTCCCTCCTGCACCCGGTTTTTTGCAGATGATCAATGAATGGGAAAATAAGGTGTTTGATTCCCTGTCTTTTGCCGGAACTAGCTGGGCTCCCGAAACAGCAAATGGGAACAATGGGGAATTCATCTTAGGTGAAAGGCCTAAGTCGGATGGTACATCCTTGCTGCTGGAAGCTTTTGTAGAGGCAGTTATTACCCGAAAACAACCCAAGCGTATAGCCGAAGAAGGCTACTATGCAAGTATGCTCTGTTTACTGGGTGACCGGGCCTTGCAAGAACAACGCACCCTTAGCTTTCCTGATGAATATAAAATAGATTACTTAAATCATCATTCTAAAGCAGATAAACAAATATGAAAGACACACTCATCACTGCACACCGGAAAAAGGTGGAACTGCTGACTTGGTTGGTATGTTTCGTTATGGCCAACTTATTGAATCTGTATGCAATTATTGCTTATAAGACTTCTTTTCTGGAGGTGCTAACATCCTTTTTTTACGTCATTATGTTTTCGTGCGTGCTTTATGTAATATGGAGTGTATTACGTCTCGTCATTTACGGAGTGCGGACCTTTCTTGTATTCCTCAAAAATAGAACATACAATAAATAACTTAATAAATACTGGAAAAATATGACAACACGAAGAGACTTTCTAAAAACAATGACAATGGCTTCTGCAGGACTGGCACTGGGAACGGGAGATCTGTTGGGAGCTCCTATTTCTGTATCGCAAAGAAAAGCTGCAGCAGATAAGGTGAAGATCGCTTATGTGGGTATTGGAAATCGCGGTGAGCAAATTATTGGTGACTTTGCCCGTACGGGTATGGTAGAAGTAGTAGCTTTATGTGATGTTGATATGGGTGCCCCCCATACTCAAAAAGTGATGAACATGTATCCGAAGGCGAAGCGTTTCCGCGATTTTCGTCAGATGTTTGATAAGGCTGGCAATGACTTTGACGCTGTGGCTATAGCCACCCCCGACCACTCCCACTTTCCTATCACCATGCTGGCTTTGGCATCCGGTAAGCATGTCTATGTGGAAAAGCCTCTGGCGCGTACATTCTATGAGGCGGAACTGCTTATGCAGGCTGCATTGAAACGTCCTAATCTGGTAACTCAGGTAGGAAATCAAGGGCATTCGGAAGCCAATTATTTCCAGTTTAAGGCTTGGATGGATGCGGGTATAATCAAAGATGTGACTGCTGTGACTGCACACATGAATAACCCGCGCCGTTGGCATGGCTGGGATTCCGGTATTTATAAACTTCCATCAGGGCAGCAGCTACCCAATGATATGGACTGGGACACATGGTTGGGAGTTGTCCCATACCACGAATATAATAAGGATTATCATTTGGGACAGTGGCGTTGCTGGTATGATTTTGGCATGGGATGCTTAGGTGACTGGGGAGCGCATATTCTGGATACGGTTCATGAGTTCTTAGAGCTGGGCCTGCCATATGAAGTATCAATGCAATATGCTAACGGGCATAACGACTATTTTTTCCCTTACTCTTCTACCATTCTCTTCCGTTTTCCACAGCGTAAAGGAATGCCGCCGGTAGATATCACCTGGTATGATGGTTTGGATAATTTACCTCCCATTCCGGAAGGCTATGGGGTGTCAGGCCTTGATCCCAATATTCCCAAAACAAATCAGGGAGACACACCGGCTGCCAAATTAAACCCGGGAAAGATTATTTATACAAAAGACCTGGTTTTTAAAGGAGGAAGCCATGGCAGTACTCTTTCTATTATACCGGAAGAAAAAGCAAAAGAAATGGCAGGCATACTTCCTGAAATACCAAAAAGTCCATCAAATCATTTCGAAAACTTTTTATTGGCTTGCATGGGACAGGAGAAAACTCGTTCTCCATTTGAAATTAACGGAGTGCTGAGCCAGGTCTTCTCATTGGGAGTAATAGCACAGCGTTTGAACACCAGACTGTTCTTTGATTCACGTATGAAACAGATTACAAATAATGAATTTGCCAATGCGATGCTGATTGGAACACCTCCTCGTAAGGGTTGGGATGAATTTTATAAATTATAATGTTACTTATTTAATAAATATACTGGTATGAAAAGAGTTTACTTATTGCTTTTGTGCTTGTTTTCTGTTTTGGTTATGCAGGCTCAAAACTGGGAATATATTTTTAATGGCAAGAACCTGAAAGGTTGGAAAAAACTGAATGGGAAAGCTGAATATAAAGTTATGGATGGTACGATTGTGGGGATCTCAAAGCTGGGCACGCCTAACACTTTCTTGGCAACTCAGAAGCAGTATGGTGATTTTATCTTGGAATTTGATTTTAAGATTGATGAAGGGTTGAACTCCGGTGTACAATTGCGTAGTGAAAGCAAGAAGGATTATCAAAAAGGCCGAGTGCATGGCTATCAATTTGAGATTGATCCTTCCGAACGTGCCTGGTCGGGAGGTATTTACGATGAGGCCCGTCGTAATTGGCTTTATCCGCTGACTTGGAATCCGCAGGCCAAAACAGCCTTTAAAAGTAAGGAATGGAACAAAGCACGTGTTGAAGCGTTTGGCAACTCCATTGCCACGTGGATAAATGGAGTTCCATGTGCCAATATTTGGGATGACATGACTCTTTCAGGTTTCATAGCCTTGCAGGTACATGCTATTGCCAGTGCGGCTGATGAAGGGAAAACTGTCCGTTGGAAGAATATACGTATTTGTACTACCAATGTAGAACGCTATTTGACTCCAGTCAAAGCACCGGAGATTAATGTGATTTCTAACACTCTTTCTCCAAATGAAGTAAAAAATGGTTGGACACTTCTTTGGGATGGTAAAACCTCGGAAGGTTGGCGGGGTGCAAGAATTGATGCCTTCCCTAAGAAAGGTTGGGTCATGGAAAATGGTATTCTGAAAGTCCTAAAAAGTGGCGGTGCGGAATCAGCAAATGGTGGTGATATAGTGACAGAGCAAGAATATAAGAACTTTATTCTTAAAGTAGATTTTAAGATCACTGAAGGAGCTAACAGCGGTATAAAGTATTTTGTTAATCCGGGCATGAATAGGGGAGCCGGATCGGCTATCGGATGCGAATTTCAGATATTGGACGATGACAAACACCCTGATGCAAAATTGGGAGTGAAAGGAAATCGACAATTAGGCTCACTTTATGATCTGATTCCAGCTCCGGCAAATAAGCCTTTCAATAAGAAAGATTTTAATACAGCTATGATTATTGTGAGAGATAATCATGTGGAGCATTGGCTGAATGGAGTGAAGCTAATAGAATATACCCGTCAGAATGAAATGTGGAATGCTTTGGTAGCATACAGTAAGTATAAAAACTGGGAGAATTTTGGTAATTCGGAATATGGGAATATTTTGCTGCAAGACCATGGAGATGAAGTATGGTTTAAAAATATTAAAATTAAAGTGTTGTAGTTAATTTTATATACATAGAAAAAGGTAAGTTATTAATTGGGGTAACTTACCTTTTCACTATAGAATAAGAATGTCTGACTGTTTCAAGTAATAACTCTTTAGAACAAAAGCGCATTACTAACCCTTATTTTGGTAAATTAGTTGAAAGGAAGTGATCTATCGCAGCAGTTACGGATAGTGAACTACGGCTCGTTCATCATAAGCTATTCCAACCTAATTATCAACACATTACAACTACTCTAACTAGCCAGCAAATACAGAAACAGAAGCTAAAAATCCTTTTACTACCCGTATTAAAAAAAATAATACAGACATAAAAAATCCCTAATAATCTACTGATTATCAAGGATTTTTTGTGACCCCGGTGCGATTCAAACGCACGACCTTCAGAACCGGAATCTGACGCTCTATTCACTAAGCTACGGAGCCTTAATTCGAGTGCAAAAGTAGAAAAAATCTCGGCATATTCCTAATATTCATCACTTTTTCTATCTAGCAACATTCACTTTCTATATTATTATTTTGAGAGCACTACACGAGCACATATATACATTTTGTTATTTTTTCGTTCAAAATAGCATCAATCATCAATATTATTTCTATCTTTGCCGAACAAATTAACAAATGACATATAAATAAAACCTATGAGTTACCTGATAAAACCCGAAGGATATAAACCTTTATTAGACTTAAAACAAACTGAATTAGGCATCAAACAGATTAAGGAGTTCTTCCAGTTGAACCTTTCATCCGAACTTCGTCTGCGTCGCGTCACCGCCCCTCTTTTTGTACTGAAAGGCATGGGTATCAACGACGACCTGAACGGAGTAGAGCGTGCCGTTTCCTTTCCTATCAAAGACTTAGGCGATGCACAAGCCGAAGTAGTGCATTCACTTGCCAAATGGAAACGCCTGACGCTTGCCGAATACCATATAGAATCAGGATACGGAATCTATACCGACATGAATGCCATCCGCGCAGACGAAGAATTAGGCAATTTGCACTCTCTATATGTAGACCAATGGGACTGGGAACGTGTAATTACCGACCAAGACCGTAACGTTGATTTCCTAAAAGAGATTGTCACCCGCATTTATGCTGCAATGGTCCGTACAGAATACATGGTATACGAAACGTACCCACAAATCAAGCCCTGTCTGCCACAGAAATTACATTTCATCCATGCGGAAGAACTCCGCCAGATGTACCCCAACTTAGAGCCGAAATGTCGTGAGCACGCCATTGTCAAGAAGTTTGGTGCTGTATTTATCATCGGCATCGGCTGCAAACTGGGCGACGGCAAAAAGCACGACGGGCGTGCTCCGGATTACGATGATTACACAACCTCTGGACTGAACGGACTCCCCGGACTAAACGGCGATCTACTGTTATGGGACGATGTCCTGCAACGCAGCGTTGAATTATCATCAATGGGTATTCGCGTAGACAAGGAAGCACTTCTACGCCAGCTCAAACAGGAAGGTGAAGAGAAGCGTATGGGGCTTTATTTCCACAAGTGCTTAATGGAAGACGCACTGCCACTTTCCATCGGTGGAGGCATAGGACAGTCCCGGTTATGTATGTTCTACTTACGTAAAGCACACATCGGAGAAATACAAGCCAGCATCTGGCCCGAAGACATGCGCCGGGAATGTAAAGCACACAACATACATCTCATTTAAATATTTCACCACAGAGTATACAAAGTACCGCAGAGTTTTTTAATACACTTGACAAAACTCTGCGGTACTTTGTATACTCTGTGGTGAAATATTTGTATCTTAGCACCCTAAATCACCAACACTTCCAATTATGAATGTTCAAATAGAAGATAGCTGGAAAACACATTTGCAGCCTGAATTTGATAAGGATTACTTTTATAAGTTAACGAATTTTGTCCGCGAAGAATACGGCAAGAATACTATATACCCACCGGGTAAATTAATATTCAACGCATTCAATCTATGTCCTTTCGATAAGGTAAAAGTAGTGATTATAGGCCAGGACCCGTATCATGGCCCCGGACAGGCGCATGGACTTTGTTTTTCCGTAAATGACGGTGTTCCTTTCCCTCCCTCTTTAGTAAATATCTTTAAAGAAATCAAAGCTGATACCGGAGCAGACGCGCCACCTACCGGTAATCTGACACGTTGGGCGGAACAAGGTGTGCTATTGCTCAACGCCACCCTCACTGTACGCGCCCATCAAGCCGGTTCTCACCAAAATCATGGTTGGGAAACATTCACAGATGCCGCCATCCGTATCCTTGCCGAAGAGCGGGAGCACTTGGTATTCATTCTATGGGGAGCTTATGCACAACGGAAAGGCGCGTTTATCGACCGCAACAAGCATCTGGTATTGACATCAGCACATCCTTCTCCGCTTTCCGCTTACAACGGCTTTTTCGGCAACAAACATTTCAGTAAGGCCAATGACTATTTGAGGGCACATGGCGAAGAAGAGATCAAATGGTAAAATAATAAATCAGTACCACTGAATATTACTCTGGGTCTGGCTTCTTTGTTCCCATTTTAAGTCTTGCAAAATACTTGCATTGGCACGAATGGTAAAATTGTAGTATTTCCACTGCCCAAAAGGAGAAAGGCTGGCCGACATGCTGAAACAGTGAAGATCGCGCGTTATATTAAAGGTGGTCTGCACAATCTTCTTAGCTTCAAAATCATAACCGGAATTAAAACTTACCGCCCATTTATTAGACAGTTTTATATTACCGGAAGCACTCAAGTTGTGAGTATAACGATAGGGATAGCGCATTTTCTTACGGTTGATAGGCTTACTACGATCTTCAGAGATATTAAAGCTGTAATTGAAGTTCAGAGACCATGGCATCTTGAATACTTGATACCCGTCGGCATCAACGGCCGCCTTTTCCACTTTCTTTTTAGGAATACCGTTTCCATCAGTATCAGTTTCCGCACCCTCCTCATCCGAAGCAGCTTCCTCTTCTTTCTTCTTATCGGAGTCTCTAGTACCGCTTAACTTCTCTTTCCATTTTTTCCACGTATCATTATTAAACGTATAACTGAAAGAAGAGCCATAACCTTGGAATATACCGAAACGCCCGTAAGACCATTCCGTACGGTCATTATCAACAACGTTACCATTCTCATCGAATTTATAACCGTATGTCTTGAACGAAGAACTCATGCTGAATGTATAGTTCTTACTCAGTTTCAGACGAAGATTCAATCCAAGATCACTCCAGGGGCGCGTTGCAGCAGCCATATTATAACTGATATTGGCCCCCAGTTCATCAATCAGACTAACCTTCTTTACCGTATCCTTCTTACTGCTATAATATTTCATCTCCAGATTATTGGAGATGCTGAAGGTTATGTTTCCTTGCTTACCTCTTCCCGGAACATCAAATGCTTGTCCCGAATACGGAGAATAAATGACCGTATCGCGTCTGCCGTCCGCATAATTCTTAATGTAAGAATCATAATAGCCGTAACGTGAAGAACCAAAATCCGGAGCGGCGCTTATGCTTACCGATGGAGTTATGACATGACGGATCTGTATCTTCTTTTTAGGAAAAAAAATCGGATTATACATACCGTATATCTTCGTATTGATACCCAGACTGGCATTATAATTATACACACGATGAAAACCGTAAATCGTATCAGTAGCCACTTCCCTACCGTTCGTACCATAGTTCGGGTCCCAGTCTTTCATCACCTTACGTGTGTACCAACGTTCTGTATAGCTGACGGAGGGAGTTACATTAAAATACTTGAACAAAGTAAAGGTAGCGCTGACCGGTATTTCATGCTTCATACCATTCTTCCAGTCCTTTATCAGGTTGGATTTAAACAGCAGATTATCTTTTGTCTGGATGCTATTAGTCAAACGGCCCGTATACCGTACTGAAATCTTCTCATACCACCTCTCCTCGCCTGCCGCTTTTTTACGCTTGAAGGGATAGATCGTAGATAAAGAAATATTCAAATCAGGCAAAGTAACATTAACCGAAGAGTCCCTCATAGTCTGAGCGATATTAGTAGTTGCCGCTACCGTCAGCTTTCTATCAAAAAAATAACGGGAATAACTGATACTTGAAGTTTTCGTATTCTGCGACATAGCATTCGAGTTGTACATGTTTCCAATATTAGTACGCTCGTAACTGCTGGTCGCAAAATTCACACTGGCAGAAAATGTTTGATTCGGATTGGCTTTCGCATCCTGCCTGTGAGACCAGACAATCTTGAAATCTTTGGCGACAGAGTAGTCCGGCAGCCCCTTATCACCGGTCTTGGTCACCTGATAACTCGCCTGGAACAAACCGGAGTATTTATACCGTTTAATATAATTGGATTCAGCATTCAATGCCCATGAGCCTTTCGTAAAAATGTCGGCCCTCAACTTTAAGTCCATCTTATCACTGATAGCAAAATAATATCCGCCGTCCGTCAGACCGAAACCACGACTGGAGTCATCCATGTATGTAGGCATAAGGAAACCGGATGAATAACTGCTCGAAAACGGGAAAAAGAAGAACGGCACAGCAAGCGGCAAAGGAACATCCTCCACCACCAGATAGGCAGGTCCCGTTACAACATTCTTTTTAGGACGTACTTTCGCATAAGTCATCTGCATATAGAAGTGAGGGTGCTCATGGTGGTCGCAGGTTGTGTACCGCCCGCTTTTCATATACAGTTCGTCATTAGCCCCCTTCTTTGCATTGTTTCCGGTAACATATCCTTCTCCTTGCTGACTGACCACATTACTGATCACCCCCTTTTTGCTCTTGAAGTTATAACGGATCGTATTGGTCTCATACGGAGTTTCGCCATCTTTGAAAACCGGAGTTCCCGTCTTCACGCCTAAAGAATCTTCCACTCCATGAGCATATACTGTACTGCTGTCCATATTCATGGTGATAACATCAGCAGCCAGCTCTATCTGTTGATAATTTACTTTTCCCTGTCCGTACAAATGCGCATACCCGCCTTGGGCAAACACGATAGAGTCATTTGCCTCATAGGTGACCGGTGCGTCCAAAGGCTGTTTCTTCTTCCCGGTAACAGCCAATGTATCTACTTGCAAAGAATCTCTCCGCAAAGAGTCCGTTTGCAGTCTTTCAGGCGGCACAACACCTCTCCGACGACGTTGCGAAGCAGCCTCACCGGAAAGAAGGAGTAAGACAAATAGTAGTATGAATGATATGAATGTATTTGCTTTCAATGGCGTCATTAACTAATAGTTTACGCTTGAAAGGGCAAAAGTACGTAATTTATACGGATAATCTCCCTTTTTAAAGAAATTTAGATTGCTACAAAAACAGTTCACACCAATGATCAAAGCGTTGTAAACCGGCTTCGCCATAGCGTTGTAAACTTTTTCGTGCTTTCTCTACGCTTTTTTCCTGCTCCAAATGCGTCTTAGAGTAAAACTTATCGGCAAAGCAAATTACTTGTTCCTCCATGCTCACCGGAAGCATATCCCGGTGGGGAACGGGCAGGTCCTGCTTAACGATATCTTCCAACGAAAGACCAGCTCCGGTATGCCTCTCACAAACCAGTGCATGACGAGAATAGCCTTCCGAGCGCACCAAATCCGCTCCTAAATAGCCATGGCAGATATAAGGTTTATCTCCAAAGCAATAAATTCCCTCAGCTTTCGTCAGGAATATGCCTATATCATGCAACATAGCTGCTTCATACAGAAAGTCCCTGTCCAAAGATAATTCAGGATGATTATCGGCAATCCACAAAGCTTTATCGGCCACAGAACGGCTATGAGTCAGCAAAATATGCTTCAGCTCGTTCTCTTCCGGATAATATTTATCAATCAATTTTATAGAAAGCATCTTATTTTCTGCTGAATTTATAAACTATCACCTTTTTACGCATATCGCAGCTACGCAGTGGAGTACGATAAACCTCATCAAGCCGGTATGCATTCTGGTTATTCTGCAAGAACTTCTCCTGCAGTTCGTCTATCACCAATACATACCCTTCTGCAGGGTGCAACATGTCAAAGATACGCACACGATCACCCAAATAATAGTTTATGCTATAAAACTTCACCCAGTCTCCATATGAATATACCGGTTCTTCCGGCTCAAGATCATTCAGGCGGACCGCCAGATGCTTATCCGACTTCACAGCCAAAACGGTGGGCTGATAAACTCCATCCAATGCCACAAAAATACATAACATACATCCCGCCACACCATATAACAACGGTCGTGCATCCGCACACTTCAAGAGTGTATAGAGCAGGCAGGCGGCAGACATCAACGGCAAGAAAACAATCAGCCATTTCGAAAACGAAAGCGGCACCGTCTGCAAAGCATTCATAAATGCAATGTTTTCGGCAGCATGTCGGCCTGTTCCCCAAATGCTTTCAGGAACCAAGCCTAAACGTACAGTGAAGAAAGTAACGGTGAGCAACACAGCCAATGCAGCAAAAATCCATGCAGAAATTTTAAATACTTTTGCACCACGCTGCACCAACGCCAATAAGTATTCGGCAAGCAGCACCCCCATGAACGGGTAGATAGGCAACAAATACACGCTACGCTTGCTCTTAGGGATACAATAAAAGATGAAGATAGTCAGAATCACCACCCATATAAAAAGCTGCAACGGTGATTGAGAGCGGAATTTATCCCACACTTTTTTTAAGCGTTCACCAACCGAATCTCCCTCCGGCAGCACATGCATTTCTTTCCATTTCAGTCCAAACAAGGAAACAAGCAGCACCAAAGTCCAAGGAATCCACCCCCAAATCAGAGTGAGAAAGTTGTACCATAAAGGATTTTCGTGTGACTCATATGACATTTTCCGGAAAAAGCGACCGGTATTCTCTTCCAACATCAAATTGACAAACGGCTCCCCTCCCTGCTGGTAAGCAGCCCAGAACCAAATACCCAAAGGTATAAGAGATAATAATCCGATACCCAATAATGAAAAGAAAGCCTTTCCGAACGAACGTCCGCGCAATAGCTGATAGATACCGATACACAGACAAGGGAAAATAGATCCAACCGGCCCTTTTGTCAATGTAGCGCACGCCATCAGCAAAACAGCCAGCCAAGGAACCCCCTTGCAATTCTTTTCATCCCAGCGGAAAAGCAGACACAACGAGATTACGATAAGGGAAACTTGCAACATATCCAGCCGGCAAGCCACTGCTGCACGATGTACCTCAAAAGAAGATAGAAGCAAAATAGAAGTCAGGAATGCCGTCTTCACATTTTTCCGTTTGGCAACGAAGCTGAAGAATACCAATTGCATGGCAAGAAAAGCAAGCGCCGACGGCATACGTGCCGAAAACTCCGATACTCCTCCTAAAATTGACGATATAACAGCTATTGTCCAATAAAGGAAAGGCGGTTTATAGGCTATTTCCACTCCGTAATTCATTGGAAGTATCCAGTTGCCACTCTCCAACATGGTGTACGCCACTATCGCTTCACGCGGCTCCCCTTTTGAATAGAATATGGTTTCTCCTAAAAAAGGGACCAACACGAGTACACTCAACAGTGCAATGAACCAGAACGCTATCTTTTTATCTGACATATATTTCCGTTTTTATATTTTCACGCTGCAAAAATACGAATTATTCTATAACAATACCTAACTTTGCCGACTCAATGATAGTGTAAAACCAAAATGAAGCAATTAAGAAGACTCCCTGAATTTCTACGTTTTGTCCTGGTAGGCGTTTTTGCAACCGCCTTGCACTATGGAATCTATTTTTTGCTGCAGAAGTTCATCAATGTCAATATAGCCTACACCCTTGGCTATGCCTTCAGCTTCATCGCCAATTTCTATCTTACCGCCTACTTTACGTTCGGTAAAAAACCGTCATGGGGAAAAGCGTTCGGTTTCGGCGGGGCTCATTTATTCAACTACCTTTTGCACATTGGATTACTGAATACATTTCTTTGGCTTGGCCTTTCCAAGACCACTGCCCCTGCTCCGGTGTTCGCCATAGCCATTCCGGTAAACTTTTTATTAGTACGCTTTGTTTTTAAGCACAAAGGCTGATATTTTTCAATTGATCATGTTTTTAAAGCAATTTTGTTCAATACTTCTTTAAAAATAATATATTTGCGAAGCATTTATTATACATACACATTTGTGAAATGAAAAAAGTAACCTTACTGATTCCCGTCTACAACGAGGAGGCCATGCTTCCCACTCTATATCAACGCCTGATAGAACTTATCAATCGCAACAGTGCCTATGAATGGGAAATTTTATTTATAAACGACGGTAGCAGCGACAGAACGCTCGAAGTGATCCGCCGGCTCAGGCAAACGGACAGCAGGGTGAACTTTGTAAACCTCTCACGTAACTTCGGCAAGGAAATCGCTATGCTGGCAGGCTTCGACTATGCCACCGGAGACTGTTGCGTGGTAATGGATGCCGACTTGCAGGATCCTCCCGAATTGGTAGATCAGATGTTGCAATACTGGGAAGAAGGTTACGACGACATTTACGCCAAGCGTCGCAATCGCGGCGAAGAAAGTTGGATGCGCCGTCGGTTATCGCTTGCTTTTTATAAGCTCCTTCAAAACATGAGCCGGATAGACATCTTGCCGAATGTAGGCGACTTTCGCCTGCTTGACCGTCGTTGCATACTGACATTAAGACAGTTACGCGAGCAAGAGCGATATACAAAAGGGCTGTTCTGCTGGATAGGCTACCAAAAGAAAAGCATAGAGTTCGACCGCGGTGACCGCCTTGCCGGGCACTCCTCCTGGAATTTCTTCCAATTGCTCAATCTAGCGATTGAAGGAATTACCTCTTCCTCCACCGCCCCCTTGCGTATTGCCACCGTATGTGGTATCATTTGTTCCATTTCCAGCTTCATTTACGCCATCTATTTCCTGATAAAGACCGTCATATACGGCGACCAAGCAGCCGGTTTCCCCACTTTGATAGTGGTTATCTTGTTTCTGGGCGGTATCCAGCTCTTTTCATTGGGAGTCATCGGGGAGTATATAGGACGCATCTTCAAAGAAACCAAAGGACGTCCTGCTTATATCGCATCAGACTACAATGAAAAAAAACTGGGATATGACGAATAACAACTAACTCTTTACGAAAGAAATCAAGATTCCCTTTTTCTTTTCTTCCACAACTGATAACTATTGATTATATTTTGCCACAGTACATACGATCCCGGCCCCACAGAAGACAGCGGATTCAAATACGTATAAGACATCCAAATGGCAAGAACTGTGTTTTTTTGCCCCAACGCCTGCCCGCCACTGATACGATCATTGTAGTGTCCGCCAATTTTTTTTCCCAGATAGAATTGAACACAGCAGGTTATCAAACCGGCCAAAGCAATCAAGACTTCCACAAAAACCGGAGCGTCGCTATTCGCCAAAGAACGCACAGTCTGCCCAGACACAATGGCAAGCGCCACTGCCCACAAATAGAAAGCGGCATCGTGGAATTCAAGCAAATACCGATGTACCTTTTTGACAAACACCCGCAGAAACCATGCAATAAAAAAAGGCAGAAGCAACAAAGGGAACACCTTACTCAATATTTTCAGGAAAGCTGCAAAAAAAGTTATATTGGCATGCGGTTCAACCCAAGGAAACACCAACGGAACAGCCACCGCTGCCAAAAGATTAGACAACAATGTATAGGTAGTAAGGCTTGATGCACTCCCACCCAACTTACCGGTAATAACCGCAGCGGCAGTGGCCGTAGGGCAGATAAGGCATACCATAGCCCCCTCAAAAACTTCCCGATACATCCCCTCCATAGGGCAGCATACCAACAAGACGGCAACAGCCAGGCACGAAACTGTCTGAAACAGCAACAACCACCCATGCCATGCCTTCGGTTTCAGCTCATGCACCTCCACCTTGCAAAAGGTAAGTAATAATTGTGCAAAAATCAACGTTGGAGTGAGCAGGGCTATCAGCCCGTTCAAACAGGGTTTAACCGGTGCCAGCAAAGGAACTCTTGCAAAGAAGAAGTATCCTGCAGTGCCTGCAAGCATTGCTAAAGGCAATGTCCAATTCTTTATGAAACGAAGAAGCATACCTATGTCTACCTATTAATTTTGCGTGCAAAGTTACGGATATTATTAACAAGTATGTCCGTCGCGGAAAATAAATAAAGAGAAAGATTTGAATAAGCGGGAGATACAGCAATTTTAGTTCGTTAGGCATTTGTCTAACGAACTATTCGCCACTAACCGCAAACTAAAAGCAAACATAGAAAATCTATAAATTTTGCAAACACTAAGACTAAATCTCCCTAAAAAGAAGCTGTTACAGATAAAACTTGAAAGCAAAGTGTGAGTTTTCTATAAAATTACATTACTTTTGCAGAGCGATAATAGACCTTTGCGCTATCTTTGCGACGATATTTTTAATATGAAACTATACAGACGATACATATTATATATAAATATTTGCTTGGGACTGCTCATTTCACCCTTTTGCAGCAGCAGTGCCGAAGCAAAAGATTTTGTTGTCGTTATTGATGCCGGACATGGCGGGCACGACCCTGGCGCTGTCGGCAAAATCTCCAAAGAAAAGAATATCAACTTAAACGTTGCACTCAAACTCGGCAAACAAATTCAAAAGAACTGTCCGGACGTAAAAGTCGTATATACCCGTACGCGAGATGTCTTTATCCCCTTGGACCGTCGTGCAGAGATAGCCAACAACGCCAAAGCAGACTTGTTCATTTCGATTCACACAAATGCATTGGCTAAGAACCGCACTGCCAAAGGCGCTTCTACATGGACATTAGGTCTTGCCAAATCGGATGCCAACCTCGAAGTCGCCAAACGGGAAAACTCGGTGATTCTCTACGAAAGCGATTATAAGACACGCTATGCGGGGTTCAATCCTAATTCTGCCGAATCGTATATTATTTTCGAATTCATGCAGGATAAGTATATGTCGCAAAGCGTACATCTGGCCTCACTCGTACAAAAGCATTTCCGTAATACTTGCCGCCGGGTGGATCGGGGCGTGCACCAAGCCGGTTTTTTAGTACTGAAAGCCAGCGCCATGCCCAGCATTCTGGTTGAACTGGGTTTCATCTCCACCCCTGAAGAAGAACGTTACCTGAATACAGATGCAGGAACCACAACTCTTGCCAACGGCATTTTTCGCGCTTTCCTTACCTATAAGCGAGAGCAGGAAATCCGTCTGAACGGAAGTAGCCAGACCATTCTACCGGAAGACCTGCCGGAGGAGAAAGATACGACTCCTGCCGGCACAACGCCGAATGCAACAGAAAAGACAGTTAGACAAGACAGCAACTCCACACCCCGGCGCACAGAAAAAAACGCTGTTGCGCAAACAGAAGACAACGCCCCGGTGTTCAAGATACAAATACTCACATCTTCCCGCCCATTGGCAAAAAATGACAAGCGATTGAAAGGATTGAAGAACGTGGATTATTATAAAGAAGGCGGCCTGTACAAATATACGTATGGCGCATCCTCCGATTACAATAAGGTATTACGCACCAAACGCTCAATTACGGCACAATTCAAGGACGCTTTCATCATAGCTTTCAAAAACGGCAAAAAGGTGAATGTGAACGCTGCCATCAACGAATTTAAAAATAAAAAGAAATAAATAGAATAACATCATGAAGTATATTACCAAAGAAGTCAGAATAGGAATTGCAGGAATAGCTGCTCTCTGTATATTAGTATATGGTATCAATTACCTGAAAGGTATCAATATGTTTAAGCCTTCCAGTTATTTCTATGTCAAATTTCAGAATGTCAACGGACTTACCAAGTCTAGTCCTGTCTTTGCCGACGGTTTTCGTGTAGGCATCGTACGCGACCTGTACTATGATTACAGCCAGCCCGGAAAGGTAATTGCCGAAATAGATGTCAACACCGACTTGCGTATTCCCAAAGGCAGTACGGCGGAACTGGCAGCAGAAATGCTGGGCGGCGTCAAAATGAACCTGCTCCTTGCCAACAATCCCCGCGAGAAATACCAGATAGGAGATACAATTCCCGGTACGCTCAACAACGGAATGATGGAAAAAGTTGCCGCCATGATGCCGCAACTGGAAAAGATGCTGCCTAAGCTGGACTCTATACTCGGATCTTTAAATATGGTATTGGCAGATCCGGCCATCCCCACCACTCTGCATAATGTACAGACTCTGACAGCCAACTTAGCAGTGACCAGTGGACAGCTGCAAACATTAATGAACAAGGACATTCCCCAACTTACAGGCAAGCTGAATACTATTGGGGATAACTTCGTACTTATTTCAAATAACTTGAAAGAAATAGATTATGCAACAGCCATGCAAAGCATAGACTCCACATTGGCTAATGTAAAAATGATTACAGATAAATTAAACCGAAAGGATAATACTGTCGGATTATTGCTGAACGATCCGTCACTCTACAATAACCTGAATGCCACAACAGCAAATGCAGCGAGCCTATTAGAAGATTTAAAATCACACCCCAAACGCTACGTTCATTTCTCTTTATTCGGTAAGAAAGATAAGTAGGAATTACGCTTATATAGATTTTGTCTAAATAGCAAAGCTTATTTATCCAAAAAGGAAAAACCCTTGATAAGTCTATGTACAAAGTAAAAAAGGGGTTTATATCTACTCCGCTTTTGGAGAGGAGCAGCCCACAAAAGCAGCATTATCTTGCTATATTACAAGCTGTTATACAAAAACAATAGTATATATAAAGGGGGAATTTTCACATATTCCGATAAGTAGCTGAAAGTAAAGAGATTATTGTTTTATTGAGAAACACAAGAAAAAAGAGATTTGTTTTTCTCAAATAAGATTGCCAATTTTGCAAACGTAGAAGTTTTGCTTAATTAATAAATGTATCAGTAACCGTTATGAGTGAACAGGATCATGTCGGATTGTGGAACCGCTGTCTTGAAATTATCAGAGACAATGTTCCTGAACAGACATATAAAACTTGGTTTCTCCCCATTATTCCTTTAAAATATGAGGACAAAACGCTTGTTGTACAAGTTCCCAGCCAGTTCTTTTATGAGTTTCTGGAGGATAAATTTGTAGACCTATTGCGTAAGACTCTTTACAAGGTAATCGGCGAGGGAACAAAGTTGATGTATAATGTCATGGTGGACAAAAGTTCGCGGCCGGAAAAGACCGTAAACTACGAATCCACCCATCGTACTATCATCCCGCAAAAACCGACGATAGACAAAGCTATCCCGCAGATTCCTGTTCCTGATTTAGACCCACATCTGAATCCGGAATACAACTTCGACACATTTATTGAAGGATATAGCAATAAGCTTTCTCGCAGTGTTGCAGAGGCAGTGGCACTCAATCCCGCCAAAACGATATTCAACCCGTTGTTCCTATACGGAGCGTCAGGTGTGGGAAAAACCCACCTTGCCAATGCCATCGGTACAAAAATCAAGGAACTATACCCCGAAAAACGGGTATTGTATGTATCCGCACATCTATTTCAGGTTCAATACACCGATTCCGTACGTAACAACACGACCAACGACTTTATTAACTTCTACCAGACAATTGATATATTGATTATTGATGATATTCAGGAATTCGCAGGTGTTACAAAAACACAAAACACATTCTTCCATATCTTCAATCATCTGCATCAGAACGGCAAACAGCTGATCCTGACCTCCGACCGCGCCCCTGTATTGCTTCAAGGTATGGAAGAGCGCTTGATTACACGCTTCAAATGGGGAATGGTAGCCGAGTTGGAAAAGCCGACCGTAGAATTACGCAAAAACATTCTGCGCAACAAAATACACCGCGACGGTTTGCAATTTCCACCGGAGGTCATTGACTACATAGCCGAGAATGTGGGCAACAGCGTTCGCGACCTGGAAGGTATTGTCATCTCCATTATGGCCCATTCCACTATATACAACAAAGAGATTGACCTGGAACTAGCACAACGCATTGTACGCAAGGTTGTGAACTGCGAAAGTAAGTCCATAACCATTGACGATATCATCACCACTGTATGTAAGCACTTCGGATTGGAGAATGCCGCTATACATACCAAATCGCGCAAACGAGAAGTGGTGCAGGCGCGGCAGATAGCCATGTATTTAGCGAAAAACCATACCGATTTCTCTACTGCAAAGATCGGCACGCTAATCGGCAACAAAGATCATGCTACCGTATTGCATGCCTGCAAAACAATCAAGCAGTTAAAAGAAGTGGATAAATCATTTCGCGCCGAGATCGACGAGATCCAAACAGCCTTGAAAAAAGGGAACTAACTCCCGAATAACAATTATAAGGTATAGAGTATAGTTACATTTGCCTTTCCATATAGCAACTTCATACTCTATACCTTATATATAAATTATACCTAACCTTTCAATCTAAAAGCCCTGTTCTTTCATCACTTTCCAAAGGTTCTCAGACATTGCCTCGCTATCTTTCTTCGTATAACGCACGTCCGTAAATACTTGAGCCAGTGTTTCCTTATTGTTTTCTATTATAAATCGTATATTTTCCGGCAACGACTCTTTGTAAGCATACAAGCGATCAATATCCTCAGAGGTATAATCATGATAGATTTCTTCATGGACAACGGCTTCCAAAGGCAAGCGGTCTACTTGCGCCGGAACCTCAGCAGGCCATCCCACAGTAACGGTAGTAATAGGAAAAACCAATTCGGGCAGTTCCAGTGCCTCAATAATCATTTGAGGATTATAGGTAGTGGTACCCAAATAGCAAATGCCTAAACCTTTTTCCTCAGCTGCAACACAGAATGTTTGCGCTGCCAATAAAGCATCAACAGCCCCGGTGACAAACCATTCAAAATTATTATATCCCGGTTCCGCCTTGCGCTGCACACACCATTTGCTGAAACGACGCAGATCAATGCAAAAAGTAAGAACCACCGGCGCAGTCTGCACCATAGGCTGATTGAAATGCGCCGGCGCCAATTTAGCTTTGCGGTCAGCATCACGAGTTACAATTACGCTATAAACCTGCATGTTTCCAACCGTAGAAGCACGACAAGCGGTTTCAAGCAAATCATTTAACAAATCAGAAGAAATATCTTTCTGCTGATACTTACGAATTGTTCTCCTTTGTTTTAAGCTTTCCATTCTTTCTTTTTTTTGCAAATATAGTGAAAGAAACACAGAGTGCATATTTAATAGGCTTAAATATATTCTCCCATGTTTTCCAAAAGAATAATTCCATCAAGCAATAAGTTAAGGCACAATTTTCTTTTTGGAAAACTTTTCATTCATCACAAAAAGATATTCTCATATAAATCAATCAATTAATAAATTAAATTGGAAAACTTACATACGGTTAATAAAATTCCATCTTTTTATTTTGCTATAATAAAAAACATTCATAGATTTGCAATCACATTTGTTAGCGATAAGTACAACTTCTACACATTTACTTATTTACAATTAAATCTAAGAGATATTGCATCGTGGAAAAGAAAATTTATTCTTATGACGAAGCCTACGAAGAATCTTTACGATACTTTCAAGGTGACGAGCTGGCTGCAAGGGTTTGGGTAAACAAATATGCAGTTAAGGATTCTTTCGGGAATATTTACGAAAAGTCTCCGGAAGACATGCACTGGAGAATAGCCAACGAAGTGGCACGCATTGAGGCCAAGTATCCTAACGCACTGAGTTCCGAAGAACTCTTCGGGTTGTTCAACCACTTCAAATACATCGTTCCGCAAGGAAGTCCGATGACCGGGATCGGTAACAACTATCAGGTGGCTTCCCTTTCCAACTGTTTTGTTATAGGTGTGGACGGTGAAGCCGATTCTTATGGCGCCATCTTCAAAGTGGACGAAGAGCAGGTACAACTGATGAAACGCCGCGGCGGAGTAGGACACGACTTATCACACATCCGCCCAAAAGGTTCTCCGGTAAAAAATTCCGCTTTGACTTCCACCGGACTGGTTCCTTTCATGGAACGCTACTCCAACTCTACTCGTGAAGTGGCCCAGGACGGTCGTCGGGGTGCGCTCATGTTAAGCGTGTCCATCAAGCATCCGGATTCGGAAGCGTTCATCGATGCAAAAATGACAGAAGGCAAGGTGACGGGCGCCAATGTTTCCGTCAAACTGACCGATGCATTTATGCAAGCAGCCATTGATGGCAAACCATACGTACAGCAATACCCGATTGACGCCACCGATCCTGTATTCAAGAAAGAAATCAATGCCACCGATCTGTGGAAAAAAATTGTGCACAACGCATGGAAGTCCGCCGAACCCGGTGTGCTTTTCTGGGATACCATTCTAAAAGAGTCTGTACCCGATTGCTATGCAGACTTGGGTTACCGCACCGTATCCACCAACCCTTGCGGTGAGATACCTTTATGCCCCTACGACTCTTGCCGCTTGCTGGCTATCAACCTATATTCCTATGTAGTCAATCCGTTCAAGCCGGACGCTTACTTCGATTTCGACCTCTTCAAGAAGCACGTTGCATTGGCCCAGCGCATCATGGACGATATCATCGATCTGGAGTTGGAAAAGATAGAACGCATCATGGCCAAGATTGATGCCGATCCGGAAAGCGAAGACGTGAAACATACTGAAAGCGTATTGTGGCAGAAGATATATAAGAAAAGCGGTCAGGGTCGCCGTACCGGTGTGGGAATCACCGCCGAAGGCGATATGCTTGCAGCACTGGGATTGCGTTACGGCACTGAAGAAGCGACCGAATTCGCCGAACAAGTACATAAGACAGTAGCGCTGAGTGCCTACCGCTCGTCTGTGGTAATGGCAAAAGAGCGTGGTGCTTTTGAAGTTTACGACAGTGAACGTGAGAAGAACAACCCGTTCATCAACCGTTTGCGCGAGGCCGACCCCGAACTGTATGAGGAAATGAAGAAATACGGCCGTCGTAACATTGCCTGTCTCACCATTGCGCCGACAGGTACAACAAGTTTGATGACACAGACCACTTCCGGCATCGAACCCGTATTCCTGCCCGTCTACAAACGCCGCCGCAAAGTCAACCCGAACGATTCCAACGTACATATCGACTTTGTCGACGAAACCGGAGACGCTTTTGAAGAATACATCGTATTCCACCCCAAATTCGTGACATGGATGGAAGCAGAAGGTTACGACCCAGCCAAACGCTATACGCAAGAAGAAATAGATGCACTGGTTGAGAAGTCACCTTATTATAAAGCAACTTCCAACGATGTAGACTGGCTGATGAAAGTCAAAATGCAGGGACGTATTCAAAAATGGGTGGATCACTCCATCAGCGTAACCATTAACCTGCCGAACGATGTGGACGAGGAACTGGTAAACCGCCTGTACGTCGAAGCATGGAAATCGGGCTGTAAAGGCTGTACGGTGTATCGTGACGGTTCGCGTTCCGGCGTACTCATCTCCACCAAGAGCGACAAGAAAAACGAACTCCCGCCATGCAAGCCGCCTACGGTTGTCGAGACACGTCCGAAAGTGCTTGAAGCAGACGTTGTGCGTTTCCAGAACAATAAGGAAAAATGGGTGGCATTCGTCGGATTGCTGGACGGACATCCCTACGAGATATTCACCGGTCTTCAAGATGACGACGAAGGCATCATCCTCCCGAAGAATGTTTCAACAGGACATATCATCAAGAACGTCGATGAGAACGGGAACAAGCGTTACGACTTCCAGTTTGAGAACAAACGCGGTTACAAGGTCACTATCGAGGGACTGTCCGAGAAGTTCAACAAGGAATATTGGAACTACGCCAAGCTCATCTCCGGCGTATTGCGTTACCGCATGCCTATCGAACAGGTAATGAAACTGGTAAGCTCACTCCAGCTGGACAGCGAAAACATCAATACTTGGAAGAACGGTGTGGAACGCGCTCTGAAGAAGTACGTCACAGACGGCACAGAGGCCAAAGGCAAGAAATGCCCGAACTGCGGCAACGAAACCCTTGTCTATCAGGAAGGTTGTCTCATCTGCACCACTTGCGGTGCATCCCGCTGCGGATAATCGGAAGAGCAAACGTTTGCATAGGATTTTAAACGAGATAGCAGACAATAGCTGCATGATTATGAAGAATATTTTTTATACTTGCATAATCATTGCAGCTATTGCTATTTCTAAATCTAATATATATGACCTTATCATTTAATATCGAGTACAGAACCAATTGGGGTGAAGAAGTCAGAGTTTCAGGCTCCATCCCGGAACTTGGAAACGGACATCCCTCCAAAGCATTTCCGCTACAAACCATAGACGGCATCCATTGGGCTGCGGAAGCAGACATTGCAGTGCCGGAAAGCGGATACGTCCTATACAGCTACTATATTTTCCGCGACGGGCACCCTATACGTGCCGAGTGGAACAGCCTGCCCCGCACTCTTTACCTCTCCGGAAACTCCAAGAAAACCTACCGGATACAAGATTGTTGGAAGAACCTGCCGGAGCAGCAATATTTCTACACCTCCGCCTTTACGGAATCCCTTCTGGCACACCGCGAACGCAGTGCTGCTCCTAAGGGACATAAAAAAGGCCTGCTGATAAAAGCGTATGCCCCCTGCATCGACAGTGACCACTGTCTGGGCATCTGCGGAAACCAGCCGATCCTCGGAAACTGGAATCCGGACAAGGCCGTACTTATGAGTGATGCCAACTTCCCTGAATGGCAAATAGAGGCAGATGCCTCCAAAATCCATTTTCCGTTGGAATACAAATTCATTCTATACAACAAGAAAGAACGCCGCGCCGTATGCTGGGAAAACAATCCGAACCGGTATATGGCGGACCCGCAAAGCGGTGCAAACGAGACACTGGTTATCGGTGACCGTTATGTATATTTCAACCTTCCCGTCTGGAAAGGTTCGGGTGTTGCCGTACCCGTATTCTCACTCCGTTCCGAGAAAAGTTTCGGTGTAGGCGATTTCGGCGATTTAAAACGCATGATCGACTGGGCCGTCAGCACCCGGCAGAAAGCCGTACAGATTCTGCCGATCAACGACACCACCATGACACATACGTGGACAGACTCCTATCCTTATAACAGCATCTCCATCTATGCTTTCCACCCGATGTACACAGACTTGAAACAACTGGGTGCATTGAAAGACAAAAAACTTATGGCTGCGTTCAACAAACGTCAGAAGGAACTGAATGCCCTGCCCTCCGTCGATTATGAGGCAGTCAACAAAACCAAATGGGAATACTTCCACCTCATCTTCAAGCAAGAGGGAGAGAAGGTGCTGGCCTCGGCAGCCTTCCATGAGTTTTTCGAGTCGAACAAGGAATGGTTACAACCGTATGCCGTTTTCAGCTATCTGCGTGATGCCTATAAAACGCCCAACTTCCGCGAGTGGCCGAAGTACAGCAACTACGACATCCAAGAGATAGAGAAACTCTGCCAGCCGGAATCGGCGGATTATCCGCATATCGCCATCTATTATTACATCCAGTTCAACCTGCACCGGCAGCTACTCGCCGCCACTGAACACGCACGCGCCAACGGCGTCGTACTGAAAGGCGACATCCCCATCGGCATCAGCCGCAACAGCGTAGAAGCATGGACAGAACCCCATTATTTCAACCTGAACGGACAAGCCGGCGCACCACCCGACGATTTCTCGGTGAACGGACAAAACTGGGGCTTCCCCACCTATAACTGGGATGTCATGGAAAAAGACGGTTATGCATGGTGGATGAAGCGCTTCCGCAAAATGGCGGAATACTTCGACGCCTATCGCATCGACCACATCCTCGGCTTCTTCCGCATCTGGGAAATCCCGATGCACGCCGTACATGGTCTGCTGGGGCAGTTTGTACCCGCCCTACCCATGACACGTGAAGAAATAGAAAGCTACGGACTCCCCTTCCGCGATGAGTTCCTGAAACCGTATATACACGAATATTTCCTCGGACAGATGTTCGGTCCGCACACCGACTACGTGAAGCAAACCTTCATCGAACCGACGGACACGTGGGAAATCTACCGGATGCGTCCGGAATTTGACACCCAACGCAAGGTAGAAGCCTACTTTGCCGGCAAGACGGACGAAGACAGCATTTGGGTGCGCGACGGTTTGTATGCGCTCATCAGCGACGTACTGTTTGTACCCGACCGCCACGACCCGTACAAATATCATCCCCGTATCGGCGTGCAGCACGACTATGTGTACCGCTCCCTGAATGATTGGGAGAAATCGGCCTTCAACCGCCTGTACGACCACTACTACTACCACCGCCACAACGAGTTCTGGCGCGAGCAAGCCATGAACAAGCTGCCTCAACTGACACAGTCCACCCGAATGTTGGTATGCGGTGAGGACTTGGGTATGATTCCCGATTGCGTGGCATGGGTGATGAACGATCTGCGTATTCTCTCACTGGAGATACAGCGCATGCCCAAAGACCCCGCACAGGAGTTCGGGCATCCGGAGTGGTATCCATACCGCTCAGTCTGCACCATATCCACCCACGACATGTCCACACTGCGCGGCTGGTGGGAAGAAGACTTTCAGCAAACGCAACGTTACTACAACACGATGCTCGGACACTATGGCGCTGCCCCCGCAACTGCCACTCCCGAGCTTTGCGAAGAGGTGGTGCGCAAGCATCTGCAAAGCAACTCCATACTCGCCATCCTCTCCCTGCAAGACTGGATGTCCATGGACGGCAAATGGCGCAACCCCAATGCACAGGAAGAGCGCATTAATGTGCCAGCCAACCCACGTCACTATTGGCGCTGGCGCATGCACCTGACGCTGGAGCAACTGATGAAAGCCGAAAGCCTGAATGAAAAGATAAAAGAACTTATCGCACAAAACGGACGATAAGACAAGTGCATTTAAGCTGATAATTAATAAGAAAGCGGTGGAAAACCTTTGAGAAGTCTCCACCGCTTTCCTGTTAATTGTATTCTCCAAGATACAATTTTCTGTTATTTTTGTATTTTAGAGAATACAAAACTCCACCGCTTTTGTATTTTATAAAAAACAAGGCACAGCAACAATTGGCCGGTGTGGAAAAAGGCTACCTGGCATTGGATAATATCGAAGTGGGCTTCCGTAATGAAATTCCGCTATGGTTATTCGGATTGACGTACTAAATTGAGAGCTTACAAAGCCAAATCATATAAAAAATTTCCCCGCGTTTCACAACGCAGGGAAAACAAACAAACAAATACAAACAGTATAGCATGGAAACGGAACACTTTCCAACTGTTTTCCATGCAAACTGGATGTTTCCATATATTTCCGGCAAGCGGCATCCGCCGCATTACCATAGTTATTTATAGTCGTCCCATCCGGTAACGTCTGCGCCAAATGTAACGCCTTCCTTGATGATAATGTTCTTGTTTATGCTGTCATAATAATCATTATTCGCACTCAAGTTACCATTGATAGTACCACCATTAATGACAAGATTACCGTTCTTCTTACCGCTATCACCGTCAAACTCTACGCGGCCATTAATGACGCTTTGGCCATTGACAGTGACCGTTACCCCTCCCGGATAAGGCTTGTAGGAGTAAACATCGAACGCACATTGTCCTGCTGCAGCAGTAATGGTAGAGTTTGAAATCGTACAGCTTCCGTTATTATTGGAGATAACATACTTACAAGAACTTCCGCCAATCAGTTTGACTTTGTCCAGTGTCAGATGACAGTAATTCTGTATAAGCATCCTGCCTGACGCCACCTCTTTGGGCTGAACAGTACCATTCCTGAAAGTAACAAAAGCATCTTTTTCAAGATGGAAGTATTGGTTCTGGTATCCGGTAGAACCAAATAACGGATCATTGGTAAGATTCCATGCATGTTGGTTCAAGTCTATCTCAACCGTAGCCCGGCTACCGTTTTTACCATAGAAAATGCCCAGTCCCGGACCCTCATAGTCCTTCAGAAGTTTGACTTTCACATTGGCCCCGGCAGACAGATGGCCGAGCAGACTCGGATCGGAGAATGTACCGCCACTGACGTTGATAGCCGGTGTGTAGCCGACATTGCCCGTAGAAACAAGCGCATTAGCCTCTGCTGTCAGTGTACCGCCTTTGATGTTCACGACACAATCGCCATATTTGGCAGCTACATTGATTGCCGCACTTTCCATATTGCCGGTACCGTCGCCCCAATCTCCGGTATCGCCTGTACCCTTACTGGTGATCAAAGCTGTGCCTTCAACATTCAGTGTACCGCGGTTGATGCATACACCACCGCCTGCACCATATACCTTACCGCCACTGATGGTGGTTGTGCCGGATTGCGGCAAGTACACTGCATAATCGGAAGTAGAAATCAGCTCACCGCCTTCAATCCTGATTACACTATTTTGCGTTTTGTTGTTACCATTACCTAGCACCGCAGACCAGCCTGCTTCGATCTTACCGCCGGTTATGGTGAAATCGCCGCCTTCATAAACAGCCACACCATACTGCCCATTAGTTGTAGCATTTTCTCTGGCGGCATAAATAGTGCCGCCCTGCATAATCATAGCCGCATTTTCACCTATAATACGGATCAAGCCTGCACCATAAGCGCCGCCTGTATAATCCTTATTTGCAACAATCCGGCCGTTTCCCTTGCTGTCTTTCAGTGTCAGATTTCCATATACCGCAATTCCGTCTACTCCCCGATTGGCTGCTGTAATGGTGTTGCCGTTCAGGTCTAAGGTAGCCGCTGTACCGGCAGGAATCTCAATGCTTCTACCTGCTATGTCAACATCTTCTTTCAACTGATATACGCCGCCTTCAGCCATAGCCTCTTTGAGGTTCTCCGCTTCCAAAGACACCTTTTCAAAGCCTTGCGGCAAGGTGGCGGGAAGCTGTGCCTGATTTGAAGCATAAATATATGTAATGCCGGTGTTTTCGGTGCTCTTTAGAATTGTAGTAATCACACCCTTACCAAACACCTTTACATTACCGGCTTTCACTGTCAGTTTGCTAACAGTCACCCCGTCATTGATTACCAACGTATTTTCGGCAGTACCGGCTTCTATCTCGTCATACTTCGTTCCGTTCAGATAGACGGTTGTCTGCTTTGCGTCAATGACCAGTTTTTTGGTTTGCGGAGCTATGATAGTAAGCTCTTTCGGAGGATTTGAATTTCCTGCATCATTGGTATAATTAATCGTCACCGTCTTATTCGTTGTTTCCGGCAATGTAATGGAAACAGCCTTATCCGTTGCCGTATATTTAGGTAACTCAATGGTTGTATCTTCCGTCGGAGCAGTTGTAACAACTACATTATCACAGGTTTTCAACGCATCGGCCACTTCACTGACCGAAGCCACTTCCTTAATCTCTTTGGAAATGTCCGGATTAGTAAATTCAGGAGTTAATGTTGCTGTATATACGCCTGAAACTGTTACCATGCTTCCTGTCACATTCGTCTTGTAGTTACGCTGAACAGGAATACTATTCAATTCTTTCCGGGTAATTTCCTGATTACTACCATCATACATCGTCAATATCATGTCAGCCAGCAATTGGCCTGTTTGCGGAGCAAAAAGGTAATCCACTGTCAAATGGCCATCAGCATCCACAACATCAGCAGAGGCGGCATACTCAAGTGATGCCAATTCACCAATAGCATCTCCAGTGAGTGCATTGAAACTTTGATAAACTTTCCCGAACGATAACGATGCTTTTGCAGGAACCAAATTAGTACTCCCAATAGCTGCAATGTCAGTTGCCTTAATATTCAGTTGACCGAACGGACGAGTCAGTGTAACATTTTCAGCAAAAGCACCGGTCACCACTTTGTTCAGCACCTTCCCCGTAAAGGCATCATAGCTTTCATCATTACCGCTATATGAACCTATGTATGCAACCTTCTGCAGACCGTCCGTAGTCTTATAATGGTTATCGATAGAAGTTCCAGCCTCTCCACTCTTATCTGCCCAGAACACAAAATCATAAGTCTGTGAAGTCACAAGTTTCACATTGAAAGCAGCGGATTTATTTGTCACATCCACCACCTGACGTTCACCATACAACTTTCCACCCAGATAAACTTCCATAATACAACGGTTCACTTGTGAACCATCACCTCTTGCAGCAGTCCCTGCACGAGTAGCGGGAGCATCGCCTTCCGGCATCTGCACTTTAAAGGACACAGCCACCTGGCTACCTCCTCCATTCACCAACTCATCATTTTGGCAAGCTGTAAAAGCCAGCAGAATAACCCCTGCCAACAACAGCATAAAATACTTTTTCATACGCAATTTTTTAAGTAAAACATATATTCATCAAAATCATTATCAAGGTATCACCACGTTTATCTCACCGTCAAAACCCGGACTTATTCCGATACCCGGAGCAAATCGGCGGGTAAGGAACTCATCTCGTACAGTGGTTATTTTGTTGCGGCTGACGGGCACAGTCACTCCACTCACCCTGTTCACTTCCATCCCCTCCGCATTGTAAATCACCATTTCAAGACCAACGGAAGACTCCGCACCATTCACCAGCACATAGTCGAATGCCAGACAAGCCTCGTTGTCCGAAACAGTGAGGGGAGCAGAAGAAAAACTGATGCCCGTCACCGCCTCATTGGGACGATTGAGCAAGACATCGAACCCTATGGGGAAATAGCCTGTATAGAACACCTCTAACGACAGGCTTTCCACATCCGTAATACGGGTAGAAACTGACCGCTGACTGTCCAAATATTTAATAACATCAGTGGTAATCAACTCTATCTTTGCCAACGGACGTTCCAACTGCATCTCCTCGCGATGCTCCGCTTCCAGTTCGCAACGATAGGCAGAGAGGTCGAGCGACATCTGACCGGAGAACACATCCTTATAGTCGGTACCTCCCGTATAATCACCCTTCAATTTTATGGCGGAGAAATCAGCAGTGATATAGAAGTGGTCGTCGGCCAGACCGACATCAGAAACCGGTACGAAGTCGCGCCATACCACCACACGATAGTTACGGGCATGCAGATCACACTCCAAAGCCACCTCACCCGTATACCCTTCGGGATAGGTGAGCAGGCGACGAAACTGCAGGCTCTGGTCGTATTTGTCATCCGCATAGACTTCCACCTGATAGCGGACATTGTACGCTCGTCCGTCGGCAGAGCGGGTGGAAAACTCAGGAACGTCAAACGGCGTCATGTCTGCACCGGGCAGCAGTACGATAGAAGTATGAACCACCGTAGGGTCCACACCGCCATCTTCGGGCAACTCGCGCACACCACAGGCACTCAGCAGAAATAAAGACAGGTACAGGGCAAGGCTGTACACCTTATATATATACGTCATCGCCGGCCTCCTTTCCAATCAATGCGGTAGCCCAACGAGATGCCTACATGGTCTATGCCAAAAAAATTCCTATGGCGCGTATCCACATAAGCGCCGTTGGGAATGTTGAAGAAACGGTCATAATCCAGATAAGCATACCCCACTCCCAACGAAAACTCCACACACCAGCGCCCGCCCTTTCCAAGCGGGAGACGGTAGCCGGCAGCAAGTCCCACATTCAGCAACGGGGCACCCGTATCACTGTTCTGATAGCGGTAGGTATTGTTCTTAAGGGCATAATTATAAGAGGCCACCCCGACATGTACACCGGTGAAGAGTCCGTCCACTTGTCTGAACCAGTAACGCACTTCAGGCTGCACGCAGAAAGTGCAGAACTTGCGGGAAGAAGTAAGATAATCGACAGAAGAGTAATAAAAAGGTAAAAGGACAGAAACAGCAGGCGAGATGTCATATTCCACCGCTGCGTTCATAATTGCCATTCCCCACGCCGCCACATTCGTTTTCAGCAGCAATGAATGGTTATTGCGCCCGGTGCGCGAGTCCGGATTGAATATTCGCTTGGCATGGTGCGGGGTATTTTCCCCATTACCCGCTTTCGCATACACACCATTCGGAGTCATGAAAAGTACGCACAATAGAACCAACAATATTCTTATTTGCATAAACGTCTTATAAACTTCTATCTGCACAGGCAGACCGGAAGCATGCGTCCTCCAAACTCCGAAAAGGACCGGTTAGAAACAGAAACGTGGAGCTGCGTGCTGTTTCTAAATGGAGGCCCTAGGAATAGCCCTTTAACGAAAACAGACAGCAGTCCCACGCTATAAACGTGAGAATCCACTGTGCTGTCCTTCGCTAAATAATGAAAATTTCCTAGGTTTCCATTTAGAGGACAAAGCACAACGCTTCTAATTATATTTTATTAAAAAAAACAAGCCACAGTCGCCACCGAACTTCAATGCAAAGTTATAGAAATATAATTAGAATAAAAATTTTCACGTCCTTTTTTCTTGAAAAGTACAAAAATCGCGTTCCAAGACTTGTAGAACAAAGATATTATCCATAAGTTTGCATGAAAGACTATTATCTTTTCATTATGAGCAGTTATATATTTTTGGATCGGATACGTTTCTTCGCCCATCATGGCGTGGGCCGACAAGAGACCTTAGTCGGCAATGAGTTCGTCGTCAGTTTGCGACTGAAAGTAGACATCGGGCATGCCATGCAGACTGATGATGTAACAGACACCGTAAGCTATGCGGAAGTATATGAAGCTGTGAAGAAGGAGATGGAAATTCCCTCCAAGCTGTTGGAGCACGTCGGAGGACGTATTGTGAAACGGTTGTTCGGAGACTTTCCCCCAATAGAGGACATCGAACTGAAACTGTCAAAACGCAATCCGCCAATGGGAGCGGACATAGAAGCGGCAGGAATAGAGATTCATACTTCCAGGCAGCAGCAGTGAATGAAACGGTAGCAATATTATACGGGCATTCCGTTTCCTTTACAAAACGAGTTTTTTCAAAAGACGATCACATACATAGCCTATCTCAGTCCCATACAAAGACTGTCTCAGTATAGGACTAAGGTAGCCTCTGTATGGGACTGAGATAGGCTGTTATATTACATCTTGATAATCATGAGATTGCAAAGCACCGCATTCTCATTAATAAATATCAACATTATTTTCTTTTCTTCCTCTTCTTTGCCGACTCAACGGCTTCGGCAACGACCGGTTTATTCTCGAAGCGCTTGGCATAGTTGCTGTAATCGGGAACGGTACGCTCGTAAGTAGGATCAAGAAAGAGAGGGCTCGAAATAATGTGGTCGGCCGTACTGCGATTGCAGCAGAAAACAATATTCTCCACACCAGCCAGACGTGTCAAGGCTTTGACATCCGTATCGTGCGGCTGCAAGGTCATGGGATCTGTAAAGAAGAAGAGATAATCTATTTCCCCATCCACAATGCGCGAACCCATCTGCTGGTCGCCGCCCAAAGGGCCGGATTTAAGAATTGTGAAATCCCATTCGACATCGGGATGCTTCTCCTTCAGCGCTTCCAGAATAAGTGTTCCCGTAGTGCCCGTACAGTAGAATTTATGTCCCATAAGCAACTCCGAATTCCAAAGCGCCCACTCTATGAGGTCTTTCTTCATGGCATCATGCGCCACCAACCCGATCTTCCTTACCAATTTGTCCATAAAACAATAACTTTTAATGATACAATAATTTTAGAAAAAGAGAACAGTTCTTACAAGCGGGAAAAGAACTTCTTCCCATGTAAATAAAACTGCACCAAGATACTGCTTTTTGTCCGTTCGGGAATAACCGGAAGGGATGTTTTTTTCAGATTCTCTTCACGATCAGCCGCAAACAGGGGGCGGAGTGAATGAAAAGCGCGGCGTGCACGAAGCACCGCCCACATATTGGCAAACTGCCCTTTCAACAGAAAACTCAGGGCAGCCACACAATCGAGCACCGCCCGCACACGCATCACATAGCCCAGTTCTTCTTCCGGCAGATTCTTATACAACATTACAAGATTGTTGCGGAAATTGAGAAAAGTCTTATGGGGGTTCTCCTTCTTCAGGGTGGCCCCCCCCACATGGTAGACGGTGCTTTGGGGTACACAAACCAGCATCCGCCCGCGGGCACGAAGCCGCCAACACAGGTCGATCTCTTCCATGTGGGCAAAAAAACGTCCGTCCAGTCCGCCGGCATCCTGATAGTCCTTCAGGCGTATGAACAAGGCAGCTCCCGTAGCCCAGAACACCGGAACAACGGTGTCATACTGCCCGTTGTCCTCCTCCACCACTCCCATTATCCGCCCGCGGCAGAAAGGATAGCCGTAACGGTCTATGAACCCGCCGGCGGCGCCTGCATATTCAAACCGTTCCTTGTACCGCCAACTCCGGATTTTGGGCTGGCACGCCGCAACCTCCGGATGGGCATCCATATAGTCCACCAGCGGCGCAAGCCAATGCCCGGTAACCTCCACATCGGAGTTCAGCAGCACCACATATTCGGCAGACACCTGCTGCAAAGCAAGGTTATAGCCTTCGGCAAAGCCCCGGTTTTTGTCTAATATAATAAGGTGTACGGAAGGAAACTCTTGGCGGAGCATCTCAACGGAAGCATCCGTCGAACCGTTGTCCGCCACATAAATCTCCGTGCCCTCCGTATCCGAACAGCGCACTACGGACGGCAGAAACGAACGTAGCATCTCACAGCCGTTCCAGTTCAATATGACAACAGCCACCTTATCCATGCCGCACCACATCTTCGCGTTTCAGTTTCCAGCGCTTATGCGACCAAAACCAATAAGCCGGTTCCCTGCGAATGGTCTGTTCCAGCCTTCGGGCAAACAGTTCGGTTATCTCTCCGTCGGCCGTTTCTTTGGGAGTTTCGGTTATCAAGTCGAACTCCACCCTGCAATATCCCCTGCGCTGCTTCTTCAATTCACAATAGAATACGGGGAAATCCATCAGCTTGGCTATGCGTTCGGCGCCGTCCATAAAGCCGGTGTCCTGATTCAGGAAAGTAGTCCAATGATGAGCCTCGTTGATATTGGGGGATTGGTCGGTTATCATTCCCACTGCCACACGCTTATTGTCGCGACACAGCCTGATGATTTCGCGCGCCGTAGAATGTTTCGGCACATTGTAGCCGCCAAAACGGGCGCGTATACGCTTGAACATCGCATCCATATATCGGTTGTGCAACGGTTTGTAGATTTGCACCGGTATGTCGCCCTCCTGCATGATAGCCCCCATGCCTATGATCCATTCGAAGTTTGCATAATGGGGAATGAGGAGCACTATCCCGCCATGCCTTTCAATCATGGCAAGAAATTCTTCCTTATTGTCATATTCCATGCGACAGCAAAGCTCCTTGAAAGACATACGCAGCATCTTCACCTCCTCCAGCATATAGTCGCAGATGTAACGGTAGAACTTGCGCTCTATCTCCCTCAGCTCCGCTTCGGACTTCTCGGGGAATGCGTTGCGCAGGTTATTGCGCACCACCCTGCGCCGGTAGTGCACAATGTGATGCATCAGAAAGCAAAATCCGTCGGACAGCACATAAAGCGCCCTGAAAGGCAATAACGCCAACAGCCACATACCGGCATAAGTCAGCCAATAGATTAATCTTGATTTCACTCTGTCAATTTCAAATTACTAATTCCGATCATTAATTACGGCTATCAGTTACCGGCCGCCGGCATCGCCCAACAGACCCAAAAGAGCCGTACCGTCTTCATTGAACTCTCCCATACGCGCCGGAACCACGCGGTTGTCCAGCGCATCATCGTGCGGAACCTCCACCCGGATGTAGTTCGGAGTGAAGCCATGCATCGGCGTCCCCGGCTTGGAGCGTTCCAAGAGAACGGGCATCGTCTGTCCGATATGGCGGGCATAGAACGAACGCGTTTTTTCCTCCGACAATTCCAGCAGAAGTTGGCTGCGTCTGTGTTTTTCCTCGGAGGATACCACATGCTCTATTTTCAAGGCCTGCGTACCCGGACGTTCGGAATAGCTGAACACATGAAGTTGCGTCACATCCAGCCCCTGAATGAAGCGGTATGCCTGTTCAAAATACTCTTCCGTCTCCCCACGCGTGCCTACAATCACGTCCACTCCGATAAACGCGTCGGGCATCACTTCCTTTATCTTCTTCACCTTAGAAGCAAACAGTGCTGTGTCATACCGCCTGCGCATCAGCTTCAGCACTTCATCGCTGCCCGACTGCAACGGGATGTGGAAGTGAGGCATGAACCGCTTGGAACGGGACACGAACTCTATGATTTCGTCCGTCAGCAGATTAGGCTCAATGGAAGATATGCGGTAACGCTCAATGCCCTCCACCTCATCCAATGCCTTGACCAAATCAAAGAAAGTCTCTCCCGTCGTCTTGCCGAAATCACCGATATTGACCCCCGTCAGCACAATCTCCTTTCCACCTTCGGCTGCCGCCTGACGGGCCTGTTCCACCAAAGAAGCAACGCTTCCGTTGCGGCTGCGTCCTCTGGCAAAGGGAATGGTGCAATAGGAACAATAATAGTCGCAACCGTCCTGTACTTTCAGGAAAAAACGGGTGCGGTCGCCACGCGAACACGACGGAGCAAACGAACGGATATCCTTCAAAGCGGAAGTATAGGCTTCACCCGTTTCATGCTTCTGCAAATCACCCAGATACCGGAGCAGGTCTTTCTTCTGTTCCGCCCCAAGCACAACATCCACACCTTCTATCTTTGCCACCACATCCGGCTTCAACTGGGCATAACATCCCGTCACCACCACAAAAGCGCCCGGATGCTGCTTCACCAGCCGATGAATGGCCTGGCGGCATTTCTTATCGGCCACCTCGGTGACCGAACAGGTGTTTACCACACATATATCCGCTTTCTCTCCTTTGCGTGCCGTACGCACTCCTGCCTCCCGCAGGATCTTACCGATAGTCGAGGTCTCCGAGAAATTCAGCTTGCACCCCAACGTATAGTAAACCGCCGTCTTATCTTGAAATATATTGGTATCTATCATGAGCCTAAATCAGATTTTCGGGGCAAAGGTACACATTATTATTATATTTTTCCTACTTTTGCACAATTCATCAAAAAACGTGCAATGATACAAGAAAACTTTATCAAGCTATACGAACATAGTTTCCGCGAGAATTGGGACCTCCCCTGCTACACCGATTACGGAGAAAACGAAAGCTATACTTATGGAGAAGTAGCGCAAGAAATAGCCAAGTTGCATCTGCTATTCAAGCATTGCAGCCTGCGCCGCGGCGACAAAATAGCGGTTATCGGCAAAAACAACGCCCGCTGGTGCATTGCATATATGGCCACCATCACCTACGGCGGCATCGTAGTGCCCATCTTGCAGGATTTCAATCCCAATGATGTGCACCACATCGTCAACCATTCGGAATCCGTCTTCCTTTTCACCAGCGACAGCATTTGGGAACATCTGGAAGAAGAACGGCTCACCGGGCTGCGCGGCGTTTTCTCACTCAACGACTTCCGCTGCTTGTACCAGCGCGACGGAGAAACCATCCAACGTTTTCTCAAACACTTGGACAACGAGATGCACAAGACCTATCCGAAAGGGTTCCGGCAGGAAGATGTGGTTTATACGGATCTTTCCAACGACAAAGTAATGTTGCTGAACTATACCTCCGGCACAACGGGATTCAGCAAAGGAGTTATGCTGACAGGCAACAACCTTGCAGGTAACGTCACTTTCGGCATTCGCACCGGATTACTGAAAAAAGGAGACAAGGTGCTGTCTTTCCTGCCCCTGGCGCATGCCTATGGTTGCGCCTTCGACTTCCTGACCGCTACGGCTGTGGGTACGCACGTCACATTGTTGGGCAAAGTGCCCTCGCCAAAAATTCTGATGAAAGCGTTCGAAGAAGTAAAACCAAACCTGATAATCACCGTCCCCCTCGTTATCGAAAAGATATACAAGAATGTCATTCAGCCCATCATCAACAAAAAGTCCATGAAATGGGCCCTCAGCATCCCGTTGCTGGACGGACAGATATACGGACAAATCCGCAAGAAACTGGTGGACGCACTGGGCGGCCGGTTCAAAGAAGTGATTATCGGAGGAGCCGCAATGAACCCGGAAGTGGAAGAGTTCTTCCACCGCATCAAATTCCCGTTCAACATAGGTTACGGCATGACGGAATGCGGACCGCTGATCAGCTACGCTCCCTGGAACGAATTCGTGCCCACCTCTTCCGGACGGGTGCTCGACATCATGGAAGCACGTATCTACAAGGAAAATCCGGACGACCGGCTCGGCGAAATACAGGTACGCGGCGAAAACGTAATGGTGGGTTATTATAAAAACCCGGAAGCCACCAAGGAAGTATTCACCGAAGACGGCTGGCTGCGCACCGGCGACTTAGGCACGCTGGATGAAAATAACAACCTCTACATACGCGGACGAAGCAAGACCATGATCCTTAGCTCCAGCGGACAAAACATTTTTCCGGAAGAAATAGAGGCACGTCTCAACAACATGCCGTTTGTTCTGGAAAGTCTTGTGATTGAACGCAATAAGAAACTGGTAGCCTTAGTCTACGCTGATTATGAGGCATTGGATTCCTTAGGGCTGAACAATCCGGAGAATATAAAGACCATTATGGACGAAAATCTCAAGAACCTGAACAATAGCGTTGCTGCTTACGAAAAGATCAGTCAAATACAGCTTTACCCGACAGAATTTGAGAAAACACCCAAAAGAAGCATCAAAAGGTATTTATATAACAGCATTGCAGAAGATTAACATGTTGTAGAACATATCAAAAGCGAGAAAAACGGGCTTTCCTCCAAAAAAAATATAAAAAAAGTTGGGTTTTGGAGAACAACGTATCTAAAAAGTGCATACCTTTGCATCGTTTTAATAAAGCAATTGATTGTATTACGTTTTAAAAGTAAAGAAAATGAAAAAATTAGTTTTGATGGCCGTAGCTATCGTAGCAGTATCTTTCGCATCTTGTGGTAACAAAGCAGCTAACGCAGAACAAGCAACAGCTGACTCAATCCGTATCGCTGATTCAATCGCAGCTGTAGAAGCAGCAGCAGCTGAAGCAGCAGCATCAGTAGCTGACACTACTGCAGTAGATAGCGCAGCAGTTGTAGCTGAATAATTTCAGAACAACATTAGAGAGAATTGAAAGTCTGACGTACGGAAAGTACGGACAGACTTTTTTTATGTCCTTACTTCTCCATCGCATAAAGAGTTTACATCGTAACTCTAAGAAGTCAACATACTACGGATAGGAAGTTAATATACTCCAAACAGGAAGTTAACACACTCCGGACAGGAAGTTAACATCAAGCCTGCATTTTATTAACTTCATTGCAATGGCAGGTTGATATAAAAAAAGCCCGACTCTATCCAAATAGAATCGGGCTTCCCAATATATACGAAGGATTAATTATGCTTCTTCAGCAACTACTTCGAAAGGAATTTCTACAGAAACTTCCTTGTGCAGTTTAACAATAGCTTTGTAGCTACCAACTTCTTTCACTGCGTCTTTAACAACGATAATCTTACGATCGATGTTATGACCCAATTTAGCCAGCTCCTCAGCAATCTGAATGTTACCAACCGAACCGAAGATAGTACCTGTTGCACTAACCTTAGTAGCGATCTTCAAAGATACGCCTTCCAGCTTAGCAGCCAGTTCTTCAGCATCTTTTCTGATCTTCTCCAGCTTGTGGGCACGCTGTTTCAGCTCTTCAGCCAACATTTTCTTTGCAGAAGGAGAAGCAATGACAGCTTTTCCTGTCGGGATGAGGTAGTTACGACCATAACCGGACTTAACGGTTACGATATCGTTCTTATAACCCAAGTTTACTATGTCTTCTTTCAATATAATTTCCATACTTTCCTCCTCCTATTATTTCATCATGTCAGTTACATAAGGCAGCAACGCCAAGTGACGCGCTCTCTTCACAGCTTGAGCTACACGACGTTGGAACTTCAAAGAAGTACCGGTAATACGACGCGGAAGGATCTTACCTTGCTCATTCAAGAATTTCTTCAAGAATTCAGGATCTTTGTAGTCGATGTACTTAATACCGCTCTTTTTGAAACGGCAGTATTTTTTCTTCTTAACGTCTACTGAGGGCGGAGTTAAATATCTGATTTCTGATTGAACTTGTTGTGCCATGATTAATCCTCCTTTTTAGTTGATTTAACACTTCTTCTCTTCGCGGCGTATTCAGCAGCGTACTTGTCTTGCTTGAAAGTCAAGAAGCGGATAACGCGCTCGTCACGACGGAAGTTTAATTCCAATTTCTCAATTACAGTAGGTTCTGCATTGAACTCAATCAGCTGATAGAAACCGGTTGACTTCTTCTGGATTGGATAAGCCAGCTTTTTCAGTCCCCAGTTTTCTTCATTTACAATCTCAGCACCTTCAGCAGTAAGGATGCCTTTGAATTTTTCTACCGCTTCCTTCATCTGAACATCAGACAAAACGGGAGTCAAAATGAAAACGGTTTCGTATTGATTCATACTCGTTTAATTAAATAAATAAATTATTTGTTTATTAAATGCGGGTGCAAAGGTAGACATTTTATTTTGAACTGCAAAAATAAGCGGACTTATTTTGTATTGTATCCAACTTATGCTATATTTGCAAAGTTGTTTAAACAATAATTTCATGATAGAGCAATTCAATTTTGATATCCGGCTGATATTTGCCATACTCAATGGCAAAGTATCTGCTGCCATCAACCGCAAATTATCGCGCAACTTCAGGCAGAACGGTTTGGAAATCACCCCCGAACAATGGACGGTCCTCATCTTCTTATGGGAAAAAGACGGGGTGACACAGCAAGAATTGTGCAATGCAACTTTTAAGGACAAGCCCAGCATGACCCGCCTCATAGACAATATGGAACGGCAACATCTTGTGGTACGCATCTCCGACAAAAAAGACCGCCGCACCAACTTGATACACCTCACCAAAGATGGCAAGGAACTGGAAGAACGCGCCCGCATCATTGCCAATCAAACGCTAAAAGAAGCATTGCAAGGCATTACCCTTGAAGAGTTAAGCGTTAGTCAGGAAGTCTTGAGAAAAATATTTTTCAACACGAAAGATTAGGATATTCCTCATTCTTCATTAAATTAGGTTGAATAATAGTTTTTTTGCAAAAATAATTTCGCTTGTTAAAGAATTATGCTTTTCTTTGTAACAAGAATATGAAAATAATAATCTATTAAAATACACACACATGAAAGGCTTATTAAAAAATCTGGGATTGATATTAATCTTGGTAGGAGCTGTAATCTTGGTTGCATGTTCTTTTACCGGCAATGTAAATAACAACGCGATTTTGGGAACCAGCGCTGTATTAGTTGTAATAGGATTGATTTCTTACATCCTTATCAACAAAAGAATTGCGGATTAATACCGAGAAAAAGAAATAAAAAAAGACGGTTGCAATGCAACCGTCTTTTTTTATTGTCCGTTCCACCCGGGAAGCAAGCCGTTTAGGCATCAGCTTCCGGAGTGATCAGTTTATATCCTTTTCCATGAATATTGATGATCTCGATAGATTCATCTTCTTTCAGGTGCTTACGCAACTTGGTGATATACACATCCATGCTACGTGCGTTAAAGTAGTTATCATCAATCCAAATCGTCTTCAATGCAAAATCGCGTTGAAGGATTTCATTGGCATGTGCACAAAGCAGACCCAGCAATTCCGACTCTTTTGTAGTCAACTTCGTTTGCTTATCGGGTGTTGACAAAATCTGTTTCTGGGTATCAAACGTAAACTTGCCAATCTTGTAAATGCTGCTTTCTTTGTTCTTCTTGCCACGTACACGTCTCAAGATAGCTTCAATTCTGAAAGTCAGCTCTTCCATACTGAACGGTTTCGTGATATAATCGTCCGCACCAATTTTAAAGCCCTCCAGAATATCTTCCTTCAGTGTTTTAGCCGTCAAGAAGATAACGGGGATTTCCGCATTGGCGGCACGAACTTCTTGCGCCAGTGTAAAACCGTCTTTCTTCGGCATCATTACGTCAAACACGCACAAGTCATATTTATTCTTCAGGAAAGCCTTGTATCCTGCTTCTCCATCGGGATATAACTCGGCAGCATAACCCTTAGCCTGTAAATATTCTCTTAAAAGCATGCCAAGATTCTCATCATCTTCGCACAATAAAATACGCAGTTTCTCATCCATATCAATCAATTTTTTAATAAAGGTAATGCAATAATAAATTTAGTTCCAACATTCAGCTCACTCTCCGCCCGGATAGTTCCCTTATGATCCTGAATAATCTTCCTTACATAAGCCAAACCAAGCCCGAAGCCTTTTACATCGTGCAGATTACCTGTATGCACGCGATAGAACTTATCAAATATCTTTTTCAAGTTTTCTTTCTTAATACCTATACCGTTGTCCTGTACAGAGATCATCAGCTTGCCCGGTTCATTCCAGGTCTTCACCATTAACTGCAAGTCCACATCCGGTCTTTTATACTTCACCGCATTATCCATGAGATTGAAAATCACATTCGTTATATGCATTTCATCTGCAAAAATAATCGGGTCAGTCGCTTTCAATTCCGACTCTATCTTTCCGTTGTAGCGCTCCACTTTCAAAGCAAACGTATTCACTACCCCGGTAATCAGTTCATTGGCATCCAGCTCTTTCATTTTCAACGTTGCCTTCTGCCGGTCGAACATTGACATCTGGAGAACTTTCTCCACCTGGAACCTGAGTCGTTTCGTCTCATCATTAATAACGCCCGATATGTGCTGGAACATTGCCGGCGACTTACCTACTGCCGGGTCCTTCAGCATCTGCGCCGCCAACGAAATCGTTGAAATCGGCGTTTTGAACTCGTGCGTCATATTATTTATAAAATCATTCTTCATCTCCGTCAACTTCTTCTGGCGGAACACGATATAAATCGTGAAAATGAATGTTATCAACAGAACAAAGGTAAAGATCATCGACGGAATCATAAAGCTGACCGAGTCGAAAATATAATCCTGCTTACCCGGAAAATGTATCTTGACGATACTCATACGTGCCGGCGGATCATTTAGGAACAAGGGCTGGGAATAAGAGCTCTCACTGCCTTCATCGCTGTAGTCCGAACAACGATAGACTTCCCTGCCGTCCCGGTCTATCACCTTAAAGTGATAGTTCAGCTCAATACCGTTATCAATCAATCCCGATTTCAGATACTGGTCCAAATTCTTAAAATTGACCCGTTCTTCTATCGCCTTGTCACTGGCACGATAAATCATCTGCCAAGCCACCTCATCCAGCAAAGCCCTCTGATACAGATAACGGTTCTTTATGGCATCTGCCAGCGAACGTGATGTCTGAGGTATCGTCTTCGTTCCATGCTTACGTGAAATCATTGCCCTCGGCAATTCCGATGCTTCATTGCTAAACGTTTTCAGTTCGATAGCCGAATATTTTGTTCCATCCGGCGCTGTCACCGTAAAACGCTGTGTCTGCACCACTCCTTTGCCTTGCGAGCTCTGCTCCCACGCTCTCTTTTCCGCTTCGGATATATCTTCCCGCAACCAACGGTCAACCTCTGCGGACTCCACATCCTTTGAAGCAGCCATTAAAGCACGCTTCACCGATTCATCAAATTGCTCGTTACGCATCTTCACCATTTCCTCAATATAACTGATCTGCAGATACAGTAAACTGATGAAAGAAAGGCCCATAACGACGCCTAATATCCATATTGTCGACTTTTTCATAGTCACAAAATTAACACTCACTAATTAACACTCCTAACAAATTAACCTGATTTAACCGGGTGTTCTCGTTAATTAACCGTAGAATGTTTTTTAAGTTGCATTACGCACATTACAACAAAATGAAACACCTTTGGTTTGCAAATTTAATAAAAAATTAAATATTAACATTCACATTTCCCCATATTCTTAATCAGTGTTAATAAAAAAGCCGTCATTCCTCACGATGAGCGAACAACGGCTTTTACTATTTATTAAAAAGTCTATTCTTCAGCTTGTTTTGTTTCAAATTCCTTGATAAGTTTATCCTGTACATCACTCGGAACAAGCTCATAGCTGGCAAACTTCATAATGAACGAAGCACGCCCACCGGTTAAAGAACTCAGAGCCGTAGAATAGGAAGACATCTCCTTCAAAGGAACCTTAGCACTCAGCTTTTCATAGCCGGCTTCACTACTCATACCCATAATCATGGCGCGACGTCCTTGCAGATCGCCCATTACATCACCCATCTTATCGGAAGGAACAAATACCTCCACATCATAAATAGGTTCCAGAATCTTCGGGCCGGCATTTTTAAATGCCTCGCTGAACGCATTGCGGCCTGCCAGCATAAAGGAGATTTCATTGGAATCTACCGGATGCATCTTTCCGTCGTATACGATGACACGTACATCACGAGCATACGAACCGGTCAGCGGTCCTTGCTCCATGCGTGACATAATACCCTTCAAAATGGCCGGCATAAAGCGGGCATCAATAGAACCGCCCACAATACTGTTCACAAACACCAGTTTACCGCCCCATTCCAATGGAACTTCCTCCACGCCTTTCACATTCATCTTGAACTCCTGTCCATTGAACTTATAAGTATCCGGCATCGGCATTCCTTCATAATAAGGTTCCACAATCAGGTGAACTTCACCGAACTGGCCCGCACCACCGGACTGTTTCTTATGACGATAGTCGGCACGGGCAGCTTTCGTTATAGTCTCACGATAGGGTATTCTCGGTTCTTCAAACTTAACCTGCAATTTCTCATTGTTCTCCAAACGCCACTTCAACGTACGCAAATGGAATTCGCCCTGTCCATGCACAATTGTCTGACGCAATTCCTTAGACTGATCAATGACCCATGTCGGATCTTCCTCACGCATACGGTTCAAAATAGCCATCATCTTTTCAGTATCGGCTTCGTTCAATGGTTTGATAGCACGAGAATATTTGGAATTCGGATATTTAATGAAATTAAAGCGGTTCTCCGATCCCTTGCCATTCAGCGTATTACCGGTATGCACATCTTTCAATTTCACAGTACAGCCGATGTCACCGGCTACCATTTCTTCCACCTTGATACGATTGGCACCCGCACACGTATAAATCTGGGCGATACGCTCCTTGGAACCACGATCGGCATTGGTGAAATCATCTCCCTCGTGCACTTTACCGCTCATCACCTTGAAATATTGAACATCACCGATATGCGGTTCAACAGCCGTTTTAAAGAAATACAAGGAAGTAGGCCCGTTTGCATCGGGTTTCACAACCTCACCACGCGTATTATGCACCGGCGGCATTTCGTCTACGAACGGAACAACATTACCCAAGAACTCCATCAAACGACGCACACCCATATCCTTGCCTGCACAAACGCAGAACACAGGGAACATGCCGCGAGAAGCCAATCCCTTACGGATACCCTCACGCATTTCGTCCTCGGTCAAAGAATCCTGCTCGAAGAACTTCTCCATTAAAGTCTCATCATGTTCGGCAGCAGCTTCCACCAATGCCTTATGCAGGGCAGTCGCCTTCTCCATTTCCTCTGCGGGCACATCTTCAATCGTAGGCGCTCCGCCTTCCGGCCCCCACGAGTATTTCTTCATCAGAAGCACGTCTATCAACGAATTGAAATTCGGTCCGGTAGCCAACGGATATTGAACGGGAACCACCTTAGAACCGTAGATTGACTTCAACTGTTCCAGCACCATATCATAATCGCACTTTTCATGATCGAGCTGGTTCACAAGGAAAATAACCGGCTTGCCCAGCTTCTCGGTGTAACGAAAATGGTTTTGAGTACCTACTTCAGGACCATATTGTCCGTTCAGCAGCAAAATGGCCGTATCAGTTACATTAAGCGCCGTCATTGCCGCCCCCACAAAGTCGTCACTACCCGGACAGTCTATTATGTTCAGTTTCTTACCGTTCCATTCCACATGATAAACGGTGGAAAACACAGAATATCCATATTCCTGCTCCACCGGGAAGTAATCGCTGACTGTATTCTTGGCAGTAATTCTGCCGCGACGTTTTATAATACCACTCTCAAAGAGCAGCGCTTCTGTGAGAGTGGTTTTACCCGAGCCGTCATTGCCAAGGAGGGCAATGTTCTTAATTTCATTCGTCTGATATACTTTCATGATATATAAGATTTAAAGTGAATACTCAGCATGCTTCCGTATGCCATTATTTTAGTGAGCCGCAAATTAGAAATTAATCGAAAGAAAAGCAATAAAACGTCTGTGTTACTAAACAATGTTATATAACACAGACGTTTATTCACCTTATTATATTATAGGAGCAATTACAGTTGCCCACCAAGCCATATCCTATTATCGGGACTTCAGGCAAACTTCAAGCCACCCGGTCCTATTTCACAATCACCGCTCCCCCCATAGGCTGCACAGTGAGCTGTAACGTTCCGTCCGTTTTGATTTTCTGTTCTTTCTGTTGCGGTTGAAGTTTCTTATCGTCCAGATAAACAGAAACAACATCTCCTGCCGGCAGCATCGTAAGCGATAGTTTCAGTTTCAATGGTTCTGCCGTAGCATTGACGGCAGCTACATACCACACATCACCATGACGACGTGCCAAAACCACATAGCGGCCGGGATAACCGTCGATGAAACGGGTCTCATCCCATGTAGTAGGCACTTGTTTCATGAAGTCGACGCACACGCCCGGAGCATCCGCCAGATTATTGGGAGCCAATGCAAAGTTTTGTATAGGGTTCTGGAAAAGTACCGCCGTTGCCAGCTGGAATATATCCGTTGTACGACGGGTAGTACCGCCATCGTTGCCACGATTCAGGCGTTTGTTCAGGAATACGCCTCCAAACTCCATACATCCCACAGCATTGCGGATGAAAGGATGCAACGTGGCATTAAACGCTTCATTATCGCAGGCATGCTGACTGAATATGAGATTCTCGGATGCCAGCACCGCTTCACTGCCTGCATAATTGGGATACATCCGTTCCCACCCGCGGGGCAGCGTACAGCCATGAAAGATCACCATCAGCCCATGATCATCGGCATCGCTCAGGATTTCCTCATACAAGCGCATCGTCTCCTGCTTGTCACCTCCAAAGAAGTCCACCTTTATTCCCTTTACGCCCATACTCTGCATCCAGCGCATTTCCTGCTTGCGGGCAATGGAGTTGTCCATTTTGTTGACCGGGCCTTGCTCTATGTCATTCCAGTAGCCGCTGGAACTGTACCACAAGAACACTTCCACCCCTTTACTGCGGGCGTACTTGATGAGCTGCTCCATACGTTCACGACCAATATACTTATCCCACCAGTTGTCAACCAAAACATATTCATACCCCATAGCAGCCGCCAAATCGACATACCGCACCTGGTCATCGTAATTGATGCTGCCATCTTGCCAAAGAATCCAGCTCCAAGTGCCGCGTCCCGGTTTGTAGTCATGCTCTGTTGCGTAGCGCGGTTCAACCACATCCCAAGGAACGGTTGTTTCCACAATCGGTTTCAACGTTTCACCCACCGTAACGGTACGCCAGGGTGTGCTGCCGGGCAAGGCAAAAGCAGGCTCTATCGTACCATTGCCATTATTCTCTTCCGGCATAGGAAATTCAACGTTGTACACTCCGTTATCCGCATCGCTAAGGCGGGAAGCACAGTAACGGCTGTCCACACCGGTCTCACTGACCAGTACCCAGCCATCTTCGCCTACTTTGAACAGACAGGGGAAGGTATAGCCATGACCGTAGTGCGAACGTTCATTCATCGGCGCATCCACTTTATATCCTTCTTCATAACTGGGCTTCGTGCGTTTCCAGCCTATCATGGCATTGCTCTGCGGGCAAAGGAACGTAGTGGTCTTTTCCGGAAAAGCAAAACCTGTATTCTCATTCATCACACGCACACTGCCCGTATCGCCCTGGCGGAACAAAGTATAGCGGAATGCCACATCATTGTTACTCACCCGGAAAGTAATCTGCATCTTCTGTCCTTTAGCATTATCGAAAAAACAGTTCAATTCGTTAGCCCGGTAGTGCACTTGCGAGGTCTTGATACGGTTCAGTGAATACCGGCTGTCAATCTTGTTCACTTCATGTCCGGTCAGCTTCAGGCCTTTTGCAAAGTCGCCCACGTTGGTTTCCATGCCCAATGGAGAATTTTCCAACATTTGTTTGTCTTTATAAGAGACGGAATAGACAACCTTTCCGCCCCCTATGCACGTAACCGCCACTTGCAGATTTCCGTCCGGTCCTTTCACTATCACATCTTGCGCCTTCAATGGCAAAGTAGCTGCCAGCAACAGCAGCAACAGTTTCAATCTTTTTTTCATGGTGTGTATCAGTATTAAATAAAGTTCTTTCATCTTCTCCATAATTATTTTATATCAAAGAGGTTAGAGAGTGTAAAAATAACACCTTTACCGAAGATACAACAAACAAGTGTACATGTTGTGTAACATATACACTTGTTCTTTTTATAAATCCAACATCTATCAAAAAAGACATCAAATCCTTTCTATTGCCCGAAAAAGGAAGATAACAGAAAAAAAGCGTACCTTTGCGTCCCAACTAAATTACAGGACCATGGCAGGTATTTATATCCATATTCCTTTTTGCAAGACACGCTGCATCTATTGCGACTTCTACTCCACTACGCACAGTGAGCTGAAGAGCCGTTATATCCATGCTTTATGCAAAGAGCTGCAAATGCGTAAAGAATACCTGCGGGGAGAGCCTGTCGAAACGGTCTACTTTGGCGGCGGCACCCCCTCACAGCTTGCAGAAGAAGATTTCCGGGAAGTCTTTGAAACCATCCGGAAATATTACGGTATGGAACACTGCCGGGAAATCACCCTTGAAGCCAATCCTGACGATTTGACGGAGGAATATACTGCCATGCTGCAACAGTTGCCTTTCAACCGTATCAGCATGGGGATACAGACTTTTGACGATGCCACCCTGAAGCTGCTGAACCGCCGCCACGATGCAGAGCAGGCCGTCAAGGCCGTACATCACTGCCGGCGTGCCGGTTTCAACAACATAAGCATCGACCTCATCTACGGACTGCCCGGCGAAACAGACGAGCGGTGGAAACGTGATTTGCAACAAGCTGTCAGTCTCGGCGTGGAACATATCTCCGCCTATCACCTGACCTACGAAGAGGGCACCCGCATCTACGAGCTGCTGCAAGCACACCGCATCCATGAGGTAGACGAAGAAAGCAGTGTCCGTTTCTTCTCCACTCTGATGGACACGCTTGACAATGCCGGCTACGAGCACTACGAAATATCCAACTTCTGCCGTCCCGGAATGTACTCCCGGCACAACACGTCCTACTGGAGAGGGATTCCTTATTTGGGATGCGGGCCTTCCGCCCATTCATTCAACGGGGACAGCAGAGAATGGAACATCTCTTCATTGGAGGACTACATACATTCCATCGAAAACAACTGCTGCCGGTTTGAGAATGAACATTTGAACCGGACTACCCGCTACAATGAATGTATAATGACTTCCATACGAACCCGGTGGGGAGTGCCGATGGACATTGTGGAACAGAGATTCGGCAGGGAGTTATGGCAATATTGCATGGATATGGCGCTTCCGCACCTGAACGACGGGAAACTGGAGATACGCGACAACCACCTTTGCCTCACCCGCAAGGGGATCTTTGTCTCGGACGGCATTATGAGTGATTTAATGTTTATAGAGGACTGAGAATTGTCCGACAGCCTCATTTACAATATCTTTTTGCCTGCCTACAACGTTCTTTCCCTATCATATTAACAGGCATGACTTGCATAATATTACATTTGCATTACAAAACAAGGCCGATTTTGTTCATTTTCATATTCATTAATTGATATAAATCAAGAAATGAAGGTATAAGATACACTTTTCCTCTAATTCATTTTTGTGTTATAAAACATATTCCTATATTTGCACAGGTAAAAAGAAAAGCTAAACCAAGATTAGTTTTCAGTAGGTATTAGCTTTATATTAGATTAGTTTTTAGGTATAACGATTAAAAAGTAGGTATTATGAAACGTTTAGGATTAACATTAGTGGCAGCAGTATGCCTGACTGCCGGTGCATTTGCAGCAGGAAACCAGCCTACAACTGCAAAATGGGAAGGTAACATCAACGTAAACAAACTGGGTAAATATCTGAATTTGTCTGCCAATCAGCAGGAAGAAGTTACAAACATTTGCGACTACTTCAACGAACAGATGTCACGTGCCGCAAGTTCAAAGAAAAGTCAGGAAAAGTTAGTACGCAATGCAGTGTACGGCAACTTGAAATTGATGAAAAAGACTTTGAGCGAGAAGCAATATGCTGATTATGCAAAAGTGCTGAATGTTACGTTGCAAAACAAAGGAATTGAAGTGAAATAACACTCACTTCTTCCTCTAAATGCAGGAAATGTATAAAAAAAGATAAGTGAGGTGGTGCTGAATATGATATTCAGCGCCCCTCTTTTTTTTATTTTATAGTGACCATCGTGGCTCCGAAACCATACTCCTGAAAAGAAGCATCTTGCGTTTTGCAAGCCGAATATTTCCGTTTCATCTCATCCAACAATGCCTTGCGAAGTACGCCGTCTCCCTTTCCATGAATAAAGACGATACGCTGTTCACGTTTATTCTTGTACTGTTCCATTACTTCACGAAACTTGTCCAACTGGTAGTTCAGCATCTCCCTATTGCTCATGCCATGCGTATCATCCAGCAACTCACCGATGTGCAAATCCACTTCGATAATCTCATTTTTCCCTCCCCGCTTAACGATAGTCCGGGGGGCGGAAGGATGTTCCACTGTTTTCTTTTTCATCAGGGCATCCTGCAAATCCTCGGCCGAGACATAGACCTGCTTGGCGGGAAGATCATTCTTCACCACATCGTACATCAGCGCCGGAGTCTCAAAGAAATCAGTCTGCCGGAAAGTATGCAGTTTATAGAACTTCACCGTATCAATACGAATCTCCACATTAACAGCCGGCTTCATGGCAAAAGCACGATTATCCTTGAAAGCGACCAACTGCACAGCCACGTGCTCCCTGTCATTCAGTTCCGACTTCTCGAATTCCTCCAACAGGAACTTCGTATTCGGTTCCAACAGTCCATGAGAACGAGTAGTCCACGATTTACCCTCAGCACTCAAATACGTATAATACATATAATAATTGCTATCGTTCACCAGATAAGCCTCGAACGGGGTAGTGCTCACCGCTTTGATATCTTCCGGAACAAATGCAAGATATACATTCAGCACATCGCCGCCTTTCACTTCCGGTTGCCGATAAACGGACACCTGCGGCTTCACCGGATGCTCTGCTTTCCACCCGGAACCAAGAGCGGAAGAGGATGCTTCCGTTGTTGCGGCATCCGTACGCGCCGCCGATTGATTCTCCATTCTTTTCTTGGCAGCCCTGGCAGCCGGAGTGGGAACATTATAGTCGTCCGTTTCAATCACCACACACTCACGCACCGGCATCGGGATGTCAAAGCCGTCGGCATCTTCCACCAATACAATGTCTTTTTCCTGAAATCCCGTCACAACACCGCCGCCTACTTCGCTGAGGAAGCGCACTTTATCTCCGATTTTCATAATCTCCTATATCTGTCTTTCATTATACATTATCCGGAGGATGCCTCAAAACCATGACAGGCACACTGTCGCGGCGTCCTCTGTTATCTCTCGCAAAGTTAGAAATTATTTAATGATTACATGCATACATGCTTTTTTTGTATCGCAAAGTTCTCATTCTTGCCACACGAACTCAAAACAGGGGCTGCTTATCATCCGAATCTTCCCAAATATCCGTACCTTTGCAGTCTCTAATTCAAGAAAGATATGAAAGAAGATCCCAGACATATTAGAATCAGCGAATTCAATTACCCGCTGCCGGATGAACGCATCGCCAAATTCCCGCTGCCGGTGCGCGACCAGTCCAAGCTGCTGTTATACCGGCATGGCGAGGTTTCCGAAGATGTGTTCACATCCCTGCCCGACTACCTGCCGGCAGACAGCCTGATGATTTTCAATAACACCAAAGTCATCCAGGCACGCCTGCACTTCCATAAAGAGACGGGGGCACTTATCGAGGTGTTCTGTCTCGAACCTATCCGTCCCAATGACTATGCCCTCAATTTCCAGCAAACGGAACATGCCGCCTGGCTTTGCATGATAGGAAATCTGAAGAAATGGAAAGAAGGAGTGCTGAAACGTGAGATGGTCGTAAAAGGCAAGCCGCTTACGCTGACCGCCGAGCGCGGGGCCTGTCATGGAACCAGCCATTGGGTGGATTTCCGCTGGAACAATCCGGAAATAACATTTGCCGATATTCTCGAAGTGTTCGGAGAACTGCCCATCCCCCCCTACCTGAACCGGGAGACGCAGGAGAGTGACAAGGAGACCTACCAGACCGTTTACTCCAAAATTAAAGGCTCGGTGGCCGCCCCGACAGCCGGACTGCACTTCACGCCACGCGTTCTGGACGCCTTGCGCAAGAAAGGTGTGGAACTGGAAGAACTGACCCTGCACGTAGGGGCCGGAACCTTCAAGCCGGTCAAAAGTGAAGAGATAGAAGGGCACGAGATGCACACAGAATACATATCCGTCAGCCGCAACACGCTGGAAAAGCTGATAGCCCATGAGGGAAAAGCCGTTGCAGTGGGAACGACCTCCGTACGTACTCTGGAGAGCCTCTACCACATAGGCGTCACTCTTTTAAACAGTCCCGACGCCACAGAAGAGGAATTGCACGTAAAGCAATGGCAACCCTATGAGCTGACTCCCGAAATGGCGTCCGTTTCGCCCGTCGATGCCCTGCAAGCGATTGTGGCCTACCTCAACCGGCACAATATGGAAACCCTGCACACCAGCACGCAAATCATCATTGCCCCGGGGTACGAATATAAAATCGTAAAAGCCATAGTGACCAACTTCCACCAGCCGCAAAGCACATTGCTGCTGCTTGTCTCGGCATTCCTGCGCGGAGACTGGCGAAAGATTTACGACTATGCGCTCGCTCATGACTTCCGGTTCTTGAGCTACGGCGACTCATCCTTATTAATACCCTAACAAAATGAACAGTGACAATAATCAGGAAATGTTTCCCCTTGTCGATGAACAAGGAAACATCATAGGCGCAGCCACCCGCGGCGAGTGCCACAGCGGAAGCAAACTTTTGCATCCCGTAGTCCACCTGCATGTATTCAACTCACAAGGAGAATTATACCTGCAAAAACGTCCTGAATGGAAGGACATACAACCCGGCAAATGGGATACGTCAGTGGGCGGACACGTGGACTTAGGCGAAAGCGTGGAAATGGCATTGAAACGGGAAGTGCGTGAAGAGCTGGGAATCACCGGCTTCACCCCGGAAGCGGTCACCCGTTATGTCTTTGAATCCGCACGCGAGAAAGAGCTTGTCTTTGTGCACAAAACCGTATATGACGGAGAAGTACGCCCCAGTGACGAACTGGACGGCGGACGCTTCTGGAGCATGGAGGAGATTAAAGAAAATATAGGCAAAGGGGTATTCACTCCCAACTTCGAGGGAGAGATAGAGAAAGTCGTCAAACTGTAAGAGCAAGGGAATACCTATGCCGGTTGCAAACCGCCCCGGCAAGCAGCCGCTGAAGGAGGCACATGAAATAAAAAAAGAGGGGGCTGCGTCAAAATGAGACTCAGCCCCCTCCGTTATAATATATCTTTAAGCAACCGGCCTATTTCGCCAAGTCCTCAATTACTTTCATAATCTGCCGGCCGATCTCTTCGGCAGCCTCCGGTGTGGCAGCTTCACTATAAACACGAATAATCGGTTCGGTATTGCTCTTGCGCAGATGCACCCACTTGTCGGGGAAGTCAATCTTCACGCCGTCAATATCATTGATTTCTTCATTCTTATAGATTTCCTTTACTTTTGCGAGAATAGCATCAACGTCCGTCTCCGGTGTCAGATCTACGCGGTTCTTCGCCATAAAATAAGCCGGATAAGTGGCACGCAGCTCGCTTACCTTCTTGCCCTCATGCGCCAAATGGCTCAGGAAAAGCGCGATACCCACCAAAGCATCACGTCCGTAGTGGCTGGCAGGATAGATCACTCCGCCATTGCCTTCGCCACCGATGACGGCGCCCACTTCTTTCATCTTGGTGGTTACATTCACTTCGCCTACGGCAGAAGCATAATATTCCCGGCCGTATTTGCGGGTCACATCACGCAGTGCACGAGTGGAACTCAAATTGGAAACCGTATTGCCCGGAGTGTGCTTCAGCACATAGTCGGCTACGGTGACCAACGTATATTCTTCGCCATACATCTTGCCGTCTTCGCAAATCATGGCCAGACGGTCCACATCCGGATCAACGACAAAAGCTACATCGGCTTTACCGCCTTTCATCAGCTCCATAATGTCGCCCAAGTTCTTCTCCAAAGGTTCGGGATTATGCTGGAAGTTACCGGTGGGCTCGCAGTAGAGTTTTTCCACATGCTGCACTCCAAGTTGCTCCAACAGTTGCGGAAGAATGATTCCTCCGACAGAATTGACACAGTCAATGGCTACGCGGAAACCGGCTTTCCTGATGGCTTCCACATCCACCAAGTCGAGTGCCAGCACACTGTCGATATGTTTCTGATTATACGTCAGGTCTTTGCGATAAGAGCCGAGTTTATCCACTTCGGCAAAGTCAAAGGCTTCGGCCTCAGCGATACGGAGCACCTCATTCCCTTCCTCCTTATTCAGGAATTCCCCCTTTTCATTCAGGAGTTTCAAGGCATTCCATTGCTTGGGGTTGTGGGAAGCGGTCAGTATGATACCCCCGCTGGCTCCTTCCATGGTCACTGCCAATTCAGTGGTAGGAGTAGATGCCAGGTCGATGTCCACAACATCCCAGCCCATACCCATAAGAGTACCCACTACTACGTTCTTCACCATTTCGCCTGAGATGCGGGCATCGCGGCCCACTACGATTTTGTTGCTTTTTACGGTACACGTTTTACGGATAAGAGTGGCGTATGCCGAAGTGAATTTCACGATGTCGAGCGGATTCAATCCCTCGCCTGCACTGCCGCCAATGGTTCCGCGGATTCCAGAGATAGATTTGATTAGAGTCATAGGTTAATAATTTAAATTTTGGTTAGTTATTTCCAGATCTGATATTTCCGGATATCGTAATAATAAGGATAGACATACTGCATGGCCGTCTGGTGTCCCATTTTGGAAGGAACAATCAGTCGCACATGAGCCATATCACGAACATAGCTCAACGGCACGAGCCACCCTGCCGGAACGGCCGGCGAAGAGTAATAGGTCATCATATATCCTTGCAGGAAAGTCCCCGCAATGGATGATGAGGTCACCGTATAGCGGAACTCGTCTACCGTCTCTGCGGCAGCCAGATTGGACAATGTGGTGTCTTTGTCAAGAATGCTATATTCCATGAAGCGCACCAGCACCTGGTCGTTGCTCTTCACCGTATCAGCCTTGTTTTTCGATCCCTTATCAACAATCTGCATGTACACCCCGCTGGTGAGCTGCACATACTCATCCACAGCATCTCCCCTGTCCTTGCACTTTGTCGTGGAATCTTGCCCGTAGAACTCCGACTGCGAGATCACCTTTATGTTCCGGTCTTTGATAAAATCATTTATACCGTCTTTTTCCTCTTCCAGCATCTCTGCATAGGTTTTGCTGTTGTCACAGGCCTGAAAGCCCAAACTGAGTGCCAATAAGGACAAAAAGAATAAAGTAAGTTTCTTCATTTCTGCTATTTAGTAATTTCGTAAAAATGTACGGTCCGGTTCACGTACAGATTATCTGCACACTCATAACGTTTATTTCAAACCGCACTTATGTAATCTGAGTTAAAACGTGGCAAAGATAATATTTCTTTTTTATCTGACGGTATTTCCTTACAAATTCTTCCGACAGTTTACAAAAGCTTAAATTTAGATTACAATTGATTGGCAAAAGTTACTTTTATTCACTATTCAACCCTCCACCGCCCAACGCCGGACACTTCATCACAGAGAGAAGCGATGCAGATTATTACAGTCATAATGGGAGCCTGTTTCAGTCGTATTGGGAATGCGGTTCGGCTGTATTGGGAACCCCTTTCACTTGTATTGGGAACATGGTTCCCTCGCATACTAAAGACAGCGGGAGTTATAGTCCCAGCACATGAAAAGTAGATGGGACTACCTTGCTGCTGTCACACAAGCACTTAGCTTAGGATTAAAAACACAAGGAACGCTGTGCATCGCCTTCAGCTGGCAAGCCTACCGTTATCATATCCCGAAAAAGGGCAGGCAGAGCAAGCGAACAACTATTTACGTAAACCATTACGTGCTTTTTCAGGAGTGTCCAAGGGCGACCCGGTTCATTTACTGCATACATTTGTCGCATAATCTTAAAACACAAAGTTATGCAATACCATGAAATTGGAAAAACAGGGATGAAAGTTTCTTCCCTCAGTTTCGGAGCTTCTTCTTTGGGAGGGGTTTTCCACGATATCAAAGAAAAAGAAGGCATCACAGCCGTATTCACAGCAATCGAATCAGGCATCAACTTCATCGATGTATCCCCTTACTACGGACACTACAAAGCCGAGACTGTTTTGGGAAAAGCCTTGAAAGACATTCCACGCGACCGCTACTATCTTTCAACCAAAGTGGGACGATACGGGAAAGACGGAGTCAATACCTGGGACTATTCCGCCAAACGCGCAACGGAAAGCGTCTACGAAAGCATGGAACGGCTGAACATCGACTTCATCGACCTGATTAACGTGCACGACATTGAGTTTGCCGACCTGAATCAGGTGGTCAGCGAAACCCTGCCGGCATTGGTGGAACTGCGTGAGAAAGGAGTCGTAGGGCATGTCGGCATCACAGATTTGCAACTGGAGAATCTGAAATGGGTGATAGACCATTCCCCCGCCGGAACGGTGGAGTCCGTACTCAACTTCTGCCACTACTGCCTGTGCGATGACAAGTTGGTGGACTTTCTGGATTATTTCGAGGAAAAAGGAATCGGCATAATAAACGCTTCCCCGCTCTCCATGGGACTACTGACCGAACGCGGCGCTCCTGCCTGGCATCCGGCTCCCAAGTCGTTGGCCGCCGCCTGCCGGAAAGCGGTGCAGCATTGCAAGGCAAAGAACTATCCGATAGAAAAGCTCGCCATGCAATTCTCCGTCAGCAACCCGCGTATAGCAACCACCCTGTTCAGCACCGCCAATCCCCAAAATGTGAAGAACAACATCGCATTCATCGAAGCTCCGATGGACGAGGAACTGGTGCGCGAAGTCAGAGAGATTATCGGAGACCAGCAACGGGTAAGTTGGGCAAACTCTTAATACAGGCTCATCATGAACTACACAATCATCGACGCACATGCCCACTTGTGGCTGCGACAGGACACAACAGTGGATGGCCTCCCCATTCGGACGCTGGAGAACGGCCGTTCCCTGTTCATGGGCGAAATACGCCAAATGCTTCCCCCTTTCATGGTGGACGGGGTGAACAGCGCAGAGGTTTTCCTCTCAAACATGGACTATGCGCAAGTATCCGCCGCAGTAATCACGCAAGAATTCATCGACGGCATACAAAATGACTATCTCAAGGAGGTTGCCACCCGCTATCCCGACCGCTTTTTCGTCTGCGGCATGTGCGAGTTCCGCAAGCCCGGCTATTTTAAACAAGCCGAACAGCTGATAGACAACAACTTCAAGGCCATCAAGATTCCTGCACACCGCCTGTTGCTCAAAGAGGGACGGGTGATGCTGAACTGCGAAGAAATGATGCAGATGTTCGGATTGATGGAAGAACGGAACATCATCCTGTCCATAGACCTCGCGGAAGGAAGCACCCAGATTGCCGAAATGGAGGAGATCATCGCACAATATCCCCGCCTGAAGATTGCAATCGGACACTTTGGCATGGTCACCCTGCCCGAATGGAAACAGCAGATCCTGCTGGCACGCCATCCCAACGTAATGATCGAATCGGGCGGCATCACATGGCTTTTCAACGAAGAGTTCTATCCCTTCAAAGGAGCAGTGAAGGCCATCCGCGAAGCAGCCGACCTGGTAGGAATGGAGAAACTGATGTGGGGGTCGGACTATCCGCGCACGATTACCGCCATCACCTACAAAATGTCTTACGATTTCATCACGAAATCTCCCGAACTGACAGAGTCGGAGAAAGCCCTCTTCTTAGGAGAGAACGCCCGTAACTTTTACGGCTTCAGCAACTTGCACACTCTGCCTTATATCAAGAACATGTCCGAGTAAATAAAAGTAATACCATGAAAAAAAATAAATACATCGTTCCACTCATACTGGTTTTCAGCCTCTTCTTCCTGTGGGCCATCAGCAGCAACCTGCTGCCTACCATGATCCGGCAATTGATGAAAACCTGCGAACTGAACACGTTCGAAGCATCGTTCACCGAAACCGCCTATTGGCTGGCCTATTTCATATTCCCCATACCGATTGCCATGTTTATGAAGAAATACAGCTACAAAGCCGGTATCATATTCGGACTGCTCCTGGCAGCAGGCGGCGGACTGCTCTTTTTCCCGGCAGCCATGCTGAAAGAATACTGGGCCTATCTCTGTATTTTCTTTATCATCGCCACCGGAATGTGCTTCCTCGAAACGGCTGCCAACCCATATGTAACCGCGTTGGGAGACCCGAAAACAGCCCCCCGCCGCCTGAACCTGGCACAGTCGTTCAACGGACTCGGAGCATTCATCTCCGCCATGTTCCTGAGCAAACTCATTCTCAGCGGAACGCATTACACGCGTGAGACGCTTCCAATGGATTATCCGGGCGGCTGGCAAGCCTATATACAGGTGGAAACAGACGCCATGAAATTCCCCTATCTGGTACTGGCCCTGTTACTGATTGCCATAGCCGTAATATTCGTGTTCTCCAAACTGCCGAAAATAGGCGACGAAGAGAACAAGGCAAACGCATCCGGGGAGAAACTGATTGACTTCGGAGTGTTGAAACATTCGCATCTGCGCTGGGGTGTCATCGCACAATTCTTCTATAACGGAGGGCAGACGGCTATCAACAGTCTCTTTCTGGTGTACTGCTGCTCCTATGCCGGACTGGAGGAAGATACCGCCACCACATTCTTCGGGCTTTATATGCTCGCCTTCCTGCTGGGACGGTGGATAGGTACAGGACTCATGGTGAAATTCCGCCCTCAGGACATGTTGGCGGTCTATGCCGTAATCAACATCATATTATGCGGGGTGGTGGCAATCTTCGGCGGTATGGTAGGACTATATGCCATGTTGCTCATCTCCTTCTTCATGTCCATTATGTATCCCACACAGTTCTCGCTGGCACTTACCGGACTCGGCAACCAGACCAAAAGCGGTTCCGCCTTTCTGGTAATGTCCATCGTAGGCAACGCATGCCTGCCCCAGCTGACCGCCTACTTCATGCACGTAAATGAAGAGGTCTATCACCTGGCATATGTCATCCCTATGCTGTGCTTCGTATTCTGCGCATACTACGGATGGAAGAAATACAAGGTTGTTGACTGAAAAGTTAAGCAGTGTCTGATTATTACTTAATTACAGTGTCTAATTATTACTATATAATAAAATGAAAGCAGTTCAAATTACAGCCCCTTCTGAGATGAGGGTGGTTGAGGTAGAAAAACCGGCGGTAAGTACCGGAGAAGTATTAGTAAAAATAAAATATGTGGGCTTTTGCGGCTCGGACCTGAATACATTTGCCGGACGCAACCCTATGGTAAAGCTCCCCGTCATTCCGGGACACGAAGTAGGCGCTATCATCGAAGAGGTGGGACCGGGCGTTCCCGCGGAATTAAAGAAAGGCATGAATGTGACCCTGAATCCCTACACCAACTGCGGAAAATGTGCTTCCTGCCGTTCGGGACGCGTCAATGCCTGCGAGCATAACGAAACACTGGGAGTACAGCGCAACGGAGTAATGTGCGAATACGCAGTATTGCCTTGGAGCAAAATTATCCCGGCAGGTGATATCACTCCTCGCGATTGTGCATTGATAGAGCCGATGAGCGTAGGCTTCCATGCCGTATCCAGAGGACAAATCACAGACAATGAGTATGTCATGGTTATCGGCTGCGGCATGATCGGCATCGGCGCCATTGTTCGCGCAGCTCTGAGGGGAGCAAAAGTCATCGCAGTGGACTTGGACAATGAAAAACTCGAACTCGCCAAAAGGGTGGGCGCTTCTTATGTCATCAACTCCAAAACAGAGAATGTGCACGAACGCATGCTGGACATAACAGAAGGTTTTGGCGCTGACGTAGTCATAGAAGCTGTCGGAAGCCCTGTGACATACGTAATGGCAGTGGATGAAGTCGCTTTCACAGGAAGGGTAGTCTGCATCGGTTATGCCAAAAGCGAAGTTGCTTTCCAAACCAAGTACTTCGTCCAAAAGGAGATTGATATTCGCGGTTCGCGCAATGCATTGCCGGCAGACTTCCGCGCAGTAATCAACTATATGAAATCGGGCAACTGTCCGATAGAGGAACTGATTTCCAAAATCGTATCTCCCGAAAACGCATTGAATGCAATGGAAGAATGGGCAGCAGCCCCCGGAAAGGTGTTCCGGATATTGGTTCAATTATAATCTGTTCAAATAAAATCCCTTGATTTACTTTTCCGTATGCAAACAGAAATTTAAATCAAGGGATTTCAATCTTTTCACTTAAGGATATCTCCGTTTCAACTGTCGCTTTCAGCCTTTGGCGTTAAGCAGCGGTTTGAACTTCTCCAAGGCAAGTTCCAATACTTTTTTAGCCTCCTCCAGCGTTCCATAAAATTCCCCGCCGGAAGCGTTCAAGTGTCCACCGCCGTTAAAGAATTCAGCTGCTAACCGGTTGCAAGGGAAACTTCCAACCGAACGCAAGGATACCTTTATCATAGGTTTCTCCGTATCTTCACGCAAGAAACAAGAGAAAACGACGTTCTTGATGCTCAATGGAATGTTCACAAACCCCTCACTGTCTCCGCGAATATAATTGAAATGACTCTGTTCTTTCTTTGTCAGCGTAATCAAAGCTGCACGATGGTCCGGATACACCTTCATCTGCGACAACACATGTCCCATGAGACGCAAGCGGCTCTCGGAATAAGTATTATATACCTTCCGGTAAATATCATCCTTATCAATGCCTTTTGACAACAACTCACTGATTATAAAGTATATTTCACGATTATTGGAGTTGTAGGTGAAACCACCCGTATCGGTCATCATACCGGTATAGATACACTCCGCCCCCAACTTCGTGATATCATCGAAATATCCCATACGGCAAATCAAACGGAAAACAAGCTCCGAAGTGGAAGATATTTCGGGATGGGAAATGATAATTCTGCAGAAGTCTTCCGGGTTCAAATGATGATCGATCAGAATCTTGCGCGCCGGAGACGCCAATACGGCCTCAGCCATAGCATCAATACGGCTGATAGCATTGAAATCCAGACAACATATCACGTCCGCTTCCGCTATCAACTTATCGGCAAACTCTTTATAACGATCATACAAAAGTATGTCTTTACTACCGGGCATCCAACGCAAAAAATCAGGGAAAGCATTGGGGACAATGATGTTCACATCCTTGTCCTGCGTATTGAGGAAATGCCATAATCCCAAAGAGGAACCGATTGCATCTCCGTCGGGACCCACATGAGCAACGATAACAATTTTATCCGCACGCTCCATCCACTTGGCAAAGTGGTCTATCTTAGATTGCTCTATTACTTTTGTCAACATATAGTTTATCTGATACTTTACGATTTTATGTCCAGAACAAACAGAACGGTTCCGTTCATCTGCAACAATTGAAAGGGCAAAAGTACGAAAAAGTTTATGATTTATAATAATATACGGACAGAACCTTTCTCCGAAAGAAGAAGATAAGGAATTCCCAAACTGATGCAATCATCAATCAGCCTGTTCCGATAATAACCGGAGAGGGACGAATCGACCACTACCGTACCCACGTCAAATAAAGACGCAAACTCTCTTATGCTTCCTTTATATCCTTGGGACACATGCAGATAGTCAATGGTGACTGTTGCACCGGACACTTTATTGCGCCAACGGTCATCGCACAGCAAACAGATGCGTTTTCCGGCATAAAAGACTATCCGGTTACGAACGGAAATATCCGGAGCCGAATAATCCCCTGCAATAACGGCAGGGCACTCCAGATGCAGGCGATTCCAATAGGGAGAAAGCGCACGCTGCAAATAGGACGTATCGGACAAGCTGTCGGCGCAGACCAGCCATGAACGGGAATTATCCGCCAGGCAATGTACGGAAGGACATCCGCGGACATTATAAAAAACAATACTGCGTCGGGGAGCATCCGCTACGGATGAATACGAATGATAAGCAGCGCCAAGCAGCAAGCCTGACAAAGCAATGTAAACATTCAGCGCCGTACGCCTTGCCCAAACGCGGCAGACCAGCAACAGGCAAAAATAAAACAGAACGACGTCCCACATATCAACCCAAACATGATCAATAGAAGCCCAAGGGAGTTGCTCGATCCAACGGAGCGACAGATTCTGCACCCGAACCAATCCTTCCACCATATCCGCAACAACTTGTTGCAAACCGGGAAAAGGAGTCAGTACAAGCAGTACGACAGCTGCATATACAATCAATGACACCAACGGGATCACCCAAAGGTTAGTCAAAAGAAAATGAGTAGAGAATCGAGAGAAATAGAACATAACCAAAGGCGCCGTCCCTACCTGAGCTGCGACAGAAACAGTTGCCAGCCCCCATATTTTCCGTAGAACCGTATTCTTGACCGACACCAATCCGTACAGTCCGGGTTGCAGAAGCAAGATTGCCGCAACAGCCGAAAAAGACAGTTGAAAACCTACATCAAACAACCATACGGGCTTGAACAACAACATCAGAAAAGCCGTAGCCCCCAATGTGTTCAAAGCCATCTTGCCGCAAGCTGAAAAAAGAGTGGAGAGCAACCAGAACGAACACATGATAACGGCACGTATCACAGAAGGAGACAACCCCGTAAGAAAGGCAAATCCCCATAAGAATACGATTACCATTAACAGCAGAAGCGGTTTCAAGCCCCGCCATCTGTTCCACAATGGAGAAAGGAAAAACAGCAGCAAGGCGGAAATGAAGCCAATATGCAGTCCGGAAAGCGCCAGTACATGACTGGCTCCGGCAACCGAGTAGGTTTCAATTATATGCTCACTCAATTCCTCCTTATCGCCCACTGTCAGTGCAGAAAGTACGGCCAGTTCATCTCCTTGCAAACCCATATCCCGATATAAACCGGCTACCCTGTCCCGACAGTCCAAAGCCTGTTGACGAAAAGTAGAAGAGCTGTCACAACCAATCACCCGCCATCGCCCGGCATGCACATAAGCAGTTCCGCACACTCCCTTCCGAAGCAAATAGCGGGCATAATCAAACTCATCCGGATTTCCATTGCTTACCGGTGCAGACAAACGAGTGCGTACCAGCAGCTCGTCCCCCCGCTTCAGGGAACCCGCTGCCGAATCTTTAGGAAAATAGAATAAGAAGACCTTTTCAGAAGAAGTGTGCAAAAGTGTATCGTCCCGCACTTCTCCTTTCAAAACTGCACGAAACAAAATGCTGTTTGTCTTGATTTCAGGTTTCGCAGCAAGAGAAACCTGATAGACGGAAAGGGTTTCCGTATCCGGAAACTGGTATTCAGCCTGTTTTAACTGCAAGCTGACTAAAGCCCCTCCCAAGACAAAAAGAGAAAAGAACACGACAACTCCATAAAACCGGCAAAGGACATAATACCTCCGGCTAAGGATATACGCCCCTATCAACAATAAAGCTCCTGCCACCCACAAGCCGACAGGTAATATATAAGGATATTTGTCCCCATATACTATTCCACCCGCCAACGGCATCAGGAGTCGCAGGAAAGGATGCCGCTGTAAGCTGTCTGTTATCAATAAATATTACAGATTTCTCAAAGCATGGATCGCTTCTACCGGGTCGGGAGCAGAGAAAATAGCATTACCGGCCACCAAAACATCAGCTCCGGCCGCTACCAGACGGGCGCCGGTCTCCAAGTTTACACCTCCGTCAACCTCTATCAGAGCTTCCGAACCGGTCACCGTTATCAATTCACGCAATTCACGTACCTTATCAATGGTATGCTCAATAAACTTCTGACCGCCAAATCCCGGATTCACACTCATCACCAACACCATATAGACATCATTTATGATATCTCTTAACATAGCCACCGGAGTAGCCGGGTTGATAGTAACCGCAGGCAACATTCCCGCTTCACGAATCTGCTGCACCACCCGGTGAAGATGCGGGCAGGCCTCATAGTGTACATTCATTATACGCGCACCCAAAGCCTTTACTTCAGGAATGAACTTCTCCGGCTGTACTATCATCAGATGTACATCCAACGGCTTTTCCGCCAGCTTTGCCACATATTTCAGCACAGGGAAGCCGAAAGATATGTTGGGCACAAACACACCGTCCATAATGTCGATGTGCACCCAGCCGGCTTCACTACCGTTAATCATTTCAATATCATTTGCCAAATATGCAAAGTTGGCAGACAGTATGGAAGGCGATATTATAGGTTTCATAACAGTTATACTCTATCAGGTTACATGAATTACAACAAACAAATATAGCGAAAAGATTTCAGATAAGTAATTAACGCACCTTGTAATCTTCGGTCAATTTAAAGCCACGCAACAGTTCGTCGGTTTTCAGCCGTTTCTTGCCGGGAAGCTGCAATGCACGCACACTAATCCAGCCGTCCGTACCGGATATGCGAATGTATGTCTTACCGTCGGTCTGCAAAGTTCCCGGAGAAAACCGATGCAGCTGTTCCATTTTCTCCGTCTCAAAGATTTTCAGTACCACCACCGTTCCGTCCGGTTGCACCAGTTCCGTCCATGCAGCCGGGTAAGGAGACAAACCGCGGATAAAATCATAAATCCGTTTGACAGGCATGTTCCAATCAATACGGCAAGTATCCTTGAATATTTTGGGAGCCGGACGCAACTCGCCCACTACCGCCATTTCCTCCTGCGGAACAGGTTTCACCTTACCGGCAATAATGGCATCCACCGTCTCCACAACCAAACGACCGCCAAGCATCATCAACTTATCATGCACAATACCCACATTGTCCGTATCGGCAATCGGCACGCGCACCTGCTGAATGACCTCGCCCGTATCTATTTCATGCTTCAAGAAAAAAGTAGTGATACCCGTTTCCGTATCACCATTGATCACCGCCCAATTGATAGGTGCAGCCCCCCGGTACTGCGGCAACAACGAAGCATGCAAATTGAAAGTCCCCAGCCGCGGCATATTCCATACCACCTCCGGCAACATCCTGAAAGCGACCACAATCTGCAAATCCGCATTCAAGGCACACAAAGCCTCAACAAAGGTTTCATCCTTCAGTTTCTCCGGCTGGAGAAGCGGCAGGCCATGCTCCAGTGCATATTGTTTCACCGGGGAAAATTGTACCTTATGCCCACGTCCTGCCGGTTTGTCGGGCATGGTAATCACTCCTGCTATATTATATCCTCCTTCTACGAGACAACGCAAAGGTTCCACCGCAAACTCAGGAGTACCCATATATACAATCCGCAAATCTTCTTTTCTCATAACCATCTCTTTATTAATCTTCTGAAAAATGCACCAGTACCTGACGGTACGAATTGAATATCTTTGACTTGGAAACGAATCCGAGATATTTGCCTTCCGTATCTACTACCGGCAAGTTCCAAACTTTCGTATCATCGAAAGTACGCATCACCTGCTCCATGCTGTCCGTATCATAAAGACGTGCCGGAACAGAAGTCATCAGCTTACCTACCGTAAAGCGATGATACAATTCCTGCCGGAACATGATATTTCGTATATCGTCCAGCAAGACGATACCTATCAGTTTATCTTCCTTGTCCGTCACCGGAAAAATATTACGGTGCGAAGCGGAGATCGCTTTCACCAATTCGGCAAGATCCATTTCCGGATGTACCGCCACAAAGTCTTTCTCCACCACGTTTTCCATTTTCATCAGTGTCAACACCGCCTTATCCTTATGGTGCGTCAGCAACTCTCCTTTCTTTGCCAGACGCATAGAGTAGATGCTATGTGGTTCGAAAACAATAATCGTCAGATAGGAACTGACCGCAACGATCATCAACGGAAGGAACAAATCGTATCCTCCTGTCAGCTCGGCAATCAGAAATACTCCCGTCAACGGTGCATGCATGACACCACTCATCACCCCTGCCATGCCCAACAGTGCGAAATTCTTTTCGGGCAAGAAAGCGGTCATCTCAAAATCATTGCTAAAGTGGGAGAATACGAATCCGGCAATACATCCCAAGTACAGAGAAGGCGCAAAAATACCGCCGCAACCGCCACCGCCATTTGTCGCACTCGATGCGAATACCTTAAACAAGATTATCAGTATCAGATACAACAACAGCAATTGGCTATGTCCGTAGAAGAAGGAGTTGTTCATCACTGTATCCCACTCCACATTGCTGGTACCGTTCAACAGCAGTTCTATCGTGTCATAGCCTTCACCATAAAGCGGTGGGAAAAGGAATATCAGGATACTCAACATGGAACCGCCTACCAGCAGTTTCTTATAAGGGAGTTTCAATTTGCCGAACAACCCTTCCACCGAATTCATGGCACGAGTAAAGTAGAGGGAAACCAGTCCACAGAAAATTCCCAGCATAATCACATACGGAATACGCTCCAATTCAAAAGCCTGATCGAGATGAAACTTAAACATAGCTTCCGTACCTGTCACGATATAGGAGACAGTTGCCGCCGTCACCGCCGAAATCAGCAGCGGAAGCAGTGAAGACATGGTCAAATCGATCATCAGCACTTCCAGTGTAAACACAAGTCCCGCAATCGGAGCTTTAAAGATGCCCGCCACAGCGCCGGCAGCGCCACATCCCACCAACAACATAAGCGTGCGATGCTCCATCCTGAACAAACTTCCCAGATTGGAGCCGATAGCCGAACCGGTGAGCACAATCGGTGCCTCTGCCCCGACCGAACCACCGAACCCGATTGTTATGGAACTGGCTATAATGGACGACCACGTATTATGCCGCTTGATGCGCCCTTGCCTACGGGATATGGCATACAGTATTTTGGTGACCCCATGACTGATATCATCTTTTACGACATAGCGCACAAACAGCCCTGCCAAAAAGATTCCTACCACCGGATATATCAGATACTGGTAATTAGCTTCCGTCGTATCAAAGTTCTCCGTAAGAAAATTCTGTATCCAGTGTATCAACACTTTCAATATCAATGCAGCAAATGCCGTAAAGATGCCAACCAAGAAACTAAGGAGCAGGATAAACCGTTTCTCCTTAATATTCCTCTCACGCCAAATGATAAAGCGCTGCAACCACCCTTTTTCTTCTCCAACCATCTTCTTTATTCGCGGATTATTTTAATCACACCACCCTTATCCAACTTTATTATGCTGGAGGGCTTCGGATTACTCATCTCTTCCTGACGATAGCCCACAATATAATCTACCGCCGACTTAACTTCCTCACTTATCTCACTGAAATTTCTCGGAGAGGGCTGCCCGCTTATATTAGCTGAGGTGGAAACAACAGCTTTGCGGAACTGTTGACAAAGGCGTTTCGAGAAATCCTCGTTTGTCACCCTGATGCCCACACTGCCGTCTTCCGCCAGCAAGTTTGCCGCCAGATTACGTGCACCCGAATAAATAATAGTCAACGGTTTGTCTGCCAAGTCTATCAAGTCCCACGCCACTTCCGGCACATCCTGAACGTAGAAATCCACTTTTACGGAAGAATCCACCAACACAAGCATCGCCTTGCTGTCCTGACGTTGCTTTATTTCATATACACGACGCACCGCATCTTCATTGGTAGCGTCACAACCGATTCCCCAAATGGTATCGGTGGGATATAAAATCACCCCGCCCTCCCGCATCACTTGGCAGGCTTTTTTAATGTCTTCTATCATTTCTTGATATATAAATACAGTGATTAATACGCAAAAGTAGTATTTTTTATTTTGCTATTACCTATCAAACACCTATTTAATTTAGAAAGGAGACAAAACCAACAAACAAACGGCCCCTCCCAACGGAGCAGGCCGCTTTCCATGAAACTAACCATTCATGCTGTGACTCAACGAGCTTTACGGCATGGAGGCGTTAAATTTAATCTTATAGGTTTTCACCAAACCCTTATAGTCAAATTTCACAACAGCTGTCTTTGAGTTCGAATCGGCCTGTGTAATCGTTGTTTTCACACTCTTATCCGTTGCCGTAGCCGACACTTTCGGCAAGCCGGCTGCATTTGACGGAAGTTCATAAACCGTTTCGTACAGGTCATATCCCAAAATACCGTTGCTTTCAGTAGAACGTACGGGAGTTGCCGGCAACCCAATCTGTTTCCCATTAACAGCTATGTTCACTTCGGGAACAACCGGACGGGCTATATCTTTCTTTTTTGAGCTAAACCCTAAACCGATCAGATCAAAAAGTTCTTCTCCCCCTTCGCCTTCGGCAACAAGGAAAATGGCATGTTTCTTATCCAGGTGGTCGACGAACTTAGATACATCAACCGTAAACCGGGTTATCTCCTGTGCCGAATTACCCGGAACGCTTATCTCACCTATTTTTGTTCCTTTCCAAACCGCATTGCTCCATGGGCCATCCAACCATACGTTAACCTTGAACGCTTTTGATGTTTTCGGTGTGAGGAAAAGATTAAATGCGGTCTTATTCCCTTTTTGAGTCCCCTTAAACGCTTTCAGGCCCAACTTATCTTTATCCAAGCCGCCGAACCCGAAATATTTGTATCCTATTATATTACCATTCTTTACATTTGTGATGGATGCATGGTTATTCCAAATATCCCATGCATCTTGCTGAAGAGCTACATCGGAAAGATAACATGCAAATCCTGCCGAATAATATTGATAAGGATCAAGGCCGAAAATATGGAATCCTTCCGAAGTGACTTCAGCACCCTTATATTCGTTTCCCTGCGCATCCTTAGCCGTCCAAATGCCATCTTTTGCATACGGGTCATACCCCTTGATAGAGACTTTTCCTCCTTCCGACACAGCCTTTTCATCCCATTCCACATGGATCGGAGCCACCATTGCCTGGCGTGCATTTCCGAATCCCCGGGGTGGGCGGTGATAAAACACATACCACTGTCCGTTGATCTGCTCTATACTGCCATGGGTATTATGAGCGGCATTGCTTGTTTCCAAATGGGTGCCGTCCTGATTCAGCACCGGTGCGCGTGAATCCACCAATACTCCCCCGCTTTTCCAGGGGCCCAACGGTGAATCGCCATAGGCATAGCGCAAAGTGGAGTTGGTCATGCCCAGTCCATATTCGCGTCCGGAATATCCGCTGTAAATCGTGACATACTTATTCCCGATCTTACGGATGGAAGAAGCCTCAAAGAAGTTAAATGCTCCAAGATCTTCCCCCGGATAAATGTGCGGATATGAAATCGAATCGCGCACCATTCCGTTTCTGCGGCCTGCCGGCATAAAATATGGAATGACATCAGTGCCGGGACGTACGGAATACATTGTCTTTTGGTCCAACTGCGCTGCCAACGAACGTTGGAATCCCCAGTAGCCGTATGCCCTAAAACCGATTTCATAGTCAGGATCATCCGGATCCGTAACATATTCAATGTAAACAGAAGGGTCAAAACCCATGATACTTCCGGGCAAAGTCTTCGTTCCGTCGGCTGTCAGGTTAATAGGAGTGAAAGGTCCGTCGGGACGCTCTCCCTTAGCGACCATCGCTTCCCGGTGTCTGCCGCGGCTATGAGGATACAGATAATATTCCTTCTTACCGTCTTTTCTTCTCACCTCAACAAGATCGGGTGCATACATTACATCCCACTTCCCGCCTATCTGATACGTAAAAATCGGTCCTTCGTCACGCCAAGCGGACAAGTCCTCCACAGGTGCCGACCACATTCTTATATCAGCCCCGCAATAGCTCTTAAAGCGGACATCATGCGAACCGATGATATAAGCGCGGTATTTTCCCGGATTATCGGGATCTTCAAAAACGCGCGGCTCGCCATCAGGCAGATGTTCCCACAACGGCAGATACGGATTGCCCGTTCCCCGGTAAATGAAATTAGAGGTGTTTGCCCCCTCGTCATTAGCTACTGCTTTTGCCTCCGTAAGTCCGCATATAGCCAAAAATAAAAGCAATATTACCGATTTGTTTTTCATGATAATTAATAAGTATGTAAATATTATGTCGCAAATGTACGGCATTACCCCTTATCGGTTTAAGGATCATGTTACACATTTATTTCCCGTTGTTACATCATTCACTAAATATACTTAAAAACCGGCAAATAAACGCTTCTTTCTCATTTCATAGAAGGGAGAGCGGTATAGACAAACCTTTATCCGCACGCACAAATGACAAAAGCCCAAGCAGCTAATATTTTTTGGTTCCCACAGATATAATTACTCACAAAAAAGCTCTATCTTTGCTCAAAATTAGCAATATGCTTTTGCCGTCTTTTTAAGACATTGATTATTTCTATTTTCGCAAACGGCAAACTTTGCCTTTTGCACAACAGGTATGACAAACAAGGTTTAAGAGAAAACAATGGAAGAAGAGATTAAATTTAACCACACATTACCCATACAACTACGCTTTAACGACGTCGACAAATTCGGTCATGTCAACAATACCGTTTACTTCTCTTTCTACGATTTAGGCAAGACAGAATATTTTGCTTCCGTATGCCCACACGTCGATTGGCAGAAAGACGGAATTGTCGTAGTCCATATAGAAGCTGATTTTCTTGCACAGATTTACGGTTCCGACCACATTGCCGTACAGACTGCTGTGACTAAGATCGGCACAAAGAGTTTCAATCTTGCGCAACGCGTTATCGATACAGAGACACAGGAAGTGAAATGCACCTGTACCTCCGTCATGGTGACTTACGACCTTAGCAAACACGAGTCCAAACCGCTGACGGAAGAATGGATTGAGGCTATCTGCAAATACGAAGGGCGAGATTTGCGCAAAAAATCATAACAGCGGAATCTTATCCCGGCGTAAACAGCAAATGATCGTCCGTACTGCGTTTTTCATCGAAAGCAAAGCCTTCCCATGAAAAGCCCCTCAAACCTTCGGGAGAATCCACACGCTCTTTAATTATATAGCGCACCATTTCTCCCCGGCACATCTTTGCATAAATGACAACGGTCTTCAGCCCGCCATCTTTCCAAATCCGGAACTCAGGAGTGACAACCCGCACTTCCTTTTCCACCCGTTTCCAATCAAACAATTCTTTCATCTCGCCACTTGCCAGATTCACCAGCACACCTCCCTGACGCTTGATTTCCGCAATGAAACAGTCTGTCAACAGCGGTTTCCAATAATCGAACATGGACACTCCCCCTTTTTCGGGCAGACACACATCACCCTCCAGACGATAAGGCTTGATACCGTCCAACGGACGAAGCAAACCATAAAGAAAAGAAGTTATACGGAGATGTTCCTGCGCATAACGAAAATCATCGGCAGTAAAATCTTTCGGCAAAATACGTTTGAAGACAGCCCCCGTATACGCGCCGATTGCCGGCATGGGACGATTGTCTTCCGAGCAGAAGTCATGAAAACGCAGTCTGTTTTCCGCTGCAATCTTTGCGTTCACCCTCAAGATTTTTTCCAGTTCCGCAACAGGCATCTGCGACATTTCCAACACATTCCGCACAGCTTCCGCCTCAAAATGCGGAACCGTCATTTCGGGTACATCCAAAGAGCAACGCGATGCCATGGTTTTGGCACAAGAGATAAAAGTGAGCATAGGCATATTTATTTACTTCAGAACCTGTTGAGATTTCATCCGGCATTATCTTGAAAGCAAGTTTGGAGAAAAGTCCAGACAGGCTCTTAGACAATACAAAAATAAAAGGTTTTTGGGAGAGAATACACATCGTTAAGAATATTTTCTATATAATTCACGCCGATTTCAAGAGTTTTTCATACCTTTACAGCTTGTTGGAGAAATAGCATATAGCAAGCGGATAGCGAAAATCCCCTTTCATTCTCCGGCATTTTGCGATAGAAAAAGAAAAAATAATATATAAAATGACTCACAAATGGAATTATTTACCCATTACATCCGAACAGACAGAAGCAAGCCAACGACTGGCCCAAGAATTAGGGATTAGCCCGATACTTGGGGAATTGCTGGTGGAACGGGGAATAACGACAGCTGCTGCTGCCAAGAAGTTTTTCCGCCCGCAACTACCGGATTTGTACGACCCGTTCCTCATGAAGGATATGGACGTGGCCGTAGAACGCCTGAACAAGGCAATGGGAAAGAAAGAGCGTATTCTGGTTTATGGAGATTACGATGTGGACGGAACTACTGCCGTAGCGCTGGTCTACAAGTTCATTCAACAGTTCTATTCTAATATAGACTATTACATACCCGACCGCTACAATGAAGGGTATGGAGTTTCGACCAAAGGCGTGGACTATGCCACCGAAACCGGTGTAGGCCTGATTATAGTGCTGGACTGCGGCATCAAAGCCGTAGACGAAATAGCATACGCCAAAGAAAAAGGCATTGATTTCATCATCTGCGACCACCACGTGCCCGATGAAGTTCTCCCTCCCGCCGTAGCCATACTGAACGCCAAGCGCGAAGACAACACCTATCCCTACGAGCACCTCTCAGGTTGCGGAGTAGGTTTTAAATTCATGCAGGCATTCGCCATCAGCAACGGCATCGAGTTTCATCATCTGATACCTTTATTAGATCTGGTTGCGGTCAGCATAGCCTCGGACATTGTACCGATTATGGGAGAGAACCGCATCCTTGCCTATCATGGTTTGAAGCAACTCAACAGCAATCCGAGCGTGGGGTTGAAAGCCATTATCGACGTATGCGGGCTGGCGGAAAAAGAGATTACCGTCAGCGACATCGTATTCAAGATAGGTCCGCGAATCAACGCTTCGGGACGCATCCAAAACGGCAAGGAAGCAGTAGACCTGCTGACGGAGAAAGACTTCTCGCTTGCTTTGGAAAAGGCAGGACAAATCAACCAGTATAACGAAACCCGCAAAGATCTCGACAAAACCATGACCGAAGAGGCCAACCAGATTGTTGCCGGACTGGAAGGGCTTGCCGACCGCCGTTCCATCGTCCTGTACAACGAAGACTGGCACAAAGGAGTCATCGGTATCGTCGCTTCCCGTCTTACGGAGGTATATTACCGTCCCGCCGTAGTGCTGACGCGCACCGACGACATGGCAACCGGTTCGGCACGCTCCGTCTCCGGGTTCGATGTGTACAAAGCCATTGAATACTGCCGGGATTTACTGGAAAACTTCGGCGGTCACACCTATGCAGCCGGATTGTCCATGAAAGTGGAAAATGTTCCCGCTTTCACCCAACGTTTTGAAGAGTTCGTGTCCCGGCACATCCTGCCGGAGCAGACCAGCGCCGTAATCGACATCAATGCCGAGATTGATTTCCGGGACATCACCCCGAAATTCTGTAACGACCTGAAGAAGTTCAACCCGTTTGGCCCCGACAATACCAAACCTGTGTTCTGCACCCATAATGTCTACGACTACGGAACCAGCAAAGTGGTGGGACGCGATCAGGAGCACATCAAACTGGAATTGGTGGATAACAAATCGAACAACGTCATGAACGGCATTGCCTTCGGGCAAAGCTCCCACGTCCGCTACATCAAGACCAAGCGTTCGTTCGACATTTGCTATACCATTGAAGAAAACACCCACAAACGTGGAGAAGTGCAGTTGCAGATTGAAGATATAAAACCTAACTAAGCGTGAAAGGATGTGTCGGAAATCCGAACCGGCACATCCTCTTCATTTTTCAACTTTACAATCATGCCCGCTCAATCCGACAACTCCCAGCTTTCAACACTCAACGCCCAACTCTTGAAGCAGTACTGGGGATATGACAGCTTCCGGGGCATCCAAGAGGAGATCATCAACAGCATCAGCGAGAACAAAGACACATTAGGACTGATGCCTACCGGCGGCGGAAAGTCCATAACCTTTCAGGTTCCGGCACTTGCCAAAGACGGTCTGTGCCTCGTCATCACCCCCCTGATAGCCCTAATGAAAGACCAGGTCCAGAATCTGAGAAAGCGGGGAATCAAAGCACTCTCCATCTATTCCGGCATGAGCCGGCAAGACATCATCACCACCCTGGAGAACTGCATCTTCGGCAACTACAAATTCCTCTACATCTCCCCCGAACGGTTGGATACGGAGATCTTCCGCACCAAACTCCGGAAGATGAAGGTCAGCATGATTACGGTAGACGAAAGCCACTGCATCTCACAATGGGGATATGACTTTCGTCCCGCCTACCTGAAAATCGCAGAAATACGTGAATTGCTGCCGGACGTCCCCATTCTGGCCCTGACCGCCACCGCCACCCCGGAAGTAGTGAAAGACATCCAGGCCCGCCTGCATTTCCGCCGGGAGAACGTTTTCCGCATGAGCTTTGAACGGAGCAACCTTGCCTACATTGTCCGCAAGACCGACAACAAGACCGGCGAACTGCTGCACATCCTGCGCAGCATGCCCGGCAGCGCCATCGTGTACGTGCGCAACCGCCGACGTACCAAAGAAATCACCGAACTGCTGAACAACGAAGACATAACAGCCGACTTCTACCATGCCGGACTGGACGATGCCACCAAAGACATCCGCCAGCACCGCTGGCAATCCGGCGGGAGCCGCGTCATGGTGGCCACCAACGCTTTCGGCATGGGAATAGACAAGCCGGACGTGCGCATCGTCATCCACATGGACTTGCCCGATTCCATAGAAGCCTACTTTCAGGAAGCCGGGAGGGCAGGGCGCGACGGACAAAAAGCCTATGCCGTCATTTTATATGCCAAGGCAGACAAGACCACGCTGCACAAGCGCATACCGGATACATTTCCTGAAAAAGAATATATCAAAGACGTGTACGAGCACCTTCAATACTACTACCAAATGGCAATGGGAGACGGCTTGGACTGCGTACGCGAATTCAACATCGAAGACTTCTGCCGCAAATTCAAGTATTTTCCCGTCCCGGTGGACAGCGCACTGAAAATCCTGACGCAAGCAGGATACCTGGAATATACCGGCGAACAGGACAACACCTCGCGCCTCCTCTTCACCATACGACGGGACGAACTTTACAGGCTGCGCGAAATGGGTGATGACATGGACAAGCTCATCCAAACCGTCCTCCGTTCCTACACAGGCGTATTCACAGACTACACCTACATCAACGAAGATTCACTTGCCATACGCACAGGGCTCACCCGCCGGCAAATCTACGAACAGCTGGTGCACCTCGCCAAACTGCGCATCGTGAGCTACATTCCCCGCAAAAAGACACCTTATATAATATACACGCGCGAACGGATAGAAGCACAACTCATCCACATCTCCCCGGAAATCTATGAAGAACGGAAAGCCCGTTATGAAACACGCATCAACGCCATGCTGGAGTATGTGACCAACGACACCCTATGCCGCAGCCGCATGCTGCTGGACTACTTCGGAGAGAAAAACGAACACAACTGCGGGCAATGCGACACCTGCATCGGTTTACGCAAACAAACGGCAACCTGCCAACCGGACAGAGAAGAACTTTATGAAAAGATCCATAAGATACTGTCCGGCGCCCCGCAAACTCCCGCCGGACTGCTCGAACAGCTTCCGATAGAAAAAGAGCTTTTGACCGAAGCATTACACCGGCTCTTGGATGAAGGGAAAATTATTGTCGTCGACGGAATACTGCAAATCAAAAAATAAATCATTATTTTTGTACGGTGCATTGACGACACATCAATTCTGTCAAACGATTAAACAACATAACTAAAACAACATCACAACCATGGGATTCTTTAAATCTTTTTTCTCCGGCAAACCGGCAAACCCGGAAGAGGAAAAACAAAAAAATAATCAGAAAAACTTCGAGATATTCAAGTACGACGGTATGCGCGCCCAACGCATGGGACGCGCAGACTATGCCATAAAGTGCTTCACCGAAGCCCTGGCGCTGCAAGAGGACTTTGAGACAATGGGGTATCTCGCACAGGTGTATATCCAGTCCAACGAGCTGGACGAAGCGCACCAACTGCTGGAGCGCATGATCCGGATAGAACCGGAACACACCTCCACCCTACTGACCCTTGCCAATGTCTGCTACATGCAAGAAGACTACGCTGCCATGGCAGAAGCCGCCCAAAAAGCCATTGCCATTGAAGAAGGCAACGCCATGGCTCACTATCTGCTGGGCAAAGCCGGCAACGGGCAGAACGACGGCATCATGTGCATCGCCCATCTCACAAAAGCCATCGTGCTGAAAGACGACTTTACCGAAGCCCGTCTTCTGCGTGCCGAAGCCCTGACGAAGATGCACCAATACAAAGAAGCGATGGAAGACATCGACGCCATACTCGCCCAAGACCCGGACGACGAAAGCGCCATACTGCTCTGCGGAAAAATAAAAGAAGCAACCGGCGCCGAGGGCGAAGCGGAAGCCGACTATCTCCATATCACAGAGCTGAACCCCTTCAACGAACAGGCGTTCCTCTATCTGGGGCAACTGTACATCAGCCAGAAAAAGCTGACCGAAGCCATCGAACTGTTTGACGAAGCCATCGAACTGAACCCCAACTTTGCCCAAGCCTACCATGAGCGCGGCCGGGCCAAGCTGCTGAACGGTGACAAAGAAGGTTCTGTGGCAGACATGAAACGCGGGCTGGAGCTGAATCCCAAAGACATACAAGAATTCAACGGACAATATGCCAACCAACCCGGCAATAATACGACAAATATATTAGGGTTATAGGGAAGTTTTCTATAAATTGACGCAAATATCAAAAAAAACATTGTTTTTTATTTGCATATAAAAGAAAAGTGTTACTTTTGTCGCGTAATTCAAAACGAAAAGCAAGAATGAAATCATTTACTTATGCATATTACTTCTTTTTTTACTTTTACTTTAGCCAGAAAGTAGAGCGGGAGTTTGTATGTATCAAGTGACAGTGATGCTTAAGGACTGAATAGAGAACTAAGTAATATATAGAATCCCGCTCCATTGTATGGAAGCGGGATTTTTTTATAGCATAAACCAAGAAAAAAGATAGTCAGGAATGAAAAAGGTAGCCATTCAAGGAACATTAGGTTCGTATCACGACATTGCCGCACACAAATACTTCGAAGGAGAGGAAATACAGCTGATCTGCTGCGCCAACTTCGAAGATGTGTTTGCCGCTGTCAAGAAAGACAGCCAGACCATAGGTATGCTGGCAATCGAAAATACGATTGCAGGCAGCTTGCTGCACAACAACGAACTGCTCCGCCAAAGCGGTGCACAGATTGTGGGCGAATACAAGTTGCGCATCTCCCACAGCTTCGTTTGCCTGCCCGAAGAAGACTGGGACGACATTACGGAAGTGAACTCCCACCCCATCGCCCTGATGCAATGCCGCGAGTTCCTCGGACAGCATCCCCACATCAAAGTGGTGGAAGGCGAAGACACCGCCCTCAGTGCGGAAATCATCAAAAAAGAGAACCTGAGAGGACATGCCGCCATCTGCTCCAAAGCCGCTGCCGAACGCTATGGCATGAAAGTGTTGCAGGAAGGCATCGAAACAAACAAGCACAACTTCACCCGCTTTCTGGTTGTGGCCGATCCCTGGCAAGTGGACGAGCTGAACCGCCACCGCAACAAAGAGGTCAACAAGGCAAGCATGGTATTCACACTTCCGCATACGGAAGGAAGCCTCTCGCAGGTATTGTCCATTCTGTCTTTCTACCGCATCAACCTGACAAAGATACAATCACTTCCCATCATCGGACGCGAATGGGAATACCAATTCTACGTAGACGTAGTTTTCGACAATGTACTGAAATATAAACAGTCCATCGTGGCTATCACCCCACTGACCAAAGAACTTAAAATATTAGGAGAATATGAAGATGGAAAATCAAATATCTAAAATAAAGCCCGCCGACCGGCTGGCAAGCGTAAGCGAATACTACTTCTCCAAGAAACTGAAAGAAGTGGCCCGGATGAACGCCGAAGGCAAGGATGTCATCAGCCTGGGCATCGGCAGCCCCGACATGCCGCCTTCGGAGAATACGATACAGACACTTTGCGATGCGGCACGCAACCCCGACGGGCATGGCTACCAGCCCTATGTAGGCATTCCCGAACTGCGCCGCAGCTTTGCCGGCTGGTACAGAAAATGGTACGGCGTGGAGCTGGACCCCAATACGGAGATACAGCCGCTCATCGGTTCCAAAGAAGGTATCCTGCACGTCACACTGGCTTTCGTCAACCCCGGCGAGCAGGTGCTGGTTCCCAATCCCGGCTATCCCACCTATACGTCATTGAGCAAAATATTGGGAGCCGAAGTCATCAACTACAACCTGAAAGAAGAAAACGGCTGGATGCCCGACTTCGACGAACTGGAGAAGATGGATATGAGCCGCGTCAAACTGATGTGGACCAACTATCCCAACATGCCCACAGGAGCAAACGCAACGCCGGAACTTTACCGGAAGCTGGTGGACTTTGCACGCCGCAAGGACATTGTCATCGTCAACGACAACCCGTACAGCTTCATCCTGAACGAACACCCCCTCAGCATCCTCAGTGTGCCGGGCGCAAAGGAATGCTGCATCGAGTTCAACTCCATGAGCAAAAGCCACAATATGCCGGGCTGGCGCATCGGCATGCTCGCCTCCAATGCCGACTTCGTCCAATGGATACTGAAAGTGAAGAGCAACATAGACAGCGGCATGTTCCGCGCCATGCAACTGGCCGCCGCCACTGCCCTCGAAGCCGGTGAAGAATGGTACGAAGGCAACAACAGGAACTATCGCGGACGCCGCCGGCTGGCAGGCGAGATTATGCACGAGCTGGGATGCACCTACGACGAAAACCAAGTGGGCATGTTCCTTTGGGGAAAGATTCCCGACAGCTGCGCCGATGTAGAGGAACTGACCGAACGCGTATTGCATGAAGCCCGCGTGTTCATCACTCCGGGATTCATCTTCGGCAGCAACGGCAGGAGATACATCCGCATCTCGCTTTGCTGCAAGGACGGCAAACTGGCAGAAGCGTTGAAGCGCATCAAGGAGATGAAATAATATCTTTACAGAAAGTCTCTGTCCGGATAAAGGCGGTATCCGTTTTACTAAAACAGACCCGGAGATTTACTAAAACTCCGGCAAAGATTTACTAAAACGTCCGTCCCGTTTTAGTAAATTCCGCAACCGGGCTCAGGAAGGACTCTTCACAGGAAGAAGAAAGACCGAGAAACATTTATACAGAAAGAATATAATTAAACAAATCAAGAATATGGAACTTCAATTAGAATCTATTTTATTGCCGGGCATCGAGGAGAAACGTCCCTTAGTCATTGCCGGCCCATGCAGTGCCGAGACAGAAGAACAAGTAATGGACACAGCCAAGCAATTGTCTGCCAAAGGAATGAAGATATTCCGCGCAGGAATCTGGAAACCCCGCACCAAACCGGGCGGCTTCGAAGGCATCGGCGTAGAAGGCTTGTCCTGGCTCAAAGAAGTGAAAAAGGAAACAGGCATGTACGTATCCACCGAAGTGGCCACTGCCAAACACGTATATGAATGTCTGAAAGCCGGAATAGACATACTCTGGGTGGGTGCCCGCACCACCGCCAATCCCTTTGCCGTACAGGAAATAGCCGATGCCCTGAAAGGCGTGGACATTCCGGTATTGGTGAAGAACCCTGTAAATCCCGACCTGGAGCTGTGGATCGGCGCTTTGGAACGTATCAACAACGCCGGACTGAAGCGTCTGGGAGCCATTCACCGCGGCTTCAGCAGCTACGACAAAAAGCTCTACCGCAACCTGCCCCAATGGCACATCCCCATTGAATTGCGCCGCCGCATCCCCAACCTGCCCATCATCTGCGACCCAAGCCACATCGGCGGAAAGCGCGAACTGGTTGCCCCCCTCTGCCAGCAGGCAATGGACTTAGGATTCAACGGGCTGATTGTGGAGAGCCACTGCAATCCGGACTGCGCATGGAGCGATGCCGCCCAGCAAGTCACACCGGATGTGCTGGATTACATCCTCAACCTGCTCGTGATACGCAAGGACACGCAAAGCACCGAAAACCTCAGCGAATTGCGCAAGCAGATTGACGAATGCGACAACAACCTCATTCAGGAATTAGCCAAGAGGATGCGTGTGGCACGCGAAATCGGCACATACAAGAAAGAACACGATATGACGATTCTGCAAACAGGACGCTACAACGAAATCCTCGAAAAACGCGGTTCGCAAGGCGCACTCTGCGGCATGGATCCGGAGTTCATCAAGAAAGTTTTTGAGGCGATACACGAAGAGAGTGTGAGACAACAAATGGAGATAATCAACAAATGATGATTAATTTTTGAATTATGCGAATATTAATACTCGGAGCCGGCAAAATGGGCTCTTTCTTTACGGATACTTTAAGTTTTCAACACGAGACGGCAGTGTTTGACGTCAACCCGCACCAGTTGCGTTTTGTCTACAACACCTACCGTTTCACCACGCTGGAGGAAATCAAGGAGTTTGAACCGGAGCTGGTAATCAATGCCGTTACAGTGAAATACACCCTTGAGGCCTTCCGCCAGGTGTTGCCTGTGCTACCCAAAGACTGCATCATCAGCGACATCGCTTCGGTAAAGACAGGCTTGAAAAAGTTCTATGAAGAAAGCGGTTTCCGTTATGTCTCGACACATCCCATGTTCGGACCCACATTTGCCAGCCTGAGCAATCTGAATACGGAAAATGCCATTATCATCAGCGAAGGAGACCATCTGGGAAAAATCTTCTTTAAGGATCTATACCAGACCATGAAACTCAATATCTTTGAGTACACCTTCGACGAACACGATGAGACGGTGGCATACTCCCTGTCCATTCCTTTCGTTTCGACCTTTGTGTTTGCAGCAGTCATGAAACATCAGGAAGCTCCGGGAACAACCTTCAAAAAGCACATGGCCATCGCCAAAGGTCTGCTGAGCGAGGACGACTACCTGCTTCAGGAAATCCTGTTCAATCCCCGCACCCCCGGACAGGTGGAGAACATCCGCCTGGAACTGAAACGGCTGTTGGAGATTATCACCAATAAGGATGCCGAAGGGATGAAGAAATACCTGACGAAAATCAGGGAAAAGATTAAATAAGCACTCTTGCCGGGGTTTTCCTTCAGGACAATACAGGGCTAATTTTAAACAGCCCTTTAATGAAGAACTATTTTTTTTTAGTTCTTCATTTTTTATAGGTAACTTTGTGTTCGAATTATGATAGACCAAGCCACCATAGACCGCATACTTGATGCCGCACAAATCGTTGATGTGGTATCGGACTTCGTTACCCTGCGAAAACGCGGGGTGAACTATGTAGGTCTATGCCCGTTCCATGACGACAAAACACCGTCGTTCTACGTATCGCCTGCCAAAGGATTGTGCAAGTGCTTCGCCTGCGGAAAAGGCGGCAATGTCGTACACTTCATCATGGAGCACGAGCAGATGTCCTATCCCGAAGCCTTGAAATACCTTGCCAAAAAATACGGTATCGAAATCAAGGAACGGGAACTGTCCAACGAAGAAAAACTGGTTCAGGGCGAACGCGAAAGCCTCTTCATTGTCAATCAGTTTGCCCGCGATTATTTCCAGGATATCCTGCGCAACCACGTAGACGGCCGTAGCATCGGTATGGCCTACTTCCGCAACCGCGGTTTTCGCGACGACATCATCGAGAAATTCCAACTGGGCTATTGCACCGAAAGCCACGATGCCATGGCGCAAGAGGCGCTGAAAAAAGGATATAAGAAAGAATTCCTCATCAAGACCGGACTTTGCTACGAGACGGACGATCATCGCCTGCGCGACCGCTTTTGGGGACGTGTCATCTTCCCTGTGCACACGCTGTCGGGCAAGGTAGTGGCATTCGGAGGTCGTGTGCTTGCCAGCGCCACTAAAGGGGTGAAAGTAAAGTACGTCAACTCACCCGAATCGGAAATCTACCATAAGAGCAATGAGCTGTATGGCATCTACTTTGCCAAACAAGCCATTGTAAAGCAAGACCGTTGCTTCTTAGTGGAAGGTTATACGGACGTTATATCCATGCACCAGTCCGGCATAGAAAACGTAGTGGCTTCTTCGGGCACCGCACTGACACCGGGACAAATCCGTCTGATTCATCGCTTCACCAATAATATGACTGTGCTCTACGATGGTGATGCAGCCGGTATCAAGGCTTCTATCCGGGGAATTGACATGCTGTTGGAAGAAGGCATGAACATCAAAGTATGTCTCCTGCCCGACGGTGACGACCCCGACTCTTTTGCCCGCAAGCACAACTCTACCGAGTTCCAGCAGTTCATACAAGAACATGAAACCGACTTTATCCGTTTCAAAACCAACCTGTTGCTGGAAGATGCCGGCAAAGACCCCATCAAGCGCGCCGAACTAATCGGCAACCTTGTACAAAGCATCTCGGTCATCCCCGAAGCGATTGTACGCGACGTTTACATCAAAGAATGCGCCCAACTGCTGCGCGTAGAAGACAAACTGCTGGTTTCGGAAGTTGCCAAGCGGCGTGAAATGCAAGCCGAAAAACGTGCCGAACAAACAGAACGTGAGCGCAGAAATGCGGTAAGGTCGGCAGAGGGGGCACCCAATGCGCCAAAAGTTGAAGGTTCGAATCCCGCTACCCCGACAACAACAAACGGAGCCGCATTACCCACCGGAGAAGCCGCCGGATATGACACGAATGCACCTTTTCCACCGGAAGACAATTATATTTCCTTCATCCCGCAAGAGGGAAAAGAAGGGCAAGAGTTCTATAAATACGAACGGTTGATTCTCCAGATGATTGTGCGCTATGGTGAAAAGATTATGTGTAACGCCACCAATGACGAGGGACAGGAAGTCCCTATAAGTGTGATTGAATACGTCATCAACGATCTGAAAGAGGACGAACTGTCATTCCATAACCCGCTGCACCGCCAGATACTGACGGAAGCCGCCGCCCATATACATGACGAGGGCTTCACTGCCGAACGCTATTTTCTGGCACATCCTGAGGCAGCTATCAGCAAACTAAGTGTGGAGCTCATCAGCAACCGCTATCAACTGAGCAAGTACCATTCAAAAAGCCAGAAGATAGTAACGGACGAGGAACGTCTTTATGAACTGGTCCCGGCATTAATGATTAATTTCAAATATGCCATCGTCAGCGAAGAGTTGAAGCACATGATGTCCGCCTTGCAAGACCCCGCCGTAGCCAACAACGAAGAGAAATGCAATGCTATCATGAAGCGTTACAGCGAAATGCGTGAAGTGCAAAGAATTATGGCAAAACGATTGGGAGACCGGGTGGTGCTCCCCTGACAATTATGAATTATGACGGATAAGGTTCATGAACTCCTCGCGCGTTTTAGCCTGATTGAAAGCTCCCGTAAAGTCGGACGTAGTAGTTATTGAATTCTGTTTTTCCACACCGCGCATTTGCATGCACATGTGTTTGGCTTCTACCACCACCATCACGCCCAAAGGATTCAGTGTTTCCTGAATACATTCTTTTATCTGCAGCGTCATGCGTTCCTGCACTTGCAGGCGGTGAGAGAAAATATCCACCACGCGGGCAATCTTGCTTAAGCCGGTAATATAGCCATTGGGAATATAGGCCACGTGCGCTTTTCCATAGAATGGCAGCATGTGGTGTTCGCAGAGAGAAAAGAAATCAATGTCTTTCACAATCACCATCTGATTATAATCTTCCTTGAATTTTGCGGAACGGAGCACTTCGTGCGGATCCATGGAATAGCCCTTAGTCAGCGTCAGCATAGCTTTTGCCACTCGTTCCGGGGTTTTCAGCAAGCCCTCGCGTTCGGGGTCTTCACCCAACAAAGTCAATATACGGTGATAATGTTCTTTCAGTTCGTCCAATGAAGGAGATACGATTTCTTCTTTTCCTAACATGCGAAGATTTATGATTTATGAGTTATGAATTATAGAGGAATGTTGATCTGGTCTTTCACAATTGACACTTCCTTAAAGACACCGGTTGCACGCAGCTGGCGCATCATGGCATCCGCTTCCTCAATGCTTCGGAAGTCACCCGCACGACACAACCAGCGGGGCGGATTGAAAGATGTATAAACGGGAAGATCAGGAAAACGCTCTTTTATATCGGAAGCTACCGAATAGGCTTCGTTCTTGGCCTGACGGGTATTATTACCGGCATACACCTGTACGCGATAACCCGAACTCTTAATCACCTTCTGGTCTTCCGAACCGGTAGGAATATACTCTGAACCTATCAGCGCTTCAATGCGGGCATCCTGATGAATGGATACCTTGCCTTGTCCCGGTACATTACGCTCCAAACTCTTTACGATGTTATTCTGCGCTACGGATACAAGGGTAAAAGAAAAACATGCAATTAAAAGCAAACCAAGTTTCTTCATAAAAGGGTGTCTTTATACAGTTAAAAAAAACAGACTTTAAATCCTTGAAGCTGAGAACCGAATGGTCCACACCAAGGTTTAAGCATCAAGAGTTGGAAGTTGGCTGCATCATATCGGATGCAACAACCTCCAACTCTCTGTTATTTATTAATTGAACGCGTCAATGATACCCTTGAAGTCGGCAACTTTCAGAGCAGCACCACCAATCAGGCCACCGTCCACATCAGGATTTGCAAACAATTCCTTTGCATTGGAAGGCTTGCAGCTACCACCATAAAGGATAGAGCAGTTTTCTGCGATTTCCTTACCATACTTTGCTTCAACGGCAGAACGGATGAATGCATGGATTTCCTGTGCCTGTGCCGGAGTAGCAGTCTTACCGGTGCCAATGGCCCAAACCGGTTCGTATGCCAAGATAATCTTAGAAAAATCTTCAGCAGACAAAGAGAATACAGATGCCAACTGGGCAGCAACCACTTCATTCTGCTTGTTAGCTTCGCGTTCTTCCAAAACCTCACCGATACAGAAAATCGGAGTCAGTCCGTTGGCCAAAGCCAGTTTCACCTTTTCTTCCAGGATTTCCACTGTTTCACCGTAATAAGCGCGACGTTCAGAGTGGCCGAGGATTACATACTTGGCACCGGTTGAAGCAACCATAGCTGCCGATACCTCACCGGTATATGCACCTGATTCCTTATCTGCACAGTTTTCTGCACCTACACCAATCTTAGCGGCATCCACCAGCGGAGTAACAGATGCAAGGTGAATAAACGGGGTACAGATAACTACATCACAATTAGGCTTTTCGTTAGCCAACGCTTCATTCAGTTCTTTTGCAAGAGCAATACCCTCTTGAAGGGTCTTGTTCATTTTCCAGTTTCCTGCAACAATGTTCTTTCTCATTTTGTTTTAATTATTAAAAGGGTTAATGTATGTTTTTAGTTATTGGCGGTTAATGACTGGTGATTTGCACAGCCTCTCAGCATAATAGCGCAACTCACATTATCAACAAATCATTAATCACTCTTATTCTTTTTCTCCCTGCGTTTGATTACCAGAATATCTACACCGAGAACCAGCATCAAAGGTACGATAAACCACAATAATACGTAACCGATAGTATGCAAATTGTTTTCCTGTTTTTGCTGTCCCAATTCCAGCTTGTCCAAACTGTCGTTCAGTACATATTCATCGGGAAATTGGCTATCGCTCCATTTATTCAAAATTGTGCCGTCTTTTATCAGCAGCAAACCGGGGTTGGAACGTATAATCGTCTTCAGCGTAATATCATCCATCTGGCAGAATGGGTATTCCGCACCGGTTCTGTCACGCCATGCTTCAATTTCCTCATCCGGCGAAGAGGTCAGTGCATAAAAGCCATAACCATGTTCTATGCTGTAATCATAGATTTCATTGATCAAATCAATATTGCTGTCATCCGCTTCCTCTGTCCGATGAGCTACCAACAGGAAAGTATACCCTTTATCCGTCAACACACTATCGGTTATATCTTCTCCCGTACTCAAACTTATCATGGAAAAGTCGTGAATGGGCGGTTCATAGCCTTTTTCCTTCAATACGGTACGCGTTTCAACAAAAGTCCACGTGCTGTCCGGATAATTATCCAATGTGAATTCCTGCTGCCTGCCGTCTTTTTCCAAGACAAAACGACTTTCAAAAACACTCGGCTTCGCACCTTCGGGTATCTCCATACCCGCTTTTATGTTCACGCCAATCTTATAGGGCCTGAAATCCAGCACCGGCAAATACTCCAAGCAATAAAAAGAGAGTGCAAAGACAAACAATATGGTATATAAAGACACCATCCACTCCATTTTCAAAGTGATAAAACGGATAATGAGTTTCCGCTCTTTGAATACGGTTACAGCCGCAATCAGCAATATGATGTTTTTCCCGAATGTCTGCCAGTTCGTCAATACCCAGGCATCGCCAAAGCATCCGCAGTCGGATACGGGATTTGCCAAAGCAAGGTAAAGAGTCAACGGAGTCATTACTCCCATAAGAAAGAGTGCCAATGTAGATGCAACCTTCCGGCGTACGCCAAAAAAGAGGAAAACGCCTACACAAAACTCTGCCGATGATAAAATTATGGCGAAAAGCAACGGCAGGTATGTAGGAAACCATGAAATCATACCGAATGCCGTCAGATAATCCTGAATCTTATAAAAAGAGCCGAGCGGATCGACAGCCTTCACAAATCCGGAGAAAATAAACAGCGCAGCCAATAAAAAACGGCAGGCATTGACCCAGACAAGCTTTATGATATGTTTTTTCTCAGTCTCCAAACTCCAACTTAATCAAACCAAAGACCGAATAATTAATCATGTCCATATAATTGGCATCAACACCTTCCGAAACCAACGTCTGGCCGGACAGACTCTCAATTTGCTTCGTACGATAAATCTTCATCAGTATCAAGTCCGTATACGAACTGATACGCATGCTACGCCAAGCCTCATCATAATCATGGTTTTTGGCAAGCATCAGTTCCAGCGACTCTTTTGCATACTTATCATACAAGGCCATTGCCTCTTCATTCGTGATATCCGCCGCCTCGGCATAGCCCAATTCCAACTGTATCAAACCGATAATACCGTAATTGACAATAGCTATGAACTCCGAACGAATACCTTCGTCCACCAAAGTCACCCCTTTAGTTTCAATACTCCGAATACGATTGGCTTTAATAAATATCTGATCGGTTACGGAAGCCGGACGAAGAATACGCCATGCCGGACCGTAATCATGAAGTTTCTTAAAGAACAAATCACGACAAATAGCAATGACATGCTCAAATTGTTGCTTGGTATCTTTCATATCCTTACAAATAGACTGCAAAGTTAGGAATAATTAAAGAAAAAAGAAAAGAGGGCACTCTAAATTATATTAAAGTGCCCTCCTTATAGAGATTGTTTACGTTTAGAGAGTATTTTCGTTTTTTATGAACAACGCAACACCTGTCCCGGACGAAGAATAGTCTTCCGGGTGATGCGGTTCAGCTTGCAAAGCTTGTCAATGCTCGTCCCCTGACGGGCTGCAATCTTAGACAAAGTATCACCTCTCTTCACTTTATAGAACAAGCCTTCACCCGATGCCATGCTGCGAGCCGTACCGGAAGTACCTTTTGTCTTACGGAAAGTATAAGAGTCGGCAACAATATCTTGCTTTTCAAAATCAAACATTAATGCAGGATTGATAGGAATTCCCAAGAAACGGGTTTCAAAATGCAGGTGCGAACCGGTAGAACGTCCGGTGTTACCTCCAAGTGCAATCGGCTCTCCTGCCTTTACCAACTGGTTTATATCAACCAACTGTTTCGACAAGTGTCCGTACACTGTTTCCAAACCGTTATCATGGCGAATAACGACATATTTTCCATATCCGCGGCGCCCCTGATTCTTGACGATACGCACCTTGCCGTCAAAAGCTGCGCGAATGGTATCGCCTACATACACCTTGATATCCAGGCCATAGTGCGCTCTTCTTCTGCGAGGACGGTAACCGAATACATCAGTGATACGGGTATGTTCAGTAGGCATACAGAAACTTTTCAAATCAAATGTATAACTTTCCGGCACAATAGCGTTGCCATAAGCCTGCACCAATTCATTGTTCCAGCTTGGATACAAATCCAGTCCCGGATACAAAGCCTGTTCCGCACGAATCTGTTTCTGCAAAGCCAATGAATCCACACTTTTGAGTTTTCTATCAACAGGAGCTTGACGGGCAATCAGATCCTGAGAGAAAGAGTTCAGGCTGACCATTGCCGCTGCCGCTAATAAAGCCGTTCTAATCCAATTAAAATTCATTCCGTTTCGTCATTCATTTTGATATCCGTAGAGCATATCCGGCGCATCAACCACACCTAATTCTTATGCGAATATCCAGATTATTTTCAAAAATTCTTCCAAAGGTAACATTTCTCTCCGAAAAGGCGTCTTTCTCATTAACTATTTTTTTGAAGCAGGTGGATTAAAAAAGGAGAATAGTATTCTTCAAACCATTAATAATAAGAATATTACACCGCAAACATGTTTAACAACATAAAACCGCAAATAAAGCGTATGTTTAACCGTTTTTCAACTAATGGCCGCCCAATTGATGTTTGTTTTCCTCAAAGCCTTCAACTGCCGCCACAATATTTCATTTTCGGGAAGCTCACCATTCGGGTCTTTATCCACAATGGCTTCGGCAACTCCACGTACATACTGCAAAAGTTGTCCGTCGCGGGCTATATCCGCTATCTTCAAATCGAAAGCGATGCCGCTCTGTTGCGTCCCTTCCAAATCGCCAGGGCCACGCAGCTTTAAATCCGCCTCGGCTATTTCAAAACCGTCATTCGTACGCACCATTATTTCCAGACGCTTGCGGGTGTCCTCCGCCAGTTTATATCCGGTGACCAAAATACAATAGGATTGTTCCGCACCACGCCCCACACGACCGCGGAGCTGGTGGAGCTGGGAGAGACCGAAACGCTCGGCGTTCTCTATTATCATCACCGAAGCGTTGGGCACATTCACGCCCACTTCAATTACCGTAGTAGCAACCATTATCTGTGCTTCACCGGAAACGAACAACTGCATCTGCGCATCCTTTTCCGCCGGTTTCATTTTTCCATGCACCTTACAAACCTTGCAATCGGGAAACTCTTCACAGATATGCAGGAAGCCTTCCTCCAAATTCTTAAGATCAATCTTCTCACTCTCCTTGATCAAAGGATAGACAATATAAACCTGCCGTCCTTCTTCAATCTGTTTGCGCACAGAACGATACAGGCTGACACGATGACTGTCAAACTGATGAATAGTAGCAATCGGCTTTCTTCCCGGCGGAAGTTCATCGATTACCGATACATCCAGATCACCATAGAGCGTCATTGCCAGCGTCCGCGGTATGGGAGTTGCCGTCATCACCAGTATGTGAGGCGGCTGCGTGCTTTTTGCCCATAAGCGGGCGCGCTGTGCCACTCCAAAGCGATGCTGCTCGTCGATCACGACCAAGCCCAACGATGCAAAATTCACCGTATCTTCAATCACCGCATGCGTACCGATAAGTATCTGTACATCCCCCGTCAGCAAACCGGAAAGAATGGCTTCCCGTCGTTTTCCCTTTATCGAACCGGTCAGCAGTTCAACCCGCACATCCATTCCATACAGCAGTTCACGAATTGTGTCGTAGTGCTGATTCGCCAATATCTCGGTAGGCGCCATCATGCACGCCTGATAACCGTTATCAAGTGCCATCAGCATGCTCATCAGGGCAACCAATGTTTTTCCACTCCCTACATCCCCCTGCAACAGACGGTTCATCTGCCTGCCCGAACCTAAATCCCGGCGTATCTCCTTCAGGACGCGTTTTTGGGCATTCGTCAACTCAAAAGGAAGGTTACGGGAATAAAAACCGTTGAACGTATCACCCACTTTCTCAAAGACATACCCTCGATATTTGCGTTGTCTGTCTTTGGCATAGCGCAGAATGTTCAACTGGACATAAAACAATTCTTCAAATTTCAGGCGGTACTCCGCTTTCCGCAGCACATCCGGACTGACCGGAAAATGGATATTCATCAAAGCCTCCGTCAGAGGCATCAGGTGGTGTTCTGCCAGCAAAGCGGGAGAAAGCGTTTCGGGCAAAGGTTCATCCAACTGCCGAACGATGTTTTTCATCATCTTCTCTATGGCATGCGAATTGAGCGAACTCCGCTTCATCTTCTCCGTCGTATTGTAATAGGGTTGCAGCCCCATGGCCGACAGTTTCAATTCGGAAGCCGGGTCAATATCCGGATGAGCTATATTTATCCTGCCATTAAAGACAGAAGGCTTGCCGAATACGATATATTCCTGATGGACCTTGTACTTCCCAATCAGATATTTGATGCCTTGAAACCAAATCAGGTCAACCACACCCGTTCCGTCCGAGAAATGGGCTATCAACCTTCTCTGTCGTCCTTCGCCCGCCGTTTCAAAACCCAGTATCTCGCCTTTCAACTGAATATACGGCATCGTCCCGTCAATCTCCTGAATGTAATAGATACGGCTACGGTCCACATATTTGTAAGGGAAGTAATACAACAGGTCGTGAAAGGAAAAGATGCCCAGTTCCTTATTAAGCACCGAAGCACGTTGCGGCCCGACGCCCGACAAATATTTTATGTCACGCGTAGTCAGATCGAACATGATTCCAAAAGGGCGGTAGCTATTTTTAAATCAAAAGGAGTTGTTATTTTAATATTTTCCCGGTTACCTTCTGTCAGATAAACAGACTTGCCCAATGCTTCAACAACCGAAGCATCGTCTGTGAAGTGCGAGGTATAAGGCTGTCCGTAAGCCTGTTTCAACAAATCCGCATCAAACACCTGCGGAGTCTGCACCAGTTTATATTCGTCGCGGCTAACCGTCTCACTTCCCTCCCCGACCAAATGGCGCACCGTCTCCACCACATCTGTCACAGGAACCACCGCCTGTTTTTCGGCAGCCAGCGAATAGCAACGGGCTATAACTTCCCGGGCCACAAAAGGGCGTACGCCGTCGTGCACCCCGACCAACCCCGGCGTTGTAACAAATGCCAGTCCGTTCTTCACCGAATGGAAGCGTGTTTCCCCACCGTTTGCAATATGATGAGGAATTGAAAAATGATGCTTCCTGCATAGCTCATTCCAGTAGGCCTGCTGGCTATACGGAAGCACCAGTATTATCCGTATCTCCGCATTGTAAGCATAAAAGGCTTCTATGGTACGCATCAGCACAGGCTTCCCCCCTATCGGAAGAAACTGCTTGGGAAGTTCACATCCCATGCGTAACCCTTTACCACCGGCAACAATCAGAGCATACTGAACCATTTTGTTTTTTTAATTTTGAATTACGAACGGTTCTTCATTCATAATTAAACAATCATCGCTTTTCTCAACTCAGCGACCTTATCCTTGCCTTGCAGCAGTTCCACCACAGCCAAAGCAAACTCCATTGCAGCGCCCGGGCCTTTGCCTGTGATGATATTACCGTCTTTTTCCACCATTGCCGCGGTGTATTCAGCACCTTCCAAAAAGTTATCAAAGCCCGGATAGCAAGTAGCTTTCCTGCCTTTCAGCAGTCCCAACTTGCCAAGCACCATAGGAGCAGCGCAAATGGCGGCAATAGGTTTGTTTTCTTCCGCGAAACGTACAATCAATTTCCGCAAATCATCACACTCTCCCAAAGTAGCCGCACCCGGCATACCGCCCGGAAGCACTATCAGATCGGCGTCGAAGAAATCACAGTTCACAATATTCTTATCGCACAGCACCGGTACGCCATGAGCACCCGTCACAATCTCGTCAGGAGTCACCGTAATCATCTCGACCTTCAATCCTGCACGTCTCATCACATCAACAGAAGTGAAAGCCTCTATCTCTTCAAATCCGTCTGCAAAAAACACATAAACTGTACCCATAAAAATATCTCCTCTTATTTTAAATTAAAATAATACGTAATCGTTCCTGTCTGGTTGTTCAAGCCACTTACCGTATTGAACCGCGCTTTCTTTGCCGCATCTTCCGCAGCCTTCCGCAAAGCGGGATTCACCGTATTGGTCTGTCGGTTGATGCTGGTTGCAATGACCTGTCCTGCCGGATTCACAGTAATGGTAACCACCACTTTCCCCTCATCCTGCACATTATATACAGGGCGTGGCAATCCGCCTTCCCCTATAGAACGTCCGCCAAGATTAAAAGTTCCATATCCCCCGGTTCCGGCAGTCGCTCCGGACGAAGAATTTCCGGTAGGGCTTCCTTGCACACCTTCCCCTTCCGTAGTGCCCTTACTTCCCATCTGCGCACCCTTGCCAAAGGCTCCCGCAACACGTTTGCGGGCAGCTTCCTCCGCAGCCTTCCGTTCACGTTCCGCTTTCTCGGCAGCCAGCTTTCTGGCCTCCTCTGCTTTTTCCGCTGCGGTCTTCTCCGGCTTCTTCGCTTCTTTCTTTTTTTCTTCAGCCTTAGGCTTTATGGCAACTGTTTCTTCCTCCTCCTGTGTCAGCATATCCTGCTCCACCTCCTCCGGCATTTCCGGGGCGGTTTCTTCCGGCATCACATCCACTTCCACCAAAGAAGGATCGGCAGCTCCCCATGCATCGGGCACCTCACCCATCATCACAGGCACACCACCTTCCTCGGACTGTTCGGGCAACGTAAATCCCACCAGTATCAAAAGGGCAATGACAACCACGTGCACCAACAGCGCCCCTGCCAATCCTACGTATTTTCCTTTCTTCTTCCGATCCACTGTTTCGATTTACGATTTTAGCTGTTTATGACTGCGCTCACTTACCTTCGGGCGGACGTGTGGCCAGCACCATTTTGAAGTGATTCTCATTAGCGATATTCAGCACTTTCACAATTTCCCGGTAGGGAACTGATTCATCGGCATACAAAGCCACATACATTTCGGGTTCTTTCGCCGCACACGATTGCAGGAAGGGTGTCAGTCTGTCCAAAGTCAAGGCTTGCTCCTTGTCATTGCCGAAAGCAGCATAATAATTCAAATCCTTGTCGATGATGACCCTTGTCAGCGGTTTGGCAGATGTCTGTTGTTTCCCCTGCGGAAGCAATACCTTGATTGCATTCGGTGATACTACCGTAGACGTTATCATGAAGAAAATCAACAGCAGAAATATAACATCCGTCATGGATGCCATACTGAAATTAGGCGATATTTTGGCTCTACGTTGTAACACTTTTCAATTACTAATTTACTTATTATTATTTAGCGGGTTCGTTCAGCAGGTCCATGAATGCCATTGTTTTGGATTCCATTTTATTGACCACGCCATCCACCAGAGTCACCAGATAGTTATAGGCAAACATGGCAATGATACCCACAATCAAGCCGCCTACCGTCGTAATCATAGCCTCGTATATACCGCCCGAAAGCAGTGTTATATCAATATTATTGCCGGCGTTCGCCATTTCAAAGAAGGCACGCACCATACCGGTCACCGTACCCAAGAACCCAATCATCGGTGCGCCACCGGAGATAGTGGCCATGATAGTCAATCCTTTCTCCAACTTTGCCACCTCAATATTACCGACATTCTCTATGGCTGCCTGTACATCGTTCATCGGGCGTCCCAAACGGCTGATACCTTTTTCTATCATACGAGCAGAGGGCGTGTTGACACTACGGCAATAGGCAATGGCCGCCTTAATCTCGCCCCCCAGAATATAGTCCTTGATCTTATCCATGAACATCGGGTCTTCTTTGCCCGCCTTACGGATAACATAATTACGCTCAAACAGGATATAGAAGCAGACAACGGAGAGCACTCCGAGAACCACCATAATCCAACCGCCCTTGACAGCCATGCTCCACAGATTCATTTCATCGGGAGCAGCAACGGGAGTAAGTACCGGATTGGCACCGGCAATAGAATCGGCCAACGCCGGAGCCACTTGGGCTAATAATAACATAAGATTCATCAGCGGAGACAATTTTTATATTCCTGAATGGTGCGTTCCAATCCCAGATACAATGCATCGCTAATCAATGCATGACCGATAGAAACCTCATCCAGCCAGGGTATGTTTGTATAGAAATAATTCAGATTCTCCAGACTCAGGTCATGGCCGGCATTCAGTCCCAGTCCCAAGCTTCGTGCCATCTTGGCTGCTTCCACGAAAGGAGCCACCGCAGCTTCCCGTCCTTTAGGGAAAGCCGTAGCATAGGGCTCGGTATAGAGTTCTACGCGATCCGCACCGGCTTTGGCTGCATATTCTATCATTTCCACGTCGGTAGACACGAATACGGATGTACGGATACCTGCATTATTGAATGTATCCAGCACCTCGGTCAGGAACTCCAGATTGTTTTTCGTGTCCCACCCCGAATTGGAGGTCAGTTGCGTAGGACTATCCGGCACCAGTGTCACCTGATGCGGTTTCACCTTCAGCACCAAGTCGATAAATTCGGGTGCGGGATACCCTTCTATATTGAACTCCGTACGTAACAACGGACGCAAATCATAGACATCACTCCTGCGGATATGCCTTTCGTCGGGGCGCGGATGCACCGTTATGCCGTCGGCGCCAAAGTTCTCGCAATCCAGCGCTACTTTCACAACATTAGGGACCTCTCCTCCACGTGCGTTACGTAACGTTGCTACTTTATTGATATTTACACTTAATTTAGTCATAAATCGGCCTATAGTTTGGGGCAAAAGTACAAATAATAGCAATATGTTGGCAGTATTCTGAGAAAAAAACTATTTTTGCAACCTACAAAAACAGAAATCAATTATGAAATTTGCCATATTTGGAAATACCTATCAGGCGAAAAAGTCATCGCATGCCGAAAATCTTTTCCGCCTGCTTGCCGGACGCAAAGCACAACTTTGTGTCTGTCGCGAGTTCTACAATTTCCTGACCTCCGACCTGCACCTCGACATTCCCGCCGCCGATTTGTTCGACGGCAACGATTTCTGCGCAGATATGGTCATCAGCATCGGAGGCGACGGCACATTCCTGAAAGCTGCCAGCCGCGTGGGCAAAAAGAACATTCCCATCTTGGGCATCAACACCGGACGTCTCGGTTTTCTGGCCGACATATCGCCCGAAGAAATGGAAGAAACGATTGACGAAATTTACAACAACCACTATAAGGTAGAGGAACGCAGCGTGTTGCAGCTGAAGTGTGACGACGAGAAACTAATGGCGTCTCCATACGCCCTTAATGAAATAGCAGTGTTGAAACGCGACAGTTCGTCCATGATCAGCATCCATACCGCCATCAACGGAGCGCATCTCACAACCTATCAGGCCGACGGCCTGGTCATAGCCACTCCCACCGGGTCTACGGCTTACTCCCTGAGCGTCGGCGGTCCGGTCATCGTTCCCCACAGCAAAACGATTGCCATTACACCCGTTGCCCCTCATAGCCTGAACGTACGGCCCATCGTCATCTGCGACGACTGGGAAATCACGCTCGATGTAGAAAGCCGCAGCCACAACTTCCTCGTCGCCATTGACGGGCGGAGTGAGTCATGCAAAGAAACCACACAACTCACGATCTCACGCGCAGACTATTCCATAAAGGTGGTGAAACGCTTCAATCACATCTTTTTCGATACACTGCGGAATAAGATGATGTGGGGGGCGGATGTTAGATAACAGGATTTTGGAAGAAACTTAATTAAGTTATGAAATATCGCAATTTATTATTTATCTTTTTGCTGAGTGTATTCGCCTCATGCTCCAAAGACCCGGAACTGGAGCCAGATACGCCGCCTTCGACCTTTAAGGTGCGGATCGACAACGTGATCCACGAAACCTATTTCGACAGCTATCCTCAGGGGCCCTCCCTGTTTGTTCCTTACTTAGTGATGAGCGGCTTGCCCGAAGGCGAAAAACTGCTCGCCTTCGGAGGCTATTACTCCCCGGAGAACCCCAATCCCGACGGATCGGACTATACGTTCATCCACGATTGCGCCGACGACGAGCTGATCCAAGGGTGGGACTGGACGCAGGAGTTGATCTATTCGGCCGGATGGATCGACCTGCCAATTCCCGGCAAGACCTATTATTTCAAGGGTGTAGTCCGAACCAACAAGGCGGTTTATTACTCCAATACCGTAACGATAAATACGGACGGGTTGCCCGGTTACACGCCGGGTCCGCAGGACCGGGTGCTACCGGTCGTGTTCCATGTCATGCCTCGTAAGGACGGCACCTATCCGCATCCCTACTTTTTTGACGAGATGCTCGCGTGCGCCAACCGCCTGTACCGGAACGTCTGGCCCCTGCCGGGGCTAGCCGACGCCGGCATCCGGTTCGTCCCGGCCACTCACGCCCCCGACGGTACTGCACTGTCCACACCGGGTATACACTATCTTGACGAGCGTTACGAACTGGACCTCGATATATCCAACGAAGAGCTGAGGCAATGGGTCGGCGACAACCTGTGGGAAATGACCGAGGTTATCAATGTATGGGTATCTCCCTTCATTAACGACCATATCGTTTCCGAAGACACTAGTACAGCGGGATTCACCTTCCTGCCTTATTTCGCTCCGGAGGAGATGCTGCAAGGGTGCAATACCGCTGTCCCGGGCTGTTTCAGCGGTATATTCTTGAACCAGGAGATAGTAGGTAACGGGTACTGCAATTCCGGGATAGCCGTGTTTGCCCACGAAGCGGGACACTACCTGGGCCTAGACCATGTGTTCGAGGAGGACTGGTGTGACGACACTCCGCAGTACGACCGGGCACGGTACCGCACAGAACAGTACATTCCGGGTATCGACACCTATTTGCGCTATCCGATCGATGCTTCCGCAGAGCCTTATACGGCGCTCAACGTGATGGACTACGACATCGTGATCTACTCGGGTATCACACCCCAACAGGCCGAGCGGGTGCGCTACACCTTGCAGCACGCCTGTCTCGTTCCAGGTGGCAAGCCTTTGCCTGGCAACATGAAAAGCTGTGCTGGTCCGGCACCAAAAGTCATGTATTAATATATTAGTATTACAAAATGATATTGCGTAACCGCTCAAACTAAGCAATGATTAAATATCTATAAATAGATAAGTTGTTTGCTGCCACATTATAACTAATTAGTTATATTTATGCAATAACATCAGTTGACGGTAAAACCACCGATGTAAGAATCATATTCAGAACAGAAGAATTTGAAAAATTCTACAATAGTCTGAATACAAGAGTAAAGGATAAGTTTGAATATACATTTGGACTTGTACAAACTGTATATGCTTTACCTGTAAAGTATATAAAACATTTAGACGGAACAAACTTGTATGAGATGCGTGTATCTGTTGGTTCAAATGAATATCGGACGGTGCTATTTGCGATTGATAACAGTAATGTCATATTATCAACAAAGATAATCCTGCTTAACGGCTTCCTGAAAAAATCCACAAAAGATTATGATAAACAGATAGCCAAAGCTGTGCGGATCTTAAAAGATTTAGCGTTATGATACAATTAGATGAAAAAAAGTTAGCAAAGCTCAAGACAACCAATCAGTTGCTTGATGAAAAATACGGGAAACATGGTACAGCTTCTCGTGAATCTTTCAATGAAAGGACAATGGCGTGGTATTATGGTGATATACTTCGGGAACGTCGCAAAGAACTTAAATTAACCCAAAAACAGTTGGCGCAGAAAATCGGCAAAGAACAGAGCTATATTGCCCGCGTTGAAAAAGGAGAAGCTGATATACAATTGTCAAGCTTCTTTCGTATTGCTCGTGCTTTGGGTATTGAGTTTACTCCAACATTCATTTTATAGAATTATCATTGAGATATTTGAAAAAGCAAGAGAGCTTGAATCTAAAATAAAACAGCCGGAACCGCTCAAACTAAGCAATCCCGGCTGCGCCTAAAACAAAATAACCGCTGTTATCTGTCGTTTATCAATTTCGTATTGCGCTCACATACTGTCATGCAGAACTTGTGAAGCGTCTCTTCTCCTGCGTACCGCCAACGGCACTCCGAGTTCCTCACGCTCCACTACTTCGATATATCCGGCCTGTTCCAGTTCAAACAAGGCGGGATATACCCGCAGTTTGTCCGCACCGGCATTCTGAATAATATCTTCCACTCCAATAACCGAACCGGGAAAAGAGTAGATATAATCAATAATTCTCCGGGTGTCAATAGCTTTGTAATTCATATTCCTTTATTTTTTACTTTTCAACAATGCACGCCAAGCATAATGAATAAAATAATAGCAAGCCTTTAAAAAGCCTATTTTTTCAACATTCCTGTAAATATTCCATTGCCAAGAAATAACAGCTAATTTGTTGGCAGACACAGACTGCTTTCTCACTCTATACAACGCATGAACCACATTCGTATTCCTCGCGACAAACCCTTTCTTCAAAATAGACAACCACAATACATAATCTTCATGGTGTATCTTAGAGTAATAAACCTTACCTACTTTCTCCGTATCATAGATTCCGGTCAGATTGCCTATCACATTTCCTTTCAACAGCTCCATATAGGAAACCTGTGGCGGAACTGTCACAATTCGTTGTCCCCGTTCTCCGTCTTCATTGATTTTCTCATAATTGGAATACACAATGGCTGTGTCCGCATCTTCAAACAACTTTAATTGTTCTTCCAATTTATTCGGTAGCCATACATCGTCACTATCCAAGAAAGCAATATAGCGGCCTTGCGCACTCATAATTCCAATATTGCGAGGTTCGCATGGAGAACCGGAAGGTAAATCTGTCTTCAAATATTTGATCCGAGCATCCCTCTTACTGTATTGCTTAATAATACTGGCAGAATCATCAGTAGAACAATCATCTACAATCAGCATTTCCCAATCTGTATAGGTTTGAAACAGCACAGAGTCAATCGTTTGAGAAATAAATGCAGAAGAATTGAAAGAAGGAGTAATAATAGAAACCATTATTTAAATCTCAAAAACAGACTTATCAGGGAGTATTTTTTCTAAAATATCAATTAGTAAGTGACGGGTCGGTTCAAACTCATCCGTTCTTAGATAAGTACTGTCATTTGCACAAAAGAAACGGGCATTTTCTATTTTCGCCTTATTTTTACTTAAACAATCATAACTGTTGATATTCAGGCAAAATACATCGCGAGGGGTATAGGGTACAAAGTTACCACTTGCCAACTGTACATCCCTGTAAATGTACTGGCAAATATCCTTCCTACTCCTAAACCTGCGGGTAGATACATCGGACAATACATCGCCATATAGCTCATGAGCCAGCAATAACGAACTCTTCAAATAGGGTTGCGGATGGTGATATAGCCCCAGCCAGACATACCGCCGCCAAAGCACATTACACAGAAAATTACAACAAACGTCTGTTATCGCATAGTTATCCGAATAGAACAAAGCGGGATTCTTGCGCAACAAATCTCTTTTGGAGAAACGGACATTGAGCAGATTCAGTTCGTTCTGCACAATGTCTACATAAATCTCATTGGAGCGCAGTTTTCTGTATAGGAATCCTTTTCGCGGAATACCTTGTGCGATAAAGTCCATCGGCAACCCGTTCCGAAAAAAACGTTCCAGTGGAGCCGGCTTTAGTACCAACATGTCATCGTTGAAATAAACAAAACGGTCGGCCAACTCCGGTATCAAGTGTAGATTAGCCTCAATGGCATTGGAGTTGAACACCGGCAAATGCGCCTTATCGGCAAAGAAATCAGTATGCCGCACCACGCGTAACCTACTGCACACCTTGTTCAGCCAAAAGGGAGTATGTCCCCAGGTCACAAAATGTACCTTATCTATCCATGGCATAAAGGCGTCTATCCCCCTCAGCACATACTTCACCGTACCCCAGTCTCTAAAATATCTATCTGCCGCAGATTGCATAGCATAACGGTTTCTCTCTCTTATCCAAGCATCATCGTTACCGTCTACCCACGTAATTACGGCATCTATTTTTCGATTCATCTCCATACGTTTTCTTTTTTCTCTCCGTTACCGTTTTTCAAATGTTCCCGCTATTTGATAATACAGGGCATGCAAAAAACTATTGTCTTTTTTATAATGTGGATGCTTCACAACGGAATAGTAGAACGCATATGCCCAAGCCCCGATCAGTCCAAGCAACCTGCGGTTCACCCATCCTCGGTTCCTAAAAAACTGATCGGTATGTCCCTTAAACCATTGCGAATTCGATTGCCCTACCGTAGCAATCAGTACCGGTACATACCACAGTTTGAGCCCGCTGCGTAAGCAGTCCATAAGGAATTTGTTTTCTTCTCCACCGCCATTGCCCGTACCAGACCCCATCTTCACATCGAAACGGATATTCTTTTCCAAAACCTTTTCGCGGCGAAAAGCGATCTGAAAACTACAACTCTTCAGTGCACCGATGTAACCAAGTTTTTTGCAGTGATTGGGAAACTTACGTTGGGGATGATGCAGAGCAAAAGTGATGACATCCGCCTTCGGCATCTGTTCAAAAACCTTGATAATAGCATCCTTATATCCCTCCTCAAAGATTTCATCATCATCACAAATCAGGCAAATGTCACCACAAGCATTCTCCAATGCCATATTGCGGCTTTTGGAGAGCCCCCGTTCTGTTGATGAGATCATACGAATGTGGTGCACCCCGTCCGTAACTTCGTCTATACCGTTCTTATTGCACTGGTTAATTATCAGCAAATCAGACTGTACACGAGCACGCACTGCAATGCCCATGTCCTCTTGATACATACAAGAGAGTAAAACTTCCAAATTCATAAATGATACAAGATATAAAGACAACGAATACTTCAAGAAAAATAAACGGATTCATACTGATATTCAGCACTTGCAAATACTGTAACCTTCAGGATATAAAAAACAGACAATAAAAATACGATGGCAACAAATACAAAGCTGCGATTATTTCTAACGAGATAACGGAGATAATAATAAAACGGAAATACGGATAAAAGCAGAAAATAGTCGAATATCCGGTACACGACACTCATATTCAACACCATCAATCTCAAACAAAAAGAAATAAAACCCCATTTAAAAAGTACTGTTTCCAGCTCCGTCAACTCCATCTTTTTGAAACGAAAAAGAGCAAACAGGTAAAACGGAATAAAAATCAATTTTGTAATTTTTAAAAGAATACTTTTATCCCCACTCTCCTGCCCCATTATGTAGTTTGTATAGATATCAGATAAATAAGGAATTATAAGCTCAAGCATCTCCACACGAAGCACAAAACTGCAACAAAGAGATATACACAACAGTACAAACAGAGACTTCGGCATAAGCCTACTTACCAACCTTGTCATGCCAAGCGCTACCAGCAGAAAAAAAGCAGACCGATGAATCAGTGCCGACAATATAATAAAAAAGAACGCTTTCCACTTTTTCCTCTCAACAATCAGAATGAGAGCATAAGTTCCCATATATATCGCCGTTGCTTGCCTCAAAGCGTTCAACTGATTGTTGAACAAACCGGTGATCGTGATATAAAGCAGTATGAACAGAAATATATATTTAAGGTCTATCCGCTTTAATATAAGATAGAAAAAATAAAAATTAATTCCATAGAACACGTAGAACAGAGACTGTCCATAGAGTCCTAACGAGTTACATAAAGAGATGATCCAAGCAAACAAATACTCACCGCTATCCCGAAACTTATAAAAATCTTCTCCGTTAAAAAAGCCATAATACGACCAATAATCAGTGCCTACATCATACTGTCCGCCACAAATGGAAAGCCATATCAAAAATATCGGCAACAGAACTCCCAAAAATGCACCAGCTGAGACTTTTACTCGTGAATAATTCTTACTGATGAGATATGCAAGAAGAAGGGAGTATACATAATTCAGGAAAAACACCATATCTACAAACCAGCTACCTGACAAGCCTCAACTTCTTGAATATTACGGCTACTTTATGCGCCATATTCCTGCCTATAATTCCCGATACGCACCGAAAAAGTTTATGTTTCATTCCATGCCACGATGCCGCAAAGTGATGAATAGTATAGGTATGTTTCGTTACTTCTATTTTTCCATTGAGATAAGATTTGGCGGTAAGGTAATCCGAAGGGAATAAATACATCATGCTGGAATCAAAAGGAATACCAACAGAATTTCTTTCTCTCAAAACATAATTATCAGTCAGTATTTCGAACAAAACAGAAGGTAAAGGACGCATGTCAAACGTCCCATCTTCTTTCAAAAAAGATCGTCTTTCATAATAAGACAAAATTTTTTTCAAAAAAAGGCTGTATCTTTCTGCTCCAAATACACCAGCCTCCACCCCTTTCTCCGATTCCAAGCCCAAAATATAGGGCGATGCTAACAAATCATCAAAAGGTCTTACTACTTCTACATCCATATCCATATAAATTCCGCCGTAATTATAAACCGCATATAAGCGGATATAATCAGCAGCAAAAGCATACTTCCGCGCTTCAAAAGCTTCCTTTACCCATTGAGAGGTCTTGATATCAAAACGCTCCAAGTCCCACAATACAAACTCATAGTCCGGAAGGAATTTCTTCCAGCTATCCATACAACGCTGTAACTTTTCGGGAATAGGATCACCGCTCAACCAACAATAATGAATAACTTTAGGTATCATACTATTATATTTTTATTTACGTTGTTTCTTCTGTAAGCCACTCTCATAATTCCTAACAGTTTACCAGCCCCATCCAGAACTCCCTGAATTCTTCTTCCGTCATTGCGCGGCGCAGGCATGCCAAAAGTCGCAGCAGGCTGTCGTGCCTCGACCCTCTTCCCTTTTTATTTTTTGGTAGGTGTAGGGACTTATCCCTGCTTCTATGCATAAGTCAATTTGGTGAATACCCAAACGGTTACGCACTGCTTCAATCTTTTTTCCCCAGTTAAGAGGGGTAATGACATCATTTGTCAGTTGTTTCATGTTAACGTTATTAAATTATAATAAATTATTGTATCAGGATTACACCTATACGTGTAATCCACTACGGATTATTCTCTCTAACTTCGTCGGAAATTTCAAAACCAAAAGAAATAATGAACGAATGTAAAATGTCACTGTTCCAAAACCCCATCGCACCCCAGCGAGACCCGCAGGGACGAATCCTAAAAGCTGCCACACTGACTCCCGCCATGGAGGTGACCCCTGCCGATGTGTACCAACTCATCACCTGCAACGAACCGTTGCACCTTGCCACCTTACAGGTGCGGAACGCCGCCGACATACGCGCAGCCAAAGCCTCCCTGTTGCCCTACGTCACTCCCTGCGGCGTATTCACCCGCCGCAACTGCCGCTCGTTGCTGAAAACCTCCGGACTGGTAGTGGTGGACATCGACCATTTGGACTCCCTCCAAGAGGCCGAGCAGATGCGCCGGACACTCTTCGATGATCCGTTCCTATGTCCCGTACTCTGCTTTGTAAGTCCCGGCGGACGGGGAGTGAAAGCCTTTGTGCCCTATCGGCAGGAACATGCCGCCGATGCCGCACAAAATGCCGCAGAAAGCATGTATTGGGCAATGAACTACGTAGAGATGGCCTACGGAGGCGATACGCAAGACAAGCCCACAGGCAAAGGCGTGGACACTTCGGGCAAGGACATCGTGCGTGCCTGTTTCCTGTGCCATGATCCCGAAGCCTTGTTCAGAGAACAGAAAAATCCTCTTCCATGCCCCATAAATCACAACTTATAAATCACAACATGTTTGAATCATTAGAAAAACTTACGGCTGCCGTCGAAGCAGCCTGCGCAGACATTGCGCCCTCCTATGCCGAATACGTACAACTCGCCATGGCGATAGCCACCGACTGCGGCGAAGGCGGCCGGGCCGACTTCCACCGCATCTGCAGCTTCTCACCCAAGTACCAGTCGTCGCATGCCGACCGTCTCTACACCAACGCCCTGAAAAACGGACATGGCAACGTACACCTGGGCACAGCATTTCACCTGGCCCAAACAGCAGGTGTGGACATCCGCGAAGAAAAGCGGGCAAAAGACACAAAAAATGCACTCGATGCAGAGAATGCAGTACCGCCGTTTTCTCACACACACGCACACGTATCTTATAATGCGAACGGAAACGGACAACCGGACACAACCGACACTGCGGATTGCCGGGAAGAGAAACTTTCAGGAAGCGAACCGCTGCTCCCTCTTCCACTGCTGCCCGAAGCCGAATGGCCGGAGCCCCTGCAACACATCCGCAGCTACGGCGCCACAGGAGCACAGCGCGACGTGCTCCTGCTCGGAGCGCTCACCGTCTTAGGAGCCTGCATGGAGCGCAATGCTCGCTGCCTTTACGGCGGAAAGATGCAGTCGCCCTGTCTCCAGACATTCGTCGTGGCCCCTTCCGCAGCCGGCAAGGACATACTGGGCTTTGTGCGTCTGCTGATAGAGCCCATACACGACGAGATACGCCGGCAAGTGGAACAACAAATGAGCGCCTACAAAAAAGCGAAAAGCAGCTACAATGCCATGGGCAAGGAGCGCAGCAAGGTGGAAGAACCGGAGATGCCGCCCAACAGGATGTTCATCATATCGGGCAACAACACAGGTACAGGCATCCTGCAGAATATCATGGATTCCAACGGAACGGGAATCATCTTTGAAACGGAAGCGGACACCATATCCACCGCCATCGGCACCGACTACGGCCATTGGAGCCACACGCTGCGCAGGGCTTTCGACCATGACTTCCTCTCGTACAACCGACGTACGGACCAAGAATACCGCGAAGTCAAGAAGTCCTATCTTTCCATCCTCATTTCCGGTACTCCGGCGCAGGTGAAGCCGCTCATACCCTCGGCAGAGAACGGCCTGTTCTCCCGCCAGATCTTCTACTACATGCCCGCCATACACGAGTGGCAGGACCAGTTTGGCACGCACAACACCGACATGGAAAAACTGTTTACCGCTATGGGCGAAGAATGGAAACGTCAACTGGATGCGCTGAAACAAGGAGGGCTCTACACCCTGAAGTTCACCGAAGAGCAACAAAATGAGTTCAACAAACTCTTCTCCGCCCTTTTCCTGCATGCCCATACAAACCAAAACGATGAAATGAGCAGTTCCGTAGCACGCATGGCAGTAAACATCTGCCGCATAGCCACCATTGTAGGGCTATTGCGGGGAGACCTCACCCCCGATGCCGAACTGTCCGCCGACAACCTGAAAGACGGCATCGTTACCCGTTGGGACATCCACCTCTCTCCTGCCGACTTCAAAGCCGTAATCGGACTTGTGGAACCTCTCTACATCCATGCCGCACACATCCTTTCCTTCCTGCCTCCAACGGAAATAAACCGCCGTACCAACGCCGACCGCGACAGTTTCTTCAACGGCATGCCGCCCACCTTCAGTCGTGCGGAACTGTTGGAACATGCTACGGAGACGGGCATCAACGCCAACACCGCACAAAGCTGGCTGCATCGCCTGCTGAAACATGGTGCAGTGCAAGAAATGGCAAGCAAAGGCCATTATCGCAAAACCTGATGCTACGCAGCGCGGACAGGCTATTATTATATAACGCGTACGTGCGTGTGTGAGAAAACGTCTGCACTGCATTTTCTGCATCGGGTGCATTTTTTCGCATCACAGGCATGTTTCCGCAAAGTTCCATTCTACAATTCTAAAGTTCTATTCCACAATCCGGAAGTAGAACTTTAGAACTCCCGATCCTCCATTCAATATGGTTCTCCCAGTGCATTGTAGATGAGTTGCACCTGTGCAGGAGTATATGTCCGCACCTTGTCCGAAGGAACCAGCGCATGAAGCTCGCTCCGCAATGTGGGATGAAAATCTATCCATTGGTTCAGCTTGCGGAAAGCGGCTTGCGGACAAAGTCCCGGACAATAGAGTTGGGCGAGTTCCGTTCGTCCGTAAGTGCGTATTTTGAAAGGTTCCATTTCTCTTTGTTTTTGAAGTTCTTAGTGTCACAAAGATAGGCAAAAATATTCACATTTCAGCCACTATATGCGTATATAACGGATAGAAACGAACCGTAACGAACCATTACGGACAACCCGGCTTGCACCCCGTTGTATCTTCGCATCGTGATCACAAGAGAATTGAAAACCAAGAACTGAAATTAAAAAACCGAAAGAACATGATTCGTTACAAAAAGTATCAATTTACCGGCGAAAACCACCCGTTGAAAGGTTTGTGGTATGCCCGTCCCGTCATTGAAGAAACCTTCGACACCGAAATGCTTGCCAAACACATGGCAAACCACAACACTCCCTACTCGGCAGGATTAATCAAAGGGGTGCTCACCGACATGATTGCCTGTACCAAAGAACTTATTCTGGACGGCAAAAACGTGAAACTGGACGACCTCGCCATCTTCTCCGTAGGCATCGTCAGCAAGAAAGGCGCCGCCTCGGCTGCCGAATTCACCCTCGCCAACAACGTGAAAGGGCTGAAACTCCGCGCACGTGCCACCGGCGAATTGAGCAACGCCCAAATCAATCTGGAAGGCCAACTGAAAGAGGCCTTCAAATACAACGCGGACAACGGTTCCGGAAACGGCGGAAGCACCCCCGGCGGGAACGGTGAAGAAGAAGAAAATCCGCTGGGATAGGCCTTCCGTCCTTCGGACAAACGTAGCATACAATAGTTTATAACTTATAAATCAAATCATTATGGCAACAAAATCAAAATCAGTATGGGGCATCGTCCTCAAATCTATCATAGCAGTGGCTACCGCGCTGGCCGGAGTATTCGGTCTTACTTCCTGCATGGGCCGATGAGAATCATCACGCTTATCATCATTCATTGTTCGGCCACGCCTCAGGGCGTGAGCCTGAGCTTTGAAGATTGCCGCCACGACCACATCTTCCACCGCAACTTCCGCGACATCGGCTATCACTTCTACCTGACACGCGACGGAGAAATTCATCGCGGACGTCCGTTGGACAAAATCGGTGCGCATTGCCAAGGTCACAACAGACATTCGATAGGTATCTGCTACGAAGGCGGACTGGACAGCAACCATAAACCCTCCGACACCCGCACACTACCGCAGAAAGCCTCGTTGGTAGCTCTGCTGCGCGAGCTGAAACAAATGTTTCCGAATGTGTTGGTGGTGGGACATCACGACTTGAATCCGATGAAAGAATGTCCTTGCTTCGATGCGGTGACGGAATATAGGGGGCTTTAAAAAAGCTCCCAACAGCTACAAACTTTCATTTTTTCTATTCAATAATCCATTTCTCTATATTTCGCGTCTTATTGCTGAAATTAATTCCTATCTTGAACAGTTTCCGCGAGTCTGTTTCAAAAGGACGGGCATAATGTTTCTTCTCTATCTGCTCCATTGCCTCCTCCGCAGTACCCTGAAGTTTGAACTCCATAACATAAACATAGTCCGGAGCTTTTACCACAAGATCAATACGTCCCTCCGACGTATGATATTCAGCTTGAGTATAGAAGCCTACCAACTTAAAGATAATGAACAATACATTCTGATAATGCAACTCCAAATCGCTCACCAGTTCATAAGGAGTGTCAGCAAAGAAACCTTGAAGTCTTTTAAGGAAAGCTTCAGGCTGTCCCCTACGTATTTCTTGAACAAACTTCTGTATCTCAAACGGAGCTTCAATTTTAGAAAAGCGGGTATAGAATGGAATCAGAAACTTAGCAAAACCTTCCTCTACTTCACGATTAGGAAAGCCCAATCGATAGAGTCCAAACTCTTTGTCATAGCTTTTTATAGTAAGGTATCCGCTTTGGAAGATGACCGGTATGGGATCTTCGTCACCATAAATACTGTTCAACACATCGGAATCTGTCTCCACCTGTGTCATCCGTTCTAAGTTGTAATGATTGCGTTTAAGCAACTCCACAAGATAAGTAGGCGTACCGGTTTCGAACCAATAGTTGCCGAACTCTTTCTTCTCGAACGTATTGAGCAGGCTGAAAGGATTGTAAAGACCTTCACAGTTGTAGGTGAAATGATAACCGTCATAGCAGGTTCTCAACTCATTACATGTTTCCTCATACGTCATACCTTGCATACCGGCTAATGCCTGCAGATCTTCTTCAAAATTATCGTGTATCTCTTTCTCCGTTATTCCGCACAAATTAAGAAAACGCCTATCCATACTGATGTCGTTCAGGTTGTTCAAATCGCTGAATACACTGACTTTGCCAAACTTAGTAACCCCTGTAAGCAAAGCAAACTTGATGCAGCCGTCCATAGTCTTCAATACACCATAGAACGGTTTCAAAGTACTGCGATAGGCATTTTGCAACTCATAGTTGCCAATAGCTTGCAGCAGAGGCTTATCATATTCGTCGATAAGGATAGCTACGCGTTCGCCCGTCTGCTCATAGGCGCGCCTCAGGATGCCGGCAAAACGCAGAGCAAGAGTCACTTCACCTACTCCTGTGCCGTATATAAGTTCCCATCTCGAAACGGCCTCGTTCAGTATTTTGTCCAAGCTGTCCGGCGCATCATATTTCCCGATATTCAAATCCAGATGGAATACAGGACGCTCCACCCAATCTTGCTCCAGCCTTTCCAGTGCCAGTCCTACAAAAAGTTCCCGTTTACCTTGAAAATAGGCTTCGAGCGTAGAAATAAGCAAACTCTTACCAAAACGACGCGGACGACTCAGAAAGTAATAACTCCCACTATCGACCAACTGATATATCAATTCGGTTTTATCGACATATAAAAAATCTCCTTTCCGAATCTTTTCAAAGTTCTGTACCCCGATGGGAAATTTCCTGTTATTCATATACCTTTCTCCTTATCAAAATGGTGTTGACAAAGGTAGTTTTTTTTTGTGAGAAAGCAAATTTCTCCCGCCTGTACACTCTGCAACACAATCATAAATCTTCCTCGCTTGCATCGCATTGTCATATTGCGCCTTGAATGTGTCTGAAATAACTTTTAGCTGTTCCTTTGTCGGATAATTCTTCAACACTTCCATTATTTTATTCTTCAATGCAATGTGATCTAAAGCCGGCTCATAATAATTCACCAAGCCCATAGTAACTTCGGGCAATGCCGTTTCCCTTGTACAAATGACAGGAGTACCGCACATGGCTGCTTCTACCGGAGTATAACCAAATCCCTCGTAAAGAGAAGGGGATATGAACACATCAGCAGACCGATACAAACGGGCTATTTCTTCATCGGACACATAATGAGACAGATGCACAATCCTGTCCTGTATACCGGATTCTACAATTATAGGAAGTATTTCCTTTTCCCAATAATCCGTACTCTTTCCTACCACCACCAGTTTATGAGAGATTGTATCCTTCAGTTCTATAAAGGCTTTAACCAAGGTTCCTACATTTTTATATTCGTGCAAGGTGCTGATATACAATAAATATTTAGAGTCCGATTGTAAGGAGCGACTAAGACCTGATGAAGGTAATACCACGCCGTTATGTATCACTGCAATTTTATCTGCAGAAACAAAAGGATATGTTTTCAAGATGTCTTGCTTTACAAAATCGGATATGGCAATTATCCTATCCGAATGTTTTAGGATAAACGGGGTAAGTAAACGAAAAAATAGTTTCTTTTTCCCTTTCCATACCTTTAATGGTTGAAGATCGTGAATTACTTGTACCCTGCAAATTTTTACTCTCAGAAAAAGCAACATATTTGTTCCCGGAGAAAACACAATGTCACATCCTGACCGATTTACAGTTCTTCTCCACATCAAACTATTTAAAACCGGTTTCAACCTAAACATTGTCTGTAACTTATTACAACAGGAGTATCGTTGTAAAAGAATATATTCGAATTCGGCATATTCGGCCTTAACCGATGGTTCCATTTCTTCTCTAATCAGCAATATTATATCAGCATCTAAAGATTTACAATCTCTCCAGGCTGACAATACACGAAACGCATATGTCCAATAACTATATCCCTTTGTGCAACCTGTTAAATCCACCAATATTTTCATAAGCATCAAAAGTCAATCGTATATTCATGATGATTCCAATGATTCATACAAATTATTCTGAAAAAAATGAAATTTGTTGAGCTTGCTTTTTTTTCAGTGTCTTCCAAAATGCTCTCATAAGATTATAAATAAAAAGAATTCTTAGTGATGCAAAGAAATGTGCTACCAGCCAATAGAAGCTACTCTTTCTGCTAACTGTTAGATATTTAAGCTTAATAAAAGGAGGTATATCCGAATAAAGTGAAATGATTTTTCTCTGTAATTTTCCTTCACTTCTAAAAAGTAGAATTACAAAATGCGAAATCCTCCACATCAACAAATCTTCATAAACTTCCTTATGCATTCCTTTTTCCTCAAAAAAATTCATGATTGCTTTTTCGCCTTGAATTATATTCTCCAAAGATTTACGCCCCATGGATTTAACATACGAGGACATGTTATATTGTACATAATGAACAAAAGCCTTTGGAATATAGGCAACATTTTCTGCATAGCAATACATTTTACAACTTAAATTAAAATCCTCTGCAAAATCAATGCCTTCATCCAATTTGATGTGGTGGTCCACTAATAATAAACGTCTTATTAATTGGCACCATAAATAGCCTTGGCGCTTATTCTGTAAAAAATCTTTTATTCTACTGATTTTTGTAGCAGATACAATATTCGTACAATACAATTCCCTATCCGCCCCAGATCTCCAATAATCCGCCACCACAATGTCCGCATCTTCTTCAACAGCCTTCGCATACATCTTCTCCAGCATATCCGGCTCGCAATAGTCATCACTGTCAATCTGAATGATATAGTCGCCGGAAGCTGCATCGAGCCCGGTATTGCGAACAGCAGCCACTCCCCGATTATGTTCATGATAAAGCAGCTTAAATTGTATTTGCCCTTTATAATCGGATACCATTTTCTCCACAATCTTCATACTGTTATCAGGCGTACAATCATTGACAACAATACATTCCACACTCTCTGTATAGGTCTGACTCATGATAGAAAGAATACAACGTTCCACATATTTCTCAACGTTGTAAACCGGAATAATAACAGATATATTCATCTCACTTTTTTGTTAATAACAGTTTGAACCTTATCACATAAGAACGGGAGGCCTTGTCCAAACAAAGGAAAAGAGCCAAACTGAATAGGGTGTACAACACAAGAAGTTTAAAAGCATATAAGCACCACTGACCATATGAATGAAAAGAGTTTGAAAATAAGCAATCACCCAACCATGAAATAGAGATGCACGAAACTGCTATTAAAGCTAAATACTTAAAAAGCCGAATAACATACTCACCTATATTTTCCTTAAATCCGCATTTGTACAGAAAAAGCGGTTTCCAAATACAAACAATAACCAGCAGACTGATAAGAACACCGGACAAAATGCCCGTCAACCCATAATAATACCCCAAAAGAATGGAAAGTCCCAAATTCAGAACAGCTTCCGTCACCGGTGCCCAAACATCCTGAAACAGTCCATAAGCTGCCAAAAAGGTATCATTCGTCCGAGACAAGCCGATAAAGGTTATCGCTATCAAGACAATAAAAGCCGACTGTTCCAATAAAAAGTCATTACCTACCCAAAGAATTATAAAAGAATGTCCCAATTTATAAATGCCAAAACAGACAACAGAGGCCAGCCACAATCTGAGCGATGTCAGCTCCCAAAAGACTTTTTTAATTCGTTCTTTGTCTCCTTCGGCCACCAAGCTACCCACCCCTGCGTTTATACTCCTTAAAAGTGCATCCATGAGCAAAGTTACTCCCGTAATAATAAGCATATAGTTACCATAAACAGCGACCAATGTCAGAGAAGCATAAGTATATATTATCAGCGGACTGGTTTGAAAAAGAACAAAAGCAGCAATCTGATGAAAGAAAACCTGTTTGGTCTTAGAAATGATCTCCGGATATTTCTGCCTCAATGTTCCCCCCTGCATTATTATTGTCTTCAGCCATGGGTATTCCCGCTTCAACAATTTATCTAATGCTACAGCCGTAGTTACTGCCATTAACAATTCCAAAATCATCCAATAGACATAACCATTACTCAAGTAATAGATAGCAGCTATCTGCAAGAGCACTTTTATGACTTTGAAACCTTGTACATTCAGCGTTATCTTATATTCTTTCTGATCGGCCGTCAGCACTATCTGACGGTAATTGACAAAATAGCCAAGCAGCGCACTGACTAATAAAACAATAAACGAACCGTAAGTGTACCATAAAGGTACTTCTGCTTTTTCAAAAATCAAGGGAAAGAAACACATCAGGACACAAGCACCTGCAATAACCACATACGCCACCCGCCGATAAAGCCATCCTTGTAGGGAAACAATCTCATTTATAACTTGCGTATTCTTTTCATAAATAGGTTTGTAGAGTGTAAAGGCAATAGCACCGCCAATTCCCAACTCCGCCAGATTCAGAAAACCGATTAGGTTTTGCGCCGTAGTATTCAGTCCCAGTACTTCCGCTCCCAAATAGTCAAGAAAGACTTTGCGGGAGAAGAATTGAAGAACTAAATTAATGAAATAAAAGATAAGGGCTACCTTCGCATTTTTGATGCTCTTGGCAGTCCGGGAAGATTCAGGCACGTAATTGTTATTTAAGAATATATATATTGAAATATGAGGAAATCATGAACGTTCACTATGGCAACATTAGGTTCAATCATACATAATGAATTGAGACATTCAGATGTTTCTATGCAAAAATAGGCATTTTTATTTCCCTTATTTTTCTTAGAATTTCTTCCCGAACACTATATTCATAAACGTCATAAAAAGTATCTTGATGTCAAAGCCCCAAGAACGGTGTTCCAGATAGAACAAATCGTAACGCAGACGGCGGAGCATTTTCTCCAAAGTATCGGTATAGCCGTTGTAAAGAGTGGCATATGATGTGACGCCCGGACGGATCTGGAACAAATAACGATAGCGAGGATCCTCCTTCATTATTTGGTCGATAAAGAACTGACGCTCGGGACGGGGACCGATAAAGGCCATATCACCACAGAACACGTTCCAAAGCTGGGGAAGCTCATCCAAGTGGTGGTCGCGAAGGAAACGGCCTACTTTAGTCATACGGGAGTCTCCCTCACCGGCATACAGGGCCGGGCCATGCTTCTCAGCATCCAGCTTCATACTGCGAAACTTATAGATGTTGAAAGGACGACCGAAACGCCCGATACGCTCCTGCTTGAAGATAGCGGGACCACCGTCTTCACGCTTCACCGCTATATAACAGAATAAAAATAAAGGAGAAAAAACAATGAGCGCGCCAAGGGCCAGAATACAGTCGCCGATACGCTTTACGTTACGCTCAAAGGCATTCATTCCGTCGGGAATGAAATGATCATCCTTCTCAATTGGTTCCATAAAAATATAAAAGTCTTAGTTTAGTTCTATTTTCTTCCTATTCTATCACTTCGTAAGGATAAGGGTTCTCCTCAATGTTACGAAGCTCTTCAATGATCTCGGCCTGTCCGGAGGACAACGAGGTATTGTCCCAGCTTCCTATTATCTCGTGGGCTTCACGAAGCAGGGCCTCTTCATAGACCTCACCATAGCAATAAGTGAGCAAGCGCACTTTCAGCAAGGAGGCGGGAAGCTGTTCGAGCACCTCAAAAGCACGATCAAGCACAGACTGCTTATTACGCTCCTTATTACCGTAGTCATAAATCGTGGCATTATAACCTAAAAGGAGAGCCAGACAGAGATTGGCCTCTTCATCGGAGGTGCTACCCCGGAGCAAGAAAAGAGAATCGCACTGCAGAAGGACATCCTTATTCAAACGGCAAAAGGTGTCTGAATAGATAGGCTCACCGTCTACACCAAGATAAATCAGCTCGTGAGCCAAACGCTGGAGCTCAAGAGCACGAGAAGTCAAATTATTCATTGAGAAAGGGATTTTGATGGAATATTATTGTTTCTTGAAAACAATGTTTGAATTATTACTTGATTATCTTCAAATAAGATTTGGGAACCTTGACACTTGCGGTCAGGATGTCCTTGATACGGATAACGACATACGTCCTGTTGGCATTTGTCGCAACCTCGCCTTCAACGCCGGTGAGATCGCCCTTGACAACACGCACCCTGTCGCCTACAACAAGGGAGCCATTGTCGAAGCTGACACCGTCGGGATTCAGGTCCATCACGAACATGAAATCGGACATCTGTTTGTCCGGAACCACAAGCATGGAACGGGTGAAGAGGTCTTTCATATAGAAAAGACGCACGCCATAGACATTGGAAAGGTCGCAGGCCGTCTGCTTGGTGGTACGGATAAAGACCAGATTGCGGATGACAGGGACTTCACTGCGCTTGCGGCGGTACTTCAATTGGGAAACCACAATACGGGTGGGAAGGTAATAATCGACATCCAA